>Ga0099364_10000470_pt1 | contig 68095 bp, 45 predicted proteins | sample TergutTh196P3_FD_73070 | JGI IMG/M metagenome (GOLD analysis project Ga0099364, IMG submission 73070) | Microcerotermes parvus P3 segment gut microbial communities from Pointe-Noire, Republic of the Congo - Th196 P3 | ecosystem: Host-associated > Arthropoda: Insects > Digestive system > Gut ... | reverse complement strand
GGGGCCCCCCCCCTCGTTTTTGCCTTTTTATTGGCAAACAAAAAAAAAAATGATAGGCGCTTCCATTTAAAAAAAGTGGACCCCAGCCGTAATTTTGCCAACAAAATCTGGAATGCGGCGCGTTTTATCTTGATGAAAATGGAAAATGAGGGTGGTGAAAAGGGTGAATTGACCGAGTCAGTCAATGACCCGGCCGCCGGAAGTACGCATAATGACCTAAAAAACGTGGACAAATGGATTCTTCACAAGATGAACCAGTTAATTAAGGAAGTGACCGACCACTTAGAAAGCTTTGAGCTTGGCATTGCCGTCCAGAAAATCTATGATTTCATCTGGGACGAATACTGCGACTGGTATATTGAAATGGTAAAACCCGGCGGCGACGATTTCCGGCCGGGTGCCCGCTTTGCCTTGAACCATGTCCTTTTGGCTGCTTTAAAGCTTCTTCACCCTTTTATGCCGTTTATCACCGAAGAAATCTTTTTAAGCTTGCAAAAAGACGAAGAATCAATTATGATTTCAAAATGGCCGGAGTATCAAAGCGAATTGGAATTTGCTAAGGAAGAAAAAGAGATTGAAGTCATCAAAGAAGCGGTCCGCGCAATCCGTAATATCAGGGCCGAAAATAAAGTTCCGCCGGGGAAACTCTTAGAAGTTTACCTTGTCTGTGAGAAAAAAGAGAATGCGGAAATATTCACAGGCGGCTTAGATTTTTTTGCTTCATTGGCCAAAGCCGGGAATGTAATTATTAAGGAAGATAAGGAAGAAATTCCCAGTGACGCAGTTTCACAAGTGACCTTTGGTGCTGTCATCTATATTGCATTGACTGAACTAGTCAATGTCGCGCAGGAAACAGAGCGGTTAAATAAAGAACTAAAGCGGCTTGACGATGAATTAAACCGGGTTGAAGCAATGCTTAAAAATCCCCGCTTTATCGAAAAAGCCCCGGCTGACAAAGTCTTAGTTGAACGCGAAAAGAAAGAAAAATTTATCCAAATGAAAGAACAGATAAAGATTCGCTTGCAACAGCTTGCAGATTTAGGTACACTATAGGTAACAGTAGAACTATGGCGACCATACGATGCTTGTCATTGCGGGCTTGACCCGCAATCCCTTGGAGGCTGCAATGACATAAAAGGGGGTGTAAATGAACGAATTATCCATGATCGACATCGATCTAATGCAATTGGACGACGCTTTGCTTTCCCGCCTTGCGACGAACAAGTCTTATGTTCGCATTGAACCGGACAATATGAAAGCGTTTCTGTTTTTAATGCCGCCAAATGCCGATGAAGAACCATACACAATCGAAGAAATAGAAGATTTTTTATGCGGCCATGGCATTATTTTTGGTTATAATTTGTCTAATATCAGGGCAATGTGCAAAAAAGGCATTTTTGAGCGTGAAATCATTGTTGCCAATGGCGAGTTGCCCGAAGAGGGGACTGAGGGAAGCTATGAGCTTCATTTTGCCCCCCAAAGGAAGGCTCCGGAAATAAAAGAAGACGGTACGGTTGATTATGCGTCAGTTAATAAGTTGGTCAATGTCAGGGTCGGGGACAAAATAGTGACATACCATCCGGCGGTCCAAGGCACAGACGGCTCAGATATCTTGGGGAATCCCCTTAAGGCCGCTGCGGTGAAAGATTTGCCGTTGCTGCGCGGAACGCATATCAGCCGCCGGAATACCGAAGATACATATTTTGCCGAACGCGAAGGGAAAATCCAGCTCCAAGACGGAAAAATTGACATCCAAAACGTCCATGAGGTTTATGGCGATGTTGATTTAACGACGGGCAAAATCGAGTTTTTTGGCGATGTCATTATCAATGGCAACGTTGAAACCGGAGTAACGATAAGGGCCGGCCGCAATATCGAAGTGCGTGGCTCGGTCGAAGCCGCCTCTTTATTTGCCGGGGGCAACATTATTCTCCAGCGCGGCATCCAAGGCCAGCAAAAAGGCCGGGTTTCCGCCCGCGGCCAAGTTTATGCCAAATTTATCGAACAAACAATCATCAATGCCGGCGGTGATGTTTTTGCCGACAGCATTATGAATTCGCGGATAAATACTGACGGAAGCCTGAATCTTTCCGGCAAACGCGGAATGCTGATTGGCGGTTACACCCATGCCTTGCTTGGGATCAAATCAACCTCGATTGGCAATGACGTTGAAACGCGCACGATTGTCCATGTCGGCTGTGAAGCCGAGGTAATCGAAAAAGGCATTTCTTTAAAAAAGCGCGAAGTCCAAGTCCGCAGTATGCTTGATGAATTAACCGAAGAAATTGAGGACCTCAAAAAGAAAGCGGCTATCTATGGTGACAAACAGCAGCAAATGCTGGAAGTTACGGCGGCGAAGATTTTTCCCCAGACCAAAGCCTTAAAAGAAGAGCTTGCGGTTTTGCTTGACGACCAAAAAGAAATCCAAGCCTTGATTTTAAAAGGGAAAGGCGCAAGCATCAAAGTTGACGGCAATATTTATCGCGGCACGGTAATTTGCATTTCGCAGCTGCAAATGCCAATCGAAAAAAATACAATGTTTATGGAATATGTGATCCAAGGTGGGCTAATTGTCGCAAATCTCATTATCAGATAAAAAAAGGGGCAGCAAAAGCTACGCAAAATATCTTGAATGTGAGCGGTATATCCTCTCGATTCCCCGCTTTTCCGCCAAGAAGCATTCATTAGCAGATTTGCGCGATTTTCTAAATGAACTAGGCAATCCCCATAAAGGGAAGAAAATCATCCACGTTGCCGGAACTAACGGCAAAGGCAGCGTTTGCGCCTATCTTCATGCAATTCTTAGGGCTTCGGGGCTTACGGCGGGTTTATTTACCTCCCCCCATTTAGTGGAAATGCGCGAACGGATAAAAATAAATGACCGGATTATTGCTTTAGAGGAATTTATCTGGGCATTCGAAACAGTAAAAGAAAAAATAAAAGATTTTCACCCGACTTTTTTTGAATTTTTATTTCTGATGGCAATGCTTTGTTTTGGCAAAACAAAGCTTCAATATTTGATTCTTGAAACGGGGCTAGGCGGACGGCTTGACGCAACAAACGTGATTGACGAAAAAATCTTGACCATTATCACCCCGGTAAGCTATGACCATATGGAATATCTGGGGACGGCCTTGGGCCAAATTGCGGCTGAAAAGGCAGGGATTATGCGTCCGGGGGTTACACTTTTAACCGCAAGCCAAAAAGCGGAAGTTTTGGGCGTTTTAAAGGAAAAAGCAGCTGAAAATGATGTGCCGATTGTGCCAATAAATAAAAATGCGATAAAAATTAATAAAATCACGTCAAAAAGCATTGATTTTTCTTATCAATATCGTTATGATATAGTAGTTAGGATTTTGCTTATGACGAAAGCATTATATCAGGCCGAAAATGCGTCATTGGCAATTCATGCTGCTCTTTGTCTTGGCGATGACTGTGTATCAACCGATTCTATCACATCCGGGCTGGGACAAGCGGTCTGGCCGGGGCGGATGGAAGAGATTGCGCCCGATATCATCATTGACGCTGCCCATAATGAAGCCGGGATTTTGGCATTCATTGAGTCGGTCAGGCTGATTCCCCGAAAAGGCCGGAAGTTTCTTTTATTTGGCGGGGCCAAGGACAAGCAAAGCCAAAAGATAGTTGCAATTATTAAAGAAGCGAAGCTTTTTGATGAGATAATTGCTTGCCAAATGAATAATCCCCGGACGCTGTTAAAAGGCGATTTGGCTGAATTATTTCCACCGGGGCAGATTTTTACAAATGTAGAAAGCGGTTTAGCCAGCTTGCTTAAGCAAAAACAAGCAGGCGACCTGATTTTTATTACTGGTTCACTATTTCTTTATAGTGATTTGAAGTTGCTTTTAGCTGATGAGGTTACCGATGATTAATTTTGAAGAGGAACTAAAAAAATTCCATCCCAGTCTCGAGGTTGAAGACGCTGAGGAAGCAATATACAATCAAGACCTTTCCGACATGACCGATATTTTGCTGAAGCTGTTAGGAAAAGACGGTATGTTTGAGGGGGAAGCAAGAGACTAAGGAGAACATCATGGTATGTTATCAATGCGGAGTACGTTTATCCGAGCATGATTTTTGTACCGGCTGTGGAGCGGATGTTGCCCTTTATAAAAAGCTTTTATCCACTTCGAACCGATTATATAATGAAGCACTAGAGAAAGCCGGGGTCAGGGATTTGGCCGGCGCAATTAGTGTGCTAAAACAAAGCCTAAAGTACAACAAGAACAATATTAAGGCACGTAATCTCTTAGGATTATGTTATTTTGAGATTGGCGAGGCGGTTTCCGCTTTAAGCGAATGGGTCATTAGCAAAAATATCCGGCCGGCCAAGAATATTGCCGATGATTATATTTCAATGATCCAGACCAACCAGACCAGGCTTGACACGATTAATCAAACGATCAAAAAATATAACCAAGCCTTGTCTTATTGCCATCAGGATAGCCGCGATTTGGCCATTATCCAGCTAAAGAAAGTCCTTTCATACAATCCAAAATATGTCAGGGCCCACCAGCTGCTTGCCCTGCTTTATATCGGCGAGGAAGAATGGAACTTAGCCAAGAATGAGCTGCAAAGATGTAATGAGATTGACACCAACAACACGATAACCCTTAGATACCTTAAGGAAGTGAACCGGATGATGATGCCGGAGGATTTGGTCAAGGGAAACGGTAAAAAAAGCGGCGATGATGTTGTCCGTTACCAAAGCGGGAACGAGACCATTATCCAGCCGGGCAGGTCACGTGATTTCCGGATTTTATCGACCCTTTTCAACTTTGGCATTGGTATTTCGATCGGGGTTGCGATTGCGGTCAGCTTGATTTTGCCGGGGCGGCTAAGGCAAGCCCAATTTGCCCATGCCGAGCAAATCCGGATTATCGGCGAAGAGCTGGATGTCAAAACAGCGGCAATAAATGCTTTGGAGCTTAGAGAAAGGCGGCTTCTTGATGAAAATGAGAATCTGGCCGCCGAGCTTAGCGAGTTTCTAAATGACCCGGTCAGCGATGAAACAAGTGACAATTTGCTGATGGCAGCTGCCTTATTTATCTTTGGGCCGACTGAGGATGATGATGAGGAAGAGATATCCCATCTTGAGAAAATTGCTTCATATCTTGACGGTGTATCGCTTGATGAGCTTTTAGGCGGTGACCAGGCCTTTAAAGAGCTGTATGACAGCATTATTTCTGTTATTGGGACTGAGCTTGGTGATTTATGTTATGAGGTTGGGTATGAGTATTTTAGGATGGAAGAGTACGCTAGCGCAATTCCCCATCTTTTAAGGGCTTTCCAGTATGACCCCGACAATGGGGAAGCCTTATGGAATCTCGCAAACGCCTACGAGCAGAACAACGAAATTGACAAAGCAAAAGAAGCATATGCAAGGGTCATCGAATTTTTCCCCGATACCGACAAAGCCCGCCGCGCTGATGAGCGTCTGATCGAAATCAATATCACCGGGGCGTAGCATACCGGGCAACTTGCCCCAGAGGAAATTAATACTTTACGAAAGAAGAGCATAGTAATCCGCTATGTTCTTTTTAGTGCGAAGCGCTTTTGCGACGCACTTTTGTGGAACGCTATTGCGAAGCACTTTTGCAAAAGTTATATCTTGGAACGCTTATGCAGACTGCATAACTCCAAGCTGGGGCCCGCTCTCGCTCCATGAGAGATGTAGCGGTACTAAGATTTCAAAAAACGAAATCAAGTACCGACATCTCTCAAGGGCCCGCTTTGGAGTTTGCATCTGCCTTGCGCGTTTAATCTACTCTGCGAAAACTATAGGAAAGGAAGGGAAAATATAACTTGTTGCAACTTTAGTTGCATTACGTCCTTGGCGCCTTGAAATCAATTAGGCCACAGACGCTAACCAACTAAAGTTGGTCCGGAGTTAATATTTTGCCTGACGCTTCATACAAAAGGCTTAAATATAACAAACCATAACCCCAGAAAGGAGCCCCGCATGGACGATTTCAAAGTGATTGACAACTACCTCATGATAAAAATGCCCGAAGAAATCGATCATCACAAATCAACTTACATCAGCAAAACCGCCGACGACTATATCCTGCGTGAAAAAATCGGCAACATCGTTTTTGACTTTGAAGACACCCGCTTTATGGACAGCTCAGGCATCGGAATTATCATGGGACGCTATAAAAAAATCACCTATTTCGGCGGAAAAGTATACACAATCAATACCGATACCCGCATCCGCCGGACCCTGATGATATCAGGCCTTCATAAGCTGATTGAAATAATGGAATAAGTTCCAATATTATGAATAATTTGTAAAAAAATGTCAAAACTAAATAAGATAAGCTAACTATCAAGGAGGAAGATATGAATAATGCAAGCAGTTTAGCAAATACAATCACCGAGGAACAATTCCTGCTCAAACGAATGAAAGAAAAAGAACTAATGAGAAAAACCGAAAGCTATCCCAATAATGAGATGAAGCTTGAGTTTGACGCCCTTTCAGTCAATGAATCCTTTGCCAGGACCGCCGTTGCCGCTTTTATCTCCCAGCTTAACCCGACCCTTGAAGAGATTTCCGATGTAAAAACTGCTATCTCCGAAGCGGTGACCAATGCGGTAATCCATGCTTATGACGAAGAATATTACTTAAAATACCATCAGCCCTCGCACCAGCCCTCGCTTCAGCCATCGCTCCAGCCCTCGCCCCAGGCCCCGAACCAAGATGATGAAAAAATGAAAGTCTACATACATTGCGAGCTGGAAAAAGATACGCTCCATGTTGAGATTTGGGATAAAGGCAAAGGAATCACCAATATTGATTTGGCAATGGAGCCGCTTTACACAGAAAAACCGGAGCAAGACCGTTCGGGCATGGGTTTTGCTTTTATGGAGGCCTTCATGGATGACCTTGAGGTTATTTCCGAACCCGGCTTCGGGACGACAATTTTAATGAAAAAAAATCTGAAAAATAATAGCAGAGGTTAGTTGGCAGGGTTAATATGGAAGAGCTCACAGTTCTGATTGAACGTTCACAGGCTGGAGAAAAGGAAGCACGCGAAGTACTAATCGAAAAAAACATGGGCCTTGTCCACCACATCGTCAGACGCTTTATTGGCAGGGGCTGTGAAATGGACGACCTCTTGCAGATTGGCACAATCGGCTTGATGAAAGCGATTGACAAGTTTGACATGAGCTTTGAGGTAAAATTTTCCACTTATGCAGTGCCGATGATCAGTGGTGAAATCAAGCGATTTCTGCGTGATGACGGATTAATCAAAGTCAGCCGCTCGCTCAAAGAAAATTATTACAAAATAAAAAGGGCGGCGGAACATTTAGCCCAGCTTAATGGCCGGGACGCAACATTAAGTGAGCTTTCTGGTGAAACCGGGATTATCGAAGAGGACATCGTCCTTGCCTTAGAAGCCGGGGCAGAAGTGGAATCGATTTATAAAACCGTTTACCAATCTGACGGCAACGAAGTTTTCCTTGTGGACAAGCTCTCTGACCCGGACAAGGTAGACAAAATCATTAATAAGATGCTGCTTAAGCAACTGCTTGCTGAGCTTAATGATTCGGAGCGGGAATTGATTATGTTAAGGTATTTTCATGAAAAGACGCAGACCGAGGTGGCTTCACTTTTGGGCATTTCCCAAGTGCAGGTCAGCAGAATGGAGAAAAAAATATTGCTGTCAATGCGGAAAAAAATCAAATAAGATTTGCCTTTTTTGCCCAATCATGCTAAAATATGGGCATGGTTAAAATTGTCCTCCCTCCGGAATACCCTTATCTTTTTGAGACCCATTTGCACACAAGCCGCGGCAGTGCTTGCGCAAACTGCTCGCCAACTGACGCAGCCAAAGCATACAAAAAAATGGGCTACTCCGGGATTATCATCACGGAGCATAACTGGGGCGGAAATACCGCGATAAGCCGCCATCTTGGCTGGGAAGACTGGGTACGGAAATTTGTCCGCGGTTATGAAGAAGCGGAGATCTGGGGACGGAAAAATGATTTAATGGTTTTATGGGGCTATGAATCCTGTTTTGATGCAACTGAATTTTTGATTTTGGGGCTGACTCCGGATTTTTTGCTCAAATATCCCGAAATACGATATGCCGGAGTCGAAGAGCAATATCGAATCGTCCATGAAGCTGGCGGAATCGTTGTCCACGCCCACCCTTTCCGCGAAGCGTACCACATTCCCAAGGTCAGGCTTTACCCGGAGTATGTTGACGCGATTGAGGGGTTAAACTGCGCCCATATTACCCTTTACCGCGACAAGGAAATGTATAACCGGAAAGCAATAAAATACGCGAATGAAAATGATTTTCCGATTACTGCCGGTTCGGATGCCCATAGTGTCAGGCTAAGAGGGGGCGGGATGGCTTTCAAAACCATGCCGCGGAGCGGACGGCACTTTATTGCCAGGCTGCTTTCCCGCGAAGATTATCTTCTTTCTGATGGAGAAACATGGTATGATGCCTATGGGAAACCGCTTGCGGAAGTAGAGTTTAATTAAAATGCTTTAGATAGACGTCAAAAAAATCCTTGGTCCTTAACTCACTATTGTTAATGAAAGTCACTTGCTCCCACAAAACATCGTTGATATTCCTAGTCAGGCTGCTAAGAAAAGCATTGTATTCCTGGCTAAAAACCTCTTCCCGGCGCTGCTCAACGATTTTTATCTTGTTGTTGTCAGTTTCTTCACGGTTAAAAGTATTGACACATTTAATGATATGATAACCGAAGCTCGTTTCGACAATCTCACTCACTTCCCCCGTCCCAAGCAAAAAGGCCGCTTCCTCAAAAGGTCTTTCCATGTCACCTTTGCCAAAAGAATAAATCGCCTGTTCGTCTTCGCTGTATAGCATCATCAGCCTTTCAAAATCCTCACCCTCATCGATTTGCTCATGAATCCGCTTAATCCGGTTAAAAGCGTCAGCGCGGGCGGTTTCGGTATACTCGATTTTTTTGCCGGTCCCGTCAAGGGCATAGGTCCTAATCAGAATATGCCAGACCGTAATTGTCCGCGCTTCATCATCACTGATTTCAGGATTGACATCTTTGATGATGAAGTTATAAATTTTGTCGGCAAGGGCATATTCACTATAAAGCGTCTCAATCGTCAGAAGCGTAACGTCCATAATTTCTTTTTCGGTTTCGCTTAGTGAATGATAATATTCGGCGGCCGCGGCATGAGCAAGCCTTGTTTCTTCCTCGTCCAAATAAACATCATGTTTGGCCGCAAGCAAATTCATTGTCTTAATCTGGGCAATTTGCGCAAGGGCAATATTTTTGATGCTGTCTTCCAGCGTTTCACCGCTAAAATCAATCCCCCAAATCTGGCGGCCAAAAACGCTTTCATATTGGTTTTGGGCATTAGTCAGATAAACGCGGATTTCCGGAAGCAGGCAAGACATTGTTTCAATCCGGAATACTTCGTCCCGGTGGAAGCCAGTCGTCAGGACGACCCTCATGTCAGGGTCGTCAATATCCGCACAGGAAGCCAGCGGGAGGGCAAATATTAAGATAAAGAATAATAATAATAATTTTTTCATCGATAACTTTCTGTTAAGAATTTCCGGGCAGTCTCATTAATATGCTTCGCGCCAAGCTGATCCCGTTTGCGGAAGCTTGCTGTAAACCGCGGGTAATCCCGGCCCCGTCACCAATCGCATAAAGACCTTTAATGCTGGTCTCGAAATCCTTGTCAACAATGACTTTGTTAGAATAAAACTTGACCTCGACCCCATATAATAAAGTTTCCTCCCCGGCAATGCCTGGGGTTATTTTATCAAGCGCAAAAAGCATTTCTTCAATCGCAATCATAATCCGGTGGGGGAAAACAAGCGATAAGTCACCGGGGACAGCGTCTTTTAAGGTGGGGAGCAAATTGTTGCGGCATAACCTCTCCTCGGTTGTCCGCCTGCCCCGGCGCAGGTCACCAAAGGTCTGGACGAGAATCTGGCCGCCGCAGAGCATATTGGAAAGCTGGGCAATCTGCTTTCCATATTCGATGGGCGTTTTAAACGGTTTGGTAAAATTTTTGCTGACAAGAATGGCAAAATTGGTGTTGCTGGTCTTAAATTCGCCGGATTTGTAGGCATGGCCGTTAACGACGGCAAGGCCGCCCTCATAATATTCAGTTGCGACTTCACCGGATGGGTTAGTGCAAAAAGTGCGGACTTTGTCATCAAAGGTTGGCGTATGGTAAACTAGCTTTGCTTCATAGAGGTTTTCATTAAGGAATTGCATGATTTCATCGCGGACTTCAACCCGGACGCCGATATCAACTGTCCCCGGCTCGGTTTCAATCCCGATTTCATCACATTTGTTTTTGAACCAGTCCGCCCCCTCGCGGCCAACGGCGGAAACAATGTGTTTGGCCCGGAAAATTTCGCCTTTGTCAGTCTCAACGCCCGAAGCTTGCCCGTTTTCAAGCAAAATTTCTTTTGCCATTGTCCCGAACAAAATTTCAATGCCAATGTCAATTAAGTGCCGCTCTAGTTTGCCATAAATCTTGTAACCCTCTTCAGTGCCAAGATGGCGGATTGGGCATTCAATCAGCTTTAGGTTTGCGACAATTGCTTTGCGGCGGATTTCGCGGATTTCTTCATCTTTATCAAGGCCATAGACATTTTTGTCCGCGCCAAACTTAAGATAGATTTGGTCCGACTCATTAATCAGCTTCAAGGTTTCATCATAACCCAAAATAGCCGGGAGATTGCCGCCGACATCGGGTGAAAGGGAAAGCTTGCCATCGGAAAAAGCTCCTGCCCCGGCGAAACCAGTCGTAATGGAACAGGGATTGCACCCGATACATTGCTTGGTCGTTCGTTTGGGGCAAAGGCGTTTTTCAATGGAGCGGCCTTTTTCAAGCATGAGGATGTTTAAGTTTTTATTCTTTTCTTTTAGTTCAAGGGCGCAAAAGATTCCGCTTGGGCCTGCGCCGATGATGATAACGTCATAAGTCATATATTCATTATAAAAAAATATGGTTTACATTTCAAGAGCTATTTAGTATAATATACAAAAAACTATATTCTGCCAAAATAAAACATAAAAAGGAGAGATTTACATGGCAAATAAACAAGGTAACTTATCCATTAATAGCGAGAACATTTTCCCGATCATCAAAAAGTGGCTTTATTCTGACCACGACATTTTTTTCCGGGAGCTTATCTCAAATGGCTGTGACGCAATCACCAAGCTTAAGAAATTGGAAATGATGGGCGAATGTGAATTGCCGGCAGATTTTAAGCCGCGCATATCCGTGGTGGTCAGCCCGGAAGCAAAAACGATTACCTTTACTGACAATGGTTTAGGCATGACTGACGCAGAGGTTTTAGAATACATCAACCAGATTGCGTTTTCGGGAGCGACAGATTTTATTGACAAATATAAGGACAAAACCAATGAGGACCAGATTATCGGCCACTTTGGCCTTGGCTTTTATTCTTCATTCATGGTTGCCGACGAAGTACATATCGATACATTGTCATACCAAAAAGACGCAAAGGCCGTTCATTGGGAATGTGACGGCGGCACGGAATTTTCCCTTGCCGATGGCGAGCGTACCGAGGTCGGGACAACCGTGACATTATTCCTTAATGAAGACTGCGTCGAGTTTTGCAATGAATACCGGGCCCGCGAAGTGGTCAAAAAATACTGCTCATTCATGCCGACCGAAATTTACCTGTCCAAAGCTGATTCGGCCGATACGCAGACGATTGATGCCGATGAAAAGCTTGACTCGGACACCGTCATTGAGGAAATCAAGCCGGAACAAGAAACTGACGGGGACAAGCCAAAGCTTAAAATCAAAAAGCGGCCGGAGCTCCTTAATGAAACCAACCCGCTTTGGATGCGCCATCCCAATGAATGTGAAAAGGAAGACTACCTTACTTTTTACCGGACTGTTTTCCAGGATTATAAAGAGCCATTGTTCTGGATTCACCTCAATATGGACTATCCCTTTAACCTAAAGGGCCTTTTGTATTTCCCCAAAATCAATACCGAATATGAATCAATCGAGGGCGTGATCAAGCTTTACAACAACCAAGTTTTTATCGCCGACAATATCAAGGAAGTCATCCCCGAATTTCTGCTTCTTTTAAAAGGGGTCATTGATTGCCCGGACCTTCCCCTTAATGTTTCCCGCTCGGCCCTCCAAAATGATGGCTTTGTCAAGAAAATTGCGGATTACATTTCCAAAAAAGTCGCTGACAAATTATCCGGAATGTGCAAAACCGAAAAAGAAGAGTATGAAAAATACTGGGACGACATCAGCCCATTCATCAAGTTTGGCTGTCTGCGTGATGACAAGTTCTGCGTCAAGATGACCGATTATATTTTATTCAAAAACCTTGACGGCAAATATATGACCCTGCCGGAATGCCTTGAAGTAGCAAAAATTGACCCTGATGAAAATCCTGATGAAGATGGGGCAAGCAAGAAAGAAGAGGGGAAAGAGGATCATGTTGTTGAAGCGGAGATTGTTGATGAGGACGGCAATCCGGTAAGTGATGATGATGAGGGCGAGGAAGCCGAAGAAAAAGACGACAAGGTTATTTATTATGTGACGGACGAGCTTCAGCAAAGCCAGTACATCAAGATGTTTAAAGCGGCAAAAAAGAGCGCGGTTATTTTGACCCATCATATTGACCAGCCTTTTGTCACCCAATTAGAATCAAAAAATGAAAATGTCAAATTCCAGCGGATTGACGGCGATTTGACCGATGATTTTAAAACCAAGACTTCCAAGAAAGTCGAAAAAGAACTTGCCGAACAAGCGGAAGACATTGGCAAAATCATGAAAAAGGCCCTTAAGAAAGACAAAATCACGATTAAGGTTGAAAAGCTCAAGAATAAAAAGATTTCCGCAATGATTACCCTTTCCGAAGACAGCCGCCGGATGCAGGATATGATGAAAATGTATTCCATGCCGGGAATGGATATGGGAATGTACGGCAAAGAGGGCGAAACCCTTGTCCTAAATGCCAACCACCCCCTTGTCCAGCACGTCCTTGAAAACAAAAATGACAGCAATGTTAGTTTGATTTGCGAACAGCTTTACGACCTTGCTTTAATCCAGCACGCCCCGCTTGACGCTGACGCAATGACAAAATTCGTGGCACGGTCAAACGATATTATGATGCTGCTGGCAAAGTAGGCTTTAGCCATTGAGCTTAATCCTATTCTGTTATATAATGGAATCATGGAAAATATTATCACCCGCATTTTGGATGGTGACTGTAAGCCAAGCGCCGGCCGCCTCGATTTTTCAGTAGGCAAAATCGAGATAAAGCTTTACCCCGGCGAGGAGCATGAGGGCAGCTTTCATATCTATGGCCCACTGGGCCTGCCAACCGAAGGCTTTGTCTTAACCGACGATTTACGCATGGAAATATACACACGCGAATTTGCCGGAAAAGAATCAGAGATAGCCTTTTGTTTCCGTTCGCCCAAAACTAACGAGCGGGATAGTGATTCCCATCAGGGTGAGTTTTTTATTGTTTCCAATCACGGTGAATATATAGTTCCCTACCAAGTTAGCTTTATCACAAGAGAAATTAAGTCAAGCTTAGGGCCAGTAAAAAACCTCTTCCATTTTGCCAATCTGGCAAAAACCAACTGGGGTGAAGCGTTAAACCTTTTTTATAGCCCTGCTTTTGCTACGCTTCTTACCGGCGCGGACAAACAATATTTGACCTTGTACCGCGGACTTTCCGGCTGCGACCAAAAAAGGGCCAAATACGAACCCAAAAATGAACACAACATGGAAGAATTTCTTCTTGCCATCAAGAAAAAGCAAAAAATTGAGTTCATTGTCAAGGAAGCAAGCGTTAATTTGAGCGTCACCTTAGAACCGACGGAGTATTTGCTGACCATCACCCGCAATGGCTGGGGCTTTTCAAATCTTTACTGCCAGCCGGAAGGTGATTTTTTGGTATGTGACAAGGAAGTTATCCGCGATGAGGATTATTTGGCCAATGTCTACAAGCTTTCGTATTATGTATTGCATGAAAAGCTTCATTCCGGCAACAATTTTGGCAGGATTAGGTTATATAATGCCAATACTGAAATCATCATTCCGGTTACAGCCGTCAAAAATGACACTAGTGTCACCCATGACGGCCTTGTCAGAAAAGAAGTTAGCCGGGCTAATGAACACAAAAGCAATATTTACAAGCTGGTTAATGCTTATGTTGCTTTCCGGACCAAAAAAACCAGCCAGTCAGTTTGGCGCAAAGAAACGGAATATTTAATCGACAAGATGATAACGGCTGCGGACAAAGATTTGCTGCCAAAGCTTTTCCGGATTCAGCTTTTGATTACGGAAAACCGCCTAAATGAAGCAAGCCGCCTGTTAACTCATGCTGACAGCTTGCTGGCCGGGCGGGAAAGCGAAATGCCGGAACTGTGGTGCTACTACCTTTACCTGACGACCTTGGAAAACCGCGACCCGAAAATCACCAGCCGGATTGCTTACGAAGTCGAGCGGTTTTACATAAAAGATAAGGGCAATTGGCAAATTGGCTGGCTTCTTTGTTATTTAAAAGAAGAATATGTTTTAAGCCCGGCCAAAAAATGGGCATTTTTGCGGGAGCTGGTTGGCTATGGGAATTATAGCCCGGTGATCTTCGTTGAAGCTTGGCAGTTGCTTAAGCAAAAGCCGGAATTTTTGACGAGGCTTGACAATTTTGAAATCCGTTTGCTTTTGTTTTCGGCACGCCGCAGCCTAATCCCCAAAAGCTTAATTCCGCAAATTGTTTATCTTGCCACCAAAAACAAAAATTTTTCCGAATTCCTATACCGAATCTTGGAAAAATGTTATGAAATCGTAGAATCAAATGAAGTGGTGCAAGCAATCTGTGAACTATTGATCAAAGGGGAAAAAATCGGCCCGGAATACTTTTCTTGGTATCAAAATGGCGTCAGGCGCGACATCAATGTGACAAGGCTGTATGAGTTTTTCATTTTTTCGCTTAATCAGGAAAAAGAAGAGGAAATTCCCAAGCAAGTATTGCTTTATTTTGCCTATAACAGTGAAATTGACTACCGTTACCAAGCTTATATTTACGCTTTTGTCCACCGGAACCGTGATTTATATCCTGATATTTTTGAAAGCTATTCCGGCAAAATAGAAAGATTTGTACTTAACCAGCTTTCCCGCGCCCGCACCGGAAAAAGCCTTGCTTATCTTTACAAAAACTATCTGACGGCGGAAATGATAAATCCAGCCAATGCGAGTTTTTTTGCTGATATTTTATTCACGGCCAAAATCGTAATTTTTAAAGAGAATATCCGCGAAATCATTATTTTATATCACAAAGTAAATTGGGAAATTACCAACCGGATTAGCGGAAAAGAAAGCCATATTCTTTTATATGGAACAGAATACCAGTTATTATTGGCCGATGCAGACGGAAACCGTTATGCCGATCCAACGAACTATCGCCTTGAAAGATGGCTTGCCCCGGACAAAATCGGCCGGGCGATTGCCCCGCTGGTGAAAGAACGGGCCGGGTTTGATATCTGGTCTTTAGAACAGGGTGATGACCTTTTAGCGGTGACTCGGAGCAACCTTTCTGCTTATGAGCGGATTTATATGACAAACAATCTAAAACCAGCATACCGCGAAACATTATGCCGGAACTTGATTCGCTTTTATTATGATTTTGAGGAGCAGGAGAGGCTTGAAAAAGTCCTCACAACGCTGAAAGCAGAGGACATAAACCGGGATTACCATGAAGAAATCCTCACAATAATGGTTGCAAGCGGGCTTTACCGCGAAGCTTACGGCTGGCTTCCTAAAACCGCAGCAGAAATACTTGACCCAAAACTGATTTTACAGGTTTTAATTAAGATAATACCTGATGAGGCCCCAAAAGCTGAAAAGATGATGTTAGTTCTGGCTTTTAAGGCTTTTAAGGACATGAAATATGATGAAAAGTTGCTTAATTATTTAGTTAATTTTTATGATGGGCAGACCGAAAGGCTTCGCGATATCTGGCTAGCCGGGAAAAGTTTTGCGCTTGATGTTTTTAAGCTTTCCGAAAAATTGTTAATGCAAATCCTTTATTCCGGCACTTTTTTGGGCGAGCAAATAGATATTTTCCATGATTATGTTGCTGGGGGCGGAAAGGGCAGCCTTATTAAGGCTTTTATTATCCATAATTCCTATCATTATTTTGCAAATGGCAAAACGACCGATATCACGGTTATCAGGCAAATAGGAAAATTAATTGACAATAATGAATCACTAGACTTTGTTTGCCAGCTAGCCTTTGTAAAATACTTTGCCGAAAACAAAGCTGAAATTGATGACGATATTTACCGCACCCTAATCTTTTTTATGCAGGATTTAATTGACCAAGACATCTATTTTGCCTTTTTTAAGGAGTATATTGGCATTTTGCCGCTGATGGACCAGTTTATCGACAAAACAATGATTGAATACCGCTCGCATTCTTTGCACCCATTAAGCCGCGTTTTGATTCATTATGAAATTAATGATAACCCCATGGTCACCGAACCGATGACCGAAATGTATGATGGCGTTTATTTAAAACAGTTCTTGTTATTTTACGGCGACACGGTTAGCTATTATGTTACCGAAGAAGAAGAGGGAGCGGAGATAATTCGCACAGAAAGCACCAAAATCAGCATTAATAAAGCTCCGGACGCTTTCCCCGGCTCGCGTTTTATGCGGATAAACGAAATTGAAGCCAAAAGAAAGAGTGAAGATGACGAAGCCTTGAATGCTTTGCTTTCTGACTACCAGCGGCTTGATTTTCTGGTTGATGAGATGTTTAAGGAGATAAAAGGTTGAGAAACTTAGGAAGTGCCATTATTGGTTATGATCTAAATGATACATATGCCCAAATAAGCTATCTGAAAGCAGGTGAAACAGAACCGGAAACGGCTTCATTAGTCCTTGGCTTAGAACTGTTTAATATTCCGCTTGCCCTTTATAAAGAACCAGGAAGCAATTCATGGCTTTACGGAAATGAAGCAATCAAAAAAGACCAGCCATTTACCCATCTTCTTGGGCTGGCAATTTCCGGCACGGCCGTAACGGTTGAGGCAGAGCAAATTGACCCGGTCAGTTTACTTGCATTATTTGTGAAGCGCAGCCTTTCCATATTGACCATGCAAGTCAATACGGATGACATTGCCGCTTTTATGTTTACGACTCCCGAAGTTACCCCCCGGATTGTTGAGATTGTTGCAGAAATCGCTTTAAGCCTTAGCTTATCACCGGAGCGTGTCTATCTGCAAAGTTACCGCGAAAGTATGTACCAATATATTGTCCACCAGCCCAAAGAGTTATGGAATCATCAAGTATTACTATTTGACTACGCCAGTCATATGAAAGCTTTTCGGCTTGAGATGAATAAAAAGACAACTCCCATCGTTGTTTTTATTGAAAGTGAGAGTTTTCCGGAATTAAGATACACTGCTGACCCCTCGGAGCGGCAAAAAAAAGAATGGGATGAGCAGTTTCTTTTAATTAGCGGGGATTTAATTAAAGGCCGGATTGTCTCAAGCATTTATCTTGTTGGCGAGGGCTTTAAAGATGAATGGGCAAACGAATCATTAAAATACCTTTGCCAGGGGCGGCGTGCATTTCGTGGCAATAATCTTTACAGCAAAGGCGCGTGTTATGGCGCAATGGAAAAGTTTAACCCGGGCGAGTTAAGTAAGAAAATGATTTTTCTCGGCGAGGAAAAGCTCAAAGCAAACATCGGAATCCGCCTTAAGCGGAATGGTTTAGAATCATATTTTGCGATTCTTGATGCCGGAGCGAATTTTTATGAATGCGCGAATAGTTTTGAGCTTATCCTTGATGAAGAGCCAAAGCTTAGTTTGATTATTACTTCTTTGACCGGGAGCAGCGTAACGGAGCAGATTATCACTCTTCCCGGTTTGCCCGAACGGCCGGGGCGTACCACGCGCTTGCATATTGCGATTCGCTTAAAGTCTGCCGCCATCGCCGTTTTATCAATTGCCGATTTGGGTTTTGGTGACCTCTTTCCCACTAGCGGCAAGGAATGGAGTATCCTATGCCCCCTTTGCTAGCGGTCGGCCAACGTGCCGAAACCCCCTACACCTTTAACCGCCTCTTACTTTCAATTTACAGCGTCGAGGAGCTTTGCTACCTCTTTAAAACCAACCCCTTTATCCTTGATGACAAAATTCTCGACCGCAAACTGATTAACTGGCTGGAAAAGTCGTGCCACTTAAAAGAGCTTGCCGCGAAGCTATCCCTAATCCTAAAGAAAAGCAAAAACGCGGAAGAATTTGTCATGGCAATCATTGAATATACAGGATATTTACAGCCCGATGAGATAAGCAGGATAAGGACAGTTTTCCAAGGAAATATCGGCGTAAACGATTATGAAAAAGAAGTAAGCCGCGCTGATTTTTTGTTAAATAGCGGCAAATACCAAATGGCAATATTAGAATATGGCCGCATTTTACTTAACGTGCCTTATGGGGAAAGGTTAATCAGCGGCCGCATTTACCATAACCGGGGCGTTGCCTTGGCGCGGTTATTTTTGTTTGCGCAAGCAAAAGAAAGCTTCCTTAAAGCCTATGAGCTAAATAACAGCCCCGAATCCGGACGGGCTTATCTTTTAAGCGTCCGCTTATCGGTTGATGAGATTGAATATATCCGCTTTATCGCCGCACCCGCGCCGCCCATAATATCTTTATCCGATTTGTCGTTAGAGGTTGAGCATATTTACAATCAGGCAGTAAGCGTTTATAATGAAACGGAAGAAAAGCTTCTGCTTGATGAATTGATTTTGGATAAAGAAATGGGAGATGGCAATTCTTATAAAGAAAAGATTGAAAAGTTTTGCCTGGGAGCCCAAAAAAAGTATCGCACCGCTGTTAACACCGCTGTCACAGTTTAAAACCGGGAATGAATAGGAAATTATGAAAATCATCCGCAGACTACTAAAACGATTTAGCAAAGAAACCAATCTTCCCGGCCAGTTTGACGCTTGGGAAGATGTGGTTTATAGCCGCGATAATACTGATTTCCATGACCGCGAGCAACGCTTTGATTATGTAAAAAATTGCCTTGACCAAATCAAAGATGCGATGCTGGAAGTTGACAATCTAAATTTTGAATACAATATTGTCACATCACAATTAAAAGATATGGAAGAAATCGAGGCCCTTCCGAAAGAAGACCAGGCTATTTTAAAGGATGCGGCAACCAAGCTGATTAACATCAATAAAGCCCGGAGCGGATATGAGCAAAAGGCTTTGGCGATGGACGAGACTGCCTACCACAAAATAGACGCCTTTCATGACCAAGCAGAGGAGGGGATTTCAAAGCTTGAACAAGCAGAAACTTACCAGCTTAAAATCAAGCAGGACATGAAGCATTTATCCGGAGAAAAAGAAGCTTACACATACCGTAAATATGATTTACAACGGTTGATTGAGGATCTTAGGGCGGTGATGGTCATTTTAATTACGGCGGTGTCGTTGTGTTTTATTTTACTATTGATTTTGCAGTTTGGCTTTAAGCTTAATACCCAAATCGGCTATCTGCTTGCCACCGGGGCAACGGCCCTTATGATAACCATTATTTTCACCAAACACAGCAACGCTTCCCGTGAACTAAAGCGGGTCGAAAAAAGCATTAACAAAATAATCCTGTTAAGCAACAGTGTCAAAATACGCTACGTCAACAATAACAATTTGCTTGAATATTTGCATATCAAATATGGAGTCCGCAATGCGGCAGAGCTTAAAAAAGTTTATGCGCAGTATCTTGAAGAAAAGAAACGCCGCGAAGCGTTTAAGCAGATGGAAAAGGATTTGGAGGTTGCCGAACGCGATTATTTGCGTCTTCTCCGCAACACAAAAATAAATGACCCGGTCGTTTGGCTTCATCAGCCGGCCGCAATCCTTGACCGCAAAGAAATGGTCGAGGTACGGCATAATTTGATTATCCGCCGCCAGTCGCTTAGGAAGCGGATTGATTATAATAATGACATTGTGGCAAAAAATGCCCAAGACGAGATAAGGGATTTGGTTGATAAATATCCGGTTTATGCAACCGAGATTCTTGAAATGGTTGCAGAATACGATAAGAAGTTTAAATAATACTTACATTGGAAGGACTAGGTTTGGATTAATGAGTGGATTTTTTGGAATTGCGGCAAAAGAAGACAGCGTTTTTAATTTATTTTTTGGGACAGATTACCATTCCCATCTGGGGGCAAGGCGGGCAGGGATGGCGGTTTACTCGCCTTTAACAGGCTTTAACCGGGCAATCCACAATATTGAAAATGCCCCTTTCCGCACGAAATTTGAAAAAGATGCCAACACTATGGAAGGCACGTTAGGGATTGGCTGTATCTCCGACTTTGAACCCCAGCCTTTAATGATCCGCTCGCACCTCGGTACATATGCGATCATGACAGTCGGAAAAATAAGCAACATTGATCCAATTGCGGAAAAAATATTCAAAAGCGGCCATTTCCATTTTCTTGAGATGAGCGGGGGGGGGATTAATGCAACCGAGCTTTGCGCCGCGATTATCAACCAAAAAGAAGATTTTGTTGCCGGAATCCGCTATGCCCATGAGATAATCGAAGGCTCAATGACGATTGTCATCATGACCACGGAGGGGATTTATGCTGCCCGTGACCGAATGGGCCGCACCCCGGTATCAGTGGGGTACAAAAAAGATGCCTACTGCATTTCTTTTGAAAGCTTTGCTTATTTGAACCTAGGGTATACAACCGAACGCGAATTAGGGCCTGGTGAGATAGTTTTTATTACGCCGGAAAGTGCCGAAACCTTGCATAAGCCGGGCGAAGAAATGAAAATCTGCACGTTCCTTTGGGTTTATTACGGATATTCATCATCTTCTTATGAGGGAATCGGCGTTGAAGAAATGCGCTACCGCTGCGGCGAATCTCTTGCCAAAAATGATAACGTCTTAGCGGATAATGTCGTTGGCGTTCCCGATTCCGGCGTTGCCCACGCAATTGGTTATTCCACAGCGTCAGGGATTCCTTTTTCCCGCCCCCTGATAAAATATACTCCGACCTGGCCAAGATCTTTTTTGTCAACAATGCAAAAACAGCGCGAGTTAATCGCACGAATGAAAATGATTCCTGTCCGCGAGCTGATTCGCGATAAAAGCTTGCTGATTATTGATGATTCGATTGTCCGCGGGACACAGCTTCGCGACACGACCGAGTTTTTGAAGCAGATGGGGGCAAAAGCCCTCCACGTCCGCCCGGCTTGCCCGCCGCTTTTGTATAGCTGCAAATACCTTAATTTTTCCCGCTCAAGCACAGAGCTTGAGCTGATTACAAGGCGCGTTATTTGCGAAATTGAAAAAGACAATAAAGATGTTGATTTGAGTTTATATGCAAATCCGGATCGTGATGAGTACCAAGAAATGGTCAGCCTGATCAGCAAAAAGCTAAAGTTTGATTCTTTAAAATACCACCGCCTTGATGATATGCTCGATTCAGTTGGCTTGGAAAAAGAAAAACTTTGTACCTATTGCTGGTCGGGGGTTGAATGATTGCGGACTTGCTTCATTGCCATTGCGGACTTGCTTCATTGTCATTGCGGACTTGATCCGCAATCTAATAAAAAAGAGAGGAGCATGATACATGAATAATTTTTGGAAAAGCTTTGGCTGGTTCTTGATGAGTACCCTGCCGCTGGTCTTAAGCCTCATCATGCAAGCAATAGTCGGCGCAATAGCGCTGGCAATACATGGGATTTTTGTCACCGTCAGGGAGCAGCTTAGTAATGGCTCCGAGCATTTTGATCCAGAGGCATTCATGGATTCTTATATTGATAATGTCATGGCCGGATCAAGCACGGCGGTATTTGCTTACCATGTTGTGGCGACAGCGGTTTTTTTCCTTTGGTATTATTTGATCTTTATCCGGCCTAACCGCCATGTCCCAAGAAGCGGAAAGGTTTTGACACTCCCGATTATCGGCTGGTCGGTTGCAGTCGGAGTCACATTATGTGTTTTTAGCACCCAAATGGTATATCTCGGGGAATATCTCGTGCCGGAGATGATTAACGATTTTTATGAAATGCTGGAAAATGCCGGGTTTGGCATTAACGCGCTGGCGATTATCGCGGCAATCATCTTAGCCCCGGTGGGCGAAGAATTGTTATGCCGCGGGGTAATCCAGCATTATGCAATGAAAGCAACTAAGCGTTTTTGGATCGCGAATGTGATTCAGGCTTTGATGTTCGGGCTTATGCACATGAACATGGTGCAAGGGACATATGCTTTCTTTATCGGCTTGGTGCTGGGCTGGCTTAGGCTTCGCTACAAAACATTGTGGGTCCCGATTATCATCCATTTTGTGGTCAATATTTCAACCTCAACTTGGCTTGGTTATCTGCTGGAAGAAATTCCCAGAAATTTCACAACTGATTTAGGCCTCTTTGTCCTGGCAATAGCGGCAACGATGGGCATCCTGGCCGTGATTGGGAAAGCAAGAGAGGAGGCCGTTTAGTGGCTGAAAAACCAAAACTACTGCTCCATAGCTGTTGCGCCCCTTGCAGCAGCTATGTTTTGGAGCAGTTGGCACAGGATTACCAGATTACCATCTTTTTTTATAATCCCAATCTGACAGACAAAATAGAATATGAGCTTCGCCGTGATGAACAGAAGCGGCTGCTTTCGTTGCTTGGTTTTGGCAATCAGGGGGACAGCGATATGTTCAGCAAGGTTTTTATTGAGGGTGACTATGACCCCGGATATTTCTACGAGATGGCAAGCGGCCTTGAAGCAGAGCCGGAGGGCAGCGAGCGGTGCTTTCGCTGCTATGAGCTTCGGTTAAAGGAGACGGCACGTATTGCCGATCAGCATGGCGATGGCTTTTTTGCAACCACCCTCACCCTAAGCCCCCACAAGAATGCGGCAAGAATCAACGAAATCGGCAAGCAGGTCCAGAAAACCATTGCGAAAGCCAGTATGGGTGGAGCGAACCAATCCGGCATGACCTCCAGCCCAATATACCTGTCCTCTGACTTCAAGAAAAAAGGCGGCTATCAGCGTTCGCTTGAACTCTCAAAACAATATGGGCTTTATCGGCAGAATTATTGCGGGTGTGAGTTTTCGCGCGATTTTGGTAATCGGCAATCAATCGGCAACGATTGCCGATAGATTGCCGATTGAAAATGCCGATAGAAAGCAACGTGTGGTGGAATCAAAATAACCTCAAGTAATAAACTAAGTGCTGCCTCACTCTGCAAAGGAGAAAAAATGAATACCCTCACCAAAAAATTCTGGCTATCCTTAACTATTTTTAGCCTTACCGGGCAAATTGCATGGGTCGTATGCAATATGTATTTCAATGTCTTCATTTATAAGATATTCCGTGCTTCAGCTGCGGATATATCTTGGATGGTGGCCCTAAGTGCAATAACGGCAGCGATAACGACCTTGTTAATCGGCGCTTTATCCGACAAGCTTGGCAAACGGAAAATCTTCATCAGCGGCGGTTATGTCCTATGGGGCATTTCGATTTCTTCATTTTCTTTGCTCCGCCTTGAATGGCTGGAAGGTTTGGCAGGAAACTTGACCGCGGCGATGTCGCTTGGCGTAACACTAGTTATTTTGCTGGCTTGCGTGATGACCTTTTTTGGCTCAACGGCAAATGATGCCAGTTTTAATGCTTGGCTGACTGATAGCGGCAAGCATGGCAACCGCGGAGCGATTGAAGGCATTAATGCCATGATGCCATTACTGGCGGTATTATTGGTATTCGGCAGCTTTATGGCTTTTGACTTGGACAAGGAATCAAGCTGGACGGTTATTTTCCTGATTATTGGGGTCATAGTGATGATAATTGGCGTCCTTGGGTTTTTCCTCATCGAAGAAAAAGGTGAGAAAAAAGCAGAGAACCAGTCATATTTTAGGAATGTCTTTTATAGCTTCCGCCCCCAAATAATAAAAGAAAATAAACTCCTTTATACGGTTTTGATTGCCTTTGCGGTTTTTGGGATTTCCTTGCAGGTTTTCATGCCCTACCTTATTTTGTATTATGACATTGGCTTAGGCATGGAAAATTACACGCTCGTCTTAGCCCCGGCCGTCCTCTTGGCAGCAGTTGCAACGCTGATATTCGGCAAATTATATGACAAGCTTGGCTTCCGCAGATGTATTTACCCAGCGGTTTTCATTTTGATGGTAGGATTCATTATTTTATTTTCCAGCAAAATCTTTGCGCTGGTTTTTATTGGCTCTATTCTGATGATGTCCGGGCAATTAGCCGGAATGGCGATATTCGGGGCAAAAATCCGTGACAATACCCCAAAGGATAAAGCCGGAATGTTCCAAGGCATCCGTATCTTCGGCCAGGTCCTCATCCCTCAGGTCATCGGCCCGGCGATTGGGGCATTGGTGCTTTCTAATGCCAAAACGATTACTAATCCCGATGGCACAGTATCATTTATCCCCAACAGCAATATCTTCCTTGCCGCCTTTGCGGTGACAGTTTTTCTGCTGGTCATTTTGGGCTTGATTTTTCGGATGGTCAGGAATGGGCAGCGCAATTTACCGACCGACTTTGTTAAGATGAACGAAGTTCCCTATTCTGATTATCCCCGCCCCCAGCTTCGCCGTGATTCATACATTAATCTAAATGGCGTTTGGGAAAATGGAATAAACGTTCCTTTCTCGCCCCAGTCTTTTCTTTCGGGCAAAAAAGGAAAAGTTGGAAACAGGCTTACCTATACAAGGAAATTCACCTTGCCGAAAGGATTCCTTAACGACAAATTATTGCTGCATTTCGGGGCGGTTGACCAAAAGGCTTTTGTTTTCGTAAATGACAAGCCTGTCGGAAGCAATGAAGGCGGATATCTTCCCTTTACCATTGACATTACCAACGCTTATCAAACAGGCGAAAATAGACTGACAGTCAAAGTTGTAGACAAACTTTCACCGAAATATCCTTATGGCAAACAGCGTAAAAAACGCGGTGAAATGTGGTACACCCCGGTCAGCGGCATCTGGCAGAGCGTCTGGCTGGAAAGTGTCCCGGCTGACTATATCGAAAAGCTCAAAATCACGCCCGACTTAACAGGCATAAATCTGGAAGTGAAAACAAATGCCCCCGAATATGAAGTGACAATCCCCATCGGCGACAGCGAAATCAAAAAGCGTTTCCGGGACAAAAAAGTACGGATTGACATCAAAGAAGAGGGCTTTGAACCAATTTTATGGGAACCGGAAAACCCATATTTATATGACTTAAGGATTAAAACAGCGGGCGGAGATGAGATAACATCATACTTTGGTTTACGCACGGTTAATATCCGCGCGGTTGACGGAATAAATCGTATTTGCCTTAACGGGAAACCAGTTTTCTTGCATGGCGTCCTTGATCAAGGTTACTTTAGTGACGGCATTTACCTCCCGGCTTCACCTGATGGCTACCGGTTTGATATTGCGAAGATGAAAGAACTAGGTTTTAATACTTTGCGCAAGCATATAAAAATCGAACCGGAATGCTTTTACCATTTTTGTGACCAAATGGGAATGCTCGTCATGCAGGATATGGTCAATAGCGGCCGTTATTCTTTTTTTGCCGATACGGTCCTCCCGACATTGGGAATGATTAAACATAAAGACCATCACCGTTTCCGGAATAAGCGTCACCGCGAAATCTTTATTAACCATACAAAAGAAACGATGGCTCACCTTAATAACCACCCTTGTATAATATACTATACGATTTTTAACGAAGGCTGGGGGCAATTTGCCAGCGACCATCTTTATGAGCTGGCCAAAAAATGGGATGATTCGCGGATTATTGACACAACTTCGGGCTGGTTTGTTAATGAAAAGAGTGACGTTGACAGCAGCCACATTTACTTTAAGGAAGTGGAATTAAAAATGACAAAACGCCCCCATATTCTTTCAGAGTTCGGCGGTTTTTCCCATCTTGTCGCAAATCACCATTCAAGCCTTTACCACCAGCATGGATATGGCTTCTTTGACGACCAGGAAGCCTTGACAGATACCATCATCAGCACATATGAAAAAATGGTGCTTCCGGCGATAAAAAAAGGCTTGTGCGGAAGCGTCTATACCCAATTAAGCGATATTGAAGATGAAGTAAATGGACTTTATACCTATGACCGGAAAATATTAAAGGTAAACAAAGAATTGATGCTGGATCTAAAAAAGAAAATTATGTCTTCCTAAAAAGCGCGGAAAAAGACAGGCATATTGACATTTACCTTTATTAGCACGATAATAAATAATGAAAAGTAAGCTTACAAGCTTGCGTATGAAATACAGAGGTATAAAATATAAATGGAAAAATTTATTGACGAAATATCCGCCGAAATAAAAGCGGCCTTTTCCGCTTTAGGCTATAACCCCGACTTGGGGAAAGTTACGGTTTCAAATCGCCCGGATCTATGCGAATACCAATGTAACGGCGCAATGGCAGGGGCGAAGGAATACCGGAAAGCCCCATTAGCCATCGCGGAAGAAGTAGCAGCAAAACTAAAAGACAGCCAGATTTTTGCCGAGGTAAACGTTGCCCCCCCCGGTTTTCTTAACCTCAAGTTAAAATCATCTTTTATTTGTGATTACCTTAAGCAAATGATAAAAGCCCCGAAGTTCGGGCTGAAGCAGCCGGAAAAACCGCTAAAAGTCGTTATTGATTATGGCGGGGCTAATGTCGCCAAAGCCCTCCATATCGGCCATCTTAGGACAGCTATTATTGGTGAAAGCGTTAAGCGGATTGTCCGTTATTCCGGGCATGAAGCAATTGGTGATGTCCATTTAGGCGATTGGGGCTTGCATATGGGCCTGATTATTACGGAGCTTAATGAGCGAAAGCCGGAGCTTGTTTATTTTGATGCCGAATATGACGGAGTTTATCCGGAAGAAGCACCCTTTACCATTGATGAGCTTGGCGAAATATACCCAACAGCCTCGGCACGTTCAAAAATCGATGAGGCTTACCGTGAAAAAGCCTTGCAAGCGACCTTTGAATTGCAAAGTGGCCGCCGGGGCTACCGGGCTTTGTTTGGGCATATTATGCGAATATCTTTGCGCGACTTAAAGAAAATTTATCGCAGCTTAAATGTTGATTTTGATTTGTGGAAAGGTGAATCAGATGTTCATGACCTGATTGCGCCGATGATTGAAGGATTTAAGCGGGACGGATTTGCTTATTGTAGCAATGGCGCCCTTATTATCGACATCAAAAAGGAAACGGACACTAAGGAAATGCCGCCCGGGCTGATCGTAAAATCTGACGGCGCATATCTTTATCTGACGACCGATCTGGCCACCGTTCTTGACAGAATGGAAAACATCGCCCCGGATATGATTATATATCTGACTGATAAAAGGCAGAGTATGCACTTCGAGCAGCTTTTCCGCTGTGTCAAAAAAACCGGATTAGCTCCGCCGGAGGTTGATTTTTATTTTGTTGGTTTTGGCACAATGAATGGGGCTGACGGAAAACCCTTTAAAACAAGGGATGGCGGCACGATGCGCCTTGAGGAACTGGTTGCCTTAATCAATGAAGAAATGTATCAGAAAATTATTGCCAACCGTGAAGTTTCAGAAACTAAAGCCCGCGAAACCGCACAGGTGGTTGGCCTTGCCGCCCTTAAATACGGCGATTTATCAAACCAGGCCGCCAAGGACTATATTTTTGACATCGACCGCTTTACCTCTTTTGAGGGTGACACCGGCCCTTATATTCTTTATACTATTGTTAGGATTAAGTCGATTCTGGCAAAGTATGCCGAAGCTGGCGGGATTGTCTCAATGGAAGCCCTTAAAGCAACTGACGATTTAGAGGGTGAAAAAACCGGGGCAAAGGCGTTGATGCTCAATATTGCCGGGTTTAATGCCATGCTTGAGGCCGCATATACTGAAATTGCCCCTCACCGTGTCACGGCTTATATTTATGAACTGGCGAATGCGCTTAATACGTTTTATCATCAAACCAAGATATTGACCGAGCCAGTCAATGAAAAGCAAAAATCCTATCTTGCCCTGCTGGCTTTGACAAAAGAAATTTTGGAAACTTGCATTGATTTGCTAGGGTTTTCAGCACCGGAGCGAATGTAGGGCATATTTTAATTTGCCAATTAGAACTATTCAAATGATGTGTGAAACATACAAAATTCGTGGCAAGTTTCGTGGCAAGTGACGCTCAAAAAACATGACTTTTGCGTTCCAAAATTGATTGATTTCCGTTAAAACTGAAATGTGTAAAAATCAGAAAAGCCAGTATCTATGCGCTTTCCGCATAAATACTGGCTTTTCAAAAAAGAACACAAGCCACCAAAAGTATGCTTGTGTTCTTTTTAAGTAGCGAGAGAGGGACTTGAACCCACGACCTCCCGGGTATGAACCGAATGCTCTAGCCAGCTGAGCTATCTCGCCATATTTGATGTTTCAACAACTTGCAAAGAGATTTTTTGGCATGATTCCTGTCATCATGCCAAATAATCTCTTGCCATGGGACCTACTGGGCTCGAACCAGTGACCCCCTGCTTGTAAGGCAGGTGCTCTCCCAACTGAGCTAAGATCCCAAGCGCACACATTATTTGAATAGACGCGGTGTGCGTAATAATGTGTGCACCCTGAAAAGAACAAAAAAATTCTAGCTCTATACTTGCTTTGTTAGTATACAATTATCACTCATCATTGTCAAGTCTTTTTTTCTGCTTGTACTGCTTGCTGACTTGGCTGCATTGCCCAGCTTTTATCCAGCTTTTAAATACTTTGCCAGACAATTGCCATTATTTTCCAAAGCGGTCCATATCAAATACCTTATCCGCAAACTTATTGAGAAAATAGCGGTCATGGGAGACAAAAAGCATTGTCCCCTCAAAATCGGCCAAGACCTTTTCAATCCATTCTCTGGTTGCAATATCAAGATGATTAGTCGGCTCGTCAAGCAATAGGAAATTAACGTTATTCTGCATCATCAGACATAGTTTTAAACGGCTTTTTTCACCGCCGGAAAGTGTGCCAACCTTTTTAAGCACATCGGAAGCCCGGAAATTAAAGCGGGCAAGAATGCCCCGGGCTTTTTCTTCCGGCAAACTAAAACTTGCGCGTAATGTATCAAGCACAGTTGCGTCCATGTTTTCAAAAACAATGATTTGGGGCATATAAGCGCATTTTGCATTAACGCTCAGCTTAATTATGCCGCGGTCGGGCTGTTCCTCGCCGCTAATCATTTTTAACAGCGTCGTTTTCCCGCAGCCGTTCGCTCCGACAAGGGCGATCCGGTCATCCCGGCTGATTTTAAAGTTAAAATCCTCAAAAAGTTTTTTATCACCATAACTTTTTGCGACAGCTTCAAATGACAAAATTTCTTTTGAAGCATGGCCGCCGCTATCAAATTGGACGTGCAATTTCCGGGCTTTAAACGGTTTATCCACTTTATCCATTTTTTCTATTCGCTTCTCAATCGCAAAGGCCCGTTTGTGGAGTGCCTCATTATCGGCCCTTCTTGCCCAGTCATGCAAGCGGTTGGCCGCCGTTTCCAGCTGTTTGATTTTTTTCTGCTGTTGCTCGTATTGATTGGCCTGGCTGATGAAACGCTGTTCTTTTTCGGCAAAATAATAGCTATAATTTCCTTTATAAAAATTCGCCTTGCCATTCTCGACTTCGATTATCCTTGAGACCACCCGGTCAAGAAAAATCCGGTCATGTGATATGACAACAATTGTACCGTCGAATTGGAGCAAAAAATCCTCAAGCCACTCAAGCGAGTTAAGGTCAAGATGGTTGGTCGGCTCATCAAGCAAAAGGATATCGCAGTCCTTTAGCAGAATCCGCGCCAGGTTTACCCGCGTTTTCTCGCCGCCGCTCAAATTAGCAAAAAGGCTATTCCGCATTCCCTCGTTGATGTTCATTCCATTGCAGATTTTATCAATTTTGACTTCGACATCATACCCGCCAAGGCGTTCATATTCTTCCATCAGGCGGCCGTATTTTTTGAGGATTGCCGGATCTGCGTCACCCTCAATTTTTTTCATTGCGGCAAAAATAGCGGTAATTTCCGCAAACGAAGAGCGTAAAATGTCTTCGGCCGTCTCATTTTCCGCAAAATGCGGAATTTGGTCAAGCATTTCAATTTTTTTCCCCGCTGCTTTAGCCAGCGTCCCGCTTTCATAGAACTCTTCCCCGGTAATTATTTTAAATAAAGTCGTTTTGCCCGAACCATTTACTCCCAGCAGGCCGACCTTTTCCCCGCGGTAAATTTCAAACGAGATTCCTTTTATGACATGGTTCGCCCCATAATATTTATTTATTTCATTCATTGATATGTCAATCATATTCTCCATGCTCCTTTTTTACGTGAATCAAAATTATTCAACAAAAATTTCAAACCAAAGCTGTGTTTGCGATTCTTGCCAGGGATTGCAACTTGTTTGCCAAACTTGTTTGCACACGGTGTTTGCAGCCCTATCTTTTTTTGCACATAAAAAACCCTGTGCGGATTATTTCGTCGGCACAGGGTTACTCATCATCGGAGCTAAGCTAGGCGTTCAAAACAATCTTTTCGGCAGAATCGCATAAAAGGGCATACTTATCCCTTGGCAGGGCAACCCGGTCTGAAAGCTGACGATTTGTTTTCGCCATTACGCAGAATGGATAAATAACAACGCCATTAGATTGTTTCAAATTTTCACCGCCTTTCTTTTGGATTTGGTTCTCCACACGCACGAGCCAAGTAAAAATGTCGATACGTCAGTATACCATTATGTCATATTTAACAGCAACTCTTGACCTGCGGTCAATCGTTGAATAACCACCATAAAGGACATGGTGGGTAAAAGCAAATGCCCCCTCGACTGCTTGCAGTCGTTTGCGGTCGCTTGTTTTTCTGCTAGTTATTCATTATACCACAACCCCAGCCTTTTGTCTATTACTTTTTCCACGGCAGCTTACGCTTGTCCAAAGCAATCATTTTGTTACGTGCAGATTTCATGCGGAGCATTTCTGCTTTATTTAAAGCGAAAGCCGATTCTTTTTTAAGCTTTAAATAATTTTGCCAATGTTCTTCTGAAATTTCGCCGGACGCAATCGCAGCGCGGACCCTGCAGCCCGGCTCGGTTTGGTGGCGGCAGTCAGAAAAACGGCAGCTTCCCCCCAAAGTTTCAAGGTCGGAAAATGTTTCGCTTAACCCCTCGTCCGCTTCCCACATTCCCATCACGCGCATCCCCGGCGTATCGATGACCATCGCCCCGCTTGGAAGCATAAATAACTGGCGGTGGGTCGTCGTGTGCCGCCCGCGGCTGTCAGATTCGCGGACTTCGCTTGTGTGCATGACATCATCACCCATCAAACAATTAAGCAGAGATGATTTGCCAACACCGGACATTCCGATAAAAACAGCCGTCAGCCTAGGTTTCAGTATTTTATTAAGTAAATCGAGGCCTGTCCCATCAACCACGCTGACCGGGATTACCTCTGCGTCACCAGCGATTGCCATCGTGATAGCCATTTCATTTTCATAATCAGCGGCAAGATCGGCTTTGGTTAAAATAATGACTGGCTTGGCATTGCTTTGCCTTGCCAGCGCAAGATAACGCTCAAGCCTGCTTAAATTAAAATCCTGATTTAGCGAGGTCATGATAAAAGCGATATCAATATTGGCGGCAACCGCTTGTTGCGTCCCGCCGTTCGGGTTTGGGTCAAGGCGGGCAAAATAGCTTGTTCGCGGCAAAGTTTTGACAATTTGGCAATCATTTAAAGCAATGGGGCGGTAAAAAACAAAATCGCCAACGGTCGGGAAAATTTCTTCGCTGGTATTATAATAAACGCCAGCTTTTAGTTTGCCGAAAAGAGGCCCGTCAGCACCGATTAGCTCGTAACGTTCGCGGTGGACCGCCGTAATTCGGCCAGGTTTACAGCCAGCGGGCGGAGCTTTCTCTTCCCGGTAGCCAAAATCTTTTAAATCAATCATTTTTTCTCCATTCTTATTCTAAAAGTTTGGGCAACAAAAAAAGATACGACCAAATCGTATCCTTGAGCCCTGTTAAGTATTGCGCAAATCAAATCGCGCTGGTAAAACGATAGGTAGTTAAAATTGCGCAAGCAGTAAAGAACCGCCAGCGCAAGCCGCACATTTGCAGGTTTGCATATTTGCACGTTTATGCGGCCGCTATTAAATTGAGTTGGCTGACACCATTCTAATTTTTAAGTTTTTCATAAACATCAACTCCTTCCAATTAGCTATTGCAAATTTGCATCATGCGTCTGTCATTGCGGACTTTGATCCGCAATCCCTTTGCTGTTTGCAGATTGCTTTAACCGGACAACAATAATATATTAGGATAAAACCAGCGAAAAGTCAAGCCTTTCACACTAAACCCCATGCATTTCACGAGCGGAGCTTGTGAAATGCTTAAATGAAAAGTGGAAATTTTAATTTCCACACTACATACATAAAAAATAAGTCAGCAGCAAAATCCCGTCAACCAGCACATCGTCAGCATGAGGAAAACACATTCGCTCCGGATGCCATTGCACCCCATGGATAGGCAGATTTGCATGAGCGAGGCCCTCCACAACGCCGTCCTCGGCAAACTGCGTGTAGACAATTTTCCGCCCGGGCATTCCACAGCCTTGGTGATGGGCGCTGTTAACGTGGAAAGTCGTTCCGTAAAGCTCCGCAAGCAAGGAATCGGGGCGGGCATGGGTTATATGGCTTTGGTCTTTATCCAAATCTTCCAGATACTCATGTGCCTTATAACAAGAAAGATGTTGGATAATGTCGCCGCCGAAAAAAACATTTATCAATTGCATTCCCTTGCAAATTCCAAGGATTGGTTTCCTCTGCGGGATAAAAGCCTTTAATATTTGCAATTGCACCCGGTCTAATTGCGTATTTATCAGGCGCGAACCCTCGTTAATCTGGCCAAAAAAAATGGGGTCAATATCTGCGCCGCCCGGCAGCAGAAGCGCATCATATTCATCGGGACAAGGCATATGCAAAGAAACCACCGGGTGGGCTTTTAGTGAAAGAAATGCTTTCTCATAATTTTTGGTAAGCTCCGGAAGCCCGGCGATTAAGATTTTTTTCAAACAAGACCCCTACATGGATTCTCTTACTATCATATGTAAATAAAATTATTATGCCACAGGCAAATTGTCATTGCGGACTTTTCCAAAATCTTCCAAATAAATGCCAAAATTTTTTTCGAAATTTCCAGTAAAAAATTATTGACAAACTTGTCAAAAGAGGGTACAATAGAAGAGAACAACCGGTTGCGCAAAATTGCGCATTTCTGAATTATTTCAGCAAATCTTGGGTTAAGCGATAGCCCCTAATATGACCAATACCGACAGTCAGAATGACAGCCGATCAGTCCGAAATGTCAATTAATAATGACAAAATCAGTTAAAATCATTCATGACCCAATCATCAGTCCCAAACCTAGTCAAACCATCAGTCTCGTTCAGCCAACCATCAGTCCCAGCCCCAGCTAAACATCAGTCCCAGCCTAGCTTAATACTTAAGTCCTAAGCAGTTATTAAACATCACATTGTGAACAACCGGTTGCGCATAAAGCATAAGCGGTGGCAGACAGAGATTATTGGTTAGCAGGGTAGCGGTTGCGCATAAGCGGTGGTAGATAGAGAGTATCGGGTAGCAGGGAATCGGTTGATGATAAGCGGTGGAGCAGCAGGGTATTAGGTGGCGTATTAGGTAGCGAATATTAAGTAGCAAGTAGTAGCAGCAAATAATAAACAGTAGGGAACAGGGAGTTACATATAGACGACCCAATCATCAGTCACAAGAGGGGATTGCGGAGCAAGTCCGCAATGACGCGCAATGACGACGGATTGCGAAGATTGCGGATCAGAGTCCGCAATGACACATGATATCGAACGCGCAATGACACGAAGATTGCGGCTCAAGTCCGCAATGACATGGGGATTGCGGAGCAAAGTCCGCAAATTGCGGCTCAAGTCCGCAATGACATTTTTCTAGGGAGGAAGAATATGAGAAGAAGAAGTATCAAAACCGCCAAAAGAATCGGAGCTTTGCTGCTGGCATTTATCTTGCTCCAATCAAGTGTTTTCGGGGGCGGAAACATCTTGGTTGCAATGGCGGACGAGACAGATCCGGGCCTGGTGCTGGATTTCGGGGAAATTAATTTATCCGGCACAGATGGTGACCTGACAGGTAGTGATGACGACCTAAAGGGCAGTGATGACGACCTGAAAGGCGGTGATGACGACCTAAAAGGCAGTGATGACGACCTGAAAGGTGAAGACGACGACCCGAAAGGTGAAGACGACGACCCAGAAGGAGACGAGGAAGAGCTTGATGACTTGCTTGGCCTTGGCTTATTGCCAATTTCGCGTTCGGGCGGAATTATCGCAACGCGGTCAGGCGTGAATCTCGTGGTGAATCCGGGCTTTGAAGAGCAGTTAGATAGCTGGGCTTGGCCACCCATGGGCTGGGAAAAGAATACTGTTTGCCCCAATGGCAATACGCTTTCCGACAATGACCTATGGCTTACCGATCAAAACCAAAACACCGGAGGCCGTTCCATCAGCTGGGATAACGACTGGGATAATGCGCCTACCGGGATAAACTCCGGCATTAACCAAGATATTGCCGATGTTGAACCGGGTTATTACCGGGCTGGCGTATTTATAACTGCCGGCGGACCTGATGCCCCGAACCGGGCAAGGATTACCCTGACCGTCAGCGGAAGCACATTAGACCAAACATATTCAACTTATGCTGAGCCGGATAGCTGGGGCTGGCATGAGATTTATATCGAAGATATCCTTGTCGAAAGCCAAGGCACAGTTAATTTAAGCCTTCACATTGACACATCGATAGCTGCCGGAAGCGGGCTTGGCTTTAATGCCATTGATGATTTCAGCTTTATTTTCACCGATGATTATATTCCCCCGACTGGCCCGGTTGACAAAGACCTGCTTGCCGCATACATATTGGAAGCAGAGGCTCTTGAAGAAACGGATTATACTGCTGATTCATGGGAAGACCTAGAAGAAGCACTTGAAGAAGCGATTTTAGTTAATGATGATGGTGACGCAACACAGCTTGCGGTTGATGAAGCGGCCACGGCTTTACGTGAAGCAATCGACGATTTGGTGTTGGAAAATGCTTTAGCTCCGGTTATCACGACCGACAGCCTCCCGGCTGGGACAAGGGGCAAAGCTTACAAGACGACTCTTTCAGTTACCTCAACCGAAGATGTCTTATGGTCATTAAGGAGCGGAAACTTGCCGCCGGGGCTTCGGCTTCACGCAGGTACTGGCGTTATTAATGGCGTAATTCGCACTTTTACCCCCAATAGTTCATATACATTTACCGTCCGGGCAACCAACGAAAGCGGAGGTTATGACGACAAAGAACTTTCAATCGCCATTTCCGGGCAGCAAAATTATGCTTTCAATGGCGGCCCGACCGGGACAGAGTTTACCTACCAAGATGTCCATGTCCCGCTGGTTAACAACCTAAGCCCGGATTTTTATCTTGGCGCAGACATCGGAAGCTTCCCGTCTTTATGGGATGCCGGGGTGGTTTACCGTAACCGTGACGGCAACCAGATGTCAAACGAACAAGAGTTCTATGACCTTCTGGCGGACGCGGGCATGAACTACGTCCGGATCAGGGTCTTTAACGACCCTTATTACGGCCATCCGATCACAGCTGCCAATAGGTCAACCCAAGCCCCGGGCTGTATCTGTGAACCCGGTTTTGCTGGCGACAAGCGGCCGTTAGTAAAAGGCCAGCCCAAAGCAGGCGACTGCACGGTGGCCGTCCATGTTAACTGCGCCGGAGGAACGATTGATAATACACACCGGACCACCTGCCGCGCTGACCATGCTCCGGCAACAGTTCCGACAGACAATGCTTTTAGCCCTTACCCGGGGCGGATCAACCACGCAACGATGAACACCGTTGCTTTAGCCCTGTCTGATTTTGGCAAGGGTTACGGCGGCGGGAATAATGACCTCGCGACGGCAATCCGGATCGGCACAGGCGCAACCAATGCCGGAATGAAATCATTAATGTGTTACCATATGTCTGACTTCTGGGCTGATCCGGGCGGCAACCGTACCCCCAAGGCCTGGCGCGGCTTAAGTGCTTCCCAACGGAACGATGCCATTTTTAACTGGGTATATGACAGCCTAAAAGAAACCTTGGAATCCGGGGTTGATGTCGGCATGGTCCAAATCGGCAATGAATCCAATAACGGAATTGCCGGGCAATCACATAACGATGCCGGGCATGATTTGTATGCCCACGGCCTTGCCGCTGTTGACCAGCTGGTCTGGAATTACAAAAACAATCCGGCCTATGACCCGGAAAATCTTGCTTATTTTAAAGAACATGGCAATCTTGATTCTTTCCATATCAAAAAGGCTGTCCACCGCGATCAGCCGAATACTAACTTTGTCCAGGGCATCCAAAACCGCCTTGGTGCTTTTAACGGGAATCTGCCCCGCCCTTTGCTGGGGCGTACTGCCGGGCAGTCGCTTCCGGAAAACGAAAGAGTCTGCTTTGAAATTGTCATGGGTTCATGGTATGATTTCCCCTCATGGCGCGGAGAAAGCTACTGGAATGGCATTAATAATGTCGTAAACGATACGAATGCAACGGCCAGAAACAATGCCAGATATTGGCCGAAGCAGGTTATCAATGTTGAAACCAGCGCCCCATATATCGCCCGGAGCGGAAACGGTTTTGAAACAATCTATGCGGAAGCCCCTGGCCTTACCGGCGGCGGCACTCCGTCAATCCAGACCCAGGCAAGTGATGTCCGCAATACCGTATCACGTACCCATGGCTTGCCGACTGCTCCGGCTAATACAAAAGGCGGCCATATGCAAAGCGGCGACCGGGCCGGGATTGGTGTTTTCTATTGGGAGCCGGCTTGGCTTCCGCTTGACCAGCACCTTATCCCGCACGAACCGGAAATCGGCTGGGCGCCGGGAGTTAAGGGCGTATTGGAGGCTGCTTGGAGCGGCAACGTCTTTACCCCCAGTGATGTCTATCTAAGGCTTTATGACAAATGGAATGAAACAGGCGCTGGCTGGGCATCCCGCTATGCTTCTTATTATGGAAGGAATGCCACAGGCACAGGCGGGAACTGGGACGAAGGACGCTATCATGGCGGAGCTCCCAAGGACAATATGGCGTTCTTTGACTTCTGGGGTTACCCGCTTCCCTCGCTTGACACATGGACTCATGTCAGGCCGGCAAGCGGCGGCAATTCATTAGCCTTGGCAATTGATATTGTCACCAACCGTAATCTTTCGTTGATGATCGGAAATAGCCTGCCCGCCCAAGTAAATGTCCGCTATAATGACGGAACAAGCGGCAATATCGCTGTTGTTTGGAACGCAGCAGATACAGCGGCTTTAAATGCGGTTGGCACATATCCGGTCCGTGGGACGATGACCCCGGCTGGCGGGGCACAGGAATTTACCTTTACTGTTGATGTTGCCGAAGTGACCGGAGAACCGGGACCTAATTTGGTTACGAATGGCCATTTTAATAATAATGTTGATGGCTGGACTTTTAGTGTCTCAGGCGGAAATGGATTCCAGCGTGCTAATAATGAAGGCCGCCCTGACGGTGCAACTGTTGCCAGCTTGGAAAAACGCTTTGCCGGGTCTGGCTGGATGAGACAGACGATAAATAATGTCGCCCCCGGTTATTATGAATTTTCCATGTGGTTCATGGGTTCTAACGCGGCAACAATCAGCTTAATTGTGAATGGGACGACCCTAAACCTTTCTAATACCGGGACGGTGCTTGGCCCGGTGAACCAGCCGGCCACTAGCTGGGGTTCAAGCAATTATGCCCAGCACCGGGCAGGCAATATCCTTGTTGAAGCTCAAGGTAATGTAACGATAGAAATCGCAATGAATAACGGAGAATGGGGGCGGATTGATGATATTGTCTTCCGCCAGATGGGTGCCGGGACAGAAACCAAAAAAGCTGCCCCGCCCCTCAATTACCTTGCCGGGGACGGTTACATTTATGGCTTGGCGGGTGACCAAATCAATGACGCGGTTGAGATTGCCTTTAGCCATGCCGGAACAAGCAATCTTGATGTCCTGCCCGCCGCTCCGATTACCTACCAGATCGTTGACGCATCCGGTGATTCAATCGTTGGAGTCCCGGGCGGCTGGGCAATTGGCGCGGTCGAGGGAACAACAACGGTCCGCGCAACCAAACCGGGCGGAACTCTTTATACCGGGGCTTCTACGGCCGAGCGGACTTTTACGGTCGTCCATATGGCTTCGGTGACGACAATTGATGAAATCCACGCCGATGATATCAGCATTCCGGACAAATACGAAAACGGCGTTAATGCCGTAGTAGAATTTAACCTAAGCGAAAAATCCGGCTTTGATCCGGCTGATTTGGCTGATTTGGAAATCGCTTCCTATACCGCGGTTTTTGAAAATGCAACGGTCGGCAATGGCAAAACAGTTAATATCTCTAATATAGTCCTTGGCGGGACAGCCGCGCCGAAATATAGCTTGGCGGATAATACGGCGACCGCAACCGGCAATATCCTTGCCCGGATTCCGGTCACGGTCGTTGCCGGGGACATTACGGTAACACCCAAGGTCTTTGACGATAATACAACCAATGCTGTTATTAGCATAAGCCTAAGCGAAGATTCGGGGATTGAAACGGCGGATCTTGGCAAGGTGGACGCAACAGCCGGTGCAGCGAACTTTGAAAGCGGCACGGTTGGCAATGGGAAAACAGTTAACATCACCGGGCTTAGTTTGAGCGGTGAGATGGCACATAAATATCGCCTGACCAGTACGACTGCAACGGCAACCGGACATATAACGGTCGGCAATTTTGTCCTTAACCCCAGCTTTGAACGCGGGCGGGCAAACTGGACGGTTGCCCCCAACCAGACAACGACTTTTAATATGAATGTTCCGGTTCAAAATGCCGGGCAGACAGAGAATGCCCGGACAGGCATTAGCTGCGTCCATTGGGGCAATGCGGCCGGAGCAGCAAGCGGGAACGGAATGGTTACCCAAGTAATTGAGAATGTTCCTGCTGGCCGTTACCGGGCGTCATTCTTTGCCACCGGAGGAACAACAAGCAATCGGCTGACACTTTCTGTGACTGGCGACTACGTCACCGGAAGCCCGCTTCAACAGCAGGTAAATCAGCCGGATTGGGGAAGTGAGGTCGAAGGCGTTATTGCTGACATCATCGTCACGGAGACCAGCAATGTCACGATCAGAGTCCATGTTAATGTCGCAAACGGCTGGGGCTCATTTGATGATGTTTCTTTCATTCAATTAGAATCCTTTGTTGACGACCGGATTGAAATCACGATTCATGAAGACGATATGGAAGGGAAAAATAAACCCTATGACGGCAATCGGACGGCGGAAGTAGTCTTTACCCTGACCGAAAACTCCGGCATTGAAGCAAGTGACGTCGGAAATGTGACAGTAGCGTCATATACGGCTTTATTTGCTGATAGTGATGTCGGAACAGGCAAGACGATTACAGTAACCGACATTGTCTTAGGCGGAACACTGGATTACAAATACAAACTGGCGGCTGGCCCGGTCACAACGACGGCGGACATTGAAGCCCTTTCCTTGGATGTTCCGATTGTCGCGGCGATTGGCCCGCAAGTATACGGTGTTGACCCGATTTTGCTGGAGCTTGAACCGGGAACTGGCGGCGACCCGGACGAATTAGTATTTAATGTCAGAAGCGGCGACCCGGCCACTACTGCCAAGGTTGGTACTGATTGGTATCTTACCATCACCGGAATTGGCGAGATTAGTTTGACCGCCACCGATGATGAGGGTACTTCCCCGGCGGTCATAATCGAAGTCAGCCCGAAACCGATTACGATTGTCCCGGCTGATATCATCATTGAAGACAGGCTCGAAAATGACAGCGATGTCGCCAATGTCAGCTTTAATTTGTCAGAAGCCTCCGGTTTCCTTGCCGCTGATTTGGGCGGGCGGGTAACTGCCAACCTAAACCAAGGCTCGGCAGCTTGGAATCTTAATCTTCCGGATAATACCGGACAGGCGGCCAAGCTTCTTGCATGGGGCGAAGCCAAATTCTCACAAAAAACGGTCGGTTCTGGCTTAACGGTTAATGTCACTGGCATTACCTTAGGCGGGACTCTCCGCGAAAAATATGTCCTGCAAAGCACCACTGCCGTGACGACCGGAAACATTATTGCCAATCCGCGGGTTGAGAATTATCCGATCCATATTCGCAAAGTCGAAGGCTTACGCCCTGACTTTATGATGGGTGCGGATATTTCAACCGAACCGGCCCTTCGGGCAGCCTCCCTTTATCAAGGCGGGACAGCCGGGGTCAGGGACTTTAACATTACTTGGCGTGACCGCAACGGAAACCCTGGTGATCTTTATGAAATACTGGCAGACCATGGGGTGAATTATGTCAGGGCAAGGATTTGGCATGGCCCTTACAATCCGTCAACATGGACGGCGAATAATACCACCTATGGGCATGGTTACGGGCCGGGCGTTTTTGGCGCTGGCCAGAGTGATGTTGACAAAGCAATCGAAATGGGAATCAGGGTCACTGATGCCGGAATGAAGCTTTTGGCGAATTTCCATTATTCCGATTTCTGGGCTGATCCGGCCAGATTCTTTGTCCCTAATGCTTGGCGCGGAATGAACCAGGCGTCCTTGCTTAATGCGCTTTATAACTATACATTTGAGAGCTTGGAAAAAATGATTTTAGCCGGGGTTGATGTCGGAATGGTCCAAGTCGGCAATGAAACAAATCCGGGCATGGCTGGCGTTTCAACCGGCCCGAATATGTTTAACCTAATCAGGCGCGGCCTTGAAGCAGTTGATGATATCAACGAAAAATATGGCCTTAATATTATTAAAGCTGTCCACTTTACCGACCCCCATGTCCTTGAAGCCCAGCAAATCAGGGCTCAAGGCCTTAAGGATGTCGGAGCGGACTATGATATTTATATGGTGTCATGGTATCCATATCTCCATGGAACGCCGGAGCTTCTGACCGAGAACCTGACCCAGATATCACAGCAATTTGATGTTGACGTCGGGGTCGTTGAGGTTTCTTATGGCCAGGTCAATGACGGTTACGGTTTACAGGATAATACAAGGCCATTCTGGCCGGGTAATGCCCAAGGGCAAGCAAGTGTTGTTGCTGATGCCATCAGGGCAGTTGCCAATGTCCCGGATCAGCGCGGACGCGGCGTTTTCTATTGGGAACCGGCATGGCCGAATACCAACGCAGGAAACACAACCGATACCAATTACATTCTGGATCGTTTTGGCACAGGCTGGATTGCTCCGGGTACGCAAGGAACAGATAATGAGCGTTCGGGGACGACACGCGGCAACTCATCACGTGATGACAGCCAGATGTTTAACCGCAGCGCCAATGACCGCCGTCCGTTAGCATCCTTAGATGTATGGCGTTTGGTCCACAGCGGGGCGGCTAGTGCCGAAGCCGTTGTTTTCAGGGCAGAATACCCTGTTCGGGTTGAAAGCAAGGTTGGCGAGCCGATTGAAAATGACCTGCCGGATAAAGTAATGACCGTTTATACTGACGGGGCCAGGATTATGGAAGATGTGGCATGGAACCAAGACGACATTGACATAATTAATGACGGCGGAAGCAACCCGGCCGGATATCCCGTCCGCGGGACAGTAAGTTTGAGCTACTTGGGCGGAACAACCCGAAACATTACTGGCACTGCCGTCAGAATGCACGATAACCTTTTAATTGACCCTAGTTTTGAAAACCATACAACGGCCAGCCCGACTTGGTCAAGCGGCGGAAGCGGAAGCGGAGTAAGCATGGGTGCAGTAGGTGATATTCCGGGATCAAGTTCTAATGCCAGAAGCGGAGACCGTTCACTTCACTTTGGCGACGGCGCAGGCGGAAGATGGGTCGAGCAGACGGTTAATGTCACCCGCGCCGGATATTATTCATTAAGCCTGTGGTTGCAAGGCAATATTGACGGCCGCTTCTCGATCTCGATTACCGGAGCGAATACGATTGAAGCCGGGACAGACGGAAGCTCAAGGACAATGGAAATTACAAACCAGAACGGCGGCGGCACTTGGGGGACATTTACCCAGCGTTCGATTAATAATATCTTTATTGCGCGTCCGGGCAATGTGACAATCAGAATCACAAAAACCGGGACTGGCTGGGCGGCCGCCGATGATGCTTTCTTTAGCATGGTGGACGACTTCACCAAACGCGCCCCTCGTCCGGTCACCTTTAATAACCGTTCGATTGCAATAAATGACACCAATGTCACTCTTGAGGCAACAACCCCTAGCTTGGTCCTTGGAACGATGAACTATGAGGTCGTCAGCGGAAATTCAATCACTGTTGATGATGACGGCGCGGTGACGATCCTTAGGACCGGACAGACAACCGTCCGCGCGACCTTTGACAGCAATGATCTGTATAGCTCTGACGCAACCGCTACGGCTGTTATCACCGTTACTGCCCCGACCTTGGCCGGGACGGCGTCGATTAGCGGAGTTAATAAGATCGGCGAAACTTTAACAGCAGATACGAGCCTAGTTACCGGCGGTTACGGCGATTACATTTATGAATGGAAAGCAGATGGCGTAATCGTGCATACCGGAGTTGGCATTGCCAATAATACCTATACGATTGCCCGTGCTGATGCAGGGAAAACGATTACCGTTGAAATCTCCAGGGAATACATGGGTTATCCGACCGAGGGGACAGAACGCATTGCCACGCTGGCTGGCGGAGTCGTGCCTTATAATATCTTCATTGAGTTATTAGGTGACGATGGATTAGATTCCGCTGTCCTAGATGCCGATATCGGCCGTGACGGTGATACGGTCGGAATTGACTTTAACTTGGATAATTTACTTCTTATTAACAGTATTGCTTTCAACCGCGGCATAACCGGAGGAACTGATGTCCCCGGAACGGGAAGCACAACCTATACGGTTGACGAAGACCATGCGTCTAATGGGCATATTTATATTACCGTAACTTTCTATCATGGCAATAAGCTCCAGCCGGGCGTAAGCTTTGCGATTACTGACACCGATGTCACTTATGGTGATTCTAAGTTCACCGAAACGGCCTTGACCGTTCCAAGTACGGTTGGAGTTAAGTACAGTACGGTTAACAGCGATGTAGCGATTGTTGATGAAGACAGCGGCGAAGTCACGATTGTTGGGGCCGGCACTACCTTAGTGATTGCAACAACGGTCGAAGATGCGGATTATGGCATCGCCCAGGCTTCCTATACTCTTAATGTTGACCCGCGCAGCCTGACCGTTGATGTCGCTTCGTCATACAATCCTGCCCCTGTCGCCGGAGACGGAACTATTACGCTGACGCTGGGAAGCCCGGCTTTAATCGGGACGCCAAACGCCGTAGACGGTATTGTCGGAACTGATGATGTCGAATTACTGACTCCGCTCCCGACCGGATTTATCTTGGGTGCGACCAGTGATGAACACGTTTACTTAAGTGAGGATTATGAGCTTGACGGCGCGGATAAGGATAATTACCAGCTTGTCCAGCCCACGATTGCAAATGTTGACGCAACAGTCATCACCACCCTTGGCGGCACGGTCGAAATAACCGGAAGCAATAATTTCATTGGCACAGTCCTTTCGGTTGACGTAACGGGTGTCACCGGGGCAACCACGGGCTTTATTTATCAATGGCGGGCTGACGGAGCTAATATAAGCACCGCTGATGGCGGAAACGGCGCGACTTATACGATCAAAGGAAAAGATGCCGGAAAGGTAATCAGCGTTTCCGTAAGCCATGGCGCGGTGACAGGCGGTCCGCTTAATGATTCGTTCGGAGTCGTGCCGTATGACATCGCAGTTGTTAATGTTGATAATGTCACAGGCGATACCGCCGTTTCGGCTGCTCCGCTAAGGGGCGTAGTAGATGATGTGATTGACCTTGGCTTTACGCTGGCAAACGTCCCATATTCGGTCAGCAATGGCATTACCTTTGTCCCGAATACGATTACTGCGGTCACCGCAATCGGAGCAGGGACAAGGGAATACACGGTCAGGGCTTTAGACGCTGAAGCAAACGGAGTCATCACGATTACCGCCACCTTTATCCGGGTCATGGGCGTTGACAAGAGCTCACTGGATGCCAAGATTAAAGAAGCAGAAGCCCTGCTTCCTAAGAGCAGCCTTTATACTGTGCCTACTTGGACGGTGTTCTTAGGCGCGTTAAGTGAAGCGCAAATCGTCTTTGATAAAACCGACGCGACAACAAGCGAAGTCGATACTGCTTTATACGCTCTGGACGAAGCAATTAAAGATTTGGTCTTAAAACCAGTCGAAAAACCAGAAAATCCGGGCGGCCAGAGCGGCGGGCAAGCTTCATCAGGCGTAACCGTAAGCCAGCCAGCTGCCACGCGCCCATATTATGGCAGGACGCTGCGCGGAGTTGCTTCATGGAACAGCCTTAACAGCAATATTAATAAGGCCATTAATGAAAGCCTTGCGAGTGCCAATGCCGTAACAAACGCGGCCGGAAGCGGTTTTGACCTTGTTGTTGCAACAGGCAAAGATATAGTCGTCCCCTATGAGACTTTGGAAATCCTTAGCGGAACGCAAGGTTCGCTGATGTTTAACACCGGGGCGGGAGTGACGTTTAGCATTAGCGGCGGCAATATCCCAGCCGGAATTAATGTGACGGAAATTGACCTTACCTTACGCGAAGGAAAACTTAATGCCCCGGCTAGCAAGATGGCGGAAGTGACAGCTTTATCTGTTGCCGTCATCGAAATCCCAATGCTAAGCCGCGAAAGCTACGGAATGATGGTCGGGCAGCACTTTAATGTCGGCGCGGATAACGCCGGGAAGTCCGCCAACCTCTACCGCTTTAACGAAGCAACAGGCGAGTTTGTTTACCTGGGAAGCTATGTGATTAATGAGCGGGGCCAGGCAATGTTTGGCATTAGCGGCGGCGCGGATTATATCTTGACCGTCACGAACGAAAGGCCGAATTTGCCCGCCGTATCGTCCGCCCCGTCCTTTGTTGGCGGAGCTGGCACTTATATTGTAAGGCCGGGTGACAACCTCTGGTTAATCGCCCGCCGGAACGGAATGCCGCTATCCCAGTTATTGGCCCTCAATCCCGGCATTACAAGGCCGAACTTCATCAGGCCCGGCCAGGTGATTAGGATAAGGTAATGAAATAAAATTATGCAGTTGCGTATACAAAAGGACCGCCATTGGGCGGTCCTTTTTGGGGTCTGCCCAATGGCGGTCCTTTTTGGAGTCCGCCCAATGGCGGTCCTTTTTGGAGTCCGCCCAATGGCGGTCTCTTGAAATTTTCTGCTTAAAATGATATAGTGTAAACATGGAGGTGGTTTGCGTGGCAAAATATACAAGATATATATATACCCTTTCTGAGATTAAAGATATTGTAACGCCGATTGCGCAGTCGCACGGCGTAAATAAGGTTTATCTTTTCGGCTCTTATGCACGCGGTGACGCGATTTGGAAAAGTGATATTGATTTTAGGATTGATAGCGGAAAAATAAAAACTCTTTTTGACCTCGGCGGACTATATGCGGACTTGGAAGAGTCTTTAAGAAAACCTGTTGACATTGTTACATCGAATGCGTTGACTGATGAATTTTATAATGAAATAAAAGACGAGGAGGTTGTTATATATGGATAATGTCAAAAAAACCATCTCAATCATTAAACATATGTTGGCATATTGCGAAAAAATATCAAAAATGGTTGAACGGTTCGGAGATTCCATTGATACATTTACAGATGATTATGCCTATAATTATGCGTGTTCTATGTGTATCCTACAAATCGGCGAGCTATCGACGAAACTTCCTGATGATTTTAAAAACGCATATGATGACATTCCGTGGAGAAAGATAAGAGCGATGCGTAATATTTTCGCGCATGATTACGGACAAATGAATATTGAACAGACTTGGAATACTATCGAATACAATATTCCGGAGCTTGCGGATTTTTGCGCGGCGATTATTAAGCAGTATGATATTCTCGAACAACCCGCCGTAGAAACTGAATATAACAATGATATGGGTTTAGAGGATATGTTCGAGGATGAATTTGGGCAATAGGCAGTTGATAAGCGTCAACAATACCCGAATAGACGGTTGCATGGGGAAAAATATGGGCGAAGAGATAGATATAAGCAAAATTAGGAATACATTAAGGCAAGCATTGGACGAAAAACGCTTCACGCATACTATCGCTGTATGCGACGCTTCTGTTATGTTGGCAGAAAAATTTGGCGCGGATAAAGAAAAAGCTTATCTTGCTGCGCTTTTGCATGATTGTGCAAGGGGTCTTGATACTGGACATCAATTAATGTATTGTGCAAAAAATAACATTGAACTTGATGATTATATGAAAAATGATATAAACCCTGTTCATGCTTTAATAAGCGCGGATATGGCAAAGCAGCAATTTGGAATTAACGACAAAGAGATTTTAGACGCTATATATCGCCATGCAGTTGGCTGTGCAGATATGACATTATTAGATAAGATTATTTTTGTTGCAGATATGATTGAGCCTAATCGGAAAGGAAAAGACGCAGATAAAGCGCGAAAAGCCGCCGCACAAAATTTAGATAAAGCTATTTTTCCGGCTATGCGCATGAAAGCTTATTATTTGCAAGGTAAACCTATGCACCCAGACAGTATTAAAATGTTGAGAAGAATAAGCAAATGGAAAGCATTAAAATGAAAACGAACAATGGGTTAGGTTTGTCAATTGAGTTCGCTGGAGTCATAAATGCACCGACTCGCGCCGCTTTTATATAATATATATAAATTATAATATATATAAAAATTATATATATTATATAAAAATTATATATATTATATAAAAATTATATATAATATATAATTAGCAAACAAAGATTGAATTTTTTCCGCAAATCGGTTATACTGTTAAAATCGGCACATAAAAAATTGCTTGCGAAAGGGCGGAAAAATGCGGATTGGAATGGGTTATGATGTCCACAAATTAATAACGGAACGCAAATTGATTATCGGCGGAGTTGAAATCCCTTATGAGAAAGGCTTGCTTGGCCATTCCGATGCCGATGTATTAACCCATGCGGTCATGGATTCGATGTTAGGCGCAGCTGGCCTTGGTGACATTGGCGTCCATTTTCCGGATACTGACCCAGCTTATTCCGGCATATCCTCATTTAAGTTACTGGCAAAAGTCGCTGAACTTTTAGCAGAAAACCTATTTTTTATTGAAAATATTGATGCGACTATCATTGCCCAAGCCCCAATGATGAGGCCGCATATCGACACAATGCGGACCAACTTTGCCAACACATTGGGGATTTTGACCACCCAGATAAATATCAAGGCGACAACCGAAGAAGGCCTTGGGTTCACCGGAAGCGGCGAGGGAATCGCCGCCAAAGCCATCTGTTTATTGACCAGTCCAGTCAATATGGTTGCCGAAGAAGTAAGCGCAAGTGCAGAAAACGCAAATGCAGAAAGAAGCTGTGCTTCCTGTGGCGGCTGCCCGAAGAATAATTAGTTTTGGAAAGATATGGAGAGTAATATGGGTTTAATCAGCCGGATAAAACAAGAAATCGCAATCATAAAGCAGCGCGACCCTGCCATCCACTCCCCGATGGAAGTATTTCTTTACCCAAGTTTTAAAGCAATGCTCCACTACCGCCTTGCTCACCGCCTCTACAAAAAAAACCACTATTTCCTTGCCCGCTACATATCACAGCGCGGTTCTCGCAAAACCGGGATTGAAATCCATCCCGGGGCCCAAATCGGCGATGGCTTTTTTATTGACCACGGCCATGGCGTAATCATCGGCGAAACCACGATTATTGGCAATAACGTTACCTTATATCAAGGCGTCACCTTGGGCGGGACCGGAAAAGAGCAGGGCAAACGTCACCCGACCATTGGCGATAATGTCATGATTAGTGCCGGGGCAAAAGTTTTAGGCTCATTTACGATTGGCGACAATTCCAAAATCGGGGCAGGCAGCGTTGTCCTTGGCGAAGTCCCAAAAGGCTCAACAGTTGTTGGAGTCCCCGGCATTATTGTCAAAAGAGTATGTGAAAAGACCCCGCAGGAAGAAATGAACCAAACTGACCTGCCCGACCCGGTCAGGGAAGATATCCAAAACTTGCAACGCGCCAACACCGAACTTATTAACCGCGTTCTTGAACTGGAAAAGCAAATGCGCTTACTAGGCAAAAATGAAAGGCCATAAATGAAAATATATAATACCCTCACGAGGAAAAAAGAAGATTTTATCCCGCTTAAGCAAAATCAAGTCAAAATGTATGTCTGCGGCCCGACCGTTTACAATCTCATCCATATTGGCAATGCCCGCCCGCTGGTTGTTTTTGATACTGTCCGCCGTTATATGGAGTACCGTGGTTTTGAGGTTATATATGTCCTTAATTTCACCGATATTGACGATAAAATCATCAAAAAAGCAATTGCAGAAAAAACTGACGCTACTGTCATTTCCGAACGCTATATAACTGAATGCAAAAAAGACATGGCAGCGATGAATATAAGCCCTGCGACCATCCACCCCAAAGCAACTGAGGAAATTGCCGGAATGCTGGAAATGATTCAGGCTTTAATTGCGAAAAACCATGCTTATGTTGCTTTGGACGGCACAGTTTATTTCCGCGCCAGAAGCTTTAAGGAATATGGCAAATTGTCACGCAAGAATCTGGACGACTTAAGGGCAGGGAACCGCTCAATCAAGGTTACCGGGGAAGAGCAAAAAGAAGACCCCCTCGACTTTGTTTTATGGAAGCCCAAAAAAGACGGTGAGCCGTACTGGGAATCATCATGGTGTGAGGGCCGTCCCGGCTGGCATATTGAATGCTCGGTCATGAGCAAAAGATATTTGGGCGATGAAATTGATATCCATGCCGGGGGCGTAGATTTAATTTTTCCCCATCATGAAAACGAAATTGCCCAGTCCGAAGCCGCGAACGGCAAACCGTTTGCCCGCTATTGGATGCACAATGCTTTTATCAATATCGAAAGCAAGAAAATGTCAAAATCCGAAGGAAATTTTGTCACCGTCCGTGATATCAGCGGAAAATATGATTTGCAGATTCTGCGCTTTTTTATCTTGACTGCCCATTACCGGAGTCCCTTGAATTTTAGCGCTGAACTGATGGAAGCAGCAAAAAACGGCCTTGAGCGGATTATTAATTGTGTTGCAAATCTTAATCATCTGCTGAAAAATGCCCAAGAAAACAATGCGGCTGAAACCGAAAAGACGCACATAGAGCAAGCAAAAGCTTTTACGGCAAAATTCGAAGCGGCAATGGACGATGATTTTAATACGGCTGACGCAATATCATTTATTTTTGAACTGGTAAAATTCACGAACAGTATTACCAATGAAAAAAGCACGATTGAATTTCTAACAACAATCAAAGAGCAGATTGTTTTATTATCCGGCATTTGCGGCTTGATAACTGAAAAAAAAGAAGAACTTCTCGATGAGGAAATAGAAGCTTTAATCGCTAAGCGGCAGGAAGCGCGGAAAGCAAAAAACTTTACGTTATCCGATGAAATCCGCGATGAGCTTTTTAGCAAAGGCATTATCCTTGAGGACACCCGCGATGGGGTCCGGTATAAGAGGGCTTAAGGCGCAGAGTCATTGCGGCCACCGAGCCGCAATCCAGCTTAGGGACACAAATTATTGAAAGAATACCATATGCAAGATTTCCTTAACCTGCTAAAAAAAGAGTTTGAGCTGCCAGATGTTGATGTGCGTACATATTCGCCCCTTGCGCTGGCTTATATCGGCGATGGCATTTTTGATATCATCATCCGTACCATTGTCGTCGGGCAAGGCAATAGCGCAAGCCATAACCTGCACATAAAAGTGTCAAACTATGTTAACGCAGCTGCCCAGGCCAGCATGATAAAATCGCTGCTTCCGGATTTGACTGAAGAAGAGCTTTCCGTCTATAAGCGCGGCCTAAATACCAAAACGATTACCACCGCCAAAAACGCCAGCCTCCAAGATTACCGGAAAGCAACCGGGCTTGAGGCGGTCATTGGCTATCTTTATTTAAATGCCCAGATGGACCGCATTATCGAGCTGGTAAAGCTGGGCTTAGGGCGGATTGAGAGGTAAAAATTTATTATTTGTCCGCGAAATCGAGAGTGCGATTCAAAAGACCGACCCTTGAGAATCGTCGTTACTTAATTCGCGTATTTTGCGGATTTATGTAACGTAACGATTCTCTCGGAGCGAGAGCGTGTCGGACGTTGAATCGACAACTCTCGTAACGCGGAAACTAAAAATCAAGAAAGTAAAAAAATGAAAAATCAAAAATCAGATTTTAACCGCGAAGCGGAAACCAACTTTACCATCGAAGGACGCAACCCCGTCCTTGAAGCTTTCCGCGCCGGAAAAACAATTGACAAACTCTATATCCTTGATGGCTGCCAAGATGGCCCGATTGCTTCAATCCGCAGGGAAGCAAAAAAAAGTGACACCATTGTCAGGTATGTCACAAAAGAGCGGCTTGACCAGTTGTCAGAAACCGGGAAACATCAAGGCGTAATCGCCAATGCCGCTGCCTACCACTACGCGGAAATCACGGATATCCTTGCAATGGCAGCAAAAAAAGGCGAGCCGCCGTTTGTCATTATCCTTGATAATATTGAAGATCCCCACAACCTTGGCGCAATTATCCGCACCGCAAACCTTGTCGGGGCCCACGGCGTTATCGTGCCAAAGAACCGCGCCGCCCTGCTTAACGCAACTGTCGCCCGCACTTCCGCCGGAGCAATCAACTATACCCCGGTTGCCAAAGTCACCAATCTGACCCAGACAATTGCGGATCTAAAAAAGCAAGGCCTATGGTTTGTCTGTGCTGATATGGAGGGTACAGCCATGTACGAGCTTGATTTGACCGGCCCGGTCGGCCTTGTCATCGGAAGCGAAGGTTCAGGGATAAGCCGTCTTGTAAAAGAAAACTGTGACTACGCCGCCAAAATCCCAATGCGCGGCGACATCGATTCACTAAACGCCTCTGTCGCCACTGGCGTCCTCGCTTACGAAATCTTGCGCCAGCGTATTTCTATATAGTTCTGCATAACGAGAGTGCGATTCATAAGACCGACCCACATCAGTAATAAATATTATCCCCCCGGCATAGTATAATGTACAAGCCAAATTTTGTTTGCTCACATAGCTGACAGGGCTTAAAAATCTGCAAAGCAGGCGCTCGCAGTTGCTCGCAGTTGCTTGCAGGTGCTAACCGGAAAGGGATAAAAATGGACAACTTGTCAAACATGGCAGTAAAGCCGAAAACGACCGTCATAAATGAACTGGGAACGGATGCGGTCGCTGGCCTTTCAACCGCAACAGCTGATGGCCGAATCAGTCAATATGGTGAGAACCGCTTGCAGGACAAGCTAAAGAAAAGCTTTTTCGTCCTCTTCTTTGAGCAATTGAACAACCCCCTTATCTACATACTATTGGCAGCCGTTGCGATATCCTTGTTCCTTGGCGAAGCTTCGGAAGCATTGATTATTGCCGCCGTCATTTTGCTTAATTCTTTGCTGGGCATTTTCCAAGAGGGGAAAGCGATGAAAGCAATTGAGGCTTTAAAAGAACTGACAAGCCCCAAAGCTTTGGTCCGCCGTGATGGAATAAAAATCGAAGTTGATTCAGTAAAGCTTGTTCCCGGCGACATCGTCTGCCTTGAAGCGGGCCGCCAAGTCCCGGCTGATTTAAGATTGACCGAAACAGTCAATATGCAAATCGAAGAATCGTCATTGACCGGGGAATCAGTCCCGGTTGAAAAAAATGCAGGATATCTCGCCAGCCCCAAAGACCAATTAAGCGAGCAAAAAAACATGGCCTTTATGTCAACAACCGTTACCTATGGGCGGGGCGAAGGAGTTGTTGTTGCGACGGGAATGGAAACCCAGATTGGCAAAATAGCCGGGTTATTAAGTGATACGCATGAATTAACGCCCTTGCAAAGGCGTTTAGGCGATTTAGGAAAAGTCTTAAGCATTGTCGCAATCTTTATCTGCTCGCTTTTATTTGTTATTGCCGTCCTTTGGCAGCGTGATGTCGGTGAAATGTTCCTGACCGCAATTGCGCTTGCGGTGGCGGCCGTGCCTGAGGGCCTCCCGGCGATTGTCACCATTGTCCTTGCCCTTAGCGTTTCGGGCATGGTCAGGGTAAATACTATTGTCCGCCGTCTGCCCTCGGTCGAAACACTTGGGGCGGTCAACGTTGTTTGCTCGGACAAGACTGGTACTCTGACAGTCAACCGGATGAGCATTCGCGAATGCTTTACTGACGCTCATGTCATCTTGGCGGAAAATGTCCATCCCGACCGCAACCGCCGATTTTTAGAAGCTTGCGTCCTGTGTAACGATGCCACGATTGCAGATGGTTCTGGGCAGAAAAAAGAAAATATTGACCAAGTCAGTCTTAATAAAGCGGCAATCAGGATTGGCGATCCCACCGAGCTTGCCCTTCTTGATTTGGGTTTGCTCCATAAAATCACCAAGCCTGATTGTGAGCAAAAATATCCCCGGATTGATGAGCGTTCATTTGACTCCGAACGCAAGCGGATGACGACCGTCCACCAAGATGGGCGTTCGCGGATTGCTTTTATTAAAGGGGCTGCTGATGAAATGATTGCCCGCTGCACAAAAGTAAGCTTGTTTGGCAAAGAAACTATTTTTACCAACCAGGCAAAAAAAGAAGCGCAGAAAATGGTTGATGAAATGTGTTCGCGGGCTTTGCGTGTTTTGGCGATTGCCATGAAAAGCCGGGGCAGCTTGCTTGATGAGGAAGAGATGACCTTTATCGGCTTGGTTGGGATGATGGACCCGGCGCGGCCGGAAGCTTCCGGCGCGGTCAGAAGCTTTCGCGAAGCCCATGTTGACACGATTATGATTACTGGCGACCATTTAGATACCGCTTTTGCGATTGCCAATGAACTTGGCATTGCTTCCCACAAAAATGAATGCTTGTCAGGGGCGCAGATTGATTCCCTTTCAGCGGCTGAATTTTTTGAAATGGTTGACCAGATTAAGGTATATGCCCGCGTTTCGCCGGAACATAAGGTAAGGATTGTGGAAGCGTTCAAAAAGAAAGGGCGGATTGTCGCAATGACTGGTGATGGGGTTAATGACGCGCCATCCTTAAAAGCTGCTGATGTTGGCATTGCAATGGGCCTTAGCGGGACTGATGTTGCCCGCAATGCCGCCGACTTGGTCCTGACCGATGACAATTTTGCAACAATTGAAAAAGCAATCAGGGAAGGCCGGGGTATTTTTGAAAATATCCGCAAAACAATCCTCTTTTTGCTTTCTTCCAATTTTGGCGAAATTATCACGATGATGGCGGCAATTTTGGTGGGCTTGCCTTCGCCGCTCAAAGCCAGCCATATTTTATGGATAAATTTGATTACCGATTCGTTGCCAGCCCTTGCCCTTGGCGTTGATGAAAATGACAGCGACGCGCTAATGCGTTTAAAACCGCGGGATAAAAAAGAAAATCTCTTTGCCCACGGCGGCCTAAGCTGTACCCTTTGTTATGGGGTTGCGATTGCGGTTATCAGCTTGGTTGCGTTTTTTAAAGTCCCGCTTGAATACCTTAACACTTATGGGCTTCCGGTTAATCTTCCTAGCATTGGCAGTGCTTTGGGCATACCTGACCTTCTAAACAAGGCGCAGACTCACGCTTTTACCGTGCTTGCAATGAGCCAGTTATTCCATGCAATTGGAATGCGTGACACGAATAAATCAATTTTCAAAATGAATCATTTAAAAAACCGGGCAATGCTTTTAGCCTTAGCCTTTGGTTTTGCCCTCCAGATTCTGGTAACGGAAATCCCGTATCTGGTCAGCCTTTTTGGGACGGTCCGGCTTTCGATGGCGGAATGGCTAAGCTTGGGGCTTTTATCCTTAGCGCCTCTTCTTGTCCATGAATTATTGATTTTTGCCGGGACGGTGGGCAATCACCCTAAAGGGATTGCGGCTCGTGGGCCGCAATGACACAGATTTAGTATGCGAGAGTGTGATTCAAAAGACCGACCCTTGAGAAGCGTCGTTACTTATGCGGTGTACTTTACCGCATTATGTAACGCAACGCTTCTCACGGAGCGAAAGCGGGTCGGACGGTGAATCAGCAGCTCTCGCATACGTAACCTGCGTATAAACAACCTGATTCCTTATTTCCCCTTTCCGCTTTTGTGATTCTATGGTATAATTCTTCTACTATGAATAATCGATATCGGATCGGATTTAGCAACAGCACTTTGAAAATAATCGCCGTCCTTAGCATGGTCATTGACCATCTAGGGCTTGGCATTTGGTACCGCTTGCCAAGTTTAGGTTATCTTGTCCCGGAAATGATTGACATGGAAACATGGTGGTCAATCTTCCAGCTAATGCGGAATATTGGCAGGCCAGCTTTTCCGATATTCTGCTTTTTATTAGTCGAGGGCTTTTCCCATACCAGCAGTTATTTTAAGTATGCCGTCAGGTTATTTATTTTTTCCCTTATTTCACAGCTTCCGTTCCATTATGCCTTTCTTAACTTAGCCGAGGGCCTTAATGTATTTTTTACCCTGCTTATTGGCTTGATGGCCCTGTGGGGCTTTCATGAAGTAAAAACCCGCTGGCCGAAGCGCATAATATACCTGCCCAGCTGGGCTTTGATTGCTGCCTTAGCTTGTTTTATCGCAGACTTTCTTAATACGGACTATGATTATAAAGGGGTTTTGCTGATTATCTGTTTGTATATTTTCCGCCAATCACGTATAATTGCTTTGATATCAAGTTATTTTACCTTTAAATTTGTCATGTATAAAAGTGCTTCAATGACGACAGGATTTCTTGCCTATCTTGGGGCAGATTATTGTTTTCCGGGGTTTATTTTGTCTTACTTTTATAATGGCAAAAGAGGGTTGAAATTCAAATATTTATTTTATTTGGTTTATCCGGTCCATTTAATGCTTATCTATCTGGCCTGGAATTATTTACTATAGGGGAGGAGTGACTAATCGCGCATACTATATTGGACAGAGGATATTTAAAGCAGATACATGGGGTGGAAAATGAGAGTACAAAAAGTATGTGCAATCAAAGGCCCGGCTGGCAAGCAAGAAGTCGCTGGATTGATTGAGTTTGCCATCAAGGGCTGGAATATTGCCTTCATGGACCCATTTAAAGAGGCAGGGGACAAACTAAAGCAGAATTTAAAAGAAAAATACGGCATAAAAGTTAATGTACTAAATGAAAAAGAAAATAAAGAAAATAAAGAAAAAAAAGACGGCGATGGCGATATTGAAGGCTTTTTTTATCATGGCAATTGGGATGATGAAGAAGACGTTGATATTTTTTGGGGTTTTCTAGAGGGGAAATATGGCAGTATCAATCATATTATTAGTAGTAAATACTGTTAATAAATAAATTAATAAATTAATATTTAATAATTTATTAATTTTTAGTCGAAAGGAATATTTATGAAAATTACTTTTATCGGGGCTTGCCATGAGGTAACCGGAAGCTGTACTTACTTAAATGCTGCGGAAAAGCATATTTTGGTGGATTATGGAATGGAGCAGGGGCGGAATTATTTCGAAAATATGCCGCTCCCGGTTGAGGAATCCCTAATCGATTATGTATTTCTGACCCATGCCCACGTTGACCATGCCGGGCTGCTTCCATATCTTTATGCAAAAGGTTTTCGCGGGCGGATATTTTCAACCGAAGCAACCTTTGATTTATGCCGGATTATGCTAAGGGACTGCGCCCATATCCAGATTCAGGAAACGGAATGGAAAAACCGCAAAGCAAAACGGAGCGATGGGCAAGCGTTATTTACCCCATTATTTACGATGGCAGATGCTGACGGAGTCATGAAATGCTTTGTGCCTTGCCATTACAACCAAAAGCTTCCGATTGCTGACGGAGTCGAAATCCGCTTTACCGATATTGGGCATTTACTGGGTTCGTCAAGCATTGAGGCTTGGCTTACGGAAGAGGGAAAAACAAAAAAATTAGTTTTTTCCGGTGATATTGGTAATTTTTACCAGCCGCTAATCAAAAACCCGACTTATACTGATGAAGCGGATATAGTCATTATGGAATCTACATATGGCGACCGTTACCACCCCAAAGAAAAAACTGATTATGTGAAAGCCCTTGCCGATTTAATCCAAGAAACCTTTGACAAAGGCGGCAATTTGATAATTCCGTCTTTTGCCGTGGGGCGGACGCAAGAGATTCTTTATTTTATCCGCAAAATCAAAGAACAGCGGCTGATTAGCGGCCATGACGGCTTTCTTGTTTATGTTGACAGCCCGCTTGCCGTTGAAGCGACCGGGATTTTCCACAAAAATGAACATACTTGCTTTGATGAAGAAGCGATTAAATTGGTCAAAAAAGGCATTAACCCGATTTCTTTCCCTGGCCTGCGCTTATCGCTTACAAGCGAGGAATCAAAAAACATCAATTTCGAGCATGAGCCAAAAGTAATTATTTCGGCTTCGGGAATGTGTGAAGCCGGACGGATAAGACATCATCTTAAGCACAATTTATGGCGCAAGGAATGTACGGTTTTATTTGTCGGTTATCAAGCAATCGGGACGCTGGGGCGTTCTTTATATGACGGAATCGGGGAAGTAAAGCTTTTTGGCGAGGTCATCAAGGTAAATGCAAAAATCACAAAAATCAAAGGGCTGTCCGGACACGCGGATAAAGACGGCTTGATTTCATGGCTGAATGGATTTAACATGAAGCCAAAACAAGTTTTTGTCATTCACGGTGACGAGGTTGTCAGCGACAGCTTTACCGAGTGCCTTAATAACGAATATGGTTTTAACGCTTATGCCCCTTATAGCGGGACCCGTTACAATTTGCTTGAGGAAAGCTTTGAATATCAGGCTGAGCCAGTCCCGGTTTCCGCGAAAGCAAAAGCCGCGGTCAATATTTTTGCCCGCCTTGTTGCTGCCGGGCAGCGGCTGCTTTTGGTCATTAAAAAAAGTGAGGGACGTGCGAATAAGGATTTGGCGAAGTTTGCCGACCAGGTTAATTCGCTTTGTGATCGGTGGCAAGTTTGAGAGAAGCTTGGATATAATAATGAAGAATAAATTAACTTCATGTTTGAGAGGAGCGGCGGTATAATAATGAGCTACGCAGACAAAATTTTTATTAAGATGTGTAAAGATATCCTTGCGAATGGGACAAGCACCGCGGGGGAGAAAGTGCGTCCAAGCTGGCCGGACGGGACTCCGGCTTATACAATCAAGCAGTTTGGCGTTATCAACCGCTATGATTTGGCAAAAGAGTTTCCTATTTTGACCTTGCGCCGGACTGCCCTAAAAAGTGCGACTGACGAAATGTTATGGATATGGCAAGCAAAATCAAATAAGGTGGGCGACCTTAACAGCAAAATCTGGGACGAATGGGCAGACAAAAACGGCTCAATTGGCAAAGCTTACGGATATCAGATGCAAGTAAAGCACCAGTATAAAGAGGGCTTGATGGACCAGGTTGACCGGGTTATTTATGACCTAAAAAATAATCCTTTCAGCCGCCGGATTATGACTAATATTTATGTTCACCAAGATTTGCATGAAATGAACCTTTATCCTTGCGCATATAGCATGACTTTTAATGTGATGCAGAAAAAGGGGACGGACAAGCTTACTTTAAACGCGATTCTGAATCAGCGTTCGCAGGATATCCTGGCGGCAAATAACTGGAATGTGGTGCAATATTCTGTTCTTGTCCATATGCTGGCGCAAGTTTGCGGCATGGAAGCCGGGGAATTAGTCCACGTCATTGCCGATGCCCACATTTACGACCGCCATATTCCGATTATTGAAGAACTGATTGAGCGGAAACCTTTTGAAGCCCCGGCTTTTTGGCTGAATCCGGAAATCAAGGATTTTTATCAATTTACCCGCAATGATGTGAGGGTAGACGGCTATGAGACGGGCCCGCAGGTTGAGGGGATTCCGATAGCGGTGTGAGGCCGGGGCTAATCATGCTCTGCTCTTTCAAAAGCAGTACGGAAAAAAGCCTCTTCGTCAATTTCAGTTTCATTGCTTTCGATAACAACGCTGGCCAGATTGTCACAGCTGTAAAATGCGCATTCCTCAATAACTTTTACACTAGCAGGGATAAAAATTTCCGTCATGCTATTACAATAGGCAAAAGCATGAGATTTAATTGTGGTGACGCTATCCGGAATAGTTATATTCGGCAAACTGGCGCAGTGCATGAAAACACTTTCTTCAAATACTTTAAGGTTCTTTGGAATTAAAATATCCGTAAGATTGCTTGCGCGGCTAAAAGCCCCATGGCCGATTGTATCAACGCTATCCGGGATAACGATGCGTCTAAGCTCCGTGCAATTTTCAAATGCCCATTCACCGATATTGGTTACGCCGTCTGGAATGATGACACTTTTTAGATTATTTATTCCGGCAAATGCACTATTACCGATCGAATTAACTGGATAACCATTGATTTCACTTGGGATTATTACGTCTTTAGGAATTATGATGTCTTTATTAACTTCAATGTAGCGTGTGATAATCGCCTTGCCATTGGTGATGGTGTATTCAAAATCGCCTTCGAGTAATGATTCCGGCTCTATATTTGCTTCGTCAGGCGCAGGGGATATCCGCTTTACTTCCTTGCCAGATTTTATAGCAATCTCTGACACATTTTGAATATTATCATCACTAATATCAATCAAAAAAGAACCATCTGGGTATTTTGAAGTTACTAAGCCGCTCAAAATGGTTATAAGCAATTTACTATCATAGATTTCATAGCTAAATCCGCGATAAGATTTTCCGCTAGATGTTAGTTCACCAATAATAATTACTTCATCTTGCTTTAATGAAATTTCACGAAACATCAGTTCGTTTATGTCAGTATTATTTTTGCCAAATATCTTAATCGTTAAGATGACCCCGGATAAGATAAAAACTCCTATAAAAAGCAATAACTTAGTATTTTTTTTCATGCTCACTACCCATTTACTTTCCCCATATCCAATGAAAAAGTTCTTTAGATAACTCCTTTAATTATCCGGCTTGTAATTAAGCTCTTACTATATAAACGTTTGAAAAGATATTTTCCCTACAAGAAAAGCAAAAAAATTTATTTATTGGTCAATTAGCCCAAATTCAATAATAATAAACTCTTCTTGAAGCGGCATACTGCTGCTCCAAAAACGCCTGTCTAAAATTTCAAAAGATATATTTTCTTCATTAGACAAAACAATATAGTAACTTTCATATTTCGCATTATTACTGCGGCCAATCACAATAATGCGATATTTGTATTCTTTATCGTTGATTTTATAAGTTGTTATCCCATTATTACTTTTTTCAATATAATCAAGTGCATACCCAATAAGCATTTCATTTTCTTTGGGCTTCCCTGAACACCCGGCCAATATTACGCTTATAATAATAAATAAAGTAATAATTTTTTTCATGGTTATCCATCTAACTCCCCCTATCTTTCGGTTATGTACACTATATCATAAATCCACACGCACGAGCCAATTAAATCCTTCCAAGGGAAAATGCGAAGCATTTTTATAAGTCGATACGTCAGTATCGACATTATATCATATTTTTAAATTAAAAAATAGCAACGATTCAGATAAATTAAAAATATATTTGCAAAATATCTTGACAATGATATTTTTATTGTGTTAAATCAAGTTAAACAATCACTTATGAAAAGATGTTCTATTAATAATTTAATGATTCAATTTCGCAATTAATAAATATAAAAAATATAAAGGGGAAGTGTAGATTTTGATTTTTTTTATTTGTGACGTAAAAAAGGAGCGGAGTCCATGAAAAAACTGGGCTGTATTTTGCTATCAATGATGCTGCTCATGCTGCCAGCCTGTGGAAATAAAGACAGCCATGATGGCGATGATGGCAAACTCGGCAGCATTAATTATATGACGGAATTTATTGCGGAAATTAATATGCGTGTGGTTGAGAAGTTTTCATTGCGCGATGACAGGCTTATCCTGTTAGGCATTAATTTTGACTCCAGCATGGAAAGGACAGTAAAAGCCGTAAGCTTTGACCTGGATGGCAAAATACTTGAGGAAACCGTAATCAATCCGCCTGACCGCAGTAATTGGTGGCCCAGTACCGCTTATATTGATGAAGAGGGGTTTTTTTGGTTTTTGTGCCTTGAAATGAGCCGGGTTGATGATGGCTTGGAATATAAGGGTACTTATATAGATAAATATGACCAAGGCGGAAATTATCTAAAAAGCTTAAGCTTAAGCAAGCCCCAATCCGCTCTTACAGATAAGGCAAACATTAAGGATTTCATTGTTGGTGATGACGGATATTTTTATGTTTGCGCAAATGATTATGCTGCTGTTTTTGATGGTGAGGGAAATGTTATCTTTGAACCCGGAAATTTAAGCTCCATCGTAAAGCTTCCGGACGGGAGAATCATCGCGAAAAAAAATTCTTCCGTTGACGGCCATGCTTTTTTTGCTGAAATAGATGTAATGGACCGTAGCCTGGGCGAGGAAATAAGGCTTGAGGCAGTAGATGCCATAACAGTCTTTTATTCTGGCGGCAATGAAGAACATGAGTTGCTCGAAAGCACAGCGGCAAAGCTTTATGGGCTGGACTTGGAAGCAAAAAACCGCACCGAGTTGGTAAGCCGGATCAATCAGGGCATCATAGAAACAAACGATGGAATCCATGAACATATCATCATTTCCGGTGAGCATATTTTCATGCTTGAATCGCAAAAAAGCGGAACGGGGACGGAAGACAAGGTCATCTTGGTAAAATTGACAAAAACAGACCTGCCTTTAAATGGGGATAAAAAAATAATCACCCTCGCCTCCATAAATGCCGATGAAATACTAAAGCAAACCATTGTTGAGTTTAATAGGAAAAATCCCGGATATCTGATCCAAATCAAAACATATCAAAAAGCGGGGCAAAGTATTAACGAGGCCCTGACCGATTTTAATCTGGACTTAATCTCGGATAATGTCCCGGACATTATCGTTCTCCGTAATAATATGCCTTTGGAAAGCTATGCGTCAAAAGGGCTTTTCGCCGATTTATATGAATATATGGACGAAGACCCCGACATAAAAAGGAGTGATTACCTGCCTAACATCTTAAGAATGCTTGAATCTGACGGGAAGCTTAATTCTGTTGCCGCGAGCTTCTCAATTAACACAGTTATTGGCAGGACTTCTGACATAGGCGGGATTCCCGGCTGGACTTGGGATTCTTTTAAAATTCTGCTGGAAAGGAAGCCGGAAGTAAAAATCCCAATCGGCGAACGGTTTTCCCATGTTACTAAAGGCAATTTACTTATTAACGCGCTGTCATATGATGTCGGCACTTTTATTGATTTCCAGGCAAGAAAATGTGATTTTGATAATCCGGAGTTCATCTTACTGTTAGAGGATATTAACCGCTATTTTCTGTCCGGGGATATGAGCGTCAGGATAAGCGATTACCGGGAGGGGAATGCAATGCTTTTGTTTGATACAATCCATGATTTTTCGTGGGCCAAGGTACATGAATTATTTTATTTTGCTGAACCAGTTACTTATGTTGGCTTTCCTGCCTTGAGTGGCGGGAATGGTTCTTGGGCGAAATTTAACTACCGGATTGCCATTTCCGAAAAATCCGGACAAAGGGATATCGCATGGGAATACTTAAAATATATTATTGCCGATTATCAATATGAAGAAAGCAGCCAACTTGGCATGGGGTTTCCCATCAAAATCACGGCTTTGGAAAATAAGGCTGAAATGGCTAAGAAACCGCTGGAAGAAGGCGTTACGGCTTATCAAGTCATTGACGACATGGCGTTGTCTTATGACCCGGCTTTATCAGACGAAGAAATGGATAAGCTTCTTAATCTTATTTATTCACTTGATTTTTCCGTTGACAATTTGGATTCGAGGGCATTGTACATCATATCGGAAGAGGCTGACTCATATTTTGAGGGGCAAAAAACCGCGGCAGAAGTCGCTCAGATTATCCAGAACCGGGTAAGCCTTTATTTGTCAGAGGTAGATTAGGGCAGGGATTTTATGAAAAAAATATTTCGATTCCTTTACTTGCTATAGCGATTGTGGTACAATAAATTATCAACCCCCACCCCCACAAGGAGCAGCCAATGAACATTATCGCCGCAGTAGACAAAAACTGGGCCATCGGAAACAAGGGCGATTTGCTAATCCGCATACCCGCCGACTTAAAACTTTTCCAGCAAGAAACAATGGGTAAAGTTGTCGTTTTGGGGCGGAAAACTCTGGCAACATTCCCCGGCGGCCTGCCCCTGAAAGGGCGGACCAATATTATTATGTCAACCAACCCGGATTTCCAAGTAAAAGGGGCAATTGTTTTAAGGAACTTAGATGAGCTGCTCGGCGAATTGGAAAAATATGCCAAAAAAGATATCTTTATCATTGGCGGTGAGAGCATTTACCGGAGCTTATTGCCTTATTGCAATACTGCCCACATCACGAAAATAGACCATTCCTATGCCGCTGACTCATATTTTCCCAATCTTGATGAATTGCCCGAATGGCAGATTACCGCTGACAGCGACGAGCAGACCTATTTTGATATTGCCTATGAATTTCTAAAATACGAGCGTACCCCTAAGGAGACCGAATGAAAATAAGAATCGAAGCCACCAAAACCCCCAAAGCTTTGCCAGCCGCCGACAATCCCCTCCCTTTCGGCACTATTTTTACTGACCATATGTTTATCATGAATTATGAGGACGGGAAAGGCTGGTTTGACCCCCGCATTGTTCCCTATGCGCCGATCCCAATGGAGCCGGCTTCAATGGTTTTCCATTATGGGCAGGAGCTTTTTGAAGGCATGAAAGCATATAAAGCAGCTGATGGGCGAATCCTCTTGTTCCGCCCGGAGCTTAATGCCAAACGCTCTAACGATACCTGTGAGCGGATTTGTATGCCGACTATCCCGTCAGATGACTACGTCATGGCGGTTAAAGAGCTGGTCAGGATTGACGCGGCCTGGATTCCAAAACGCCCAGGCACTTCTCTTTATATCCGCCCTTTTATCATTGCAACTGAACCGGCGCTTGGCGTGCGGCCGTCCTCTTCCTATCTGTTCATTATTATCCTGTCTCCGGTTGGGGCTTATTATCCCGAGGGGCTTAACCCAATCAAAATCTGGATTGAAGAAGAATATGTCCGGGCAGTCCGGGGCGGTTTGGGCGAAGCAAAAGCCGGGGCAAATTATGTCGCAAGCCTAAAAGCCCAGATTAAAGCCCACGAAGCCGGGTATTCGCAGGTTTTATGGCTTGATGGGGTCGAGCGCAAATATGTGGAAGAAGTCGGGGCGATGAATATTTTTTTCAAAATAAAAGGAAAAGTTGTTACCCCTGTCTTAAACGGCAGCATTCTGCCAGGAATTACCAGAAAAAGCTGCATGGAATTATGTGAATTATGGGGTTATGAAGTAAATGAACGGCAGATTTCCGCCGCTGAATTATTTGAAGCAGCCGGAAACGGTGACTTAGAGGAAGTCTGGGGCACTGGGACGGCAGCAGTTATTTCTCCGGTTGGCCATCTTAGAAAAGGTGACGAGGTGGTGAAAATCGCTGACGGCGGCATTGGTTCATTAACCCAGCGTCTATATGACAACTTAACCGGAATCCAGCTGGGAAATATTACCGGCCCGGACGGCTGGGTAACTTGCGTGTAAAAAAACCTCATAAAAAACGCATAAATACGTAAAACATAATTGCAAAACACATTAATACTTAAACGCATAAGTGCGTGACATCTATATGCGTTGCAAAAAATATTTGCAAATTAAGAGAAATGTGCTATTATTAATAAGCAGGGCAATTTTTATATAGCTTCTCTGCTACTTCCGCTTATATCTCATGTCAATCATGAAATAAGATACGAAAGGTGAATCCCTTTGAATAACACACATTCTACCCAAACCGATTTTATGCTCGGCGGCGAAATCATGCTCGGCAACGCTGCTGTTGCCCGCGGGGCTTATGAAGCCGGAGTAAAAGTAACATCAGCTTATCCCGGCACTCCAAGTACCGAAGTCAGTGAGTATATGGTCAAATACAAAGACGAAGTCTATTGCGAATGGGCCCCCAATGAAAAAGTCGCCATGGAAGTTGCAATTGGCGCATCCCAAAGCGGAGTCAGGGCAATGACCGTTATGAAACACGTTGGCCTTAATGTCGCGGCCGACCCATTATTTACCGTCGCTTACAGCGGGGTAAATGGCGGCCTTGTCATATTCGTTGCCGACGACCCTGGCATTTACAGCTCGCAAAACGAACAGGACACCCGCTTGCTCGCCCGCGCTGCAATGGTCCCGGTGCTTGAACCGTCCGATAGCGAGGAAGCCAGAATCTTTACGAAAAGGGCTTTTGAGATATCTGAAAAATATGACACTCCTGTCATAGTGCGTTCAACGACACGCTTGTCACATTCCCAAGGGATTGTTTATCCCGAACCGCGGACGAATGTTCCCGACAAACCATATATCCGTGATGTTGCCAAAAACGTCATGGTCCCGATGAATGCCCGCACTCGCCATAAAGATGTAGAAATTCGCATGATAGACCTTACTGGTCACAGTAATAACCTCGATTTACATGAAATTACTTATAATGATGAGCCAATCCCGGTTTTGAATGATTTACTTAATGGCTTCGAAGAGCTAAAAGTCGGCGTCATTACCAGTGGAATCCCCTATCAATATGTCCGCGAAGCAATGCCTGGGGCTTCGATTTTGAAACTGGCGATGGTTTACCCTCTGCCGCGCATCCTAATAGAAGAGTTTGCGGAAACAGTTGACCGCCTATATATTTTTGAAGAACTTGAACCGTTTATCGAACAACAAGTGCGTTCATGGGGAATTGACTGTATAGGCAAAGACCAGTTTTCGATCCGCGGTGAATATAGTGCTGAAATTATCAAAAGAGGTATCCTCGGCCAGAGGACTAAATCTGATATCCCGGAGATTGTTCCTGCCCGTCCGCCGATTCTCTGCCCCGGCTGTTCCCACCGCAGCTCATACACCGTCATGAAGAAGCTAAAACTCCATGCTGCCGGGGATATTGGCTGCTATACCCTTGGTGCTTTTGAGCCGCTTAGCGTGATGGACACCTGTGTCTGCATGGGTTCATCTATTTCAACTTTGCACGGCATGGAAAAAGCCAAGGGAAAAGATTACATCAAGAATTGGATTGCCGTCATCGGCGATTCAACTTTCCTGCACACAGGCATTAACTCCCTGATGAACATGACCTACAATGACGCAACAGGCACAGTAGTCATCCTCGACAACTCAACCACCGGAATGACCGGACACCAGCACCATCCCGGCACTGGCGTGAATCTGATGGGCGGGACGGCATATATGATTGATATTGCCGCTGTTTGCCGTTCGCTTGGAGTAGAATATGTCTATGAAATCGATGCCTATGACCTAAGTCTGCTTGAAAAGACTTTAAAAGAAGAGGTGGCCCGCGAAGCAGTTTCGGTCATCATCGTAAAGTCGCCTTGCGCTTTGCTAAAAGACTTTGTTCCCAAAGGCAAATGTATAGTAATAGAAGAAAAATGTGCCAAATGCGGAATCTGCGCCGGGCCAGCCTGTCCTGCCCTGCGGAAAAATAAAGACGGCTCAATTGAAATTGACCAAGTTGCCTGTAATGGCTGCGGATTATGCAAAGACTTGTGTAAATTTGGCGCAATTGAACTGGTAGAAAATAAGTAAACACTTACTTATTAATAACACACGTTACTTATTAAAATAATTTACTTATCAGGAGATAGTAATGCAAACGAAAAATATCATGATAGTTGGGGTCGGCGGACAGGGGACTTTGCTAACCAGCCGCATCCTTGGCGGAATTGCCCTGCTGGCCGGACATGATGTCAAAGTATCAGAGGTTCACGGAATGGCGCAGCGCGGCGGAAGTGTTGTTACCTATGTCCGCTACGGTTTTTCGGTCGCAGAACCCTTAGTTGAAGAGGGCCATGCCGACATCTTAATTGCTTTTGAGCGGCTTGAAGCAATGCGTTATGTCCATTTTCTCAAAAAGGACGGCATTTTAGTCCTTAATGACCAGCGGATTGACCCAGTCACCGTTATTACCGGAGCAGAGGACTATCCGGAGGATATCATGGAAAAATTAACGGCACGTCGCAAAGTTATTTCATGTGACGCCAAGTCAGCCGCGCTAAGCCTAGGCAATGCCCGCGTTTTTAACTGTGTCATTATCGGCCTGGTTGCCAAAACCCTTGAATTTACAAAAGATGAATGGCTAAATGTCATTGAAAAAACAGTCCCGCCCAAGATGATAGATATCAATAAAGAGGCCTTTTTGCTGGGGTATAGTGGCTAGAGAACCTAGAGAAGTCAAGGCAAAAATTACTTTTAATACGCCCTTGGCCGCCTTCTATTCATAAGAATATTTTTATTTTGACGCAATAACCGCTTGCGGTTATTTTTTTAGGACACAGGCGTACTATGCCTTGACCACTAGTAGGATTACAAGAAAGGAATAAACCGTGATTTGGAACGAAACTAAAGAATGTATGAGCCGTGATGAAATGGCAGCATTACAAAGCACACGATTGACCAAAGTAGTCAACCGCGTCTTCCATAACGTAGAATATTACCGGAAAAAAATGCAAGAAATTGGCCTTGAGCCGGGTGACATAAACGGAATTGAAGATATTGAAAAGCTTCCGTATACCAACAAAGACGACCTGCGCGACACCTACCCCTTTGGCCTTTTTGCCGCGCCGCAATCAGAAATTGTCCGGATTCACGCAAGCTCCGGCACGACGGGCAAGGCAACTGTGGTCGGGTATACCCGCCGCGACATCGATATCTGGTCGGAATGCGTTGCCAGGGCCCTTACAATGGCTGGCATTGGCAAAGGAAGCACGATTCAGGTTGCTTATGGATACGGCCTTTTTACTGGCGGCCTTGGCGCCCATTATGGCGCGGAACATCTTGGCGCGACCGTTATCCCGATGTCAACAGGCAACACCAAAAAGTTGACCACAATGATGGAAGACTTAGGCGCGACCTCAATCGCCTGTACCCCCTCTTACCTTTTACATATCGCAGAAACCTTAGAAGCCGAAGGCAGAATCCCCAACATCAAGCTAAAATCAGCCATCTGCGGCGCAGAGCCGTGGACGGAAGCAATGCGTATCCAGATTGAAGAAAAATTAAATATCAGCGCCCATGACATCTATGGGCTTTCGGAAATCATGGGCCCCGGCGTTGCCTGTGACTGCATTTACCATACCGGGTTGCATATATATGAAGACCACTTCCTGCCGGAAATCGTTTCGCCCGAAACATTAAAAACCGCCCCAAGCGGCGAGCTTGGCGAATTAGTCTTTACTACTTTGACCAAAGAAGGGATTCCGCTCATCCGTTACCGGACCAAAGATTTAACCAGTATCGGATATGAAAAATGTGAATGCGGCAGGACTCTTGCCCGTATCAGCCGCTTTAAGGGACGCTCTGATGATATGCTGATTATCCGGGGAGTTAACGTTTTCCCCTCCCAAATCGAAGCCGCTTTATTAGAAATGGGCGAAACTTCGCCGCATTATATTATGGAAGTTGACCGGGTTGATAACCTTGATATTTTAGAAATAAAAGTTGAAGTTGAAGACCGCTATTTTTCCGATGAAATCAAAGCTCTTGAGTCTTTGACCCGCAAAATCGAGCGGACAATCCGTGACGCGATTGGACTGGCGGTCAAAGTCAAGCTTGTTGAGCCAAAATCAATTGAACGCAGCATGGGTAAAGCCGTCAGGGTCATCGACAAACGCAAGTTGATATAGAAAGGGAAAAAATGAAACAATTATCAGTTTTTTTGGAAAACAGGGAAGGCAGGCTTTCAGACGTATTGCGGATCTTAGCCGAAAATAACATCAATATTTTATCATTAA
>Ga0099364_10000469_pt1 | contig 68205 bp, 61 predicted proteins | sample TergutTh196P3_FD_73070 | JGI IMG/M metagenome (GOLD analysis project Ga0099364, IMG submission 73070) | Microcerotermes parvus P3 segment gut microbial communities from Pointe-Noire, Republic of the Congo - Th196 P3 | ecosystem: Host-associated > Arthropoda: Insects > Digestive system > Gut ... | reverse complement strand
CCGCCTGCGAAGAAATTCCGCCTCCCTCCCCATCGCCTACCTTGCCCAGGGCATGGCGGGGAAGCTGATGGAAGAATGGGATGAAGCCGAAAGCTCCCTTAGACGGGCCATCAGGATCTACGAAAGGGAAAACCGGCTGGAAGAGGCGGCCTATGGCTGGTACATCCTGGCCTCGGTCTTCTCCGTGGCGGGGCAGTATGATGCGGCCCTCTCTGCCCTCTGGACCGCCATAGATCTGGACCGGCGGGCAGAAAACGGTTTCGGCCTCACTTCGAGCTACCAGGCCATGACGGCGGTCCTCGATAAGGCGGGCCGGACCGAAGAAGCCCAGGAGGCCCGTACCAGGGCCGAAGAAATACACCGGGCCTTATTCTACGGACAGGCCGGAGAAGCCGGAGCCCGGGATTGAGCGCGGCCAAGGTCCCCGTCCAGACCCTGGACATAGAAACCGAGTCGGCCAGTGAAAAACGTTCCATCATCATAGGTCTTACCTGGCCCGCCCTGGCCGAGAACACCTTCGCCTCCCTGGTGTCCATCATCGACATGGTCATGGTGGCTTCCCTGGGGGCCTATGCCATAGGGGCGGTGGGGCTTATCTCCCAGCCCCGTTTCGTCATGCTGGCGGCCTTCATGGCCCTGAACGTAGGTTCCACCGCCATGGTAAGCCGCTTTAAGGGGGCCGGTGACCAGGAAAGCGCCAACCAGGTCCTCCATCAGTCCATCATCATGACCCTCCTCTTCACCGGGGTCCTCTGTGTCATCATGTTCTTCGGCGGCAACGCCCTGGTGGCCTTTTTGGCGGGCCCCAATATTTCCGAAGAGATGATCCAGGGGGCCAATGTCTACCTCCGCATCCAGGTCTACGGCTTTCCGGCCCTGGCCCTGACCTTTACGATTAATGCGGTGCTTAGGGGGGTGGGGAATACCCGGGCCGCCTTTTACAATAACGGGGTCTTTAATATCGTAAAAATTTTCCTCAACTACTGCCTCATCGGGGGCAACCTGGGCTTTCCGGCCCTGGGCCTGGCCGGGGCCTCCATCGCCACCGTGATCGCCCAATGCTTTGCCCTGGCCATGGCGGTCTGGAAGGTTCTTTCGGGCTCCGAGTTTGTCCGGATGGAACTGGCCAAGCTGCTTAAGATCGATTTTGCAATCATCAAGCGGATCCTCAACATAGGCTTTCCTGCCCTGATAGAGCAATTGATCATGCGCATAGGGGTCATGCTCTTTACTCGGATCATCACCTCCCTGGGGGATAACCCCTATGCGGCCCACATGATCGCCATGAACATCCAGCAGCTCTCCTTCATGACCGGCATGTCTTTTGGCACCGCCGCCACCACCCTGGTGGGCCAGAGCCTGGGACGCAACAGGCCCGATCTGGCCCGGCAGTACGTCAAGTTAATTCAAAGGATGAACTACATCATTGCCATTGCGGTGTCCCTCCTCCTCTTTTTCGGGGGAGAGGCCATCTCGGGGCTCTACTCCCATGATCAAGAACTGACAATCATGGCGGCTAACATGCTCAAGATCATCGCCCTCTTTAATGTCTGGTCCTCCAGCCGCTTTGTCTACCTGGCGGGCCTCAGGGGGGCAGGGGATGCCCGCTTTACCGCGGTGGTTACCTTTGTGGGGGTCCTCTTTTTACGGCCCGTGGTGAGCGTCTTCCTGGTCTTTCCCCCCTTTCCCTTCCAGCTGGGCCTGGCAGGGGTCTGGATCGCCCTCAGTTCCGATGCCATGGCCTCGTATATACTTGCCAAGATCCGTTTTTCCAGGGGAAAATGGGAAACCATAAAAGTGTAAGGAGTAAACATGGCTGCAAAGATACCCACCAGGCTTCATCTGGATGAAGAAGAGATCCCCAAATATTGGTACAACCTTCGTTCCGCCATGAAGGAGAAGCCTCAACCCATCTTGCATCCAGGTACCCTGGAACCCATAGACGCCGCCGGCCTCGAAGCGGTCTTTTGTCAGGAGCCGGTCAAGCAAGAGCTGGACGAAACTACCCCCCTCATCCCCATCCCAGAGGGCATACAGGATTTTTACCGGGCCTATAGGCCCTCGGGTCTTATCCGGGCCTACTTCCTCGAGAAGGTCCTGGGCACCCCCGCCGAGATCTACTATAAATTCGAAGGGACCAATACTTCCGGATCCCACAAGCTTAATTCCGCGGGGCCCCAGGCCTACTATGCCAAGGAGGAGGGCCTCCGCTCCCTGACCACCGAAACCGGGGCGGGCCAGTGGGGCACCGCCATGGCCATGGCCTGCGCCTTTTACGGCCTGGACCTGACGGTCTTCATGGTCAAGGTCAGCGCCGAACAGAAACCCTATCGGAAGACCCTCATCGAAACCTACGGGGCCGAACTCATCCCCTCACCCTCAGAAACCACCGAGGCCGGAAAGGCCATCCTGGCCCAGGACCCCCATACCACCGGCTCCCTGGGCTGTGCCATCTCGGAAGCCATCGAAAGGGCCATGAAGACCGACAAATGCCGCTATGTATTGGGCTCGGTCCTCAACCATGTGATGCTCCACCAGTCCATCATAGGCCAGGAAGCCAAGGCCGCCTTAGACAAGTACGGCATCAGCCCCGACATCATCATAGGATGCGCCGGCGGGGGCTCCAACCTGGGGGGCCTTATCGCTCCCTTTATGGGAGATAAGCTGGCAGGGAAATCCCAGGCCCGCTTCATTGCGGTGGAACCGATCTCCTGCCCCACCTTTACCCGGGGCCGCTATGCCTACGACTTTGGGGACACCGGAAAAACCACCCCCCTGATCAAGATGATGACCCTGGGGAGCGGCTTTATTCCCGCCGGAAGCCATGCCGGGGGCCTCCGCTACCACGGCATGAACTCGACCCTCTCGAAGCTCTTTGTGGACGGCTATATAGAGGCCCGCTCGGAAAGGCAATCCGAGGTCTTCGATGCGGCGGTGCAATTTATGAAGGTAGAGGGCATCCTGCCGGCCCCCGAATCGGCCCATGCCATTAAGGCTGCCATGGACGAGGCCCTGGAATGCAAAAAGACCGGTGAAAAAAAGGTGATCCTCTTTGGGCTTTCGGGAACGGGATACTTCGATCTGAGTGCCTTTATGGCCTATAACGACAAGACCCTAAAGGACCATGTGCCCACTCAGGAAGAACTGGACAGGGGCTTCGCCTCGATTCCCGATATACCCCAGAACAGTTCTATGGAGAAGTAATGACCGGCTGCTTCTTGTTGCCCAGGGCCCGGTTCATCTGGCGTATCCTATAATAGGCAAAGGTCTCTTTTCCGAACTCGGTCATCTCCCAGGTTTCGTTTTCCCCGGAACCGGAACAGCGGACCAGTTTTAAAAGGGCAAAGTCGGTCATGACCTTTTTTATCGTATTCGATGGGGTAGGGAAGTCCTTGCGGACCACCTTCTCCAGATCGGGATTAAGGATGTTCCCCAAAAAGTGGGATATATCCATGGTAGTCCTGGCCACAAAAAGTTCCGGCGTAATGAGCCGGAAGAGGCGCAGGCAACGGAAGGTCTTGGTGTTCTCCCAGTTTTCGCCATCCACATAGTAGAAGCTCAACGAGACCCGGTTGGCTGCCAGGACCCGCAGGACCTGCCTCATCCTTTCCCTGACCTTCCGGATAAATTCCTTCCCGTCCATGTTCACCTGACTCCGGAAGAGCTCATTCTCCCGGATGAGCCGGCCCAGCTCGTTGGCCACCGCGGGGTCCACCGCCAGGTTTGCGGAGACCCAGCCCTGGCGGGGGTTTAGGTTCATCTCCCGGCTCAGCAAGAAGAGGGCCTTCTGCATTAAGTCCGCCTGGTTCAGCCAGGTTTCGTGGGTATGGGCCTCCAGGCGCTTCTTATAGGCCTCCAGGTTTTTTTTCATCCCCGGATCCTTCTCTTTTTTTGAATCCTTCCATCGAGCCTTGGGATCTATGATGAGGGCCAGGACCGGAACCCCGGCCTTTACCGCATAGGAGTACTCCAGTTCCAGGGCCAGGGCGTTTCCTGCCATCTCGCCCCCCTTATGGGCGCTTAGGGCAATGAAGTAATCACAATCTTCTATAGATTTGCGGATAATCCGCCGGTCATCTTCGTTGTTGGGATCAAAGACATCGGAAGTCACCGGGATGGCCCCCAGTTCCGAGACCATCCTTAGTAATTCCTTCCGTTCAGCTTTTAGGTCATCCCGGCTTGAGCAGATGAAGATCATATATTTTTTTGTCACAGGACCCTCCTCAATGGTCTATTTAGAATATCGGTTTTTTTCCCGGCCATATTTATGGCATTTTACAGTTCCTTGACCAGATCCCCTCCTTATGGGATAATTGACCAAATCGGCAATGACCTTGGTGTAGCCAAGGTAGGTTGCCGCACAATTCTTATTAATTTTTTAGAGGAGGGAACTATGCTCCCAGTTATGCTTCAGCTTTATAATGTGAGGGAAGAATTAAAGAACGACTTCGACGGCACCCTGAAGGAAGTGGCCGCCATGGGTTACAAGTATGTTGAATTGGCCCTGGCCCAGTCCTATGGAAAAACCGCCGCCCAGTTTAAGGAATCCCTGGACAAGGCGGGCCTCACGGCCGTTTCTGCCCATGTCCCCTACCGGGACATGATAGCCGACCCCGAAGGGGTTGTGGGCTACCATACCGACATAGGCTGTAAATTCATCGTCATCCCCTTCCTTTCTCCCGAGGACAGACCCGGGGGGCCCCAGTACGAGGAATTGAAAAAGGGCCTCACCCTTATCGGGGAAGTGGTAAACAAGAAAGGGGCAGTGATGCTCTACCACAACCACGAGTTTGAATTTGAGATGCTCAACGGCAAGTACATCCTCGATGACCTCTACGACAGCCTTCCGGCCAGCATACTCCAGACCCAGATTGATACCTGCTGGGCCAAAGTTGGGGGGGTAGACCCGGCGGAATACATCCTCAAATACACCGGCCGGTCCCCGGTGGTCCACCTGAAGGACTTCGATTCCTCCGATGGGGGCAAGATCAGCGCCGAATACGATTTAATAGGAGAGGCCAAGAAGGCCCGGGCCGCCAGGGCCTTCCCCTTTAGGGCCGTAGGACATGGCATCCAGGATATCCCCGCCATCGTAAAGGCCTCCGAAAAGGCCGGAGCCTCCTGGCTCGTGGTGGAACAGGATCTCCCCTCCCCAGGGAAGACCCCCCTCCAATGCGCCAAAGAAAGCCTCGATTACCTGAATAGTTTGTAGAAGTTTCTCAAAGGCACTTGATATAACCCGAAGGGTTATTAAAGTAATATGTTTCCTGTAATTTTCCTATGGGAAAATTACAGGAATAAGGTTCATGAAATATTCCTATGCTAAAATAAGCTAAAAGGCAGATCCTTGCAAAGCAAGGACCTGCCGCACGTAGTATATGCAAACCGGATATTTCATGAACCTCGGATGCTTAGCTCAGCTGGTTAGAGCACCACGTTTACACCGTGGGGGTCACATGTTCGAATCATGTAGCATCCAGGCTCAAAAGGGGCAGCCCGGTTGGCTGCCCCTTTTGAGCTTTTATTTTCAGTACTAAGGTACTGAAAATAACCTTTTTCAGCGGAAGAAAATCAGAAACTGAAGTTTCCGATTTTCATTAGGGCAATCCAGTCAGTTGCCTTTTACGATAGCCCCTCTAAATAGTGTGTCAAAAGTTCCTGTTCGCCCCGGGGGAAGCCGGCAAATTCTATTGAGAGGACTCCCCCCACCTTCACGATGCGGCAGAGGGGGCTCAGGATAAAATCCCCGCAGCGCAGGGAGCACTCGTTTAATTCATCCTGTAAGGAAAGATCCAGGGTCAGGGCCGGGTTATCGGGTAAGAAAGAAATCCCCCCGGAAGAAATGTTTCTGATGTTCCCGGGGACCAGGACCTGGCTGAGGGGATGGACAAAGACAAAGCCAAAGCGCTGGGAGGGTTCGGCCTGGAGCCGCTTCCCCTTCCGCCTCTCTTCCTGGGGCCTCCGGTTGCCCAGGATCTCCCCCAGGCGTTGTAACTCTTCGCTCTCCCCCAGGGTTTCGGCAAAGATACCGTTTACCCCCAGGTGGGAGGCCTTGCTGTTCTCTTCCGCCGGGAAGCGGGAGCCCGCCAGGATCACGATGGGGCAGTCATCCTTGGAACGTTCGGTCCTGACAAACTGCACCATGGTTTTCCAGTGCCGGGGAAAATCCTTGGCACTAATGATGATGGCCCCGGGATCGATCTCGTCCACATTGTCCATGGCCTTAATCACATGGTAATACCGGATTATCTCTATCCCCAGGGACTGGGCGAAGGACTTTAACTTCCGGTGGGTCTCGTCGGATCCCAGGACCAAAAGCAGCTTCATTTCTACTCTGTCCCCAGGTTGAGGACCGTATAATCGACGATGTGCCAGATCCCGTCCTGCCGTTCCAGGTACCAGGTGTAGCGTTTCTCTTCCACATACATCCCCACCTGAAAGTACTGCAAGACCGACACGGTGGCCGAATTGGCGCTATATGTGGTCCGTTCGATAATAAAGTTCCGGGGTATGAGGGTAATGTCCCCATCAATAAGGGAGTTCTGCAGATCCAGCCTGTAGCGCTCCAGCATGCGCCGCCGGCCCTCTTCCGATTCGGCCTGCCATTGCCGTCTCCGGTTCCCATCCCGGGAGAGCATGGCTTCCAGGTCCAGGTAGAGGAAGAATTTCTCCCATTCCCCCCTTTGCCGGGCAGTAAGAAGATAGCTGATCACCTCGTCGGGGGGGAGCCTCTCCCTCATGAGGATCGCATTAGTGTCCAGATCCAGTTCCAGGGGGATCCCCTCAGGCCCATCCAGGGGCCGGTGACGGAGGCTCAGGCTCAGGCGGTTGGACTCCAGGGGGGCCCCCGAGGCGGACAGGGTGCTGCCGGGGACTATCTCCAAAGAAGCCGCCTGGTTCAGCTCCGGGTAGAGCCGGGCCTGGACCACAAAGGCCCCGGTCTGGGCAAAGGCCGCATAGTTCCGCAGATCCTCCACAAAGGAAAAGGACTCCCCGGTCTCTATGGTGACCTCCCGGAAAAAGACCTGCTGGCTCCCGCTGCGGCGGCGGACCAGATACTCCGCCGGGTCCACGGCCCGGTTCGAAGAGGTCCGGACATCAAAGTCCACCGAGAAGACCCGCTCTTCCGCCAGCCTAAACCTAAAGGGAGAGGGGCTATTATTGGTGATGGTTAGCAAGAGAAGGATGGGATCCTCTTCAAGATAGTAGACCCGCCGGTCATAAAAACGAATATTGAGGGAAATACCCGGATTGGAAAAAACCGGCATCACCTGAATAAGGAGTAACAATAGGGGTATAAGGGCAATTTTTTTCAAGCTCCGCTCCTGACATGGGGCTCATTCGCCGCTCCTTCCGTTGCGTTCGCCGCCCCTTCTATACTATTATAGAATCGGTAAAGATGCATGAATACCTTATCCTTTCCTTTTTTATTGCAAAAAATTAACTCCTCCCCGGCGGTTCAGGGGGTCCAGAAAAGCTTTAACGCAGGTCAGTTCCCCCTGGAGATCGATGCCGCCGAGGGCTCCCTGCCGGGGATCCTCATCTCCCTCTTTCTTTCCCAGGGCCCCCTTATGGCGGTGGTGCCCTCGGACACCGAGGCGGCCCTGCTTATGGGGGATCTCGAAACGGTCCTTCCCCCCCCGGCCCCCCGGCCCCAGATCCTCCCCTGGTGGGGAACCCTGCCCTATAGGGACATGGCCCCCCTTTCGGCGGTCTTTGGGGAAAGGATGGCCTTCCTTTCATCCCTGGCTTCCCAGAGCGGGGGGGTCTTTATCCTCCCCCAGAGGTCCTTCCTCTGCCCCCTTCCTCCCCCGGACTATATCCGGGAACTCCTCATTCCCCTAAAAACCGGCCAGACCCTGGACCCCAGTACTCTGGCCCAGACCCTCATCTCCTACGGCTACACCAGGGTACCCCGGGTCCAGGTCCGGGGGGAGTTTAGCCTCCGGGGGGAGGTCCTGGATCTTCTCATGGGGGATGAAAGTGAGGCCTTCCGGATCCTCATCGACTTTGAAACCATAGAATCGATCCGGCACTTTGACCCCCTAAGCCAAAACAGCCTGGACAGGCAGGATGAGCTTCTCATCCGCCCCCTCAAAGAGCTGGTCTGGACCGAGGACCGGATCGCCTGTTTAGAGAAGAACCTGGCTTTGTGCGAAGAGTTTACCGAGGAGGGAGCCGGTGCCATCATCGAGGAACTCCGGGCCCGGGGGAGCATCAGCGGGGAGGAGCTGCTCTTCCCCCTGGCCTTTGACAGGCCCTCTTCGGCGGCGGACTATCTGGGGGAGGGGGGGACCCTGGTCTTCCTGGATACCGAGCGGCTCATGAATGCCCAGGAGAGTTTAGAGAAGGAATACCAGAACCTCTATGTCCGGGCCCGGAGGGAAAAGGAAGTCCCCCTGCCCAAACGGCTCCTCTTTAATTTCCGGGATCTGCGCCAGTCCATGGAGCGGCGGGTTTCCTTTCTTACGATTAAGGGGGGAGGAGAGGAGGGGGCCCAGAGGATCAGCGCCGCCTCGGAACCTCCCCGGAGCTTCTTTGGCAATGTGGACTACCTTAAGGAGGAGTTTGCCGCCCTCCGCCGTCAGGGCTGGGATCTGGCGGTGGCCGCCGAATCGGAGGTCCAATCGGCCAGGATCGCCGAACTCCTTCGGGACGATGAAGTCCTGGTGGGGGCCCTGCCCCTGTCCTCGGGGTTTTCCCTCCCCGATGCGAAACTCATGGTCATCCAGGAGAACGAGATCTTCGGCCGCCGCCGCCGGCCCCCCCGGTCCCTCAAGACCGTCCGGAGCGCTCAGATCGATACCTTTGTGGAACTCAACCCCGGGGACTATGTGGTGCACATCAACTATGGCATAGGGCTCTTTATGGGCATAGAACGAATCAAGGCCCTGGGGCATGAGCGGGATTACATCAATGTGGAATACGCGGGAGAAGAGACGGTCTTTGTTCCCATAGAGCAGGTGAACCTGGTTCAGCGTTACATAGGCAACGAGGGGGCTCCCCCCCGGCTGGACACCCTGGGATCTAAAAGCTGGGAGAACCGGAAGGGGAGGGTGAAAAAATCGGTGGAGGATATCGCCGAAAAGCTCCTCCTCATTTATTCCCGCCGCAAGCAGGCCCAGGGCTTTGCCTTCCCCAGGGACACCGAATGGCAGACCATGTTCGAGGCCGCCTTTCCCTTTGAGGAGACCGAGGACCAGCTTCGCTGCGTCGAGGAGATCAAGGTTGATATGGAGAGCCCCCATCCCATGGACCGGCTCATCTGCGGAGACGTGGGCTACGGGAAAACCGAAGTGGCCGTCCGGGCCTGCTTTAAGGCCATCATGGGAGGGAAGCAGGCCGCCTTCCTGGCCCCCACCACCATCCTGGCGGACCAGCACTACGAAAACTTTGTTGAACGCTTCGCCCAGTTCCCCATCCGGCTGGCCATGCTCTCCCGCTTTGTGGACCGCAAGCGGACCAAAGAAATTTTAGGGCTGGTCAGGAAGGGAGAGATCGATCTTCTGGTGGGGACCCACAGGATCATCCAAAAGGATGTGAGCTTTAAGAACCTGGGCTTTATGGTTATCGATGAGGAACAGCGCTTTGGGGTAAAGGATAAGGAGAAGCTAAAGGAGCTCAAGGCCAACGTGGACTGCCTTACCCTTTCGGCCACCCCCATCCCCCGGACCCTCCACATGAGCCTCTTAAAGATCCGGGACATGAGCCTTCTGGCCACCCCCCCCCTTAACCGGCACCCCATAGAGACCAGCATTGAAGAGTACAACGAAGAGCGGGTGGCCCAGGCCATACGCCAGGAAGCCGAAAGGGGAGGCCAGGTTTTTTACCTCCATAACCGCATTGAGACCCTGCGGGACACCCAGATTAAGCTGCAGCGGCTTCTCCCGGAGATGCTCATCGAGTGTGCCCACGGGCAGATGGACGGCCAGGAGCTGGAAGACATCATGCACCGCTTTGTCCACGGGGGCTTCCATGTCCTTGTGTCCACCACCATCATCGAGAACGGCATAGACATCCCCAACGTGAATACCATCATCATAGACCGGGCGGACATGTACGGGGTCTCCCAGCTCTACCAGCTCCGGGGACGGGTGGGCCGCTCGGACCGCCTGGCCTATGCCCGCCTCTTTTACCCCAAAGACCGGGCCCTGACCGAAGTAGCCATGAAGCGCCTTCAGGTTATTTCCGATTTTACCGAACTGGGCTCGGGTTTTAAAATTGCCATGAAGGACATGGAGATCCGCGGGGCCGGGAACCTCCTGGGCCGGGAGCAGAGCGGGGACATCTACTCCGTGGGCTTTGAACTTTACATGCGCCTCTTGGACGAGGCAGTCCGGCGCCTGGAGGACGAAAACTACGAGGGCGAGACCGAGACCCTCCTGGAGCTGGAGTATTCGGGCTTTATCCCCGACAGCTACATCGATTCGGCCCAGGAGAAGATGGAGATCTACAAGAAGATCGCCGCCATCCGCAGCCGGGAAGAACTGGAGGGCCTGGACTATGAACTCCTGGACCGCTTTGGCCCCCCGCCCGACGAAGCAGCCAGCCTTCTGGCCCTGGCGGAGCTGCGGATCATCTGCCGGGAACTCTCTGTCTCTTCCCTCAGGGAGAGGGGAGGCCAGGTCCGAGCCGAGTTCGGCAAGGTTTCCAAGGTCTCGGTGGACCGCCTGGTCCGGCTCATGAAGGAATCCTCGGGAAAGATCAAGCTGGACCCCAAACACCCCAACGTCCTCATCTTTGCCGCCGGAAACATAGGCCTCAAAGAAAAGAGCGAGTTTATCCGTGAAAAGCTAGCCGCCCTGGCAGGCTAGCAGCCCTTGCAGGGTTAAAGCCCCCCATGGTACTCTTTTCCTGTTAAGGTATTCGCCGATGTGGTGGAATGGTAGACACAGAGGACTTAAAATCCTCTGGCCGTAAGGCCGTTTGAGTTCGAGTCTCATCATCGGCAGGGTTTTCTGTAGGATTGATTTAAAATCTCTATCTAAGAACTAAGACCTCATTCGCAGTTCACCGCTGGACAAAAACATGGCCCCCGCGGCTCGAACGGCCTGCATCCCATACTCATTAGTTAGTGTATATAAATTTCTTCAGCAGCCGAAGTCGCCGCAGGGACCATTTTTTGCTCCAGCTGAGCAAGCTATGAGGGATTAGACTGAGAAGAGCCTTTACATAATCAATCCTACAAGTGAGATGGGGTAGAAAATGGTCTAATCGGTTAGGCTGAGAAGAGCCTTTTTTTAATCAATCCTACAAGTGTTATCGGGAGGGGGCTAAGGATTGCTCAAAGGGCTACTTGTGGGAATTTTTTCAATGGTCCTGTTTCATTCTGACGGGCCTTCCATAGGTCGAGTTTTACCTGCATGGCAAGCCAGCTTTCTGCACTGGTACCGGTGACAGTAGCAATCCTTAAAGCCATTTGTGGGGTGCATGCTGATCTTTCATTTACAAGCTCCGAGAGGGTCTTACGTGTTACCCCCATCATACGGGATGCATCTGTGACCGTTAATTCCAATGGAAGAAGTACATCTAAATAAAACACTCTCCCCGGGTGAACTGGCTTACGTAAACTTCTCATAATCTTCTCCCTAATGATAATCCCTGTAATCTACTACAAACGCATCCTGCTCTACAAACTATAAGGGTGTCAAGTCTTTTGAATAAACTCTCACAGCGGCACAGAGATCACGGAGGTTCAATTTGGTCTAATCAATTTGACTGGAATCATTCAAGATGGGTAAAATGGTCTAACCGGTTGGATTGAATCCTATATGAGAGTGGAATTGGTCCGACTGGTTAGACCAGTTTCGCCAGGGATGCTCGAAAGGGTCCGACTGGTTAGACTGGTTTTGTCTGGGATGCTCGAAAAAGAGTCCGACTGGTTAGACCAAAATTTACCAGTAACCACCTGAAATATGACAATTTTTGTCAAAAATCCCTTGATTTTTCCATAATACATATTATTATAGTCCCATGAATAATCTAGTAAGCCTGAACATACTTAACCCTGAGTATGTGGCTTCATACGACCCCCTGGAGTTGGATCAGGGTATCCAGGATTATTTAAAAATAGCCAATAATGCCGTTCTAAATGTCAGTTTGACCCTCGTGCGGATCCAGGCGGAGAAGGTTTATTTACTGTATGGCTGCCGGTCCATGAATAACTACATCGAAGGGCTCACGGTTAGGATGCAGGTAAGCCGCAGTAATGTCTATAACTGGCTCCTGATGGGCAAAATGTACCTAAAACACCAGGCTGAACTGGATGCCCGGGGCTTTAGGCAGGAGGAGGGGGCTACCAAACTGACCTACCTCGAGCGGGCCTTGAAGAAACACCCCAAAGATGAGGTCTTTGACAAGCTTATGACCCTCAGCCGCCGGGAATTTATCGCCTACGCCCGGGGAACAGACAAGGACCAAGAGGGCAGGGCAGATCTTGAAAGCATCTCTGCAATGCTTGCCGACACATTCGCAAATAATGAAATAAATGAATCTGAAGAGATAACATTAGAAAACATAAACCCACATAAAAAGCAAAAAATAAGTAATGAGAATAAAGATACACCCTGGAAGTACTATGGGAAGACCCTGTACTACAGGGGCCGATGGGTCCTTGCCTTGAACTTGAAGCTCCCATGGAACATCCTCAACATGGTATCCAAGGCCATTAAGGTGGCCTGTAATGCCCTGGACCGTAAGGGAGCGGTCCTGGCCGTTCATCTAAACGACATCGAAGAGATGCAGCGCATCAAGAAGCCTATCATACGCCTCCGGGACGAGATGCGTTCAGGGACCTTCAAGGCAGAGGATAATGTGTTAAGGTTTTTGAGGTAGGATTGATCTCGCCACATATTATATATAACCCCAAGAGGGGTGGGTGCCGCTCCGGTCTAGGAATTGAGATGAACCCGCCTACGGAGCCCCCGGCACCCAGTTTCTCGTATCCTATCATTGCGTTCAGCTTCCCTCGCACATACTGGATGCCGGAGATCTTTTCATTATCCTATTCTGCTTTACCCGCGGTCTCCTCCAGCGGAGAATTCCCAGATATTCCTAGCCCCAAGCAACCCCCACCCCTCCCCATGTTTGATCCTAGTAGGTGGCGAGATCAAACCAAATCATCTGGTGGCAGGGTATAGCCCAGCACAAGGTATCTAGCACTTTTCCCGACATAATATATCATCTCTTACCCACACCCTTACTTGTAGGATGGATTATGAAAGGCTCTTCTCAATCCAACCGCTCATTGCTTGCTCAGCTGGAGCAAAAAATGCTCCTGGCGACGACATTGGCAGGACTAATTCGCTATATACTGGAATCATAAAAAAGGGCTTCCCTGCCACCGGAGTCGCTAGGGGCATGTTTTTGTCCAGCGGTGAAGGAATAGTGAAGTCTTGATATTGAGGTGGTGGTAGCGTTTTCAATCCTAGGTATTATTTTATTTTACTTGCTATCGCTTTTTCCACTGCATCGCTAACCACCTGCTCGAGATTAGAGACCAGGGTATCATGAAGCCGCTCCATTGCATTTTCAGGGGATGTCTGGACCATGAATAGCTCATAACTTTCGATGTTTAATGCTTTGGCAATGCGATCAAGCATTTCTGGACTGGGGAATTTACGGGAAACTTCTATCATCGCGATATATTGCGTAGTTATATTAGCTTTTTCAGCTAATTTTGCCTGGGAAATACCGCATTTTTTGCGGTTCTGCTTTAGGTTGTAGGCCAATATATCACGAATATTTGTCATCTTTACCACTTGTCAATAGAGCAATAGTAATTGCTTTATGGTTATTGACAAGCGTCAAATAGAATGGTAAAATTGCCTTATGGACGCTTGTTTTGACATATATAAGCATTTTCATGCAAAAAATCCAATAAAAACAGGTGTTATAACCCAAAAAAAGGAGATTTTATGGAAAACTTGTCAAAAAAATTGAAAAATCTGAAGTTTTTTGGCTTTATCACCCTTATCGGTGTAATTGCCTTGTCTTTGGCTGCCTGCTCTAGCCCTACCGGAGGTGACAACAACGACAATAGTAATGGCGGCCCCAATAACCTTGGAGTAACCTGGACAGGCATAGCAGGTGGTTCTGGAACTGTTGCAAATCCAGAAACCCCCGGTGATAGCGGATTTGGTACTAATAGTATCAGTGGTATCGCCTACGGTAGCGGCATGCTTATTGCAGTAGGCCAAAATGGCAGAATGGCGTATTCGGCAAATGGTACATCCTGGACAGGTATAGCAGGCGGTGATGGAATCGGCAATCCAAGTAACCCCGGAGATAGTACATTTGGTACTAATTATATTTATGGAATCGTTTATGGCGGTGACAAGTTTGTTGCTGTAGGTCAAGGCGGCAGAATGGCGTATTCGACTAATGGTATAAACTGGACAGGCATAGCAGGCGCCATTTCCGTCGGCGATCTCGGTGATAGCACATTTGGTACTAATATTATTCGTGGAATCGCCTATGGCGGCGGTAGGTTTGTTGCTGTAAGCGATGGTGGGAGAATGGCCTATTCGGAAAATGGTACATCCTGGACAGGTATACCTAGCGAGGAAGCTAGATTTAGTGCTGCTAATATCCAAGGAATTGCATATGGCTCTAATAAATTTGTTGCTGTAGGTGCTGGAGGTAGAATGGCCTATTCAACAGATGGCACATCGTGGACAGTTATAGAACGGGGTACCGGAACCGGCCCAAATCCACCAACCCCCGGAGATAGCCAATTTGGTACTAATCAAATTAATGGCATCGCTTATGGTAACGGCAGGTTTGTTGCTGTAGGCGCTAGTGGCAGAATGGCGTATTCGTCCGATGGCATAAACTGGACAGGCATAGCAGGCGGTACTGGAACTGGCGCTAGTCCAACTGTCCCCGGTGCTAGCGGATTTGGTGAAAATAGTATTTATGGAGTCGCCTATGGCGGCGGCAGGTTTGTTGCTGGAGGCCAAAATGGCAGAATGGCCTATTCAACCGATGGCATAAACTGGACAGGTATAGCAGGCGGCGAAGGAACCGGTGCAAGCCCAACTGTCCCCGGTGCTAGCGGATTTGGTGAAAATGGTATCTATGGAATCGCTTATGGCGGCACCAGGTTTGTTGCTGTGGGTAATAATGGCAGAATGGCCTATTCGCCGGGGAATTAGATTTTCGCTGGAATACCAGGAAGCAGATAGTAGGATGACAAAATAATTTCACACAGGCGTACTCCCTTTACTCTGGCAACTGCCTTGGGAGTAAGGCCTGTGGCTTTTTAATAATAACTATATTTCCAATATCTTAATATAATTGAAAACAGTTGACAAAATAATCAGTTATGGATAATTTATCTACATGGTATGTAAGGAGTAAAGATCATGGAACTGGAAAAATTATCAACCAAAGGACAAATTTCAAATCCTATAGTATTAGCTGATTTTCAAAAATCTATGGAAGGTGCTGCCAAAGAGGCTGGGTTTAAAAATCCTGATGATGTGACCGAATATATTAACGATTTACGAACATCCAAGAAGAAATAGAGATTGATATTTATTCCAAAAATAATGAAGCTCAGGAAAATTATATAATATAGTTGTTCGGAAACCGACAAACCTTGGCTATGCCAAGTTCGTTGTCGAACAAGTCCAATAACAGAACGAACGTAATATGGGGATTAGTTATGAAAAAGGAATATGAATTTTCTGAAGCAAAACAGAACCCTTACATAAAAAAGTTAAGAAAACAGGTAACCAAGGAGCCTCCTATGCCGCCTAAAACCTTGCAAATCCGTAACAGTACCGCCGAATTCCTCATTTTCACCAAGCAAGCGGGTGAAAACGGCATAGAGGTTCGGGTTCAGGACGGGACCATCTGGCTAAGTCAGAAACTCATGGCTGCTCTGTTTGACTGTTCTACCGATAACATATCTTTGCATTTGCAAAATATCTTTACAGAAGGCGAATTGCATGAAATATCAACTACCGAGGAATTCTCGGTAGTTCAAACAGAGGGTAGGCGGAATGTAGAAAGGCCTATAAAACACTACAACCTCGATGCCATAATCGCTGTGGGTTACCGGATAAACAGCAGGCGGGCTACGGCATTTCGGCAATGGGCTACCTCGGTATTAAGGGATTATGCATTGCGGGGTTATGTTATTGACCGTAAAAGGATGGAAAATGGCGCTTTTCTTGACGAGGACTATTTTGAGCATCTTCTTGCGGAAATACGGGAAATCAGGCTCAGTGAACGGCGGTTTTATCAGAAAATAACGGATATTTATGCCACAGCCATGGATTATAGCAAAAACTCGCCAATTACCAAGGATTTTTTTGCCAAGGTTCAGAACAAAATGCACTATGCTGTACATGGTCATACTGCCGCTGAAGTTATCAAAGAAAGGGCTAATGCCAAAAAAGACCACATGGGTTTGACTACATGGGAGAAGAGCCCTCTAGGGAAAATTGTCAAAACTGATGTCTCAGTAGCCAAGAATTACCTGACCGAGGCCGAAATTGAATCCCTTGGACGTATCGTCAATGCCTACCTTGACCTGGCAGAGGACAGGGCAAAAAGGCATATCCCCATGACTATGGAGGACTGGGCCTTGCGTCTTGACCGATTTCTAGAAGCAGATGACAGGGAATTACTGAAAGACAGCGGTAAGATAAGTGCCCAAGTGGCAAAGGAACATGCCGAAAGCGAATTCGAAAAATACCGAATTATACAGGATCGCTTGTTTGAATCAGATTTTGACAGGGAGATAAAGAAAATTGCTAAGAGGAAAAGCAAATGAGCAAGAAGAAAAATACAGAAATCACCATCCGCAGTTCAGCGGCCGAGTATTTGACCTTTGTGGCGGCTACAGGGGATGATGAAAAAAGCCTGGAAATGCGGTACGAAGATGAGAATATCTGGCTGACCCAGAAGATGATGGCTGAGCTGTATGATATAAATATCCGTACTATTAATGAACACTTAAAAAATATTTTTTCAGATGGTGAATTGGATGAAATCTCAGTTATCCGGAAATACCGGATAACTGCCACCGATGGTAAAAATTACAATACAAACCATTACAGTCTCCAGGCAATAATAGCTGTTGGCTTCAAGGTTAACAATGAGCGGGCATATGCAGAAAATGGCCAAAACGTGTTGTATTCCTATGGGGAGTATTCTATAAAACCTTTGTATTGTTGACATAATGGATATTTTTATGCTATAGTATAGTCATGGATCTTAAAATTCCGGAAAAATATCGTGACGATATTGAAGCAGCTACCAATTTACTCAAAAAAGAGGGGTGTGGGGCGGTTTTTCTATTTGGCTCACTGGTTACAGGAAATATTAATCAAAACTCTGATATAGACATAGGAATAAAAGGGGTTCCTCATGGTAAATATTTCAGCCTATATTCTAGGCTGTACTTTGATTTTGATAATAAAATAGATTTGGTTAATTTTGATTCTGATGAGGATTTCTACCTTATGTTACAAAAAATAGGAGAGGTAGTACAAATTGGATGAATCAATAAAAATAAAAATAGAGCATGAAATTTCACGAATTGATAAATTATTGAATGATGTAAAACCTTTACTGGATCTATGTAAACTTAAAGAACCAGATATTATTGAGATAACTGCATGCGCACAGGTACTGCATTCTTTTTATAATGGAATAGAAAGTCTTGTTATTTTGGTTTTCAAATACTTGAATGAAATACTACCTAATGATAATAAATGGCATAAAACTTTATTTGAGATGGCATATGGTGATAATTCCCAAAAATTTAGAATTTTCAGGAATGAATTAAAAACGAGAATGGAAAATTATTTATTATTTAGACATTTTATACGACATTCATATAGTTCAGAATTAGATTGGAACCAAATGAGACCATTAGTTATTGAAATTTATGAGATATGGGACATGGTTAAAATTGATTTTAGAAAATTTATCACAGCTTAAACAACAGCTCCTCATAGCCGGGGAAGGGCCACTTGTCTTTGGCGACGAGTTTTTCCAGGGAGTCTGCTTTGAGGCGGACCTGTTCCATGGCGGGGATGACTTTTTCGGAGTAGGATCGGGCCTGGCTCTGGGGGTCTTCTATGTCCTGGGTTTTGCCCAGGACGAGTTCCAGGGTGAGGATTGCCTTGTCCAGTTCCTGGCTTAGTTTGGCGATCTGGACGGCCCGGTTTTCCTGGGATGCGGAGGGGGCCTTAATGGCAGAGAGGGCGGCGGCATCCCGGGCCAGGAGGGCTGCGTAGGCGGTCACGGCGGGGTAGATTTGGCGCCGGGCCATTTCTATGCTTACCCCTGCCTCTATGTTTATCTGCTTGGAATATTTTTCTATATATATAAGCTTGCGGCTTTCTATTTCTTCCTTAGAAAAAACCCCGTGGGTTTCAAAGAGTTCCACGTATTCCTTCTGATCCAGGATTTCCAGGGCCTCATGGGTGTTATTGAGGATGGGGAGGCCCCGCTTTTCGGCCTCCTTTACCCAGTCTCCGGAATAGCTATTGCCGTTAAACACTACCCGGCGGTGTTTGGCATAGGATTTTTTAATGAGGCCGTGGATGGCTTCATTTATATCTGCTTTCTTTGGATCCAGTTTTTCCAGGGTGTCGGCAATTTCCTTTAGTACCTGGGCAAGGGCGGTGTTTAAATAGGTGGTGGGGCCCGCTACAGATTGGGAAGATCCCACCATGCGGAATTCAAACTTGTTTCCCGTAAAGGCCAGGGGGCTGGTCCGGTTCCGGTCCGATACATCCTTGGGCAGGGCCGGTAGACTGGTAACTCCTATTTTTATGCTTTCCCTAAGCTCCGAGTCCTGGGTTTTCTTTTTTCCCGTGCTCAGGCCCAGGGCGATGTTTTCGAAGATCTCGGTCAGGGGGCCGCCGAAGAAGATCGAGATGATCCCCGGGGGGGCTTCGTTATGTCCCAGCCGGTGGTCGTTCCCTGCCACGGCGGCGGCGGCCCTGAGGAGGGGGGCGTACCTATCCACCGCCTCTACCACCGCGGCGGTAAACAGGAGGAAGCGGGCGTTGGAGCCGGGGTTTTCACCGGGGTTAAGGAGCTTGACCCCCGTGTCGGTCTCCAGGGACCAGTTAATGTGCTTCCCCGATCCGTTCACCCCCGCGAAGGGTTTTTCGTGGAGCAGGGCTTCCATGCCATACCGGCGGGCCACATTCTGAAGGGTCTCCATGATGAACTGATTGGCATCCACGGCGGCGGTACTGTTGGCATAGACGGGGGCTATTTCATATTGACTGGGGGCGGTTTCATTATGCTGGGTCTTGGCGGGGATTCCTACCTTCCAGAGTTCCGTATTGAGTTCCCGCATAAAGGCTGCCACCCTCTCTTTAATGGCCCCGTAGTAATGGTCCTTCATCTCCTGGCCCTTGGCGGGGAGGGCCCCAAAGACGGTTCTTCCGGTAAGGAGCAGATCCGGCCGCTGGTCGTAGTAGTTCTTATCCACCAGAAAATATTCCTGCTCGGGCCCCAGACAGGCATGGACCCGGCTGGCGCTGCTGTCCCCCAGGATCTTGAGCAGCCTCAGGGCCTGCCGGGAGAGGGCATCAAGGGATTTTAAGAGGGGAACCTTTTCGTCCAGGGCCTGACCGTAGTAGCTGATAAAGGCCGTGGGGATGCAGAGGGTGGTTCCTGTGGGGTCCGACTTTAAGAAGGCCGGGCTGGTGAGGTCCCAGGCGGTGTATCCCCGGGCCTCGAAGGTGGCCCTGAGGCCCCCGGAGGGGAAGCTGGAGGCATCGGACTCCCCCTTAATAAGCTCCCTTCCGGAAAATTCCATGATTACCCTGCCGTCCCCGGTGGGGCTGATAAAGGAATCATGCTTTTCGGCGGTGAGGCCGGTCAGGGGTTGGAAGAGGTGGGTATAGTGGGTGGCCCCCTTGGCCATGGCCCATTCCTTCATGGAAGAGGCCACTAGATCCGCCACTTCCAGGGTTAGTTCCTTTTCACCCTTTTGGACCGCCACCACTTCCTGGTAGATGTTTCCTGGAAGCCTTTCCTTCATGACCGTATTGGAGAAACAGTTGGACCCATACAACTCGGCCAGGGGGGTTTCGGTGAAATCTATACCCATGGGGTCCCGGGTCCTAGGTACCTGAGAACTCGGAGCCCAGAGCCGAAATGGTGGCCTTGGCATCTCCGTAGATCATCAGGGTGTTGGGATAGTAAAAGAGCTCGTTCTCTATCCCCGAGAAACCCCGGCCCTTTCCCCGCTTGAGGACAAAGACCGTCTTGGCCTGATAGGCCTTGATGATGGGCATCCCGTAGATGGGGGAGCCCTCATCGGTCTCGGCTGCGGGGTTTACCACATCGTTGGCTCCGATGACGATGGCCACATCCTGCATGGGCATGGCGGGGTTAATTTCATCCATGGTCTTAAGCTGCTCGTAGGGTATATCCGCCTCTGCCAAAAGGACGTTCATGTGGCCGGGCATGCGGCCCGCTACGGGGTGGATGGCAAAGTTTACCTCCGTGCCGTTCTCTTCCAGCTTGGAAGCCAGTTCCTTCACCACATGCTGGGCCTGGGCAACCGCCATGCCGTAGCCGGGGACAAAGACCACCGAGGAGGCGGCTTCGAGGATCATGTAGGCGTCTTCGGTGCTTACCGCCTTGGGTTCCGACTGGGGGCCCTTGGAAGATGAGGAGTCCACGGCACCAAAGCCGCTGAAGAGGAGGTTGCTGATGGAACGGTTCATGGCCTTGCACATGATCAGGGAGAGTACTATCCCCGAGGAGCCCACCAGACAGCCCGCCACGATGAGGACCGTGTTGGAGATGATGAAGCCCGCCGCCGCCGCCGCCAGCCCCGAGAGGCTGTTCATGAGGGAGATAACCACCGGCATGTCCCCCCCGCCTATGGGGAGTACTATGGTGACCCCAAAGATCAATGAGATGCCCATGAGACCCACTACCGCCATGAGCTGGAAATGGGGGTCCGCGCTGGGCATGATGTAGACCACGGCGGCCCCGATGACCCCCAGGATGATGAGGAGGTTGAGGGGTTTTTGTCCCTTAAAGACGATGGCCCGGCCGGTGATGCGTTCCGAGAGTTTCCCCCAGGCCAGCATGGATCCGGAGAAGGCGATGGCCCCGATGAAGATGGTCAGGGCTATGGAGACCGTCACGATGGGGTCCGCCTCCAGGGGATCCTTGGTAAACTGGGAAAAGGCCACCAGGGCCGATGCGAGGCCCCCGAAACCGTTAAAGAGGGCTACCAGCTCGGGCATGCCGGTCATCTGGACCTTCTTGGCCCAGATAAAACCTATAAGGCCCCCTATCATGATGGCAAAAAGGACCCAGAGGTATCCGTTTTGAACCCAGTTTACGCTGTTCCAGGAACTAATCACATCCTGATCGAAAAAGACGGTGATGATGGCGATGGCCATTCCTATGGTAGAGAGGAAGTTACCCTGCCGGGCCGTGGCCTGCTTATTGAGTTTCTTTATGCCTATGATAAAGAAAATGCAGGCTCCCATGTATGCCAGATTGATGATCATTGGTCCCCCTTCTTGCCGAACATGTCGAGCATCCGGTTAGTCACCGCATAGCCCCCCACCACGTTGATGGCCGCCAGGACGATGGCTAAAAAGGAAATGATCATTCCCAGGGTGCCGGTGGGGTTAACCGCACAGGCCACCATGGCTCCCACAATGGTGATCCCCGAGATGGCATTGGTGGCCGACATGAGGGGAGTGTGAAGCTGGGAAGGAACCTTGGAGATGAGTTCGGTTCCCAGGAAGGTGGCGATGGTAAAAATAAATACCAAAAGCATTAATTCCATATACAAATTACTCCTTTCTGTGCTTCTCTATTGATCTTTAAATCGTTCATGGACTATGGAGCCCTCATTGGTGATAAGGCAGCCCTGCATAATTTCGTCACTGGTATCGACCTTAAAGGTCTTGGCTTCGCTGTCCCAGAAGTGTTCCAGCATGGCGAAAATATTCCCCGAGTACATGCCCGAGGCGTCCCGGGGGATAAACCGTTCCAGGCCGTCCCCCCCTATGATGGTAACCCCGTTATCGAGGACCACATCCTTATTGGGGTCCGAGCCTTCCACGTTGCCTCCGGTTTTTACCGCCATGTCGATGATGATGGACCCGCTCTTCATTTGGGCCGTCATCTCCTTGGTAAGGAGGACCGGGGCCTTCCGCCCAAAGACCTTGGCGGTGGTGATGACCACATCCGATTGGGCGCAGATTCTGGCCTGGCCCTGGCGCTGCAACTCGATCTGTTCAGGGGTCAGTTCCCGGGCATAGCCCTGTTCGGTTTGGCCCATCTCGCCCAGGTCTATTTTGATAAACCGGGCCCCCAGGGATTTAACCTGTTCTTCGACCACCGGGCGGGTGTCAAAGGCCTCTACCCGGGCCCCCAGCCGCTTGGCGGTGGCGATGATCTGGAGCCCCGCCACCCCTACGCCGATGACAAAGACCCGGGCGGGGCTGATGTTCCCCGAGGGGGTCATCATCATGGGGAAGATCTTGGGCAGCCGGGAGGCCGCCAGGATTACCGCATAGTAGCCGGCCAGGGACATCTGGGAACTCTGGATGTCCATCTTTTGGGCCAATGTGGTCCGGGGGACCATTTCCAGGCTGATAAGCTTGATTCCGGCGGCGGCGTATTGTTTTATGGCCTCTCCATGGTTGAATACATCGAAGGAGCTAATATGAAGGGTCCCGCTTTTGATACCCCCAATATCATCGGGCTTGTTGATCCTGACGATGATGTCGGCAAAGCCAAAGCCCTCCTCGGGGGAGGAGAAGATCCGGGCCCCCGCCTCGGTATACTCCCCATCGGAATAACCGGTCTTTAGGCCCGCTCCCTTTTCTATGCCAACTTCGTAACCCAATGTTATGAGTTTTTTCACATCCGCCGGGACCAGGGCCACCCTGGTTTCTTCCGGGAGAATTTCCTTCGTCACAAAAACCTTATTCATCTTCCTACCTCTTTCTTATTATTCTGGTGAATACGCTGCCATAAAATCGTTTACCCCGGCCTCGCAGGAGCGCATGGCCAGGATGGTTTTCGTTATGAGATCATCCAGGTCCCAGCCCAGATCGTCCGCTCCCTTCTGGACCACATCCCTGTTGCAGCCGGCGGCGAAGCTGGGGGTCTTGAACTTCTTCTTCACCGACTTTAGCTCCATGTCCATGACGCTTTTACTGGGCCTGATGATGGCCGCCGCCCATATGAGGCCCGTGAGCTCATCGGCCGCAAAGAGGACCTTTTCCATGGGGTGTTCGGGCTTTTCGGCGGCCCCCGTAAGGCCCCAGCCGTGGGAGCAGACCGCCCGGATCAGGGCCTCATTGGCCCCCCCGGCCTCCAGGAGGGACCGGGCCTTAAGGCAGTGTTCCTCCGGGTACATCTCGAAGTCTATGTCATGGAGGAGCCCTACGATGGCCCAGAAATCCCTTTCATCACTATTGCCCATCTCCTGGGCATACCAGGCCATGACCCCCTCCAGGGTAAGGGCATGCTGTATATGAAAGGGGTCCTTGTTATAGCTCCGCAGCAAGTTCCAGGCTTCTTCCCTGGATAAGGATGATTCGAGGGCCATGGCCTATTGTAAGCAGCTCATCTGTCTTTGCATACCCAGGGGGGGCTTCATCTGCCTAGCCCTAGCCCAGGGCATCGAAGCTCTGGGAAAGATCAAATATGATGTCATCGATATGCTCGGTCCCTATGCTGAGCCGTATGCTCGTGGGGTTAATGCCCTGAGCTTTCAATTCCTCTTCGCTTAACTGTCCATGGGTGGTGGTGGCGGGGTGGATCACCAGGGATTTCACATCCGCCACGTTGGCCAGGTTTGAAAAGAGCTTGAGGCCCTCTACGAAGGTCCGGGCGGTTTCTATGGTTCCCTTAAGCTCCACGGTAAAGATTGAACCGGCCCCCTTGGGGAAGTATCGTTTGTACAGGCCGTGGTCCTTGTGGTTTTCCAGGGAGGGGTGGTTTACCCTGCTTACCTTGGGGTGTTTGGAGAGGAAGTCGACGACCTTAAGGGCATTTTCTATGTGCCGCTCCACCCGTAAAGACAGGGTCTCGAGGCCCTGTAATAGAAGGAAAGCATTAAAGGGAGCCAGGGCCGCCCCTGCGTCCCGGAGCAGGGTGGTTCGGGCCTTGATGATATAGGCGGCCTTGCCGGCTATCTCGGTGAACACCGCCCCATGGTAGGAGGGATGGGCTTCGCTTAGGCCGGGGAACTTCCCCCCGCTGGTCCAGTCGAAGTTCCCCCCGTCTATGATGACCCCCGCAATGGTGGTTCCATGGCCCCCGATGAACTTGGTGGCCGAGTGGACCACCACGTTGGCTCCCCGTTCCAGGGGCCGCAGACAGTAGGGGGTGGCGAAGGTATTGTCGACGATCACCGGGACCCCATGCTTCTGGGCTATAGCAGATACGGCTTCTATGTCCACCAGGTTGGAGTTGGGGTTCCCCATGGTCTCAAAAAAGATGGCCTTGGTGTTTTCCCGCATGGCCTTTTCGAAGTTGGCCGGATCTCCCCCATCTACAAAGGTGGTATCTATTCCCATGTCCTTCATGGTGAGGGCAAAGAGGGCGGAGGTTCCGCCGTAGATAAATTTGTCGGATACAATGTGATCCCCCGCCCTGGCTATGTTCAAGATAGCGTAGAGGGTGGCGGCCTGTCCGGAGGCCACGGCCAGGGCTCCCACACCCCCTTCCAGGGCGGCGATTCTTTTTTCAAAGACATCGCAGGTGGGGTTCATGATCCGGCTGTAAATGTTTCCCGGTTCGGTCAGGGCGAAGCGGCCCGCGGCGGCCTTGGTGGAGGGAAACACATAGGAAGTGGTCTGGTAGATGGGAACTGCCCGGGCATCGGTGGCAGAATCAGGGTTCTCTTGGCCTGCATGGACCTGCAGGGTTTCAAATTTGTAGTTGCTCATGAACTTCTCCGTTTATAGTTTAGTGAGATCGTAGGGGGTTTCCTGATAGACAAAATTAAGCCAGTTGGAAAAAAAGAGGTGGGCATGGGCCCGCCAGCGGACCACCGGAGCCTGGGCGGGATCATCATCGGGGTAGTAGTTCCGGGGAATTTCTATGGGGAGCTTCCGGTCCAGGTCCCGGCGGTACTCCTTGTCCAGGGTAAGGGGGTCGTATTCCAGGTGGCCGGTGACGTAAATTTCCCGGCCCTCCCGGGCGGTGACGATGAAGACCCCGGTCTCTTCGGTCTCCGATTGGATGCTAAGCTCCCTGTGGCTGGCTATGGCTTCCCGGTCCACGGTGGTGTGCCGGGACTGGGGGGCTAAAAATTCATCATCGAAGCCCCGAAAAAGGGGGGAGTACCTTTCGTTTACCCCATGGGGGAAGATTCCAAAGAGCTTTTTTTCCAGGGGCGTTTTCTGAATCCCGTAGCGGCGATAGAGCCCCGCCTGGGCCCCCCAGCAGATGCAGAGGGTGGACCAGACATTATCCTGGGAGTAATCGATGAGCCGGGATAGTTCGTCCCAGTAGTCCACCTCCTCGAAGGGCAGGGTTTCTACGGGGGCCCCGGTGATGACAAAGCCATCGTAGCGGAGGCCCTCTTTCATGATGTCCTGGGCGCTGACATAGAACTTTTCCAGGTGTCCCGGGGGGGCGTTTTTTGATACATGGCTTCCCATACGAAGAAAGCTTATATCGGCCTGCAGGGGGGAGTTCCCCAAAAGCCGGAGGAGCTGGATCTCCGTATCCACCGTGGTGGGCATGAGGTTGACGATAGCTATTCTCAGGGGCCGAATGTCCTGGCTCTCGGCCTTCTCACCGGTCATGACAAAGACCCGTTCTTCTTGGAGGGCATGGAAGGCCGGCAGATCCCGGGAAATTTTTATGGGCATACCTAAAGATGCCAAAAAAGTGGCAAAAACTCAAGGGCTGATGCCCTGGAGGGGCCCTAGCGAGGCTCTAGAGAGCGGCGATGCTCCCGTCGGTACGGCCCTCAGTGGCCCCGATAAGGACCCCCTTCTCGTCCCTGAGGATGATCTGGCCCCGGCCAAAGTCGACGGTGTCCAGGGAAACACTCACCCGGTGGCCCCGTTTGGCCAGGGCCTTGGCGATTTCGGCATTAAAAGCGGCTTCTACCTGGACCGAGGCACCCTCCAGCCACATCCAGCGGGGGGCATCCAGGGCCTGCTGGGGGTTCAGGTTAAAATCGATCATACTACTGAGGATCTGGAGATGCCCCTGGGGCTGCATATAGCCCCCCATGACCCCAAAGGGGCCCAGGGGCCGGCCCTCCCTGGTCAAAAAGCCGGGGATGATCGTATGGTAGCATTTTTTCCCCGGCTCCAGGGCATTGGCGGCGGCCCGGTCCATGGAAAAATCCCAGCCCCGGTTTTGCAGGGAGATCCCCGTGTCCCGGACTACCACCCCGCTGCCAAAGCCCCTGTAGTTGCTCTGGATATAGGACACCATGTTTCCTTCTTTGTCGGCGGCGGCCAGGTAGACCGTTCCCCCCATCGGGGGCTTTAGGGGCTGGGGGAGGGAGGCCCTGGGGCCTATTTCGGCGGCCCGGGTTTTACCGTATCCGGGGCTCAGCCATTCCCGGTAATCCTCCTTCATAGAGCCTACATCGGTCAGGTGGGCCAGGACATCACTAAAGGCCAGCTTCATGGCCTCCCACTGGAGGTGATAGGTTTCGGCATGATCCCGGGAGTTAAAGCTAAAGTTATTGAGGATATTCAGGGCCGCCAGGACCGCCACCCCCTGGCCATTGGGGGGAATCTCCCAGACATCATAACCCCGGTAGTTGAGGGAGATGGGGTCCACCCATTCCACATCGTAGGAGGAAAAATCCTCCCGGCAAAAATAGCCCCCCAGCTCATCAGAGTCGGCGATGATGCGCTCGGCGAGTTCCCCCTCATAGAAGGCCTGGGCCCCGCTTTCGCCTATGGCTTGTAGGGTCCGGGCATGATGGGGGAGGACGAGGATATCTCCGGCCTGGGGGTCTTTGCCCCAGGGCATGAAGGTCCTAAACCATTCCTTAAAAACTTCCCGGTTATCCCCATAGGATGAGTAGATCCTGGCAGCCCCTCTAAACGAAGAGGGCAGATTAGGGGTGAGGGGAAAGCCCTCCTGGGCGTAATGGATGGCCCCCTCCAGGGATCTCTTAAGGGGGAGCTTACCGAAGCGCTGGGCCAAGCTGGCCCAGGCCTTGGGGGCCCCGGGAACCATGGTGGGGGCCCAGCCGTACATGGGGATCTCCCTATGGCCCTGGGAAAGGAGCTTATCTATCGAGAGCTTCATGGGAGCCCTGCCCGAGGCGTTAAGGCCATGGAGTTTTCCGCCAGACCAGATGAGGGCAAAGGCATCACCCCCTATGCCGTTAGAGCAGGGCTCGGTGACAGTCAGGGCCGCCGCAGCAGCCACCGCCGCATCTATGGCATTGCCGCCCCCCTGGAGGACCCCAAGGCCCACCGAAGAAGCCAGGGGAGAAGAGCTGGCCACCATGCCCTCCCGGGCATAGACGGGGTAGCGGATAGAACGGTAGGGCAGGTAGGAGGGATCGAAGTTCATGGGGCATTCTATCCTATTTTCTTCCGCCTTGTCCCTAAGGAAATTTGTTTCTATAATTGAAGATATTATAGATGAAGGACATATATATACCCGATGAATGTAGATAAAATGACCATAAAGGCCCAGGAGGCGGTAAATGAGGCCAGCGCCATTGCCCAGAGGGCCGATCACTCCCAGATAGAGATCGAACACCTCCTTTTGGCCCTCCTCCAGCAGGAAGATGGCATGGCGGCCCCCCTGATCGAACGGATAGGGGTCAAACTCCCTGGAATAATACAGTCCCTGGAGGCCCTGACGGGGAAGCAGCCCAGGATCTACGGTGAATCGGCCCAGCTCTATTTCTCCTCATCGGCCTCGAAGGTCCTGGCCAAGGCCGAGGGTGAGGCCCAGGCTTTAAAAGACGAGTTTGTCTCCACCGAACATATCCTCATCGCCATTGCTTCCGCTGAGGGTAAGGCGGCGGATATCTTAAAGAAGGCGGGGGTCACCAAGAACGCCATCCTGGGGGCCCTTAAGGAGGTCCGAGGCAATACCCGGGTGACCGACCAGAACCCGGAAGCCAAGTTTCAGGTCCTGGACAAGTACTGCCGGGACCTGACCGCCCTGGCCCGCCAGGAGAAGCTGGACCCCGTCATAGGCCGGGACGAAGAAATCCGCCGCTGTATGCAGGTCCTTTCCCGGCGGACCAAGAATAACCCGGTCATCATAGGAGAGCCGGGGGTGGGTAAAACCGCCATCGTGGAGGGGCTGGCCCGGCGCATCGTGGCCGGGGACGTCCCCGAGGGGCTCAAGGGAAAGAAGCTCCTCACCCTGGATCTGGGCCTCCTCATTGCCGGGGCCAAGTTTCGGGGGGAATTCGAGGAACGCCTTAAGGCGGTGATCCACGAGGTCCAGGCCTCGGAGGGAAAGATCATCCTCTTTATCGACGAACTCCACACCCTTGTGGGGGCCGGGGCCGCCGAAGGGGCCACCGATGCCTCTAACCTCCTTAAGCCGGCCCTTTCCCGGGGGGAGCTGCGCTGCATAGGGGCCACCACCCTGGATGAGTACCGGAAGCATATCGAAAAGGATGCGGCCCTGGAACGGCGCTTCCAGCAGATCTATACCGCCGAGCCCAGTGTGGAAGATACGATAGCTATCCTCCGGGGCCTTAAGGAACGCTACGAAGTCCATCACGGGGTGAGGATTAAGGACGAGGCCCTGGTCTCGGCGGCCACCCTGTCGAATCGCTACATCACCAGCCGCTTTCTCCCCGACAAGGCCATAGACCTGGTGGACGAGGCGGCGAGCCGCTTGAAGATGGAACTTGATTCCCGTCCCACCGAGCTGGACAAGCTGGAACGCAAGCTCTTGCAGCTTTCCATAGAGAAGCAGGCCCTGGCCCGGGAAGAAGATGAGGCCTCGGGCAGCCGGCTTCAAAAGCTCGAAAAGGAAATTGCCGAGCTCGATGGGGAGCGGAAGGTCATGAACACCCGCTGGGAAAACGAAAAGGTCCATATCCAGGGGATCCGGGAAATTAAGCAGCTTATCGAGGAACTTAAAATAGAAGAAACCCATTACGAGCGGGAAGGGGATCTGGCTAAAGCCGCGGAGGTAAAGCATGGCAAGATCCCCGAGGCCCAGAAGAAGCTGGTGGAACTGAGCGATCAGATCGCTGCCGGCTCCGGGGGGCCATCCCTTTTGCGGGAAGAGGTGAGCGAAGAGGACATAGCGGCGGTGGTTTCGGTCTGGACCGGCATTCCGGTTTCCAAGATGCTTTCGGGGGAGCTCCAGAAGTACCTGGAACTGGAGAAGGTGCTGGAGCAGAGGGTGGTGGGCCAGACCGCCGCGGTCGAAGCGGTGGCCGATGCGATACGGCGAAATAAGGCGGGGCTCTCGGATGCCAGCCGGCCCCTGGGCTCCTTCCTCTTTCTGGGGCCCACCGGGGTGGGTAAGACCGAACTGGCCAAGACCCTAGCGGACTTTCTGTTTAACGATGAAAAGGCCCTTACCCGGATCGACATGAGCGAGTACGGGGAAAAGCACTCGGTGAGCCGTCTTATAGGGGCCCCTCCGGGCTATGTGGGCTACGAACAGGGGGGACAGCTAAGCGAAGCGGTCCGGCGCCGGCCCTACAGCGTGATTCTCTTTGACGAGATCGAAAAGGCCCACCCGGAGGTCTTTAATGTGTTCCTCCAAGTCCTGGACGATGGCCGGCTTACCGATGGCCAGGGTAGGGTGGTGGACTTTAAGAACGTGATCATCATCATGACCAGTAATCTGGGGTCTGATCTCATCCTGGGGGCCAAAGACATAGACAGTATACGGGAGAGCCTGATGGAACTCCTCAAGCAGAGCTTCCGCCCCGAATTCCTCAACCGGATCGACGAAACGGTTATCTTTAACCGCCTTGGAAAAGAAGAAATCGACAAGATCGTGGAAATCCAGCTGCGGTACCTGGCCCAGCGCCTTAAGGAACGCAGGATAGAGTTAAAGATAAGCAAGGCCGCCAGGGAACTGGTCGTCCAGCGGGGTTATGACCCCCTCTTTGGTGCCCGGCCCCTTAAGCGGACCATCCAGGGGGACCTGGAAAATCCCCTGGCCAAGGAGATAATTTCCGGGAAGATAAAAGAGGGGGATCTGGTCATGGTGGATAAAAACGAGAAAAAGGGCGGGGAGGTTCTTTCTTTTGTCAGGGGCAGGGCCAAGGCTGAGGCTTAGGCCGAGGCTAAGTACCTGGCCTAGCGGGGCTTCCCGTCTTTAATAAACCGGGCAAAAATATCGTAGAGGATAAAATCGATTTTTTGGTGCTTCACGATGAACTCTTCCAGCATCATCTCCAGGGCTTCATCGGTGCTCATGGCTTTGCGGTACTTCCGGTTGGGGTCCGTCAGGCTGTCATAGACATCGCATATTTCCAGGACCTTGGCGGGAAAGTAGCCCAGGGCCTCGTAGGTCATCATGGGCCTTACATCGTAGGAGATCCCGTAAATGGGTCGGGCATAGGGGTTCAGCTTTTTGTGCTGTTCAAAGGCATTGCGGTAATAACCGTAGCCCCCCTCATCACCGTAGTACTCATGATGGTAGCCGGTGACCAGCCCGGCCTCTTCGGGGTAGTTGGTTTTATTGATGATCGAAGTATACCCCACGGTGATGTGTTCCATCACTATGTCCCGGTTATAGGCCGATTCACCTTCGTGGTATTCCACCGCGGCGGCCTTTCCTATGTCGTGGATCAAAAAGCCCGTGGTCCAGTTGTAAAAATCCTCGTCCGTCACGGTCCGCATACCCCCCAGGAAGGCCCTTTCCAGGGTAACATCTTCCAGGAAGATATGGGGCAAGAGGATGTGGTAAAACCGGCGGTAGCGGTTGTTAAACCCGACCCTTAGCCGGTGGATCATATGGGAGCTGGAAACCATTTTGTTGTAGTAGGAGAGGAAGGCCAGGCCCTGGAGGTAGACCCGGATCATGTGCTGGATTATGGTCCCGTCGGATTTGGACACCAGGGCCTTCATGAGGTCATCGTTAAAAATGTTCACCGAAATAAGCTGGGAGGAGGTTTTTACGAAGTCCAGGGTAGAGTCCACCAGGCCCTGGGTCTGGCGTTTTGCCTCTTCGCTGGAAAGGTTGATGGTGCTCAGGAGGGTCGCATGGTTATGGAGCATCGTATCCTTGGCGGTGTCCACCAGGGCTTCGGTGATGATTCTCTCTTCTTTGGGCTTGGTGATGATGAGGTGATCCAGGCGTTTTTTGTTTTCGTTTAGCTGGACCAGCCGTTCCCTGATGGGCATGACGGCAATGGAGTTGTACTCCTTTCCAAAGCCCTCTTCGATGCTGGCCTTTGTTTCTTCCGGAGCCTTGGGGCTCTCGATTACCTCCAGGCGAATTTCTTCTTCGGTTTCTACCTCTTCTTCTTCCGGGGCCGTCCAATTCTCTTCGGGGATGGCGGCCTTTTCGTTGACCCTTTCAAAGTCTTCGGTGCTTATAAAGTATTCCCAGGTCTTATTTTGAAGCCAGAACTGATCGTTATTTTCGTAGAGGACCTTGAAAGGCATGGGTTTGCTTTTTTTTGTCCCCCGGTTGATGCAGATAACTACCACATCCTCGCTGAGACAGGCATCTATGTAGTTCTGTTTGTCGGCGACTACCTTGTACAGCAGAACGACTGACTTCTTTTCCGCCATTACAGCAGTATATCAGGATTTGGACTTAATTTGAAGTAGCCCCAAAGGCTTTTCACAGCCAGAGGATTATGGTATTCTCATTCCCATTGCGGCATTAGCTCATCCGGATAGAGCAGCTGCCTTCTAAGCAGCAGGTGGGCCGTTCGAGTCGGTCATGCCGCGAACCCCATGGGCTTAAGGTGAAAACATGATAATCCTGAGAACCTTTTTAGCATTCTGTGTTACCCTTTTTTCGGTCCTGGCCTTTATCCCCATAGGGATCAGTGCCTTTTTGTTGAGCTTCCTGGGGCTCCGAAGGCCCATGTCCTGGGTCACCTACAGGCTGGCCCAGACCTGGGCCCGGGCCATGATCTTTGCCTCCGGCTGCCCCATGGACGTCCAGGGGCGGGATCAGATCCCCATGGAGGGGGGCCTCTGTTTTATCAGCAACCATGTGGGCTACTTCGATATCATCCTGGCCCTGGCCTATGCGGGCCGGCCCTTCGGCTTTGTGGCCAAGAAGGAACTCCTCTACCTGCCCTTCTTTAATATTTGGATCTCCCTTCTGGGGGGGCTTTTTATCGATCGCAAAAATGTCCGCAAGGCCATTAAGACCATCAACCGGGGGATTAAAAAGATCCAGGACGGGGGGGCCATGCTCATCTTCCCCGAGGGGACCAGGAGCAAGGGCCAGGGTCTTTTACCCTTCCGCTCGGGGGCCATAAAGCTGGCCACCAACTCTTTGGCCGCCATAGTCCCCGTGGCCATTACGGGCAGCTACGAGGTGCTGGAACGGACCGGACGGATTAGGCCCGTCCCCCTCAGGGTGGTCTTCTGCCCCCCCATCATCACCAAGGACATGAACGGCGAGGACCGGCGGCATAAGCTCACGGACCAGGTCCGTTTAGACATAGAAAAAGCCCTGGGGGGTACCCCAGAGCTGGTTAGGTAAACTTGCCGGGTTACAGTACGAGTCTCATTACCAGGAGTGCTGCCTGCCCAGGGCATCCCGCATGACCATGTTATCTTCATCATCCCTGGTCTTCTCGTGGTTTTCGGTACCCCTTCGGCGAGTGATATAGTTATAGGCGCTTTCCGCCGCATCCTCGGGGCTCATGAGCCCATTGAGGGGATCAAAGACCCTAAAGGTATACCTCTTATTAAAGAGGACATTCTTGGTGATCATGATAAACTGGTGAAGGGCCGCCTTGCTCATGTTATAGCCTATGTTGCTGGTCCCCCGGGTCTCGTTGATGGAAGCTTCGGCACTGGAGAGCCAGAAGAGGCGCCGCCCGTCCCCGGCTTCCAGGAGATCGATAAAGGCCTCTAGGAGGGCCATGGAACGGAGGGTGTTGTTCCGGTAGACCTTTTCGATAATTTTGGGATCCACCTCTTCCATGGTAAAGCAATCTTTGGGATCCCGGTAATCGGTGGTATCCAGAAAGTAATCCAGTTTTCGTACTCGATCTTTAAGGAAGGCCGCAGCTTTTCCGGGCTCCACAGGCAAGAGGTTTACCTTGGACTGGGCCTTCTTTCCCATGGCAAAGACCGAGTATCCTTCCCGCACAAAAATGGCCGCCAGTTTTTGGTCAAATGGTTTATCCAAAGTGGTTAACAGTACTGTTTTCATAGTCGCCCCTTAAAAGGTCCATTCATAACCGTTGTAATCGATCATCACACAACGGTGCTCATCCCGCAGGGGGGTCTCGAAGAACCTGGATGCCACCCCCGCGGTCCAGTCGGGATCGTAGAGGGCCCCGTCAGAGAGGGAGCCGTCGGGCTGCTGCCGCTTCATCCAGCCGGGATGAAAGAGCCGAAAGGTATAGCCCTTGGGGTACAACTGGTTGTGCATCATCCGGACCCCCATGTTTAATGAGGCCTTGCTCATGGGGTAGGGATAGGAACCCCCGCCCCGGTGCTTCATGAGGACTATGCAGCCCACCTCGCTGGACACATAGCAGAGCCGTTTCATGCTGCCCTTTTCCAGCAGGGGCAAGAGGGTCTGGGTGAGGGTGAGGGGTCCCAGGGCATTTACCCTGAAGGAGTTCCAGGGGGCTTCCAGATCCATGGGGCCCTCGTCGCTGAAGAGGCTGCAGTTGACCCGGCCCATGAGGGCGGCCACCGAGGCCAGCATGTCCAGGGACTTGGTAATTTTTTCGACCTTCTCTTTTGCGGCCGCAATGCTGTTGGGATCCCCCATGTCGAGCCTAATGATGTGCAAATTGGGAAACTTTTTCTGAGTCCTTTCCAGGAGCTCATGATCTTCCAAAAATTTTCCAGCTATGACGGTCCATCCCCGGTTAAGGAATTCCTTACACAGGGAAAGACCCAGACCCCGGTCTGCACCGGTTACAATAACACTAGGCATGGTAGGTCCCCCTTATGGTAATGGTCTTACAGTGTTCATATTATCATAAGACCTGGGGGAAGGGAAGGACAGGTTCATCCCGGTCTATGGGGACCTCGATTAAGACCGGGAGCCCCTTAGCCATATGTCCCAAAGCTAAGTCCAGCGCCGCAGCATAGGAGGCTTGATCCTGAGCTCTATAGGAGGGGACTCCGTAGGCTTCGCCCAGTTTTACATAGTCAGGATCCGGGGCCAGGGTGCTTTCCCAGTAACGCCTGGCAAATTGGGAACTCTGCCACTGCCGTACCATTCCCAGGACTCCATTGTTAAAGAGGATAATAAGGATGGGGACCTTATACTGCCTTAGGGTAGCCAGCTCCCCGCAGTTCATTCTAAATGAGCCGTCTCCGGTAAAGAGCAGCACCGGCCTTTCGGGGTTGGCTATCTTGGCCCCCAGGGCGGCCCCCAGGCCAAAGCCCATGGCCCCCAGGCCTCCGGAACTAAGAAAGGTCCTGGGCTCCTGGGCGGGGAAATACTGGGCCGCCCAGATCTGGTGCTGCCCCACGTCGGTAAGAGCTATGCTTCGCCGGCCCAGCTTTCTGGCCGCCTCCTGGATGACATGGGCGGGGGCCAGGGTCTTATCGCCGCCCTGGGGAACTTCCTTAAGCCCCTGGGCCTTCCAGGTTTCTATCTCGTCCTTCCAGGCGTTTTTTGTTTCCCCCTGCAGGGCCTTTAGGAGCTGAGCCAGAGTCTTTTTGAGGTCCCCTATCAGGGCGACCTGGGTTTTTACATTCTTATTGATCTCTGCGGGGTCTATATCAAAGTGGAGGACCCGGGGCAAAGGTTCAAAGAGCCCCGGGGGGCCTAAGGTACGATCCGAAAACCGCAGGCCCAGGGCAATAAGAAGATCCGCCCTGCGGGCCGCCTTGCCAGATGCCAGGGTGCCATGGAGGCCCAGAAGGCCCGTGCAGAGCCGGTGCTGGGCCGGCAGGGCCCCTATGCCCATAAGGCTCTGGGCCACCGGGGCCCTGATCCTTTCGGCCAGGGCCTTGAGTTCCGCCGAGGCCCCGGCACTGATCACCCCGCCCCCGGCGAGGATCAGGGGGTACCGGGCCTCTTGAATGAAGGCCGCGGCCCTGGCGATGTTCTCCTGGTGGAGATCCGAATTATCGCTGTGGAGGCCCAGCCTGGCCCTTCGCCTGGGGGCTGCTTCCTTCCATACCGGGCCCTTAAGGCTTTGGACCAGGATATCCTTGGGGATATCGATGAGGACCGGTCCGGGCCTCCCCGATTGGGCCACGATGAAGGCCTCCTGGATCACCGGAGCCATGTCCTTCAGGTCCTTGATGATCCAGTTATGCTTTACCACGGGCATGGAAACCCCGGCTATGTCCACCTCCTGGAAGCTGTCCTTTCCCAGGAAGCTCCGGGGGACATTCCCGGTTATTGAGACCAGGGGGATAGAATCCATATAGGCGGCCGCTATCCCGGTGATAAGGTTCGTAGCCCCCGGACCCGAGGTGGCCAGGCAGACCCCCACCTTGCCGCTGGACCGGGCATAGCCGTCGGCCCCATGGGCAGCATGCTGTTCGTGGCTCACCAGGATATGTTTAATCCGTTTCCGCTGGCGGTAGAGCTCATCGTAGATATCCAGAACTGCCCCGCCGGGGTAGCCGAATATGGTGTCCACCCCCTCTTGAATGAGGGACTCAATGAGGATCCGGGCACCGGTATAGCTCTCTTCCCTTTTCATGGGGATTTAAACCGGCCTTCTATGTCGTCGATGAGTTTATACTCGATGGAATCTACCAGGGCAGCCCGGCTTGCATCGATGATGTCCTCCGAAACCCCCAGGGTGGACCAGCTCTTCCGGCCATCGGTGGAGCTGATAAGGACCCGTACCTTGGCGGCGGTAGCGGCATTGCCGTCTATGACCCTGACCTTGTAATCATGGAGCTTCACCTGCTGGAGGACCGGGTAAAAGTGCATCAGGGCCCGGCGCAGGGCCCCGTCCAGGGCATTCACCGGTCCGGCCCCTTCGGCGGCGGCTATTTCTTCCCGGTCATCGACCAGGACCTTAACCCAGGCATGGGAACAGGCGATGGTTTCCCCCGTGGGATGCTCGCTCATTACCCTATAGGCTTCGATGCTAAAGAGGGGCCGGTAGCGGCCTAGCTGGCGGCGGACCAGCAGCTCAAAGCTGCCATCGGCCCCCTCGAACTGCCAGCCCTGGGCCTCCAGGTCCTTGAGGGTCCGGGATAGGGCAATGACCGCCGGGCTGTCCCGGGTAAGGGAGGGCTCGATCTTCCGGGCCTGCTCGGCAATGGCCGAACGGCCCCCCATCTCACTCATGAGAAAATGCCGGTTGTTCCCCACCCGGGCAGGATCGATATGTTCAAAGGAAACATTGTTTTTTAAGATCCCATCCACATGCATGCCCCCCTTATGGGCAAAGGCAGTGCTGCCCACGTAGGGCATGTTTTCGGGGAGGGCCACATTGGCAATTTCTGCCACCTCCCGGGTAATGGACGAGAGGAGCTCCAGCTTCCCCGGGGGCAGGCATAGTCGGCCCAGCTTGAGTTCCAGGCTGGGGATCACCGCCGCCAGGCTGGCATTGCCGCAGCGTTCGCCAAAGCCCACCAGGGTTCCCTGCACATGGCTGCAGCCGGAACTCACCGCCGCCAGGGTGTTGGCACTGGCTAAATCCGAATCGTTGTGGGCATGGATCCCCAGGGTAATTCCGGCGGCGGAACCAAGGGCATCCTGGACTCCCTGGGCTATGGTTTCGGGGAAGCTGCCCCCATTGGTATCGCAGAGGATGATTCGGTCTGCCCCGGCCCGGGCCGCCGCTTCTATGGTCAGGAGGGCGTATTCCCTATTGGCCTTCCAGCCGTCGAAGTAGTGTTCCGCATCGTACATGACCAGGCGGCCCTTCTCTTTAAGGAGCCCTATGGTTTCTTCGATCATCGCTATGTTTTCTTCGGGGCTCACCCGGAGGATCTCGGACACATGGAGGTCCCAGGTCTTTCCGAAGATCACCACTGCCTCGGTCTCTGCCTCCAGGAGGGAGATGAGGGCGGGGTCCTCCCAGGGCTTCATCCCCTTTTTGCGGGTGGCCCCAAAGGCGCAGAGTTTGGCATGCTGGAGTTCCAGGTTCCCTGCCTGGCGGAAAAACTCCATGTCCTTGGGATTGCTCCCCGGGTTTCCCGCCTCTATCCAGGAGATCCCTAACTCATCCAGGGCCCGGATCACATGGAGTTTATCCTGCAGAGAAAAGGAAACGCCCTCACCCTGGGCTCCATCCCGGAGGGTGGTGTCGAGGATCTCTATGTTCTTCATGACAATTCCCATTCCATGGCGTTGATGGCCGCTATATAGGCCTTGATAGAAGATTCAATCACATCCGTCGAGACCCCCCGGCCGTTCCAGCGGCGGCCCTCCCAGGCTATCCTCACCATGGTTTTCCCCTGGGAGGCCGAACCCCCGGTGATGGCATCGATCTCGTAGAGTTCCAGTTCCGGTTCCTTATCGATTATCTGATTAATGGCTTTAAAAATAGAATCGATGGGGCCTTCGCCCAGGGCCACCACCTTCTTGGATTCTCCGTCCTTGTGCTGGAGCCTGATGGTCCCCGAGGCCCCCAGGGATGATCCGGTGTTTACGGTCCAGTGATCCAGAACCCAGGTAGGAGGAGCCGAAGCGGTGCCTTCCATCACCAGAGCTTCGATGTCCTGGTCGTCCACCTGTTTTTTCCTGTCCGCCAGATCCTTGAACTTGGCAAAGAGGGAATCCAGCCCCCCCTGATCCAGGACCTCATCCAGGAGCTTCATTTCCCGCAGGCGCTCCTCAAAGGCATGCCTTCCGGAGTGCTTGCCCAGGACCAGGGAATGGGGGCTGGAGATCCGGCCCCTGGGGATCCCTATGGACTCGGGGTTCATTATTTCGTAGGTACCCCGGTTCATCAGCACCCCATGCTGATGTATCCCCGCCTCGTGGGCAAAGGCATTATCCCCCACGATGGCCTTATTGGGCTGGACCCTGATCCCCGTCACCTGGCTTACCAGGCGGCTGGCCCGGTAAAGCTGGGTGCTGTCCAGGGCGGTGTCAGCCTGGAGGAGGTCTCTTCGGACCCGCAGGGCCATGACTATCTCTTCCAGCGAGGCATTCCCGGCCCTCTCGCCTATGCCGTTGATGGTGCATTCCACCTGATCCGCCCCGGCTTCTATGGCTGCCAGGGTATTGGCGGTGGCAAGGCCCAGATCATTGTGACAGTGGACCGACAAGAGGGCCCCCTCCATGCCCCGGGTATGCTCTTTTATATATCTAATCTGTTGGGCAAATTCGTGGGGAAGGGCATAGCCCACCGTGTCGGGGTAATTCACCGTCCTGGCCCCGGCGGCGATAGCTTCAGAAAAAATCTGGCAGACAAAATCGGGGTCGCTTCGAAAGGCGTCCTCGGCGGAGAATTCTATATCATCGCAGAGCTTCCTGGCATAGGCCACCGAGGTCCTGGCCCTTTCGAGAACTTCCTCCCGGCTCATCCTTAGCTTATACTCCATGTGGATGGGGCTCGTGGCGATAAAGAGGTGGAGCCGGGGTGAAACCGCTTTGGAAAGGGCTTCCCAGGCCGCATCGATATCACTTTCAAGGCAGCGGCAGAGCCCCGCCACGGTATGGTTTTTTATGAGCCCCGCGATGGCCTTGACTGACTCCAGATCTCCGGGGCTCGAGGCGGGGAAGCCCGCTTCGATCACATCGGTGTTGAGGCTTTCCAGGATCCTGGCGACTTCTATTTTTTCCTGGATGTTCATGCTGCAGAGGGGGGCCTGTTCCCCATCCCGCAGGGTGGTGTCTAAAATTTTTATCATCCGGCTCATAGGGAATCCTTTCATATATTTGACAAAATATCAATTATATGCACTATAATAGAGGTGGGGGGGGCGAATATTGAAATTTGCCGCTATTGGTTTTGATCTGGATGGTACTCTGTATCCTCCATATCGTTTAAATGTCCGTTTAATTCCTTTTCTCTTAAAAGAACAGCGCCTCTTGCGGGCCCTTGGCAGGGTCAGGATCCGCATGAGGGAAGAGGATCTCTCCTCAGAGCAGGGCCGGGAAGACTTTTATCATGACCAGGCCCGTCTTATGGCCCAGATCCTGGGGGATCCTCCCGAGGCGGTGCAGGAGAAGGTTGAACGGCTCATCTATAGGGGCTGGGAGCATCATTTTAAGCATATCAGGCTTTTTCCCCATGTCCGGGAGACCCTGGGGGCCCTTAAGAACAGGGGCTGCAAGCTGGGGCTTCTTTCGGATTTTCCCCCGGAACAAAAACTCCTTAACCTGGGGCTTGGGGGGCTCTGGGATGCGGTCCTCAGTTCTGAATGGACCGGCAGCCTCAAACCCGCTCCGGCCCCCTTTCTGGAGCTGGCCCGGCGCATGGGGTCCAGGCCTGATGATCTGCTCTACGTGGGGAACAGTGTTTCCTACGATGTGGCAGGAGCCCGGAATGCGGGGATGAAAACGGCCCTGATCCGGTTCAAATGGAAGGGATTAAAAAAGAAGGAGAGGATCTTTGATCCTGACTTCGTTTTTAATGACTATCGCCAATTATTAAATTTTGTTACAGGTTGATACAAATGGGATTTTTTACGGTTGGAAACATTATTACCCTCGGCATCGTACTCCTCATACTGGTCCTGTACCGTCAAATGGACAGGAACAGCCGTAACCTCAAGGTACTCCGGGATTATTCGGAGAAGTTAAAAAAAGACATTGCCTTGTTCATGGAGGAGCAGGAGAAGGCTGTAAAGGACTACGGCATTTCTCTAAAGGTAGAACGGGACTCGGCCCGGGAGCTGATGAAGCGTCTTCAGATGACCGAAGAGGAGCTTTCGCAAAAGGCGGAGCTTCTGGGAAAGATAGACAGCCAGATCAAGGCCTATGAGGGCTCCCTGGGGCAGCTCCGGCAGGAGACCAGCAAGGTCCAAGAAAACATGAGCCGGGTCCGGGAGGAATCTTCCTTTGTAGAGACCACCGCCCGGCGCATCACCGATACCAAGAACCGCCTAAAGGAACTGGAAAAAAATCTATTAGATATAGAAAACCATTTTCAGCGGGAAAATTCTGAATCCCTGGAAAAGACTTCGGAGCTCATGGTGGCTTCGGTAAAATCGGCCATTTCGGATCTGGCGGTCACCGCAGAAACTATAGAACGAAAGGTGGAGGATCACCGCCAGGAGATCAACCAAATCGAAGCCAATCGGGCGGCCAATGTTTCCAGGGATCTGGAGCAGGTTAACAGCCTTTTACAGACCGCCATAATGGAAGCCGGCAAGCGGGCAGACAAGATAGAAGACGCGGCCTTTGCCAAACTAAAGGACCAGGCCGAAGAAAGGCTCATGAGGATCAAGGCCTCGGAGGAAGAAAAGCTAAAGGCCTACCAGGAGAGTGCCAAGGCCAGGGTGGCGGAGGCCCAGGATCTGGTAAAGGCCTTCCGGGAAGAGTGGCGTACCGAGCGGCATGACTGGGAGAGTAAGGATAAAGTTTTACGGGATGAACGCAAGAAGGACATGGCGGAGCTGCAGAGCCAGATAGCAGAGTCAGAGAAGCTGATGGATCATCTGGCAGAACGCTCCAGGAACCTCGTATCTTCCCAGGAGGCCCTGCTCCTGGAGGCCGCCGAGGAGATGAAGCAAAAGGCCCTGGAGGCCTCGGGCACCAAGCTGAATGAGTACCGGGAAACCCAGGAAGCGGAACTGCAGCGCCTTATGGGCATCTATGACGATGCGGCAAAGCTGGACCAGGAACTGCGCAAAAACCTGGAGGACCTGGCGGGACGGCAGAAGGATGAACTCCTCCGTTACGAAAGGGAAGCTGAAGAACTCCGGAAGGCCGAAGCAGAAAAATTCTCCCTTACGGCCGCTTCCTTGCAGAACGCCCTGGGGGGCATAGAAAACGATCTGGAGGCCCTCAAGAGCAGCGCCCGGGAGAATGTTTCGGTCCAGCTCCGGCTCTTCGAAGATGAATTCCTCAGCGGCCTAAGCCGCCGCCAGGCTGATATAGACCGGCACATCCTTGAATGGCGGGAGGGTCTGGAGCTTCGCCTGGCCAAGCTTGGTGAAGAATCGGAAGAGAAGCGGTTGGAACTGGAACGAAGCCTGGGTGAAGAGATCCGCCAAAGGCTGAGCTCCCAGGATCTGCGGCTGGTGACCGAACTGGAGCACCTGAAAAATGAGGCCGCCGCCCTGGAAGAGAATGTCCGGGGGCAGTTAGAGGCCGCCGACGATGCGGTGGCATCCTATAAGGAACAGCTCGTAAGCGGCCTCCAGGAGGCCCGGAACGAGGCTGATATAAGCATAAGTTCAGAACTGGGCAAGCATTCCCTCACGGTCGCCGAGGCCATAAAGAGCTACCAGAGGGATCTGGAAACCCAGCTGCGGGAAATGTCTGACTATGTGGAATCCAGGAACCTGGAGCTCTCAGATCTGGTGGAAGCTTCCCGGACCCATCTGGAAGAAGTCCAGGGGGACTTGACCGCCAAGGTCCGGGAGCTGGACAACACCATAGAAGATGTCCGCCGCCGCCTTCGGGATCTCTCGGCCGATACGGACAATAGAATTTCTTCGGTCCGTGCCTCGGTGGAAGACACGGAGCGGCATATCCGCGAAGCGGTAAACCAGACCAAGCTTCTGGATAAGGCCGATGCTCTGCGGCTGGACATGGAACGGCGCATCGAAGACCTTAAGGGGGACATGGATAGGCTGGATCAAAGAAAGGCAGAGGCGGTACAGCTGGAAAATGAATTTATCAAGATCCGCCGCCTGGAAGATGATGTGAATGCCAAGATGACCCGCTTCCTTTCAGAGAAGAGGCGGATCGAAGCCATGGAGGCCGACTTTAGCCGGCTCCTTCAGATTTCCCGTTCGGTGGAAGAAAAACTGAACCAGGTTTCCGCCTCTGATGACACCCTCCAGGGGGTGCAGCTCCAGATAAGAAAACTGGAAGAAGCTCTGGAGGCCGCCGAGGACCGCTACCAAAGGATGGAACGGAAGAGCGAGATCCTGGAGCATACCAACGAGGGGATAGACCGGAACTTTAGGACCCTTCAGGAATCGGAAAAAATTATTAATAAAATTGAAGGTGAACTGGAACGCTTTGCCGAGGACCTAAGCTTTGTAAAGACCTCCATAGAAAAACTGGCGGGGGAAAGTGAAAAGGCCCGGGAAGCGGCAGACAGGATGGATGCCCTGGATAATACCCTGGAGGAGATCGAAGAGCGGATCCAATCCATGCAGCGGGCCAGGCAGTGGATCGCCGATGCGGAAACCCGGCTGGAAGAGTTAAACAAGGACGCCCAGATTCAGGCCCGGGCCATCGAAACGGTGGTGAAGGGGAAGAAGACAGCACCCCCGGGGGAGAGCGGCGGAACCCTTTCGTCCCAGCAGAAGAAGGAAAACATTATCGCCCTGGCCAGGATGGGCTGGAAGGATGATGAGATAGCCAAGAACTTAAAGATATCCCTTTCGGAGGTGGAACTGACCCGGGAGATGGCCCCCAGAGATTAGGGCTAAGGACCTTTCCGGGCTATCCTGTCAAAGCCGCAGTAGGGTACCAGGGCAGGGGGGATCCTTACCGATCCATCCTTCTCCTGGAAGTTTTCCAATAGGGCAATAATGGCCCGGGAAACTGCCATGGCGGTGCCATTGAGCATGTGGACAAAACGGTTCCTTCCGTCATCGTCTTTATAGCGCACATTAAGCCGCCGGGCCTGGTAGTCGGTGCAGTTGGAGGTGGAGGTTACCTCCCCCCAGGCACCGGCCTTATCCCTTCCGGGCATCCAGGCCTCCAGGTCCCATTTTCGATAGGCCGGGGCTCCCAGGTCGCCGGTGCAGGTGTCTACCACCCTAAAGGGGATCTCCAGGCCCCGGAAGATTCCTTCCTCTATGTCCCGTAATTCGGCGTGGAGTTTTTCAGAATCTTCGGGAAGACAAAGGATGAACATTTCGAGCTTGGTAAACTGGTGGACCCTATAGAGCCCCTTGGAAAACTGCCCGGCGGCCCCCGCCTCTTTACGGAAGCAATGGGAGAGCCCCGCCATCTTTAGGGGGAGCTGATCCTTGGGCAGAATCATGTTGGCGTAATAACCCCCCAGGGTGATTTCGGCGGTCCCCACCAAGGCGGTGCCTTCACCCTCCAGGGTATAAACATTGGACTCTTCACCCCGGGGCATAAAACCTATCCCTTCCAGGATCTCCTCCCGGGCCACATCGGGGGTGATAAGGGGAGTAAAGCCCTTACCCTGGAGGATATCTAGGGCATAGCGGATAAGCCCCAGTTCCAGAAAGACCCCCTGGTTTTTTAGGTAGTAATACTTGGTCCCCGAGACCTTGGTGCCCGTTTCAAAATCTATGATGTCCAGCTGGGCCCCCAGCTGCACATGATCCAGGGGTTCAAAATCAAATGCCCTGGGTTCTCCAAAGCGGGCCACTTCCCGGTTATCACTATCTTCTTTACCTATGGGGGCCTCTGGGTGGGCCATATTAGGAATCTTACGGGCCTCCCGGTCCAGTTCAGTTTCTATGCGGCCCAGCTCTGCTTCAGCCTCGGCGATGGATTTTTTCAATTTTTGGCCCGTTTCTATAAGAGCTTCCCGAAAGGGGGGATCGTGTTTTTCCTTCATGGCCGCCGCATTGGCATTTCTTTCCTGCTGCAGGGCCTGGAGCTCCGTCGTAAGCTGGGTTCGCCGGTTAAAAAGCTTTACCACCGAGCTGGCATCAGCCTTCATGGAACGGTTTTCGATGTTTTGCTGCACCGCCTCGGCATGTTCTGCTATGAATCGATAATCTAACATAATAAGGAAGAGTAGCAGAGGGGGAGGGGAATAGTCCATGGCCCCCTGGGGTGACCCCTGAGGGTATGAAATTTCGTTTTTTTATACCGATACTAGTAATAAGCATGCGTAGATTTGTTTACTTTTTCATTCCTATCCTCTTGGGACTCCTGTCAGGCCCTCTTCAGGCCCAGGATCTTCCCACCCGCAGAATTGAAGACGATTCATCCCTGCGAAGGTCCCTGGAACAGGCCTGGTTTATAGAGAGCCCCTCCAGGGTTCTGGGCCGTATGCCGGAGATCCACACCCTCAGCGGGGGGAGCCGCGTCCAGGTCCGGGTAGAAACCTCGGCCAACAACCAGGAAGAGTTTGCCATCGTCCTGGCCAGGGAACAGAATGGGACCTTCCCGTCCTGGTCCCAGGGCTCCTGGGCCCTCGTCCGCCGCCGGGACAATGACCCCCGGGGCTCCCGGATCCAATACTTCCCCCGGAGCGACTTTAACACTTATATAGTCTTCCGCCCGGGCCTCTACGAAACCAGCGTGATGGATCTGGTCCTCTACGAGGGCTATATCATCCGGTCCCTGCCCATTCCCCTTCCCTTTGAGAGGCTCATGGTCCTCCCCATAGAAGAAATCCTGGCCCTTACGGGGGATAGGTTTCCCCGCCACTATTTTGAAGTTCAGCCCGGGGCCTATAGGGACTCCCGGGCCTTTGTGTCCGCCCTCAGGGCCCGCTTGCCGGAGCTGCGCTTTGGGGATGACGGGGCCATAGACGAGGATGGCAACTATGTCTATATCCACACCCTGGCGGCACAGGATCTGGGGGCCCAGGGCGGACAGGGGGGGCTTAACTGTTCGGGCTTCGCAAAATGGGTGGTGGACGGCATCCTGAGGCCCATCACCGGAAAGCGGCTCCCCATAGGCCCCCTTAAGGCCCCCTTTGGAAACCGGGGTTCCTCCTATACCGAGGCCTGGGAAGAGCTACGGGACCCCTACTTTGGTCTGGATTGGATACGGAACCTGGCATCCCAGGCTGGAATGTTACTGAGGTCTCCGGTTTTCGGTACCCTGGAAGAGATTGAAGTGAACAGGGTTCCCCTTTCCCATGTGATCCATAGGCATAGCGGAGGCAGTTCGGTCCAGCCCTTTACGGGGCATCTTCAGAATGCGGGATTTAACTTTGACGGCCTCCATTCTATCCTTTATACCTTGGCTATAGACGAACCGGGCAGGATCTATCTGGCGGCGGTGAGCGGGGAGTTCAGGGACCAGATTACGGCCGATAATCCCCGGGGACTCCCCCGGCTTAGGCAGTACCACCATGTGGCGGTTCTGGTTCCCTATTTCTCCGAAGGGGGGGTCTTTCAGATCGCCGTCTTCGAAAGTGCCGCCGAAACCTCCTTTTCTGCCTTCCGGAACCGCTACCCCGGTCAGCAGGTGGCCCTGGTACGGATCCCCATCGAAGCAGCCTTTGACCCCTAATCCTCCAATGGTAATTGCACTGGGCCAAAAATGGTTTATAATACCAGTGGAGGGTTTATGGAAATCAAACAGATATCAGTGTTTTTGGAAAATAACGCAGGACGCCTCGGTGAAGTAACCCGGGTCCTCGCCCAGGCGGGGATTAACCTTAGGGCCCTTAGTATAGCCGACACCGCCGATTTTGGCATCTTAAGAATCATAGTCGATGACTGTGACACCGCCCTGGCTGCCCTTAGCAAGGAGGGCTTTACCGCCAGGACCACCGAGGTCTTAGCGGTGGAGCTTATGGATAAACCCGGAAGCCTGGCGGATGTGATGGAACTTTTTCAAAATGCCCAGGTTAATATTGAATACCTCTACGCCTCCCTGGAGAGTCAGGGCGGAAAGGCGGTGGTCATTTTTAAACTGGGGGATCATCAAAGGGGTTTGCAAATTTTAAAAGAGAATAAAGTCCCCCTGGTAGAATCTTTTTAAGGGAGTACCGATGAAGATACTAATGGCAACCAGCGAAGCAGTACCCTACGCAAAGACCGGGGGTCTGGCGGACATGGTGTCGGCCCTCTCATTGGCCCTCGCGGAGCAGGGACATGAGGTAGTCATAGTACTCCCCAGGTATTACGGGATCAACAAGGACGAACTGGGCCTAAAGCTTCTTGCTGGACCCATGGGGATACCCATGGGGGGCGGAGAAGAATGGAGCGCCGTGTATACAGGCCTCCTCCCGGGCAGTTCCAGCAAGAACCCGGTAAAGGTGTATTTTATTGATCACGAGAATTTCTTTGGCCGGGATGGAATTTACGGGGTCCCCTCGGAGCCGGACTTTCTGGATAATTCCCGGCGCTTTACCTTTTTTTGCCGGGCCGTGTTCCAGTTGTGCCGTAAGATAACCTGGTACCCCGATGTGCTCCATGCCCATGACTGGCCCAGTGCCCTGGTGCCGGTATTCCTAAAATACGGCGAACGCCAGGGACCCCTGGCCAAGACTATATCGGTCCTTACCATCCATAACCTGGGCTACCAGGGAATTTACGGGAGGGATAATTTTTACGCCACCGGCCTGGGCTGGGATACCTTTTACAATGCGGGCTTCGAAGACTGGAACATGATGAATCTCTTAAAGGCCGGTATCTGTTCGGTGGATGTTCTCAATACGGTGTCCCCTAACCATGCGGCGGAGACCCAAACCCCGGCCTATGGCTTTAGGCTCGATGGGGTCCTACGAAGCAGGGCCGCCGATTACCGGGGCATCCTAAACGGCATAGATACGGAAATTTGGAACCCCGAAAAGGATCCCTTTATTCCTGCCCCCTACAGCGTAAAGGGCCTTAAAGGAAAGGCCCAGGCAAAGAAAGTACTACAGAAGGAATTTTCTCTTCCCCCGGGGCCCGAGATACCGGTGGTGGGTTTTATATCTCGCCTGGCAGAGCAAAAGGGGGTAGGGGAGCTTTTCGGCCCCGCCTATGGTTCGGCCTATAATATGTGCCAGGAGATGAACATGCAGCTTGTCCTCCTGGGAACCGGCGAGTCCTGGTGCGAGAACGAGATCATGAGCCTCAGCGGAAAGCTCTCTAACTTTAAGGCCAAGATAGGCTACTCTGAAGAGCTGAGCCACCTTATCGAGGCGGGGAGCGATTTTTTCCTCATGCCCAGCCGTTATGAACCCTGCGGTTTGAACCAGATGTATTCCCAGGTCTATGGGACCATTCCCATAGTGCGGAACACCGGGGGGCTCGCCGATACGGTGGAGAACTACGATCAAGACACGGGCCTGGGAACCGGCTTTATGTTTGATGACCTTACCCCCCAGGCCATATATAACACCGTTGGCTGGGCCATTTGGGCCTACTATAACCGGCGGCCCCAGATAGAAGCCATGCGGATTAGGGGCATGAACAAGGATTTTTCCTGGGATAAATCAGCCAGGGAATACAATGCCATGTACCTGGAAACGATCAAAAAAATTCATGGCGAGGATTAGCTCAACCTTATTCCCTGTTTAGGCGAAACCATTCGTTTACCCGGCGTTCCAGGGGCAGTATCTCTGTGTCAGCGCCATGGCGGAGGCTTTCCCGCAGATAGGGCAGGATGACCCGCTCCTTGAGGGCTGTCCAGTTCCGGGGCAGAACATGTCCGGGGCTCAGGAAGCTTTCGGGAGGCAGGTGGCCCAGCAGATTTGGATAAAACTGGGGGAATACCGTTTCGGTGACGGTTCTCATGGCAGAGAAACCTCCCGCAATGCCGAAGGATTTTTCCATGATTCTTTTGCTCCGGGATTCTTCCATCAGGAGCCGCTGGGTTTCGGTATTAAAGAGCCACCGGGTAAAAGCTTCGGCCGCATCGTTAGCTCCTCCCCGCCGGTGGATCCCGAAAAAAACCGGAGATTCCAGTATAGGTATAGATTCTTGTGATCCTATCCACCTAAAATCCAGGTTAGCCCTGATTTCATCGTTGAGGGTAAAAAAGCTCCCCGAGTCCATGTATAAAAATAAGCTAAGCCCCGTATGCAGCAGGCGTTCGGCCGGTTCATTGTAGAATTTGAACACAAAATCATCTTCCATCTGTACATTCCGGTTTACTTCCTGGATCCACTCCTGGGTATAGGCAATACTTTCCTGCAAAGCCCATTCTTCCCAGGCCAGGGGGGAAGCTTCCCGAAAGTTAGCTCCATAAAGGGCGGCGGAGAGGTAAAGAAAATCTTCGTTATTCGAAAGGGTAAAGCCCATACGTGAAAAGGCATCCCGTACAAGGGCATTATGGGCCGAGCTTCTCTCTTTTATTTCTTCCATTTCGATTAAAAATGGATTCGAGGGGGGCTGGGAGGGATCCTGGGCAAAAATGATGGCGGGGATATTAAAGCTTAGGGGGAATAAAATTTGCTGTTCATCAAAACGGCCCAGGGAGTAGATCCGGGGGTAAAAAGCCTGGGCAGCTTCATCGTCCAGGATATGATCCAGGGACCTGAAAAACCCCCTCGAACCGGCGCTGTTTAAGAAGCTTCCCACCACCATGTCGGGAATTTCGGTAGTTTCGCTGAGCCGCCTGGCGGGGTTTTCATAGTACCGGACTTCTACATGATGCAAGTCCTGGCTGGTATTAAAGTATTCGGTGTAAAAAGCCAGCTCCGGGCGGTCGGTCCATAATATGGCGACACTGGATCGTTCCACCGAGCAGGAAGAAAAGAATATTAATATGATAGAAAATAAAAGAAAACACCGGCGGATATTCATTAAAGCTTCCCTCCCTTGTCAACTATATCATAATTCACTATGATGGAATATACGGGAGGAGCCCCTTGCTCGTCAAAGATGCCCACATAATACGGATTATCGAACAAATTGGAGAACACTACCGGGCAAATTTATCCAGCCGCTTTGTTAGGCCCGCCCTTCACACCCTGGCTCTTGATAAGCAGACCTGGGAATCCATGGAAGACCTGACCGAAAAAATCGAACATTACCGCTACCAGGGCTTCCTTTTGGAAGAGCTTTATGTGCAGATTAGGGCGGCCTCCCATTTTGTCAGCGCTGCCCGCCGGGATCTGGTTCCCACCTTACGGAACCGGCTTTCCTATTCCGAAGCAGCCAGCCCCAATGACAGGGTCTTGCGGGATATGGCCATTAACAACTTTGGAAGTAACCTGCAGGTTTTTGCTGACATGATCTATGACCTGTTTAAAAACTTAATTAATTTGGATGAATCAAATACCCGGCAGCGCCGTACTCCCCTCTATACCAGCATCCCCGGGTTCCAGGATCTGGAGAATATCCTTAAGGGCCCCTAGGTTTTTCTTTTACCGATAAACCCAGATCTTCTGCCAGGGTGCAGAGGGTTTCCCATACCCCCTCTTCCAGGGCTATGCCCCGGCGGCGGCTTTCTTCTTCAACTTCCTTTTCCCTCTGGCCTGCATAATAGACCCGTTCTGCCCCTTCGGCGGGGCGCAGGGAGTTGAGGTCCGCGAGCATACGGCTCATGTCCTTTTTAAAATCCTCGGCAGGGCGGAAGAGATCAAGGCGAATGGCCAGGAAAAAGTGGCAGACCAGGGCAGAGGTGATTTCAGAATCCCTCACCGCCCGGCCAAAGGTACCCCCCGATGCTACCGCACAGAGGATGTCTACCATGACCCCCAAGCCATAGCCCTTATGGCCCCCTTCGCCGTCCCCTCCCAGGGGTAGGAGGCCTCCTCCCCTCAGGTGGAGCATGTCCTCCAAAAGGCTCACCGGGTCGGTGCTGACCAGGCCGTCGGTTCCCACCGCCCAGCCAGGGGGCAGGGGTTTACCTTCCCGCTCATAGACTTCGATTTTTCCCCGGGTTACGGCGGTGGTGCTCATGTCGAGGCAGAAAATTTTTCCATCCAGGGAGGGAGCGGCAAAGGCGATGGGATTGGTGCCGAATGCGGCCTCCCGGGCATTGGTGGGAACCCCCAGGGCGGCTGTATTGGTCATGGCTATGCCTATCATGTCCCTCCGGGCAGCCATTTCTGCATAGTAGCCGGCGATGCCAAAGTGGTTGGAGTTTCTGATGCTCGATACGCCTACTCCGGTTTCAGCGGCCTTGGAAATGACTTTTTCCATGGTGTTCCGGCCTATGGAGAGTCCCACCCCCCCCTGGGCGTCCAGGGCCAGGGAAATCGGAGTCTCCTGCAAGACCAGGGGCTGGGCCCTGGCCTTTATGATCCCCGCCCTGAGGCCGTCGGCGTAACGCTTGAGCCGGGCAGTGCCATGACTTCGGATCCCCTTGGCATCGGCAGCCACCAGGACCTCCGCAGAAGCCCGGGCGTCTTCGGGAAGGAGGCCCAGGGCTTCAAAAATTCTGCTGCTGAGGCTCTCCAGTTCTTCCCGGTCTATGTATAGCATGGGCCTACACAACGTTCCGTTTAATTTTCTTGGTGGTGGTCATCTCCATGGGCTCGGTCAAAATGACGGTCCTGTTTATTTTTTGATAGGAATGGAGCCGCTGGTTAATCTGGGAAACGATCCCTTCAATTTTTACCTTTAGTTCCTCCGCCGAGGGGGCTGTCCCTGCTTCGCTGGTGAGCTCCGGGTTGGGGTACACAAGAGCTTCTATGCCCTCGACCTTCATTTTTTCATCGATCAGGTAGCCCCGGATCATGATCTGTTCTATGGTATCAAAAAAGAGCTGAAACTCGTTTTCGATTTCCTCGGGGTATACATTCTTTCCCCCCTCGGTGACGATGGTGTTTTTTGCCCGCCCCGTCAGGTAGAGGTAGTTTTCGCTGTCCAGATAACCCAGGTCTCCGGTTTTAAAATACCCATCGGAGGTAAAGACCGCGGCGGTTTCTTCGGGCATCTCGAAGTATCCCTTCATGACCATGGGGCCCTTGACGATGACTTCTCCGACTCCCCGTTCATCGGCATTGAGGATCTTCATGTCCACCTGGGGCAGGGTCTTGCCCACACTGGTTTCTTTATAATGTTCGATGGGGTTTAGGTTGATGATGGGGCTGGTCTCGGTGAGGCCGTAACCCTGGACAAAGTCTATCCCCAGCTGGTTGAACTTCCGGAACACCGAGGGTGCCAGGGGACCGCCGCCGCAGATACAGATTCTGATGGTAGACAGGGAGGCCTTGTCCAGGACGGCTCCAAAAATCTTCTTTCCCGGGTTTACCTTAAAGATTTTTTTAATCAGCCCCGAGACCACCATAAGGAAGGACATGATGCCATGAACCACCGGGCCCTTGGCCTTTATGCCCCGGGTAATTCCCGCCAGGAGCTTGTAAAAGAGGAGGGGCACCCCCAAGAGCATGGTGACCTTTCCTTCTTTTAACTCCTTGAGCATAACGCTGGAGATCATTCGTTTGCCAAAGACCACTTCGGCCCCCACAGAGATGGTTTCTATGAATACCGCCAGCATACAGTAGGCATGATGTATGGGCAGGATGGCATAAAAGACATCGGTATGGTAAAGGATGAGGGGAGTGCCCTGGCCAAGGAAGCAATCGGAGACCAGGTTCTGATGGGTCAGCATGACCCCCTTGGGGGTTCCGGTGGTCCCGGAGGTAAAGAGGATGGCCGCCAGATCCGATTCGCCAGCGGCATCGATGGAAGCATCAGGGCCGTCGAGGGTGTAGATATAGGTTCCCAGATCCTTTTTTAGGGATACCAGGTCTATGAGGTTCCCCGGGTTCTGCTTAAAGTGGGGGTGTTTTTCCTCGTCTATAAAGAGGATCTTTGCCTTGGCAGTTCTTATGAGGAGGTCGGTTTCTTCATTTTTAAGTCCATAATCGATGGGTACCACCGTGGCGCCCGCAAAGAGGACCCCCAGGTAGGCCACACCCCATTCGGGGGAGTTCTTGCCGCTGACCGCCACATTATCCCCCTTGCGGATCCCCTTACTGTGGAGCCACCGGGCTACTGCTTCTACGGCTTTGAGGGTTTCGTTATAGCTCAGGGTGATCCGGTCCGGTTCGAAGACCGTAAAACAGTTCCTGTCTCCGTAACGGGAGACGGTGATCCTAAACAGCTCTGCCAGGGTAGGCCATTGACCCTGGAAGTACCTTCCCCTGAATTCTTCCAAAAAAGCCCAGGGTATAAATTTCTCGCCCATGATGCACCTCATTTTTCTATGTGATATACCATTATATTAAACACAAATAGGCTTTTTGTCATGTATTTTTTTTGTCCAGGCCCTGACAAAATGTTACCCTTTGTAGTATTCTTTTGTTACCATATTATGATCACTACATGCCCATGGGCTTCCCGCTTTAAGAAGCTCCTCTTTGCAGCCCTCATTAGTATGCCCCTCCTTTCTTGCACCGCCACCATACATGGCGAACTATTCGAAGGGGGTTCCGGCGAGGTGGATCTCATCCTCACCATAGAAAATCAAGCCCAGGATTTTATCCGCCGTTTTAGAAATATATCCGGGGTTTCCGCCGAAACAGCTATCCTGGAGGGCCCCGCCATGAGCAGGCTCCTGGGCGCCCTGCCAGGGATAGCCATGGCGGACCTCAGAAACCCACACCCCGCTTTCCTGGGGGGCTTTATCGGGATCAGCCATGTGGGGGATATCCTCCGCGGTCAGGAGAGGGACCTCTTTAGCTATACAGAGGGGGCCGCCCCGGGGAGCTCCTCCCTGGTCCTCGTTCTAGACCGGGAGACGGTGCCGGCTTTTCTTTCTCAAGTTTCTCCCGAAGCCGAAGGCTACCTTTCCCTTCTCATGGCCCCGGTGCTCCTGGGGGAGTCCCTAAACAAAGATGAATATCTGGCTCTTCTTGCCATGGTTTATGGCCAGGCCCTGACCAATGAAATCGCCTCTTCGGTAATCCAGGCCCAGATTGCATTTCCCCGGCCCATTCAGAGCATCCAGGGAGGAAGGGCCCAGGGGAACCTGGCGGATTTTGAAATACCCTTACTCGATCTTCTGGTGATGGAAGAAGCTCTCCGCTACGAGCTTAGCTGGTAGACCATGAAAAAGGTCCTCTTTAATGGCCGCATATACCTGGACCGCCATAGATCCTGTGAAGCCCTCCTTATCGAGGGTGGACGGATCCTAAAAACTGGCAGCTCCCGGGACCTTTTAGATGAAGTAAGTACCCAGGATGAAAAGATAGACGCCCAGGGCTCCCTGGTGCTCCCGGCATTTTACGACAGCCATGTGCACCTTATGTGGATAGGCAGAAGGGCCCAGGGTATCGAGTGTGCCGGAGCCCAGTCCATCCAGGAGGTGATAGATCGGGGAAGGGACATCATCAAGCGTCACAAGGCAGCTCCAGGGACCCATATACAGGGGGCTGGGGTAAACCCGGATCGTTTTACCAGGGGAGAAAAGCGGGACCTTAACCGGGACGATCTGGACCAGATCTCCCGGGAGCACCTGATCGTAATCAGCCGGCACTGCGGCCATATCATCTATTGTAATTCCGCCGCCCTGGAAAAGGCCGGGATCAGCGAGTCGGCCCCCATGGAGATAAAGGGGGGGACCATAGAGAAGGACGAAGCGGGAAGGCCCACCGGGGTCTTGCGGGAAAATGCCAACGCCCTGGTGAGGGGGGCCATGCCTCCCTTTGGAGAGCATGAGATGAAGGACTACCTTCGCTATGGCATGGACAAGGCCCATTCCCTGGGGATCAGCGCCTGCGGAAGCTACGACTCCGGAGGCCGGGACTTTGATCGCACCTTGGAAGTGTACCGGGCCGTATACGATGAGTGCCGGGCCCAGGGCAGACCCGGCCTTAGGGTAACCATGCAATGCGGCATCTCTATACAGGAAGAGCTCCTCCAGGCCCATCTTGACCGGGGGATCTATAGGGCCCCCCTCTGGGAAGATCCCCGGTGGGGAAATTTCCTTAAGATGGGGTCCATCAAGCTCTTTGCCGACGGGACCCTGGGGGGCCAGACTGCCTGGATGCGGCAGCCCTATAAGGATAAACCCGAAACCCAAGGGCTTTCCCTCATGAGCCAGGAGAGCCTGGATAATTTCGTACAGATGGCATCCGGTGGGGGGATGCAAGTCCTCACCCATGCCATAGGGGACGCGGGGATAGATGCGGTGTTACAGAGCTACGAAAAGGTAACGAGCCCGGGGCATAACCCCCTTCGCCATGGGATCATCCACTGCCAAATTACCAGTCCCGACCTTTTAGAACGCCTGGCAAAGAACCGGATTTTGACCCTGGTTCAGCCCATTTTCCTGGCCGACGATATGGCCGTCCTCGAGAGCCGGGTGGGGAAGGATCTGGCCTCCACGTCCTACGCCTGGAACAGCATGCACAAGCTGGGGATCCCCGTCAGTTACAGTACCGACGCCCCGGTGAGCGCCCTGGACCCCCTCCTCTGCCTCCAGTGGGCAGTGGATCGCCAGGACAGCCATGAAAGGGTTGATGTCCACACCGCCTTTGAGGCCTATACCGCCGCCGCCGCCTATGCCAACTTCGACGAGGAACATCTGGGGCGCATAGCCCCCGGTTTCCTGGCGGACCTTTGCATACTGGACAAGGATATCTTTTCCATCCCCCCCGGCGAGATCCATAGCGCCAGGGTGATACGAACCATCTGTGGCGGCGAAACGGTCTATCAATTATGATGGAAGTAAAAGAGGAGGGTGTCCATGATTCCTACCCAGGATAAAATAATACTTAGGGAACTGGCCAAGCAGGTAAGGGAACTCTCGGAAGAAGAGGTCAACCAGGAACGGATCAGGCGCATTAAGGATATGCACAGCCTTAAACCAGGGCGCCCTCCGGTGTGGATCGACGAAGTCCCCTGGTTCGAAATGGACATAGCCGGGGAACTGCAGCTTGCCTGCGAATCAAAAAGCGGCCAGGCCATGGAAACCCATTTCCGCCGGATCCTCTACCGCTGGAAGTATATGCAGGGAGACATGGTGGTAGAAGATACCTTTTATGTCCCCAGGGAGTACGAGGAATCGGGCATGGGCCTGGAGGTAAGGGAAGAGATCCGTTCCACCCATGAGGCCAATCATATCGTGTCCCATCATTATGAGGATCAGCTGGATACCCTGGAAAAGGTGGAGGCCCTCAAGCTCCCGGTGATCACATCTTTTCCTGACCGGGATAAAAAGAATCTGGAAGAAGCGGCAGAGATCCTCCATGGGATCATGCCCGTTAAGCACAGGGGCTACGGCATTTACTTTGCCCCCTGGGATATCATTGCCCGGTACCGGGGGGTAGAAAACTGCTATCTGGACATGGTCGGGAATCCGGAGCTTATCCACAAGACCATCTCCAAGTTTGCGGACATGTATACCACCCGCTATACCCAGATGCAGGAGCAGGGCCTATTGGATTACAATGTCCATGATCTTCATTGCACCCCTCCCTACACCAACGAAACCCCCGCAGCCGATTACGACGGCAAGAAGGTCCGCTTTAAGGATCTCTGGTTCCGGGGCATGGCCCAGCTCTTTGCCTCCGCCTCACCGGCCATGCAGGAGGAGTTTAACCTTTCCTACCTAAGGCCCATGATGGACCAGTGCGCCCTTAGCTACTACGGCTGCTGCGAGCCCCTGGACAAATTTATCCCCTACCTAAAGAAGGTCCCCAACATGAGGAAGATAGGGGTTAGCCCCTGGGCCGATATTCGATCTTCGGCGGAACAGATAGGGGGAGACTTCGTCTATGCCCACAAGCCCAATCCTGCCAATGTGGCCAGGGAGTTTAATAAGGGGGCGGTGGAGAAGGAAATAAAAGAGGTCATAGAGGCCTGCCAGGAAAACAAGTGCCCCTATGAGTTTGTGATTAAAGATATCAGTACCGTGAACCACCATCCCGAGAACCTTATTAACTGGACCAGGACGGTGACCGAAACCATAGATAAATATTATTCATAGGCAGGCCGAAAGAGGATGAGTACAAGCAAGCAGCATGTGGTGGCGGTCCTGGTGGAGAACCGGTCGGGTACCCTTTCCAGGGTCTCGGGGCTCTTTAGCCGCCGGGGCTTTAACATAGACAGCCTTACGGTGGGCGAAACAGAGGACCCTTCAATTTCCAGGATGACCATAGCGGTGAGCGGAGATGATTCGGTCCTAGATCAGATCGTCAAGCAGCTGGGTAAACTGGTGGATGTAATCTCGGTCAGAGAGTTGGCCCCCCAATCCTGCCTGCGCAGGGAGATCCTTTTGGTAAAGGTCCAGGCCAGCGAGGCCAACCGCCAGGGGGTCATTCAAATTGCCGATATCTTCCGGGCCCAGGTGGTCGATGTCTCACCCAGCACCATCACCATAGAGGCCACCGGGGATATGGAAAAACTCCAGGGGCTCCTTCTGCTCTTAAGGCCCTATGGGATCCTGGAGCTGGCCCGCACCGGCCTGGTGGCTCTGGAGCGGGGGACTGCTGTGCTCTCTGCTCCTTCAGCCTAGGGTACTGCCGGTAAAATTCCTGGTGCCATTACAGAAATCCTTCCAGGGGAGGGCCTTTTTCCCCCCCCACTGAAGCCGCCGGACCTCCAATAGCCCCTTTCCGGTCTGGATCAGAATGCCCCGGTCCGGGTCGAGCCCCATGACGGTCCCCGGCATAGTAGCGGCTTCTGCTTCAGCATCGGAAGCTCCAGCCTCCAGGAGATAGAGGGTTTCGGTCCCCCGGCGGGTATAGGCCAGGGGCCAGGGCAAGAAGGCTCGGACCTGGGCGCATATGTCGGCGGCGCTTTTATTCCAGTTAATGAGGCCCTCTTCTTTTTTTATCTGGCTGCAATAGGAGGCAGGACCCTCCTGGGGGCGGGCTTCTTTTTGGAGGCGGTCAAAACCGAGGAGGGTTTCTCTTAGAAGCCGGGCACTTATCTCTGCCACCTTTTGGCTCAATGAGAGGGCTGTTTCATCACCCTGGAGCTTTATAACTTCCTTAGAGAGGATGTCCCCCCTGTCCATCTTTTCTGCCAGCTTTTGTATGCAGACCCCTGTTTCGGTATCTTGGTTTAGGATGGCCGCCTGGATGGGCGAAGCCCCCCGGTAAAGGGGGAGCAGGCTGGGATGGAGGTTAATCCCCCCCCTGGAGAAGAGGGATAGAAACTTGGGCCCAAAGATACGGCCATAGGCAAAGGAAACCAAAAGGTCCGCCTTAAGGGCCGCCGCTTCTTTCCTAAACGAGGCATCCAGGGCGGTGGGCTTTAACTGAACCAGGGGAGGGCGGCCCGCTTCTTGACGCTGCTGGCTTAGTTCCGAGGCGGCAGCGGAAACCTCCGTAGGTTCCAGGCTGCTCCCTCTGCCGCGCCTTGAGTCGCCGTTGGTAAGCAGCCCCGCCAGGGTGAATCCCCTGCCTTCTTCTTCCAGGTCAAAGATAGCTTTAAGGGAGGGGATTGCGATGGCGGGGCTTCCGGCAAAGAGTATCCGCATCCTCTACCTGCTATTTGGCTTTGGCCTTTCCAATTTTATCGAGGATCCGGTTTCTTTTTGCCTCCGAGAGCCGGTCGATAAAGAGGATGCCCTCCAGGTGATCGTATTCATGGAGGATCACCCGGGCCATAAGGCCATCGGCTTCCAGGGTAAAGGGCCGTCCCTTTTCGTTCCAGGCCTGTACTTTGACCGCCCTGGGGCGGATTACATCGGTGTAGATCCCGGGGACCGAAAGGCAGCCCTCTTCGAACTTTTCGGTTTCCTGGGAGGTCTCGATTATGGAAGGGTTGATAAAGATCCGGGGGATGTCCCCGGAAATATGGACCACAAAGATGCGTTCATGGATTCCCACCTGGGGCCCCGCAAGACCCAGGCCCCTTTGCTCATGGAGGGCGGAAATAAGTTCCTCCCCCAGACTTTGATACTCGGGGCCTATGGTTTGCACCGCCAGAGCTTTCTGTCTAAGGGCCTGGTTCCCCAGGGTCAGGATCTCCATGGCTTAAGCTACTTCCCCTCGGGGTTGGCATCGATGGCGTCAATCACCTTGGCACTAATGCGGTCCAGCTCTGCCAAATCCTCGGGCCCTATCTTTTTGCCCACCGCTTCTATGTTTTCCATAAAATGTTTTTCGTTCTGGGTTCCCACCAGGGCGGAGCAGAGCCCCTTCTTGCTAAAGAGCCAGGCCAGGGCAAGCTGTCCGCAGCTTAGCTTTAAGGTATCGGCTATCTTTTTCATGGCATTAAGGAGTTCTTCTTCTGCTGCCAGATGGGCGGGTAAAAAGAGCCTTCGGCTGGCCCGGAAATCATCTTCCTTAATTTTAACTCCCCCAAAATGGAAGATCCCCGTGAGGATCCCCTTGGCCACCGATGAATAACTCATGAGGCTGATGGAGTTTTGGATACAGTAGGGAAGGATCTCAGCTTCTATGCTCCTATGGAGGAGACTGTACTCATTTTGCAGGGCCTCGATGCGCCCTATCTTCATTGCCTTTTCCAAGAGGGGAACATCGAAGTTTGATACCCCGATATGTTTTATCAGCCCCTCTTTTTGGACCTTCACCAGCTCTTCCATGGTTTCTTCCAGGGGGATCTCGGGGTTGGGCCAATGGATGTAGTAGAGGTCTATATAATCCGTTCGAAGCCGCTTAAGACTTCCAGTAAGGGAGTTTCTTAGATCGGCGGGGCTTAGGTTTTTGCGGGCCACCTTGGTGGCAACGAAGAGATCCTTTCGTTTTCCCTCCAGGGCCTTGCCAAGGACCTCTTCCGAATGGCCATCGCCATAGCCCTCGGCGGTGTCAAAGCTATTTATCCCCTCATCAAGGGCCTTATGAACGGCCTTGATGTTGATTTCATCGCTGGTGTGTTCCCACTGGGTGCCCCCCATTTCCCAGCAGCCGTGGCTGATAAGGGAAATTTCCCAGTCGGTTTTTCCAAAACGTGCATATTCCATGGTTTACTCCTTTTTTGCGGTTCAAAATTCACCTTACTTTCCAAATGGGATTTTGTCAATTATAATGGGGGAATGATCAACGATATTATCATCCTGGCCGGGGGTTCGGGGACCAGACTCTGGCCGGCCAGCACCAATAAAAAACCCAAACAGTTTTTGCCCTTACCTGGCAGGGCAGAAGGGGCCCTGACATTTTTTGGAGCCGCCCTGGAACGGGCCCTGGCCCTGCTGGGCAGCTCTTCGGGGGGCCGCCTTATTATCGTGGCGGGTAAAAACCATGTGGACCCCATCGTAGAAGAGTGCGCCCACCTGCCAGAGAAAAAAGGCCCTCAGATCGTCCTTATCCCCGAGCCCATGGCTCGAAACACCGCCCCGGCCATCGCCTGCGCCCTCATGTACATTCATCTTACTTCCCAGGAAGAAAGAACAGTGATGGTCCTTACCAGCGATCACATCATTGAGCCCATAAAAGTCTTTGCCATGGATGTTTCTGCCGCCGCGGCGGTGGCCAGGACCGGCAAGCTGGCGGTCTTTGGCATCAGCCCCCAGAGGCCCGAAACAGGCTACGGCTACATCGAGGCGGGGGCAGCCCTTCCTGTCCCAGGGAAGCGGGCCAGGGTGAAGGGCTATTCGAGTAGTATCTTCGAGCTCCTTTCGTTCCGGGAGAAACCGGATCTAAAAAAGGCCAAGGCCTTTGTGGCGGCGAAAAGATACTACTGGAATTCCGGCATGTTTGTGTTTACCAGCTCCTTTATGATGAAGGAATTCGAAGTCCATTCCCCTCCGGTCATAGATCCCTTTAAGGCCCTGGGCCCTCCCCCCAAAAAAGCTTACAAGAAGAAGAAGGGCCTTCTGGTCCTGGAGGATTGGGCGGGTCTCCAGGGGGCCTATGCCGGGGCCCAGGGGATTTCCTTCGATTATGCCATCGCCGAGAAGTCCCATTCGGCCGTCATGGTAAGGGCCGGTTTCGACTGGATCGATGTGGGGGGCTGGGATGAATACGCCGCCCTGGCAGGCCGGGGAAGGGCCGAAGTCTATTCCACAGGGAAGGGTCAGACCTGCTTTGTGGATTCCGATATCCCCGTGGCCCTCTGCGGGGTGGAGGATCTTATCGTGGTGGTCCGGGCCGGCAAGAAGGGAGAAGCAGGGGCGGTGCTTATTACGAAAAAGGGGGAGGCCCAGGGGGTAAAAGACCTGGTGGACCAGATACGAGGGGCGGGGAGGGGAGAGCTGCTTTAGAGAGAGCGGCTCTCAACGAGAGCTTCGTAGGCGAGCCTGGCGGCTTCCCTTTCGGCGCTCTTTTTATTCCGCCCCACCGCGGGTCCGTAAGATTGGCCGTCGACCTTCACTTCCATCCAGAAAATCCGGGAGTGTTCCGGGCCGCTGCGGTTAATCAGGGTATAATCGGGATATTTGCGGAAGACCCGCTGGCAGTATTCTTGCAGAAGAGATTTATAGTCCCGGTAGTGCCGGTTTTCCAGGACCCGGTCTATCTCTATGCTGATAAAGCGGCTTACAAATTCAAAGGCACTCTTGTAACCCGAATCCAGGTAGATGGCTCCGATGAGAGCTTCCAGGGCATCCGCCAGGATGGCCTTTTTGGTCCTTCCCCCCGAGAGTTCTTCACCCCGGCCCAGGATAAGGAGATTGTCAATCTGGAGTTCCCTGGCCACCCCCGAGAGGACATCTTCAGAGACCACGACGGATTTGATTTTGGCCAGGTCACCCTCGGGACGGCGATCGAGATTTTCGTAGAGGAGGTGCACCGTGATGGCCCCCAGGATGGCATCTCCCAGAAACTCGAGGCGTTCATTATTGGTTTTTTGATTGGATTCGTTTGATGCCGAACGGTGTACGAAGGAAAGGTTCAATAACCCAAGGTTCTTAAACCGTATGTCAGCGGTCTTGCAAAAGGCTGTCAGAACCTTTTTTCTGGCCGAGTCTGGCACCGGAAGCAGATCCGGTGCCAGGGCTAAGGACTTACTTTTGCTGGGATTTAATGTACTCGTAGGCATCCTTAACGGTTTCAAAGTCATTGGCCTTTTCATCAGGGATGGAAATCCCCATTTCTTCCTCAATGGCATAGACTAATTCGTAGGTATCCAGACTATCGGCACCAAGGTCCTGGCGGAATGAGGCTTCCATCGTAATTTTACCTTCATCCACTTCCAGTTTTTCTGCTATCAGTTTCTTCATTTTCTCAAACAGTTCATCCATCGTAATTCCCCTTCTCGTTTATTCAACTCTCTATTCGGCTCATACAACGTATCCTGCCGGCTTTTTGTAATTTTATGAGCAGCTATACCTTGGAATCAGGAATGATAACCTGCTTGCCCCGGTAAAACCCGCATTTTGAGCATACCCGGTGTAATAATACCCGGTTGCCGCAGCTAGAGCACTCTATCATGGTGGGCGGAGAAAGCTTCATGTTGATGGAACCCCTGCGGCGGGTCCTTGCCTTGGACGTTTTTGCTCTTGGTACAGCCATTGTCTAACCTCACCTATCTAAGATACCCGCCTGCCAGTCCTGGCTTTAGGGGGCAAATTTTACTCGCTGGTTATTCTAACAAAATACCGCTTCTGTGTCAATCATAACAGGATCAATTATTACCCTCGGGGGGGAATTTTGCCTTCAGGGCCTCTACCACTATGGGGGGCACCATGAGGGACACATCACCCCTAAAAGAAGCCAGTTCCTTTATGGAAGAGGAACGGAGGACTATATAGCGGGGATCGGTGGTCATAAAAAAGGTTTCTATCCCAGGGTGCAGGGCCTTATTCATCATGGAAAGCTCAAATTCGTAGGAAAAATCTTCCATCCCCCGGATTCCCCGGATAAGGACCTGGATCCCCTCCTGTTTCATGTAATCCACAATAAGAGAATCCCAGATACGGCAATGGACGTTTTTCTTGTGTTTTAACATCCCCTCCATGATTTCCAGCCTTTCCTGGGCTGAAAAGAGGTACCTCTTCTGCCGGTTTTCGGCCACCACCACCACAATCTCTTCAAAAATATCACATGCCCGTTCGATAATGTTCAAATGTCCCAGGGTTGGAGGATCGAATGAACCGGGAAAAACTGCTTTAAACATGGGCATACTATAAATTAAGGGGCTGAACCGGTCAAGGGCAGGAGGCTCAGCTGATGCCTCACATCATTGACGAAAGGCCCTTCTATGGATTAGACTTGACAGTATGAGGCATATAATCCCCTTATTGTTTCTATTGACCTTCCTCCTGGGTTCTTGCGAAACCACCCAGGTGGCGACCGTACAGACCCCCCCGCCATCCCCTGGGCCCAGCCCCCAGGCAGTGGCACCCAGCCCTCCAGAACCGGCTCCGCAGACCTTGGAAGTCTCCGAAGAGATGTACCAGACCACCATGGCGGACATCCAGGCCCTGGTGGCGGATCTTAACCGGATCATCCGGGCCCGGAATTACAACCAATGGGTCGCATATCTTTCAGAATCCCGGCTGGCCCAGATCAGCTCCGCCGCCTTTCTGGAAGAAACTACCAATGATCTTCACCGGCGGAACCAGATGATGGCCCAGGCCATGGGGAGGAACCCCAATCAGGTTGAAAGGGTGGTTCTTCGTTCACCCAGGGATTATTTTGATCATGTAGTTGTTCCTTCCCGGCAGAATGACAGGGTCGATGACATTTCATTTGTCACCGATAGACGGGTCATTGCCTATACCGTCGATAACCGGGGGGTTCGTCTTATCCTGTATGATCTGGAGATGATCAATAACAGGTGGCTCATTGTTAATTAGGATAGTTCGCTAATCTACCACTTTCGGAGGATAAGTTTATGATCTTACGGCGCATAGTATTCCCGGGGATATTTTTACTCCTTGTGTCCGCCATGGTCTTAGGCCAGGATGAGGGTGCAGCTCCCGCAGGGGAAATGACCATAGAACAGATGTTTCTTCAAGAATCCATCGAAATGATGATCATCCGGGAGCAGGTTCGTTCTTCCAGCCGGGACATGAAGATGGTTGCCCTGGAGTACATCGAAGAAGCCCTCGTCCGGGGGAACAGGAGCAACGAAATCCATACCTCCCTGGATCTACTGGCCATGGAGGGGATAGTAAACCGAACCACCGAAAATGGCCGCCTGATGAATAATTTCCCCGATGTCCGGGTAAGGGCTGCGACCCTCTTGGGGGACCTGGGGACCCCCGAGGCCAAGGACTCTCTGATTCGCATGGTGCTGGCCGATAACGAATCCATGGTAATTACTGAAGCCATAAAATCCCTGGCCAAGATAGGGCTAAACGATAATGACGAGACCATTAACGCCATTACCTGGACCGTGGCCCGTTATGACGCCTTTAGGCCCGATAACCTATTGGCCCTTTCCGCCATTGATGCCTATGAAAGGATAGCTCAACAGCAGGGCGGCATCCGGGACCCGGGGGTAATCCAAATCCTCATGCGGATAGCCGAGGGCCCCTACATCAGACCCGTACAAAACCGGGCCCGGGAGGTCCTCATGGAACTCCGCCGCCTCGCCATGTTCGAAAACTAACCCCTTTCGATTCCCCCTTCGTCATAATGTTGTGGAGTTTGCTACGCAAACTCCAAGCTAAAAAAGACCCTGCAAAGGGTCTTTTTTAGCAGGAATCGCCTTCCAGCCCTCAGCATCCTGCTTCGGGCTTCCAGGCCGCCTGCGCACTGCCGCTGACATCCATGTCAGCAAGTTATCTCTAAAGGCTGTCGCCTTCAGCGTTATCCCAGCAGTGCTCCGGTTCGAATCCTTTGCCTTTCCTTTTTGTATATCAACTTTATCAAGTTCAGTCGCTTTATACAAACAGAAATTTGCCATTGGGGCGATAGGATTCGAACCTATGAATACCGGACCCAAAACCCGGTGGCTTACCGCTTGCCGACGCCCCATCACTCTTATACCTAGAGTATCAAAAAGTGAAACTTTAATCAAGTGGGAATATTGGTTTTTTCACAAATGCCAATTAACAGGTAACAGTTAATTGCTACCTGCTAGTTGCTAACTGCTATTTGATCAATCTTGGTCGTCTGGGGTTGCTTCTTGAACATCGCCGGATTCGTACTTATCCAGAATTTTCTTCTGGAGTTCAGCACGGAATTCCGGGTGTATAGGATGAGCAACATCCTTATATTCCCCTGCTCTAGTCTTGCGGCTAGGCATGGCAATAAAAACTCCGGTCTTACCCTCTATGATCTTTATGTTATGAACAACAAAGCAGTCATCAAATGTTACCGTTACATAAGCCTTTGGCTTACCACCTCCGGTCACCTTACGGACCCTGATATCAGTAATTTGCATGCGTCTCTCCTCTCCTATTGAGGTCCTAAGTTAAGTTATACAACTCAACAATAGTCATTATAACTTTAATTTGTCAGATAATCAAGGAAAAAGTTGCAAAAATTTACTTTATTTTTAAGATATTTTTACGCCGCAAGAATGGGCAAATTTCCATTCTTTTTGCAGGGACAGAGCTACTTTTTCAGCTCTTTCCAAGTCGCTAAATACCCCAAAACAGGTGGATCCTGCCCCTGACAGGTTAGCAAATTCCGCCCCAAAGCCTAATAATTGGGAGATTATTTGGTTATATGTCGATTTTTCCGCCTCCGGGAAAACCTCCAAAAAATCATTTTTAAACTGAGCTCTGTCCCCTGTCCCCTGTGGGCTATCGCCGCGCAAGCGAGCCCTGTTTTCATCTAGCAATCTAAAAGCCCTAGCCGTATCACTTGGGAAGCCGGGGTTTACGATGACAAAGTGCCAGGGGGGTGGGTCAAGGGGTTCTATGTATTCTCCTCTGCCGGTAACCCAAGCGGCGGGGATTTGGTGAATGAAAAAGGGGACATCGCTGCCAAGGGAGGCTGCCATTTCTAAAAGCTCAAAGCGGTCAAAAGGGGCTTCCCCGTACAGTTCCCCGGAAAGGGAGTTTAACGCCAACAGGGTGCTTGCCGCATTAGAGGAGCCGCCCCCCAGCCCGCCGCCTGCAGGGATTCGTTTTTCTACCCGTATTTTAAGGCCAATATCAAAACCGCCCTTTTCCTTGGATTTCTGTTTAAAGAGGGACAGAGCTTTATAAATAATATTTTTTTCCACAGGGAGTTCCCATCCTACGGCTGCAGGACCCTCCATAATCAGCTCCAGGGCAGGTTTTTCCCCAAATTCAGCCTTAAATGGCTCAAATAGGTCAAAATATAGGGTATCTCCAAAATTCAGGGCTGCAAAGAGGCTTTCCAGATTATGGAAGCCGTCAGATCTTTTGTCTAAAACAGCCAAATGGAGGTTTACTTTTGCGGGCGCATCTATTATCATTAAATTAAGAATACTACAAAAATTTATCAAAAACCAGTTGACAATCTATATTTCCTAACTTATGTTTTGTACAGGAGGCTTTTTTAATTATGGAACGCGAAGAACTAACATTAATGCTTGTAGACGGCTCTGGAGCTGACTGCGAACCGGGCAATGAGGACCTGCCGGTTTTCCTATTCGGAGACGATGATGACCTCGATGATGATGACGATTTCGAGGACGACGAAGATGACTTTGAAGATGAAGACGAGTACGAAGACGAAGATGACTTAGACGATGACGAAGAAGACGACTATGACGAAGAAGATGACTATGACGAAGAAGACGACGACTGGGACGACGAAGACGACTTCGACGAATAATGCCAGAGTCTTTCTAAATCATAGAAATCACGAGTGGGCGCGGTCATCAGGTGAACTACTGTAAAACCCAGATCGATCAAGCGCCACTCGTCTTCTATGTCATCTTTTCTGTCTTTTCTGGAACTGCCTAGGATATCTATATCATTCTCATGGCAATAATCTTTTAAGTGCCTTTCCATGCCGTCAATATGTGTCTTGGAAGAGGCTGTGGCAATTATAAAGAAGTCTGTCCAGTTGTTTATCTCTCTAAGATCCAGTAAACAAACATTCTCCCCCCTGTGTTCTTTTAGAAGGGCGGCAAGGGATTCCGCTTGCTCTTTAATTTCCGGTAACATATCTGCCATCAAAGTTCCTTCCAATTATCAATGTAATATTTGCCTTTGCGTCACGACTTTGGGTATCTGCGATTTCGTCATCAAACTCCCGTCGTATATTGGTACAACGGATACTGTCTCCAAAATCTTTTACCAAACTTTCATCTCCTGAACGGTGTATTATTACCGTGCTTTCATAATCATTGCGCTCGGCGTTTCCTACGGCAACTACATCATATCCAAAGCTCCGTAAAATTTCCGCCGTTCTGCTTGCCCGGCCAGTAATTGCCGTTCCGTTAAGTATTTCTACAGTAAGCCTGCGTTCCCTGTAATCGTCAATGTCACGGGTAAGGGCTGCCATTGTTTGGCGAACAACATCTTTAACTATGTTCCCGTCATGAAGAGGAATTATCAACATTTGTCCTGACACTTCCCTAAGATCACCTGCCACAGACAGAATGTTGGTTCGTCCAATATCGATATTTACAAACTCCTCAAATAAAAGCCTTGTTGTCCTTCTGTTCATGTTTGACCTAAAAAATGATGAATATAATTTGGAAACATCTTTATTTTTAAGACTATCATTCATTTGAATTTGACGGCTAAGAAAACTAAGGAAAAATCTTTGCCTGCGGAAAGTTTTCAGTTCATCATCTTCATAAGGTAAACTATATGTTGCGTATATTCCCGCTTTGTCTCCGTCAAGAACAGTCATGCCGGAAGGGAATAAAATAAGAGTATCATCATTCCTGTACGACACGGCAGAAGGAATAAAAATTTCCACCCCTTCCAAAAGATCAACTATAGACACAAGATTTTCTTTTGTTATAACCATAGAAAAATTAATATCGATACCTAAAAGCCTTTCCACTTCTGATTGAAAATTGCCAATTCTGGAAGAATCATAAATACTGTCAATTCTGTCAACTCTGTTGGTTCTTGCTATTCTCTGCCCAATCTGACCCGGTATATGCCATATTGCCGCACGGTTTGTGGGAGGATTGTACATTAAAACATAAGCGCTAAGCGGCACTTTATCGTCTTCTATTACATATAAAATATTTACAACACGGTTTGTAGAAAGAGCTTCTTCCAAAGGGTTAGAGCGGAATGCATAAACCGCAAAGAATATTCCTAAAAAAAATATTAGAATTATAAGAGCTAAGAGTAATTTTGATGCATCAAGTTTAAATAACTTCAATTGTTTATTTCCTTCATTTTTTCCAGTAATTTTAATGTTTCCTCAGACAAATCCAATTCCTTTGACTGTAATTTACTGACGGTCTTTTTTACAACTGCGTAAAAAATATCATCCAACTTTACAGATTCATCATAACACATCTTCCTTAAATCAACGACAGAACTTCTGGAAACCTCAACCTTGTCGGCTATGTAAACAATCTTGGCAAGCGGTCCCATTTCCCGGCTAGCCATTGTGTGCAATGCCACAGCTTCCAGTATATCCTTATTATGTATGGAGAAGTGCTCTCTTAGCAATACCGCCGCAGCCCTTCCATGTAATAAATTGGGTTTATCCTTTTCAAGAGCGGTTATTGGGTTTCCGTCTTTTTTGACAAGTTTTGTCATTTCTTTGGGATCAAGCTGTTTTGCTAAATCATGCGCAATGCCGGCAAGATAGCCGTCCATTGGCTCAATGCCAAAAGCGTTTTGAAAGCGACGGCACATATCATAGACAAGAAGAGCGGTATTCCTTGAATGAAGGAAACGGGGCATGGAGAGGGTTTCTCTGGCTGCTTGTTCTATTTTTAACAGGTAGCAGGTAGCAGGTAGCAGGTAGCAGGTAGCAGGGGACAGGGGACAGGGAGCAGGGAGCAGAGAATACAGTTTCTTGCTCCTTATTATGTCTCTTACAGAAGGGGGGACTAATTCTTCCCAATTGGTGTTTTCTGCTATCATTTTTCTTATCATTTGGGAGGAGACATCCATTGTTTCGTTATCTATTATTTTGTGGGGGTAGGGGTGTTCTTTTGTATCGGGTTCGTTGTTTAGGCGGCGGGCTATGACTATTTCTGCTTGGGCTAAAATGCGGTCTGAGTCACGCCATTTGGGGAAGTCTGCGGCCAGGTCATCGCCAATTAGAAGATATGGCTTTCCATCAGGGAAATACCGTTCTATGATGTCTTCCAGTGTATGTACGGTGTAGGAGACGCCTTCCCGTCTTATTTCACAGTCATCGATTGTAAGACGGGGGTTGCCCTCTATGGCGGCAGCAAGCATGAGCAGTCTGTCTGCAGCGCCGGTTTCCATGCCAACGGCATCAGGCTTAAAAGGAGAACGATAAGCCGGCACAAAAACAACCCTGTCCAGTTTTAATTCAGAGATAGCCTTTTCCGCAAAAAAAAGATGCCCATTATGAACCGGATTAAAACTGCCGCCCAATATTCCCAACCTCACAAATCCTCCTCTGTGTTCTCTAAGCTGTCCGCAGGACAGCAGCCCTCTGTGGTTAAATTAAGAAACGCATAAGACAACTCTTTAATCCCATCACCTGAAAAAACAGAAATAGCCAAAACTTCTTCCTCTGGGTATTTTGCTTTTAACTCTGATAATCTGGTTTCCATGCAAATACCATTTTCAGGATCGTTTAGATCGATTTTGGTGCCTACAAGTAAT
>Ga0099364_10000468_pt1 | contig 68297 bp, 64 predicted proteins | sample TergutTh196P3_FD_73070 | JGI IMG/M metagenome (GOLD analysis project Ga0099364, IMG submission 73070) | Microcerotermes parvus P3 segment gut microbial communities from Pointe-Noire, Republic of the Congo - Th196 P3 | ecosystem: Host-associated > Arthropoda: Insects > Digestive system > Gut ... | reverse complement strand
TTGGTGAACAGCGGGAAAAATCCGATTAGTGTTGCAAAATTCGGCGGTCACGCTAATATGAATATGCTGTTAAGGCGTTATGTTCATTCAACGACAGATGAACTGCGGGAGCAGTTGGAGATTTAATAAATTTGGTGAGTTTATCGGAACGGAAGCCGTCAGCAGGGCGACCGCTCCGACACTCTCCCGCCGATAAGCGGGGAGAAAGATAAAGAGATGAAAAAAAGAATAAAGGGAATACTTCATGTTTTTATAATCAGCTATATAATTTCACTTGTGTTTACACTACTAATCGTATTTACTCTTGCGTATATTACTTCAAAACATATTACCGTTGAAGCTTTTGTTAAGGCAATTATTACTTATCCATTCTTTTTATCTTTAATTTTTACAGTGATTTTTAAAATAGGTGAAATAATATCTCTGAAAGTGATGCCGTTAATAATAGATTTTATTTTGGAAAAAATTAAAAAATTATAGGTATTCCAGTATCTTAAAGATTGCTTGTATTTTATCCCACATTCCAAATGTTTTACGTGTTTCTTCAGATATTGCTATTAAATCCGGTGTTACGGAGTCAATACCAAACTTTAAGATTATCTCATTTGCAATACCGACAATAAAACTAAATGAATTATTCATTTCACCGAATCCTTTAAATAAACTCGTAAAAAAACCATAATCAAAAACTAAACCAAGAGTAAACCAAGCAATAATCCCCCACGAATTTATTATGATAACTGTAAATACACAAATAGCAATTAGATATGATTTTGTTTCATAAAATTTATATCTCAATGAAAGGCTTGCTAATATTGCGTTAAAAACAAGAAGTATCATGTCAACTTTAAAAATCAAGCATAATATAGAAAAAATTAAATATCCACCACAACCGACAAAAAATTTATGTTCACTATTTACATCTTCACGGTAAAGATATATTATAAAAAATATTAAACCAATAGAAATTAAAACAATTCCCATTTATATGTCCGCCTTCGTCAAATTTCGATAAAATAATTATAACACACTAATATTAAGGTGTCAAGAGGTGAATATGTTTCTTTTCAATGAGCATTTAAAAGCTATTCGGCAATCGAAAAATATAACACAAAAGCAGATAGCCACAGCGATTGGTCTGTCAGAAAGTAATTATCAGCTTTTTGAATATGGCAAAATAAAACCGTCATTCGACACGCTCATCGCCCTCGCCGATTATTTCAATGTTTCGATTGATTACTTAGTCGGGCGTACGGACAAGCCGGAAATAAATTAAACCCTGCTGATAAGCGGGGAGAAAGGAGAGTCACATGAACATAGTACATTTACTCGGTCGATTGGTAGCAGACCCGGAGCTTAGAACAACACCTAATGGTAGTGTCGCTAACTTTAGGATTGCGGTACAGCGAAACTGGGAGCAATCGGATTTTTTCAATGTCACCGCATGGAATAAGACAGCTGAATTTGTTTGCGGTTATTTCAAAAAAGCCGAAAGAATAATCGTACATGGCTCTGTTCGCAATTCAGATTATACAGACAAAGACGGAAAAAAGCAATACAAGATTGAAATAATTGCGGACAGGCTCGAATTTGCCGACACAAAAGCTTCTAAGGAAAATAATAGCACAGTAGGACATGAAGCTGTTCCCGTCCCTGATTATTCCCTGGAAGATGAAGAAGAATACCCTTACTAAAACAAGCAAAACGCAAATTTTCAGAAAGGAGACAGCTAAAACATGGAAAGTATTATGAGCGATATAGAACGAGTATTAGTTCTAATCCTAACCATTGCAGGCGGCGGTATTGCAACTTTCGGTATCGTTCACCTCATCGAAGCGCAGTCATCGCAAGACCCTCAAGCAAAAAGTGCAGGCGTTAAACAATTAGCCGCCGGAATCGGCTTAATCATTGTCGCCAATCTCTTAATTCCCGCATTTATAGGCGCGATTGAGTTTAGTTAAAGAGAAAAAAACAATCCCCACAGCGGCTCTTCTGTTGCCGTTAAGAAAGGAATCTTAACGGCAAGCAGAAAGAGATAAAAAGGGAGTAAAAAATGGAAAAATTAAATCTGCCGCGCATGAAGCGAAAAACGGCTGAGGTCTTTAGTTTTTATCAAATTCCAAAAGTTCTTTTTAGACACGAAGAATTTTCGGAGCTTGACGGTTGGTCAATTCTTCTTTTTTCAATGTTAGTTGACAGAGTAGCGTTGTCATCAGAGAATGCTGAAGATTTTACAGACAAAAACGGTGATATTTTTATCATTTTTACCGTTGAAGAAGCAATGAAAAAAAGCGGTAAAGGAAACAAGGCAATCATCAAGTATTTTAAGCAACTTGAAGATGTCGGTCTTATTGAGCGAATAAAACGCGGTCAAGGCAAGCCCTCAATCATCTATGTAAACGACTTTACGTTCATTGAAGATGAAAACGAACATTTCAAGAAGTGTCAAAACAACACTTCAAGAAATGTCATAACGACACGTCAAGAAGTTTCAAAAAGACACTTCAAGAAGTGTAATAATCACACTTCAAGAAGTGTAAAAAATACACCTCAAGAAGTGTCAAAAGGACACGCAAATAAGACTGATATAAATAAGACTGACTTAAATGAGACTGAATCAATCAATCCTATCAATCAGTTTTCTGAACTTCGGGCGAAAACTGATATGAATGAAACGATTGATAATTATGACAAGTACCGTGAAATAATACACGAGAATATTGAGTATGCGTATTTTATGACAGCTCCGCAATGGGAATCAAAAAAACAGCGTGTGAGCGAATTGGCAGAAATTATAATTGAGTGTGTTTGCTCATCGGCTGAATCAATTCGTGTCGGTAAACAGAATATTCCGAAAGAAATAATAAAAAGCCGTATGTTAAAACTCGGTTCAGGGCATATCGAATATATTCTTGATTGCCTTGACGAAAATAAGACAAGCGTTAAAAATATCAAGGAGTATTTAAAAACAGCGATTTATAATGCTCCTGTAACCATTGACAGCCACTATTCGGCAAAAGTAAACCACGATTATTACAACAGAGAATAGAAACAGAGATGTTTTTTTCAATGTCGATTATGCCAAATTCCGCACCGTTGCCACAAATGGCAACGACTAAAAAAGAAAGGACAATGCGAAAGATGCTTAAAATTATTAAGACACAAAACGGTGAGCTTCTAAACTATGATAAAATCATAGAAATAAGCCTTGCCGAAGGCGAAGGCTTAAACGAAAGTAAAGAAACGCTTACGCTTTACGGCGTTATTTCCTTTGATGTTTTGGGTAAAGAAAGGTCTCTTGCTCTCTATGATACTTTTGCGGAAGCTGAAAGCGCAATGGAGCTTTTGACTTTTTGGCTTGCTTCAAGTAGTGAAATAATGTTTGAAATGCCGGACGACAATTCAGAAGGCGGGGCGACAGAGAATGTCTAAAAGCAACAGTAATATTTACAGAAATATCGCTCTCGGTGTCAGAACAATCAAAATGACAGAGGAAACGCTTAGAGCTTTATTCAAGGATTATCTGTCAGAGCAGAATATTCACTCGTCCGGGAACACCACGCTTTCTAAATTATCGACAGAAGCGGGCGGCAACCTTGAAGAAGTTAAAATCAGCGATAAGAATATCGGCGCATTTCGTGACACCGCGCGGAAATACGATATATCCTACGCTTTAATGCAGGATAAAACCAACACCCCGCCGACATGGATAATTTTCTTCAAAGCCGATAAAGACAGCCGCGACTGCTTTGAACGCGCCTTTAAAGAGTTTTCGGAAAAAGAGCTTACGCAAAATCAAGAACCAATAATCAACGTCGAAAACATAAAAGCCGTTGATATTATAAGAGAAAAGCCGCTAAAAGAATCTGTTCCCCAAAAGGACGCTCCAAATCAAGAACATCAGAATCATCAGGCACACGACACTCCGGATATTGAGCCGCCATTTGTCGGCGAAGAAAGATAATAATAAACATGAAGCGAAAGAATTTTTTGTCGGTATTATTGAAGCTCACGCCGTATTTATTTTTTGCGTGGGCGGGGAATCGCTTAGTTTTTTCCTTGCGTACCGTGCCGGGTGATAACTTCACGGAGAAAATAAATAATTTCTTTGATTTATTTATCGAAGCTGTGACCGTGAATCTTCTCCCCTCGTTTGAAATGACGGATTTATTAGGCGGTATTGCAATAAGCGCGCTTATTTGGTACATTATGTACGACCGCAAAAACACAAGAAAAAAGTTGCGCTTGGGGAGTGAGCATGGCTCGGCGGCGTTCGGAACGCAAGCGGATATTAAGCCTTTTCTTGACTATGAGAACCCGGATAATAATATTATTCTCACCGGGACAGAGTGGCTGACAATGGGCGTTGGTGAGGGTGTTTTAGACCGTAACAAGAATGTAATCGTTTTCGGCGGCGCGGGAACGGGAAAAACGCGAAATCACTTGCTCCCCGGGCTAATGCAGATGACGAAGAAAATGAGTTTTATTACTACTGACCCGAAAGGGCAGGTCTTAAAAGCTTGCGGCAATATGCTCAAAAAAGGCAGGGTTTGTAAAAAAGGGGACGGTACGGTGATTTATCAGCCGTATAAAATAAAGGTTTTCAATACCGTTGAATGGTCTGAAAGTATGCACTATAATCCGTTTTCATACTTTCAAACGGAAACACTGACATCTGACATTGACACGTTTATAACCATGTTTCAAGAGAATACAGGCGAAAAAGAAAGTAAAGGCGACAAGTTCTTCCCTGATGCGGAGAAACTTCTGTATAAAGCTTGTATCGGAATGATTTTTACATTATTTCCCGAAAAAGACAGAAATATAAATACGCTCTGTGAGCTGATTACAAATCTTACAGCGGCTGATGTAGTTCCGGGTGAGCCTGTTAAATACTCTAAAACAGAGATTCTTTTTATGGCAATGGAAGATTGGCTGAACGGAAAACCGACAGCAAAATATAAAGGACTTAATTTCACAAAACCCGCTACGGAAGATGAAAAAGAAATAGGGAAATATGCTCTTGACAACTATAAGCGTTTTAAGCAGGGTGCGGGTAAAACCATGAAAGGTATACTTATTTCATGCTCGGTTCGGCTTGGTGTATTCGATTCAAAGGCAGTAAAAGAGATTGTTTCAAGAGATGATTTAGAGCTTGATAAAATAGGCGATGAGCTGACCGCGTTTTTTATAATCGTTGACGACAGCGACACAACTTATAATTTTTTAGCGGCTATAATGTACGCGCAATTATTCAAGTTATTATTTAAACGCGCTTACTATATGCCGGACGGAAAGCTTAAATATCATGTGCGGTTTTACCTTGACGAGTTCGCCAATTGCGGTAGAATCCCCGACTTTGAGCGGAAAATATCGGTTTTCAGAAGCCGTAATATTTCATGCTGTATTATTCTTCAAGCCTTGTCACAGCTTCAATCGCTGTATAAAGATGATTCAAAAACCATAATGGAAAACTGCGACAGCACTTTGTTTTTAGGCGGTTCGGAGCTGTCAACTCTTGAATATTTTTCAAAAATGCTTGGTAAAGAAACCATAGATACCCGTAATTTCTCTCACAGCAAAGGCGGGGCGGGGAGCTATACAAAAAGTGAGCAGAAAACAGGGCGAGAGCTTATGTCTCCCGATGAACTGCGGCTAATGGACGGAAGAAAGTGTATCTTATTTATTCGTGGTGTAAAACCGTTTTTTTCAATGAAATTTGATTTAACGAAGCATAAGAATTATTACAGGCTCGGAAACGATAAGAACGGTAAAATGTTTGATACAAAAAAATACATTGAAACAAAAATTGAAAAGAAAATCGAGAAAATCCATGTCATAGAAAAAGACGGAGACATTCGGCTTATCAGATTTGAAAGAAAGAGGAAGTAGATATGTTTGACGGTCTTATAAACAGTATTGTTGAAGGAATCCAAAATGCGTTAGCAGGTCTGATAACAAACCTCTTTGAACTTATCGTATTAATTCTGCAAGGGGCTTTCGCAAATCCCGATGTAGGAGTAGGAGCTGATTTTACAGCAAGCGGTATGGTTTCCGCAGACCCTATGACTTGGAGCGGCGGTAACCCGTGGGGGGTTGTAAGAGGTTTGTCAGAAGCAGTGGTTGTTCCGATTGGCACACTTATTTTACTTGTTGTTCTCGTTAATGAGTTAGTTCAAATTATGGTTTCGGGGAATCAGTTTGAAAACGCCGGAATAGGCGCGTTCGTAAAGTGGAGTGTTAAGGCTGTTATCGGAATTATTTTAGTTTCAAACGTCTTTAATATAGCTACAGGCATTTTCACAATGGGTTCATGGATAGGACAAGAGGGTACGGCTTTTCTCAACCAAGCATTTGCCGATGTAAACGTCATAATAGACCCGCAAGAGAGCGATATAGGTGCAATGCTGATTATAATTATAATATTATTTTTAGTTCTTCTTGGCGTTATAATATTGTTTTTGGCAATCCTCATTACTCTTGCAGGACGTATGATTGAAATTTTCATGTATCTTGCAATCGCACCTGTTCCAATGGCTACATATATGAACAGCGAATGGCGGCAAATGGGTAATGGTTGGCTTCGCGGAATGTTCGCTTTAGCGTTTCAAGCGTTTTTCGTGGTAGTAGCAATTGCCATATTTACAGGGATTTTAAACACCGTTTTAGGTAACGCTTTCAATGACGGAATAACTTTTGATGTAGTACCTGCGGCTTTAGTACTGCTTTCCTATACATTAACACTTGTGTTTACAATACTACGTTCCGGCAGTATTTCAAAATCAATTTTCGGAGCTTCATAAGCCGTTGCCACAAATGGCAACGAGAAGAAAATCACCGTTGCCACAAATGGCAACGAGAATATGACAACAGGAGTGATTAACCATGAAAGTAAATTACGTTGATATGCCGATTAATTTCTATAAAATAAAGCAAAAATACTTTTTAAACCTCACAAAACGTCAATTTATAGGGCTTTTAATCGGTGCGGCTTGCGGGATTATACCGTTTCTCATAGTGCTTAGTCTCTCCGGGATTACAAATGCGGCTCTGACTTTAGCTATATTCTCACTACCTGCGATTTTTATTTCACAATATGAGAAAAACGGAATCAAGTTAGAAAAATACGTTAAATTAATAATTAATTTTCACAGGCAACCTAAAAAGCGCATATATCGTTCACGTAACATCACAGAATACGTAGAGTTGATTTCGGAAAAACAAGAACTTGAAAGGATATTGAGAAATGGCTGATAATTCAAAAAAAACGCTTTCTAAAGATGAAAAAAAGCGAATCAGAAAGCGCATTGAGGAAATTAATAAAATTTATAACGAACCGTCAACACAAAATGCGATACCCTATACCGACATGACCCGTGACGGTATCTGTCTTGTGCCTAAGAAATATTTCGGTAGTTCTGAGAAGCTTAACTTTTATTCGGTAACTTTGAAATTCGGTGATATTAATTATCAGTTGGCGAGTGATGATGACCAAGCAAATATTTTTCAAGCCTATTGCGAAATGCTCAATTATTTTGACGATAATATGTGGCTTCAATTGACGTTTGAGAACCGTCAAGGCGACAATGACGAGATTATTAAGAAAATCGAATCTCCGGAGCAAAAGAATATTTCAAATAAAATCAGTCGCGAGTATTCCGATATTATTATTTCAAAAATTACCGAAGGTAACAACGGTAAAGAGCTTGTTAAATTCCTTACATACGGGGTTTTTGCAAAGAATATAAAAGACGCACGCCTTAAATTAAGTGCGTTTTCGGCAGAAATTATCTCAATGTTCAAGAAAGCAAAGGTAATTGCTACACAACTCACAGGTGAAGAGCGGCTTGCTGTTTTATATCGTGCGTTAAATCCTCATCGAATTAATCACTTCTTATTCGATTGGGACTATATGCAGAAAATAGGCTCTAACACTAAAGATTATATAGCCCCTTCTTCAATGCGTTTCAATAAAAATAACTTTGAACTCGGCGACTGCCACGGTTCGGTGATGAGCGTAGACTTAATCGCTTCGGAGCTGAAAGACCGTATACTTTATGATTTTCTTGATGAAGACCAATTGTTCTGTATAAACATTCATATCAAGCCTTTTGATATATTGGCGGGTCAGAAAGTTATAGAGAGAACGCTTTTAAACGTCAAGACAATGAAAGCAGATAAGCTTCAAAAGCAAGCCAATCAAGGACTATACGGCGGCGATATACCGGGCGGTCTTCAAGAAAAAATTGATAAGTTAGAGGAATTGCTTAAAGGTTTAAAATCAAAAGACGAGAAACTTTTCCAAATAACGCTCACAATCAGAAGCTACGCAAAAACAAAAAAGGAAATGAAAGCGCAATGCGACTTGCTACGTCGGATTTGTCAAAAGAACTCGAACATACTTATTCCCTGCGACTATCAACAGGAAGACGGGCTGTGTGCTTCGCTTCCGCTTGGTGTTACGAAAATTCTTAATATACTGCCATTACACACAACAAGCCTTGCCGCATTTATGCCGTTTACAAGCCGTGAACTCTTCCATATAGACAGCCCTCGTGCCGTTTATTACGGCATTAATCCGCTCACGCGCAAAATCATATTAGCTTGTAAAACATATTTGAGAAATCCGAACTCTCTTATTTTAGGCACACCCGGCGCGGGTAAAAGTTTCTTGGTAAAACTTGAGATTGTAGCCGTTTTTTTCAGAACAGGAGACGACATTTTCATAAACGACCCCGAAGGCGAATACTCCGACCTTGTTTCCGCTTTGGGCGGACAAGTTATTAAATTATCGGCAACATCGAAAAACTTTCTTAATCCAATGGATATTGTTTTCGACAAGGAGCTTATCGCCGAAGAAGACCCTGTCCCCGATAAAATAAACTTTCTTTTGTCACTAATGGAGCTTATTGTCGGCGGCGGCGGGTTGTCCGCGCCGGAGCGTTCGCTCATCGACCGCGCGGCGAAGAAAATATACGAGAACTTTTTGTATAATTCACCGTCTTTAGAAAAAATGCCTATTTTAGAGGATTTGTGGAAAGAGCTTGAAAGATATGAAGCCCCTGCGGAAAGATTGACGACTTCCCTTGAAATGTATGTTTACGGCTCTCAAAAATATTTCAATAATAAATCGAATGTGCTATGCTATAAAGGGCGAGGTTGGAAAAGCCCGAAAAACAAGGCGGTTATACCGTTTGTCGCATAGGGGCATAATAACGGTAAATTCAAAAACTGCCCGAAAGGAAAAAAGCCATGAAAAAACAGAAGATAACTATTTTGTATGAGAGGTTAAGCAAGGACGATGAAATGCAAGGCACTTCAAACTCTATCCTTAATCAACAACAACTGCTTGAAGAATACGCAGAACGCAACGACCTAAAGCCATATATCCATATTCAAGATGACGGATTTTCGGGGACAAATTGGAACAGACCCGGTTGGCAAGAATTGATAGCAAAAGTCGAGGCGGGCGAGGTATCTTGTATCTGCATTAAAGACAACACAAGACTCGGCAGGGATTATTTGCGGGCGGGACTTTACCGTGAAATGTTCAGAGAGCGTGGCGTTAGACTGATTGCCGTAAATGACGGTTTTGACAGCGCAAGCGGTGAAGATGATTTTACCCCTTTTCGTGAAATAATGGCAGAGTTTTATGCTCGTGACACATCTAAGAAAATTAAATCGGTGTTAGCCGCAAAAGGACGGAGCGGAAAGCCGACAACCAACACCCCGCCGTATGGATATATTAAGAATCCAAACGACAAATATAACTGGCTCGTTGATGAAACTGCCGCCGCTGTTGTTCGCCGTATTTTTCAAATGGCTATGGACGGAATGGGAATACACCAAATCGCTCATGCGTTGTCTGATGATAAAGTAGAACGCCCCTCTTTTTATCAAGGCAAGAACGGTAAAGGTACAAGGCAACATGACTATGACCCTAATCTGCCGTATGCGTGGCGTGGTAATACAATAGCTAAGATTTTAAGCACACTTGCATACTGTGGGCATATCGTAAATTTACGAATGACAACAGTTGATTTTAAGACAGGGAAAATGGAAAACAAGCCGCAAGACGAATGGCTCATTTTTGAAAATCGACACCAAGCCATTGTGTTATGCTATAAAGGGCATTTGAAACAAGTGCTACTAAAAACATACGCAATCGCACTGTTTGCGGTACATTCAGCCGATTTTGCGTAAGCGGGTAAGTCGGTACCCTTGCGGAATATCTACCCCGCAGAAAGGAAAGCCATATAAAATAGTACAAAGCGGAATGGTCGCCGTGACTATTCCGCTTTCTCTTTGTCAAGTTCCAGCCACTGCGAAAACTCGGCAAAATCAAACTCACCCTTCAAGCATAAATCGCGTTTCGCCCTTGCTTCTTCCGACCAATCGAAAAATTCAGTCTGCGTGATTCGCGCTGTTCGGCATTTTGCGTTCATACGGCGGTATGCCTTTTGATGCGCCGCGTGAATCGGGTTTTCGTTTTTGGTGACTTTGTGCAATTTCAATGAGCCTATTAGTCGGCAGGGCTTGGATTCACCCTTGGCGACACGGTCGCAAAACAGCGTGTCCGAACGCCCCTGCGGAATAAAATAGTTGCCGCAAAATCTGCATTTTTTAATCATCGCACCGCTTGTCAGAACACTCAAAAGCTCGAAAACAATTAAGCCGTCCATGTGGGGAATTTCAAGGGTTTGCTTGTATTCTACATTGTTTTTCAAAATGAAATCCCTTGCTTTTTTGTCGCTAAGATTTTCGGGAACGCACGGGTATGGCTCGAATGTCGTTTTCCATAAACCCTGTGAATAATTCGAATACAGCGCGTTTTCTTCCCTGCGACTACGGCGTAAATCAAGCATATACAGCTTTTGCGTGAGCGTTAAGCCGTCAAGGACTTTATCTCTATTTGTATTATCGCTAATCGCTGATATATCGCCCAGATACGCCGCCCGCTTACTTTTTAAGTCGTGAGCAAGGAAAAGCACAGCTAACCCGATTTGCTTACGCATCGCGGCTTCCGACAGAGGTTTTGTCTTAATACTACCTGTTTTCGCTTGAATCCTGTGCGTTTCTCTTTCGGTAGCAGAGGAAAATTCCGACAAACTTGACATATCAAATTGATAATTTTCCAAAAGTTCAATGTCGAAATAGGGCTTTATTCCCTTGTCCTTTGTGAGCAATTCGTGCCGTGAAAGCAACCATTGTTGCTGTAAAGCCCGCCCGACAATATAGGCGTCCATTGCATATTTCGAGCCTTTTTGAAGTTCCGTCATGAGTTCGAGCAAATCCGATGTGTACAAATGCAGATAAACACTGTGTTTGACCAACTCGCTGTTCAATTCGGAGAGCTTTTTGATGTACACCTTTTCATCAATCGCCCTGTAATGATAGTCCATAAAAACATCAGCTACCTTAATATATAAAGCGTAAACTTCGGGAATGTCAAATGACAGAAATTTAAACAGTTCATCGCCTAAACTGTACGAGTATTCCTTATCGCTGATATTGTCCCCGATATTGAGCCGCAGACTGACAATGCCATTTGTAATGTTCGCATAAACCATACTAACCTCCCATTAGCGAAAATATTTATCGCCCGCATGAGCGAATACATATAACTCCAATAAATATTATAGCATACCCTCTTGACATTTGTCAATAGGTATGTTAAAATTATATTAGCGAACATATATATTTCAAATATATATTGCTCTAAATATAATAACCGCCTCACTCTGCGGCCGGCAGTTTGAATGAATTCAAGCTGCAAGAGTGTATCGCTCGGGCAAATCGAAGGCGATTCAGAAAATATTCGACACTAAACCTACATAGCCGACACCGGAAAACCCCGTCGGCAGATACTCACACACTCGTTTTTAAGGAGGGCGAGTTAGAGCTTCCCATAAAAACAAATCATAAGTTTTTATTGGAGGTAAAATGAAACTATCGAAACAAGCAAAACAATCAAACACTACAATTACCACGACTGCGCCTGTTATTATGCGGAAACGCATAGGTTCAACGCTTTATGAGGTGCGGGGATATTTTAATTCGGCGGCGACCGAAAATGCGGAGGAAAAACTTTTGAGAATTATGAAAAATGACTTGACAAACAATTCAATTTGCGCTACAATGGAGTTACCGCAAACAGTGCGATTGTCTGAGGTGGATTATCCACCTGAAAGGAGTTCGGCATGAACAACAGGCAATCAAACGAGAAAATAACCGCGCTTTATGCAAGGTTATCGGTTGATGATGCTGTTGATATTGTCAATCAACAAAAAATCCTTGAGGATTACGCTGAAAAACACGGTTTCACCAATGTCAAATTCTACCAAGATGACGGTTGGTCGGGTACCCGTTGGGACAGACCCGGGTGGAAAGCCCTTATCGCCGACATTGAATCCGGAAAGGTGTCAACCTGCATTACCAAAGATATGAGCAGGGTTGGCAGGGATTATTTGCAAGTCGGTTTTTACACGGAGGTAATGTTTCGCAAACACAATGTTCGATTTATCGCAGTCGGAAATAATATCGACAGCGCGAATCAAGAAAGCGTGGAATTTGCGCCGTTTCTCAATCTGATGAGCGAGTATTATGCACGTGATTGTTCGCGTAAAATCAAAACAGTTCTTCACGCCAAAGGCAACAGCGGTAAACACATGACATCGAGACCGATTTACGGGTATAAGCGTTCGCCCGAAGATAAGGATTTATGGGTTATCGACACAGATGCCGCCGCTGTTGTACGCAGAATTTTTCAGATGACAATGGAGGGCATGGGCGCATACAAAATAGCGCGGGCATTGACGGATGAGAGAATCGAAAAGCCGTCGTATTATTCGTGCGAACCTAAGCCAATAATGAGTGACCCAATTGAACCGTATATCTGGCGGGAAAGTACAATTCGTGAAATGCTTGCAAAACCGGAATACGCAGGACACACGGTCAATTTCAGAACTTCTCGTGAATCGTATAAAGACAAAACCGCAAAGCGTAACGCAAAAGAAGACTGGAAAATATTCTTAAACACCCACGAGCCGCTGATAGAACAATCTGTTTTTGATTCGGTGCAAAAACTATTGGAAACGCCTCGCCGCGTTGATACTATAGGCGAAGCAAATCCGCTGACAGGGCTGATGTTCTGCGGTTCATGCGGAGCGAAAATGCACAATCATCGCACCGTGAAAATCCATGAGTATAATTATTATGGTAGCCCGTATAAGAGCAGTCCGAGCGATTCTTATAACTGCTCAACCTATAAACAGAGTTCTCACCGTTTTAATACCGTTTGTTCCAACCACCATATCAGCACAAAAATTGTTCGGGAATTAATACTTGATATGATACGGAACGTCTGCGGTTATGTTCGTGAGAATCAAGCTGAATTTATCAGAAAAATCCGTGAGGAATCGGCATTACAGCGCGGAGAAACGGCAAAGAGCCACAAAAAAGCTATCGCTAAAAATCAACGGCGAATATCGGAACTTGAAAATCTCTTTCGCAGGATTTATGAAGATAATGCGAACGGCAAGTTAATCGATAAGCGGTTTGAGCAAATGTCCGGCGATTACGAGCGGGAGCAATCGGAACTTGAAACAAGAAACGCCGAAATGCAGGCGGAGTTAGAGGCGTTCAACGCCGACGGCGAAAAGGCTGACAGTTTCATCAAACTTGTAAAAAAGCACACGGAGTTTGAAGAATTAACGACCCCTATGCTGAACGAATTTGTTGACAAAATATTCGTCCACAAGGCGATTAAAACTGAGTTTGAGCGAACGCAGACGATTGACATTCATTTCAATTTTATAGGCGGGTTTAAATTACCGACTGTTGTGATTGAACCTACGCCGGAAGAAATTGAAGCGGAGAAAAAACGTCAAATCCAAATCCTCAAACGCCGCGAATCGTGTCGGCGGTGGAGGGAAAAGAAGAAGGCAGAATTAACAAAAGGTTCTGCGTGAAATTATTATCGGCGGCTTGCGATTTTTATCGCAAGCCGTTTTTTGAAAGGAAATATAATGTCAAATATAGATTTGAAAATTATCAATATGGAAGACATCGAAACCGAATACGTTTCGTGGCTGATGAAACCATATATTCCGTTCGGGAAAATCACAATCGTGCAGGGTGACCCGGGCGAAGGGAAGACGACAATGATGTTGGCAATCGCGGCTGACTTGACACGTGGAAAGGCACTACCGAACGCAAATTCCACCTCTCCTGTCAATGTGATTTTTCAAACAGCTGAGGACGGATTAGCCGATACAATTAAACCGCGGCTTGAAGAACTCGGTGCAGATTGTTCGCTTATACACATCATAGACGAGAGCGAAAAACCGTTATCGTTTTCCGATGCGCGAATCGAACAGGCGATTGTAAAAACCAACGCCAAACTCCTAATTCTCGACCCGGCGCAGGCGTATTTTTCGGGTGCAAGCATGAACTCTGCCGACGGTGTTCGTCCTATGATGAAGACACTTACAGGTGTTGCGGAACGAACCGAATGTGCGATTGTAATTATCGGGCATTTGAACAAAGGTAAAGGCAAATCGCAGTACCGCGGGCTTGGCTCGATTGATATTTATGCCGCTGCACGAAGCGTGTTAGTGGTTGGACGAATCGGTGAATACACGAGGGCGGTTGTTCAAGATAAATCGAACCTTGCGCCAATCGGAAAATCGCTGTCGTTTGAACTTGACCCCATACTTGGGTTTAAGTGGTGTGGTGAATGTAATGCAACTGTTGATGATGTTATGCGGAAAAATACGGCGAAGACAAGTCAATCCGATAAAGCGGAGCGAATTATTTTAACGGCATTATCGGACGGAACTGAAATTGCGGCGAATGAACTTTTTGCCGAAGCCGTTGAAAAAGGTGTTTCATCGAAAACATTAAAACGCGCCAAATCCGACCTCGGAGTGATTTCAACAAAGCGCGGCGACTCGTGGTATTGGCGGCTTTCGATTGAAGCAAAGTTTACAGAAACGCAACAGGGTCAAGAGGGACAAAACACGAGAATGACCTCCTTGCCCCTCTTAGAAACAGGGGAGGTGGCGTAATGGCAAATCGTGAGCGCGGAGTTAAAATTACGTTCTTCGTTACCGAGCGTGAACGTGAATTTATCAAAAAGAAAATGGCAATCGCAAAAATCAAAAATATGTCGGCGTATATTCGCAAAATGGCGTGCGACGGGTATATTCTAAACGTGAATTTTGACGAATTTAAAGAAGTCACTGCCAATATCGGGAGAATCAGCGGGAGCGTAAATCAAATTGCAAAGCGAGTTAATTCCACCGATAATATTTACGGCGAAGATGTCGCACAATTAAAATCCAAACAGGAGGAAGTATGGCAGTTACTAAACTCATTGCTGTCGGAAATAAAAAAGGCGGGATAGGCAAAACGCTTGACTATATCTGCAATCCCGACAAAACAGCCGGGGGTGAATTTGTCAGCGGGTTCAACTGTTCTCCCGAAACGGCGGCGAATGAATTTGACATCACTAAAATCAAATTTGACAAAGTCGTCGGGCGGCAGGGTTATCATTTAATCCAGTCGTTCGCGCCCGAGGACAATGTCACTTTGGAGCAGGCGAATCAAATCGGGCGGAGTTTAGCAAAAGAATTATTGAACGGCGAGTTTGAATTTGTGGTAAGTACGCATTGCGACAAGCTTCACAAGCACAATCACATCGTGTTCAATTCCGTCAGCTTTATTGACGGTAAAAAATTTCACGGCGGTGCAGACATTTTTCATCGAATCCAACGCATTAGCGATAAGCTATGTCGTGAAAACGGATTATCTATAATCGCCAAAAAGAAAGAACGCGGCAAATCCTACGCCGAATATCGTGCGGATAAACAAGGCAAGTCGTGGAAAACGAAACTTCGAGAAACAATAGACCATTGCATTTTGAAATCGCGGGATTGGGAAGAATTTCTCGTGCTTATGAAAAAAGAAAACTACGAAGTTAAGCGTGGAAAATATATCAGTTTTCGCGCTAATGAGCAAAGTCGATTCACCCGTGCTAAGACGTTAGGCGAACGCTACACCGAAGAAATAATCAAGCGGAGAATTTTCGCTCGTGAATCCAAGGAAAATAAATATAACACTCCGCTTATTATTGACATCGATAACAATGTCAAGATTCAACAGTCGGCAGGTTATAAGCATTGGGCTGAAATGCGGAATCTTAAAATCGCGGCGGCCGCAATAAATTATCTCGTTGACAATAATTTGATGAATTACGAAGCTTTGTCGGAAAAATGCGGCGAACTCGAAACCAAGCGCGATTCAACTCTTTCAAGAATTAAAGAAGTCGAGAGTCGAATCAAGTTCCTGAAGCCGCAAATCAAAGACATTGACACTTTCAGAAAAAATAAACCTGTCGTTGAAAAAATTAATTCGGTAGTTTTCAAAGAGAAGTATCGCCGCGAACATGAGAGAGAATTTATTCTTTTTGAAGCGGCTAAAAAATCTTTGAAGTCACATTTCCCCGATGGCAAATATCCGCTTATTAAAACGCTTCGCGCAGAATTAAATTTGCTATACTCTGAAAAAGAGAAATTGTATTCGGAATATAACTTTGCAAAAGAGGAATACAAAAATATCTTAGCGAATAAGTCTGTCGTGGATTTCATTCTCAACAATCCTCACGAGAAAGAACCGCACAGTCGAGGCAGAAACGGGTATGAACTTGAATAATTTTTAGTATAATTATTCCCATCGCCTACGGTCTAATTCGCCGTCGGCGGTGGGGATTTTTTTGTTTCGGCATAGCCGAAACCGAGTGAGCGTAGCGAACGATTGCGGTGCGAAATTCATGAATTTCGCACAGGGGTTTGGGGAAGAATTCCCCAACAAGCAGGCATTGTCTGTGCAGGAATTTGCTCCGTGTACGGACAAATGCGTTGCTTGCAATCTACTCTGACCGCAGGGCGGTGGTTGCTTATTCATGTGTGTTTTTGCATGAAGGGCGGTGGGTTATCCGAGAAGCAAATGAGGTTTTTCATGATATCAAAAATATTTCTTTACTGCATTTCTTTCTAAATCTTCGTTAATCTTTAGGAAAGGTTAAATACTTATCAAGTTCATCAAACGCTTTTTTATATTTTTTTCGTCTTTCCTCTATTTCTAATGGTATTTTATAATCCTGCTGATAGCCCTCGGACACAACTAACCATTCAATAATTGATTTGCTCATACACCCACATAACCCTTTTTCTGAAATACAATAGTCTGGTGCATATTCAAAAGCAAAACCAGGAGGGATTTTCCATGGGACATTAAGGTAAGCTCCATAAAGTAGGGTAACGCTATCGTCATCATCGTCTTTTTGATTAAAATCTTGGTATGAAATTTCACGCAAGATAACATCATCAATAGGATACATCCTTAATGCTTTATATATATATTTAGTTTTAACAATTAAAGGGAGCATCATTAAAAAGAAACTACTTATTTCTTGCAATTTTTCAAGAGCACTTCCGTTGTATAGTAATGTTTTATTCAAATTTACAGTTGCTGAGTCACTATAATCATCTATTTTTATATATAGTGGCTTGGTAGTCAAACCCAACTTGTACAAATCACGAAAACAATTTGTTACATCATAAATTTTGATTAGCATACCATTGTAATAAACATCCTCTATTGATATGAAATCATGCTTTACTGTTTCCTTATTGTGAGATTTTTCATACTTAGAAATAAATGGACGTTCAAATATTCTATCTTCTCCCTTTATACTAAGGTTATATGCATCCAACTTGCTACCTATTGTAATTGTAATATTATTACAATCAAACTTTCTCAAGTAATTTTGCTCATTATAATAAAATATGCTTTGCGAATGACATTTCCAGTATTCAATAAAATATATACACATAGGGTACATAAATGGATAATGAGGGACAAAATACTCATCACTATTTTTATTATCATATTGAAAGAACATTCTATAGTCCATATATGAAGAACTTGATGACATATGAATTTTAATTTCAGTACCTACTTCACAATCAACAATCCATATATTGGGTATATCAATTTCCTTTGTGAAACTAAAGCTATAACCTTTGCTTGAATTATAGTGTCGTGTTGTTACCTCTATCTTATCTCCAAGAAGAAATGCACTCAAAACGCCAATCCCAAATCTACCAAGGCGCGGACTGGACAAATCGTCATTTTTTTTGATGAATTGTGTTTTCCACTCACTACTATTACGCAAAGAGGCCCCTACTGTCATAAAGTAGTTAACAATTGTATCGCTCGTCATTCCAATACCATTGTCAATTATCTTAAAATATTTATAGTCCAAACTTACGCTACATTCAATCTTTGCTTTTTTATGATAACTTGTGTCAACCACCTCACGTTCATGACACGCATCAAGTGCGTTCGAGAGTAGCTCTCTTACTGCGAAAGACTCGTCGTTTCCATATAACGGTCCAATTAACAGATTAATGATTTCAGGATTTATACGCAAAGAAGCATCAACAGGTAAAAATTCATTGTTATGACTCTCATCAAGACTTGATTTCACCCGAAGAACTGACAAGAAAAACATAGTGCTTCTTTGTCCATAATATTCAACAATAGCCGTTATACTTTGGTCAATAGCAGATTGAACTTTCTTACAGTGCGACTGCAACCTTAAAAATTGATTTGTATTCTTAGGTGTTGCGTGAAAAAACACTATAGGCTTATCATTATTAAATGTCGTGTCTATAACGCAAATATTATCATGCCATTGTTGCTCCGAGAATGTCGTTAAATCTTTGTCAAGCATATCATTAATGGGGCTTCGGTAATCTGCCTTATCATCAATTTCGTCTGCTATCCAAAGAACGCACATGAGATATATTATTGGAATATCGAATGGAGTATACCCCTGTTCTGCAAACAAAATCTGGTCGTTTTCTGCCTCTTTTACTATTTCACGAATATTGCCTCGATGCGATTTCGCTACCAATCCAATTAGATTTTTATATTTGCTATTGTTAATTAATGTTTCTCTTCTACCTTTATATGGGAAGCCATTTAAAGCAATATCGTATGCGATTTCATGGTGATGCTTCCTAATAAACTCGCCAACCGTATATATATTTTCCTTGCATAGCATATTATTTCGCCTGTGGAGTATCTTTTTATTTTGATTTTCGTCAAACGCACTATTCATTGAACCATAAATTTTGTCGAGTGTTTTGTCGTCGGCTTTTTCAATAAAAACAATAAAATCATCGAACTTAATTTTCCATTTTTCGTCCTCTAATAGTGTTTCAAAACCGTTCTCGTCAATAAACATAGCAATATCGTGTATACAAACAGCTAAAATTAAGACATCTATTGCATCACTATTCAATTTGAAAATATGATTTAACGTTTCGTCTGGAATTAGCTTCTCGACATAATCTAAAACACGCTGAATGTGTTTTTCATCGTGCAATACATATTCTCGAAAATAGTATGGATAACTGCCTTTCTTATTTATTAACTCAATAATAGTACTTATGGTTACAATAGTTTCGGAATTGATATAATCCTGAAATTTTCCGTATAATAATTGCCCCGGTATCAATTTTTTATCAATTTTCTTATACATTGCTCACACCCCCACCTTAAATTCTTTCCAATCCCTAACAGGCTTATCGGGGAACACAACATCGCTCCCTACTGCCTTAAAATGCTCACGCCCACACTTGAACTTGCCCCTCTCATCACCACGCAACCCCTCAAGGCGTGTCGTGCCTTTCGTTTCTATCACAAAGTAGAGTTTCTCAATTCCGTCTTTGTCCATGTAAACCGCCCAATCGGGATTATATGTGCCGATTGGCGTTTCAATCTTAAACTTTGGCGGAATTTTAAAAAACATCTTTACATCGGGGTCTTCGTCAAGGGCTTTTGCGAAAGGCAATTCAACGGTATCGCTGTCATAAATGATATGGTCGTAAATACAATTTTCCACAGCAATGGCGTTCTTATCAAGATAGGCAATCAGCTCCGCGCTGTCGAAAACGTCCATTAAATAATATTCTTGACCCGCAAGGCGAATGTACCTGATACCCTCGATTTCCATGCTGTTCAAAACCGACTTGATTGTTTCGATAAACATTTCGGTAAACTTCTGAGGATTGTTAATAAAATCTTGTAACTTGCCGCTGCCAACCAATACATCAGCGACTGTTCGCCCTGCAAGGAAACACTCGTTGTCAACCGCACGAAGAAAATCAGGCAAGCGATGATTATCAGAAGTCGGGGCGGCGGTGCTTACGTTTGTTTCTGTGTGCGTTATACCCGACTGCTCAACATTCATTCTGGCAGTTCGAGTGACTAACCTCGCGCCGGAAACACTTTCTGTTTTGCCGAGTTCCTCAATGCAACGAGATTTCAACAAATCCTCATCAATAGCGACACGATAAGCGGTGCGTCCTTTAATCTTGTCCCACAAAGCCAAAAACTCCGGCGAAATTAAAACCTGTTTTTTCAAACGAACGGTAACTTCTTTGTTTTTATTAAGCACGGGGACTTTGCTGTTGGCTTTGCTTATGATTGTTTCAAATTTTTCGCGTGCCGCTTCAAATCGTGCAGGTAGGTCAAGCGTTCCGGCGGCGAGTTCTCGCTTCATGGTCTCCTTGATTACGCCCGACTTTGAGATGTAACCCTTTTCCTCAAAGTGGGTAATTATTTCTTGTGCTTCGTCATGCGTAACGGTTTTCTCGACTTCTTTGGTTTCGGTGTAGGTTATTTCAGCGACTTTTTCGGGAGTTACATCAGCCCCCATTCTTGCGGCGGTAACAGCTTTGTCTACTACAACAGCAAGTGCGGGCGCGACAGGCGTTGCAAATTGCACGGAATCAGCCGCTTTCGGAACAACCGTGCCGGAAGTCTCGGAAGCTACAATTTTTTGTACATACTCGGCGATTATTTTCGCTTCCTCTTGGGTAACAGATTTTTCTTCAACAACTTCTTCCTTGTAAGTAATTCCGCTGAACAGGGATAATTGCAATGTTCCGAATTTAACGCCTGTTTCTTGTTCAATTTCACGTTGAAGCTTATCTGCAAATTCAGCGAAACTTTCATTTGCCATAACGTGTAGAATGTTGATGTTCCTATCCTCAATCCGTTCACCGTCTTGGTTCACGCATAACCGAAGCCCGCGCCCGACTTTCTGCCGTGCAGTGAATGTCGATTTCTGCTCCACCAACGTGCAGACTTGGAACACATTAGGATTGTCCCACCCCTCTTTTAATGCCGAGTGTGACCAAATAAAACGCAACGGGCTACCAAAAGAAAGTAACTGCTCCTTGTCTTTCATAATCAAGCTGTAGGTGTCGTAATCATCAGCGGTGTCGCCGCGAGTGTTCTTGAGATTCCCCTTTTTGTCTTGTGAGAAATAGCCGTTATGAACGCCGCTTGTCAATGTTCCAAAACGCTCTTTTAATGTTGTAAATTTCGGCAAATTTAACAGTTCTGAATAGCAATCCTCGAACATTTCGGCGTAGATTCCATTGTCGCCCTCAATTGTGCGATATTTCCCGACTTCATCAATGAAAAACAGACTTAACACCTTGATTCCTTTTTCCAAAAGCCGGAGTTCTTTTTCAAAATGGGCTTCAATCGTGCGACGGATTTGAGCGCGTTTAATTATATTCTCGTCAACACTACCGACCGATTTTCCAACAGCAAGTGTCGAGCCGTCAGAAAACTCAATGCTCTCAATGCCCGGTGTGCAGTCAATTCCGATGACCTGTTCGCCTTTATACAAATCTCTATCACCGGAAAGCGCGAATAAATCCGCCCCCGGCTTGATTGTGACGATTTTCCTCTCGACGTTTTGAGATTTACCAACTCTGTCAATTTCAATTTTCGCCGAGAAGCCATTGTCGTTGGACACGCTCACAAGTCGAATATACGGACGGTTGAAGTCGCTGTCAATTTCGTTGCTCGAAACGCAGATTTGCTTTACTAATCCATGTTGATAGGCATCAACAGGGGTTAAACGATATAATAAATTTACTTTTTCTCTGTGTGTTGCCGAATAACGCAACACGCACAGCGGGTTTAAACTCAATATCGCATCTTTTGCTTTGGGCGTGTTGTCAACCGACTGCGGTTCGTCAATAATCACAATCGGATTGGTGTCTTGAATCAGCCCGATTGCCGCCGCCCCCGACAATTTTTCGTGTTCTTGATTGAAAATATTCTCGCTCTTTTTAAAGGCATCAATATTAATAATCATAATTTCAATTTCGCTTGAAGTGGCGAATTGCCGCACATTTGAGAGGTCTTTCGAGTTGTAAATAAAACACCGAACAGGAACATTATCGTAGTCGTTAGAGAAATGTTCGGCTGTAATTTGGAACGACTTATACACGCCCTCGCGAATCGCAACACTCGGCACTACGACAATAAATTTCGTGAATCCGTACTGCTTGTTTAGTTCAAAAATCGTCTTGGTGTAAACGTAAGTCTTACCTGTGCCTGTCTCCATTTCGATATTATAATGACGTGAATCGTCCTCTGTCACAGGCAGGCTGTGCCGTCGTTGGATTTCCTGCATATTCGCCGCAAGTCGCTCATCGGGAATTGCGAGCGTGTTTCGGAAGCCCAACCCCTCGTCAAGGCTGAGCTGCGATTCGTTGGTTATGGTAAACGTATCCTGCCGCCGCGGTTGACCCTTGAAAAGGTCGGTGACTGCGGCGACGGCATCGGTTTGGAATTGTTGGTGTTTGAATTTAAGTTTCATTCGGTCGTTCCTCCGTTTAAACACTTTTCGCCGTTGAATTTCTCCTTAGCTTTTTCTACATCGCCAACAATGCGAAGGCATTTATGTTGACTAAACGTGAAATTATCTGTATTAACAATAAAAGCATAAAATTCGCCAGTGCAACTGATATTTCGAGTAATAATAATGGGGTTGAATTTTAATCCTTCGCCAAAATCAGCATTTTTTATCGCCTTTACAATTGCCCCGATAGCACAAATTATACGTGTGCAATCATTGCAGTCAAGCAATAAAAATTCAGTTTGTATTTTTTCGTCACGAATTGTTTTGCCACAATTTTCCTGTTCGCAACATTCGTTACTATTGTCTATTTTTTTGCATTTACTAACGTCGCACACCACAACATCATCACACATCAAAAAGGGGTTGCTACCGCCCAATACGCCACACATTTCCGAAGCTTCCAAAAACAGAACATTTGTCGCAAACTTTTTATACAATCCATTCAGTTTGTTTGTTTTGTCCTGGATTGTTATGATTAGATTCGGAATATCATCAACAGTATGAACGGCACGTGTATAACAACCACAAGTACTCCATGCTTTGTGTTCACCTTTAGTTTTCGTACTTGTGTGCTCAACGCCAATGTTTAATTTTGTTGACTGTAAATCAGGACACTCCGAAAATTCAAAATCGTGCATATCAAGATTATAAATACTGCAATATTCGATTAAGCAACGTTTTTCGTTATCACTTATTTTATGTTTCACACCTTCTCCCCCTCACAAGTCTTTATACTAACCCCCCCCTTGTCATTCAGTGACAATCGCACCGGTTTGGAATTGTTGGTGTTTGAATTTTAATTTCATGGGGTGTCCTCTTCTGCTTTTTCAAGTTCGTTTTCTTTTTCTGATTTCTTTATATCATCCATTCGTTCCAACGCATATTCAAATTCTTTCCAAAACCCGCCTCTGAATATTTCGTGGAAATCATCCATCTCGTACTCGCAAAATTCTGGATGTCCCATGAATTTGCTAATTCTACGAACTTCTTCAAGTTTTCTCTTTCTTTCTGTACGATTGGGCAACTCAATAATTTCCACGAGAACATCGTACAGCCACGGGATTTCCCTCGCTATTGGGGCAAAAATCATCTTAAAAAATAATTTCTTGTCGGTTATTTTTTCCATATGAAAAATTTCGTCAATCATCATTGGATGAAAACATCTATGCCATCGTTTATGCTTATATTGTTCTTTGTCAAGCAATGATTCGACCTGCTTGCTCTGAGCAACAAACTCATCGAATTTCGATGTAAAGTCTGCTAAAACACTATCTTGCTTGTTTCGCTCTCTGTTATTTAATAGGTTCTGAAACAAATTTGCCCACTGCAATTTTAAAGTGTCAACAATGTCGCTCGCATTAGAAAACGGAGTAATAATAAGTCTGCTATTTTTCCTTATATCACTTATAAATTCAAAGATTGCTATGCTATCAACCGTGCAATAATCATCACTTGAGAGTTTATCTTTTGGTCTGCTTTGCCTCTGTTTTACATAGGTTTTGTGTTCTCCATCAACATCCCTGTCTATGAAAATATAAACTTGTTTTCCGCTATCCATCGCACTAAGCATCTCTTTCATGGAAATTGACTTGCCGTCCTTATCTCGAGACTCCGAGCCAAATTTGCCGCCGACTATACCTACAACAATATCGCAATTATTTATTTCGGAATAGCAGTCCGTTTCTAAAGATTCTGTTACATTATACGGAATGCCTTGATGTTCATTCATAACAGGCAAATAGCCACAGCCAGAAATAAAATCTCTCAAATTATCCCTAACTTGACGTAAATCATAACAAGTTGAACTTACAAAAACTCTAAGATTTGCCATGCCTTTGTCCTCCTGATAATTTAATTATTACAATAAGTTGGTCACAGTACCTTAATACTAATCCCCTTGTTTTTCAGCGGCAACCGTACATTGCTCTTCTGCTCTACATACTTCTTGGAAAAAACATTTTATGAATTATCAGATTCCTCTTCTGTATTTTCTAATAATTCAATCTGTCTTTTATAAAGATTGTATAAATCTGAGCTTGGGTATACCGTAAAATAAAGTGCTTCAATATTCTTCTTATTACAAAGCAAATAGTGCTTAATTTGTATGAAAGAAACATCCGTTTCTTCTTTGTAATCTATTGCAAAATACGAAGTTGGAGTAACGAAATCAATGTACTTAACATCAATGCTACGCTTGTTTCTTATGTTATTTATCGCTTCATCCACCGAAGTTATAATTGCTTCAGTGAATTTTTTGCTCACGCCGCTCCAATTGTATAGCATATGCAAAGCTTTTTTTGTATTTATATTATTACTACTAAGAACAAGTTTTATAGGAATGTGCGATTTTACATTGGCAAAATCATTATACACACCGTGGTCGGCTAAAGCTGCCATTCTTATACTGCTACAAAATATGCTGTTTTTAGCTTGTAGAGCTTTTTCGCCATAAGAGCAAGGTCGTGAGTCATATGATACGCCATTATTTTTGTTCTTATTTTTCCTAATATTTCTTTCTTGCCAAATCAAGTAAACAATAAGCCCGATTATTATTAACGACAGTGTAATAATAATCTTAAATTTGAAGTCTAATTCAGGAAAGAACCATGTGGCAATTCCTAAAAGAGATATTAAAATACTTGTTATTTTAGGTAACATTCAAATCCCCCCTCACAACGCCTTAATACTTATACCCTTGTCCTTCAAAGACAACCGCACATTACTCTTCTGCTCCGTATTATCGAAACACGAATCAGCGAACACAATCCGTCCCGGCGCGTACTCTGCCATTTCGAGCGCGTCCTCCGGCGTGACCCCATGCGCCAAGCACACGATGAACGTAACGCTATCGCCGACACCGTACACAACCCGTCCGCTCGTGAGCGACAGCGGCACAATCGGAAGTGTCAGTTCCTGTCCTAATTTCAACATGACCTCGGTCACAACATCTGTTTCGGAGCGGTCGGGCTTGATAATATCAAGCATCCCGTAAATCCGTGCTTCTAACTCGGCAAGTGCGTTTTCGCCCGAAACAGGCGAATCGTCCCACAGTTTCAGATTGCTGCTATCAAGTTTGAACACCTTGAAACCTGTGTCTAAATCGGGAGCAGTCAGGGTATTTTCAGCCTTGATTTTATCGCCTGCACGTCTAATTCTTTTCTTGCCAATTTCACAAATATTCTTATAACCCGCCTTGAACGCTTCCGATTTTTCGTCTGTGACTTCGGGTAGCTGAACGCAAATAAATTTTCTGTTGCCGCTGTCTTCGGTGTTGAGTTGCATGACAGCGTGGGCAGTTGTAGCAGAGCCGCTGAAGAAGTCTAAGATTATGTCGTTTTCTGAAGTTGCTATTTTAGCAAGGTGGTAAATCAGTTTTGATGGTTTAGGGTGCGTGAATAACTTTCCATTATCAAGAAGTTCTTTAATTTCTTTTGTTGCATCGGCGTTCATTCCATGACTATCCCACCATGATTCGGCTCTAATTTTACCGCTCATTCTTTCGGCGGCGAAAACTTTTTGAATAGGACGGGTAGTGCCTGTTTTGCCGAAAATAATTCTTCCGTCAGCAATGCGGCGTTTCACTTCTTCTTCATTAAAAACCCAATATCTGCCGTCGGGAGGGTCAAAAACATCTCCGGTTTCCGGATTAGTAATCGGAAAATGTGGACCTTTGTGATTAGCAGATAAATCCATTGTTTTCCACGCTCCTCGTGGGTCATTATCGGGATTAGAATAGGTTTCTTTAATAAAATCTTCTGTTATTTCATAACCAAGCTCTGAGAGGTTTGTGATAGATTTTGCATACGCAACAATATAATCATGAACAGGCGGAATCACGCCCATGTTATTTCCGTTCGTTTTCTTTTTCCAAAGAATCATGCCGATAAACTGTTCCTCCCCAAAAACCTCATCACAAACTTTCCGCAGATTATGAACTTCATTATCATCAATCGAAATAAAAATCACACCGTCGTCGCGCAGTAAATTCGCCGCAAGTCGTAGGCGCGGATACATCATGTTCAGCCAGTTTGTGTGGAATCGTCCCATGCTTTCGGGGTTGGATTTTGTCGTTTGGGCGGTGATTTCTTTGTAGCGAGTGAGAGGGTCGGCGAAGTCGTCGGCGTAGACAAAATCGTTGCCGGTGTTGTACGGCGGGTCGATGTATATCATCTTGACCTTGCGGAAATAGGCAGTTTGCAGGATTTTCAGCACCTCTAAATTATCGCCCTCGATGTAGACATTCTGCGTAGAATCCCAATTCACCGACTCGTTCACGCACGGGCGCAAAGTGCCTGTAGACCGCTTTGCGGCAAGTTTAAGACAGTCTTGTTTGCCGTGCCAACGAAACTCGTAGCGTTCACGGTCATTCTCGTCAGAAGCGATATACTCCCCACACAATGCAAGCAGTTTGTCGATATTTAACCCGCCGTCAGTGAAACACTGCGGGAATAACGAGCGGAGTTTTTCACGTTCTGTGAGTTCGATGTCCAACGACAGACCGTCCATTTTTTCATCAAGCATTATTTTCTTCCTCCAAGTATTGTTTGCGCTGTTCTAATAGTGCTTTTGCGTTGTTGATTGCTTGCGGGAGTTTCTGTGACAACGCTTTAGTAATTACTTCCGCAACGTGTATTCGCGCCTCGTCCAATTTCATAAGTTCCACGATTTCTGCTTCCTTTGAAGAGCAGAGAATTATTCCGATTGGCGGGTTTTCGCCCTCGTTCATCTCGTATTTCTCGAGATAATTTAGGTATAACTCAACTTGACCTTTATACTCAGGTTTGAATTTGCCGAGTTTAAGTTCAACCGCAACCAAACACTTTAATTTTCGATGATACAGAAGCAAGTCGATATAATAATCCGTGCCGCCGAAAGTCAATCTCATTTGTCGCTCAACAAAAGTAAAATCACGCCCCATTTCAAGAATAAACCGCTCTAATTCAGCGATAATGGCGTTTTCTAAATCCTTCTCGCTGAAATTATCTTTCAAGTCCAAAAAGTCAAGTACATAAGGGTCACGCAACGCTATATCGGTTGACATTTCCTTATTTTCACGCAACATTTGAAGGTCGTCGGCGATTGTTATTTCGGGCTTTTTAGAAAGATTAGTCCTCTCAAAAAGCTGACTGTTAATCCGCTCGTCTAACTCACGAACGCTCCAACGCTCGTTTAACGCCAAAGTCGAATAAAAGTCCATTTTAAGAGGTTCTTTTATATAAATCAGCTTCGTAAAATGCGACCACGTTAATTTTGCAGACAGTGTCTGCAAAATTGATTCATCGCCGAAAACCTCATAGAATTTCACCATATTGAACAGATTACGCTGACTGTACCCACGCCCATACTCCGACACTAAATCACAACTGAGTTGAGTAATCACACTTTTGCCGTATTCGGGTTTGTTACCCTCTAAAATCTGCGTTTTAATCACTCTGCCGACGTTCCAGTAAAGCATAACAAGCTCTCTATTAACCGCTATTTCAGCGTTTTGCCTTGCCGCACTAATCATTTCGGAAATCTCTTTGAAATAATTTTTAGTGAGTTCCATTTCGATTTTCCCCCAATACTTGTATTACAAATTCTCGTTTAATTTCCACAACCAAATTCGCCTGTTCGGTAATTTCAATGACAGCATTTTCGGCTTCAACATCAAGGCGAATCCCGTCCATAAATAGGGACTGTTCCCGTTGTTTCAACTCCAAACATGAAGTAGCACGTTTCTTCTCGGCGGCTATTTTTTCAGCGACATTTCCCGCTCGTGACAAGGCATTTTCGATTTGTGCAAGTTGATTTTTCAACACAGCAATGTTCCTATTCAACTCTTGCTTTTGGTAATATGCACGGTCTTGAATGTGTGCGACCTGCTCTCGCCGTGCCTCGTCCGTGTCAACAACAGCACGTTTCGCAAACTCATCGGCATTAATTAATTTGTCAATTTCATGCGGCAACTTCGGCTTTGCAAGCCCGTCACGAACGCCGTATGTTTCACGCTCGGCAGTATAATTGACAACAGGCAAAGCCATGATTTCACGGCACTTTTCATCGGAAATCGCACCGCCGTCCGCCGCCATTCCCGCAAAAACATAGTATTTATACCCGCCCCAAAAGCATCCCGCCGTCTTAACCACTATCTCATAATACCCTATTTTGCAAGATTTGTCAAGTTTTTTGACAACAATTTCCCCGCAATCGGGAACGCCCCGCCAAAACACCTCTTTTATGATATTTTTCGCAAGCGAACCGCAAAGCGTATGCCGCCCCGATTTAGGCAAAGTTTTGTCGTCAATCGAATACTCCCGCCGCCCCAAATGCCCGCCCGTAAACACTTTCTGCGACTGAATACCTATTCGCAAAGTGCGTGTTTCATCAACACAATCATACCCCTGCTTCCCCGCAAAAAACCACTTTGTCAACGCCCACAACTTCGCATTTATCTCATCAGTTCGGTCTTTAATATACTGTGGCGTGATTGTCACTTTCTTCGCAATTTCTGGTGTAAATGTGGTAAACAAGGCGTTTTCCGCCGCATTAACTTTAGAAATATTCTCCTCTTCATGCAACATTAAAGCCGCCTGAAATTCCGCTTCAATGTCACGTTTGTGTCGAAATTTCGCCCAAAATTCCTCGCTCCAAACTCCACTCTCAACACTGTCAACAAACTCGCCGACAACATCATCACTCATGCCGATAATGCCGTCAAACTGCGACACACGCTTGTTAATCAACTCCAACATTCGAGTGTCGGCAAGGTTATTTTTGCTGAGAAAATTCAGCACCAACACGTCATTCTGCTGCCCCTGCCTGTGACACCGCATAATCCGCTGTTCAAGCGTTAATACGTTGTACGGCAAGTCGAAATTGACAACAAAACTGCAAAACGCAAGGTTGAATCCCTCGGCGGCAATATCGGTGGAAATTAGTATGTCAACATCGCCCTCAAATCGCTTCATAACGCCATAATCACGGCTTTTGTCGCCGTTGTAAGTAAGTGTGTTATAACCGTTCGCCGTCAGCAAATTTTTCAAATATTTCTGTGTCGCACGGCTTTCGGTGAAGATTAACGCTTTCTTATTCGCACCACGTTTCTTCAGTTCCGTAAAGGCTTTTTTGAGGATTTTGAGCAACTCTTGACCCTTGGAAATAACCGTGATTTTACTTGACAACTCCTGTAATTCTACGAGTTCCGGCTCCGCTTCACGCTCGATTGCACCTTGCAACAACTTGTCAAATGCGAACGTAGACGAGGACAGCGACCGCCACAACATCAGCGACAACTCCCACTTGTCCATCTTCGGAAACGCTGATTTCACGGGCTTTTCTAAGTATTCGGCGAGTTTTTCCGCTAAGTATAACTCGTCAGAATTAGGCTTGCAGTCCACCGTCACGGGAACACGATGCGGAATTTTCACGTAACTTTCTACTTGTGAACGAAGTGTCCGAAAGACATAACGCGACACTCTACTTGACAACTCGTGATAATTCTGCGGCTTGCGGAAATATTGTTTATAAAACTCGTCAGAATCGCCGAGTAACTCATCATCAATGAAGTGAATCAGCCCATACAAATCCATAATTGAATTTTGCATCGGCGTTGCCGTCAACAGGAGTTTGTAAGCGTTCCCGACTGCGTTTTTGAGCGTTGCGGCGGTCTTGCTTTCGTGATTACTAAGCCTGTGAGCTTCCTCGAAAACCGCTACATTCCACGCGACACGGCTTATCTCATCAGCCTTTTGCACGGCGTTTTCGTAGGTCGTTAGGGTTATCCCTTGGAAATCGAAATCGCCGTCAACTTGACAGGGAACGGAAAAGCAATTCTCGATAATCTCAACCCATTGCCCCAACAGCGGAGTCGGCACTACAAGCAGAATCCTCTCCCTGCCCTCGAACCACATCTGCGTGATGACGAGCAGGGCTTCGTAGGTTTTGCCCAAACTGCCCTCATCGGCGAGAATCGCACCTTTCAGATAAGGCGAACGAAGCGCGAACATCGCCGCCGCGACTTGGTAGGGGAACACCGCGATGTCGGAGGAGGCGTAAGCCGCCGTCAGCTTGTCCGCGTTTTGCGCGAAACACGACAATTCGCGGGCTGTGTACAGGGCGTGGAATGGTGATAACGGCATAACAGTTCTCCGATACAGCGTTCTTATAAACTGATTATAACACAAAAAAACTGTTTTGTCTACAGAAAATTTAAATATTTTTAATCGGGCATACCCGCCCGATTTATCTTTTGTTCCTAAAGCCCTCTCGGTGGCATCCTTTTTCGTATTTTATATTAAGGGGAGTAATATTGCTAAAAAATATTTTCAAATACCCTTGACAACGGTCAACAATAATAGAGCAAGAAGTATTTGACACGGTTCAGAAGTTACGAGAAACACCACGCCGAATTGACAAACTCGGATATGCAAATCCGCTGACAGGGCTTTTATTTTGTGCCGATTGTGGGGCGAAACTTTACAACTACCGAACGTCAAAACCACGCTCAACAAAGGAACGGAAAAACATTGATGTCTACCATTGCTCAACCTATAAAATAGGCAAAAAAGACTTTCAAGACACTTGTACCGTTCATCATATAAGTACCGAAGATGTAAGGGATATTATTCTTGATGTTCTTAAAAACACAAACGAATATATCCGCAACCACGAAAGCGAGTTTGTGGAGCAGTTACGAGAGTATTCTGCATTAAACCAAACTGAAACAGCAACAGCGAATAAAGAGCGGATTGCAAAAAATGAAAAGCGTATAGCCGAGCTTAACAGGATATTCAATGCCCTTTATGAAGATAAGGTATTAGGTGTGTTATCGGTAGAACGCTTTACCGAAATGACGGAAACTTACGAACAGGAAATAGCGGCGGCGAAATCCCAAAACGCTAAATTGCAAACCGAACTTGACAAAATCAATAGTGAAAAGGACAAGACCGACAAATTCTTGAAATTAATCCGCAAGTATACCCGCTTTGAAGAATTGACAACCCCTATGTTAAATGAACTTGTTGACAAGGTAATCGTCCACGAGGGAGAATGGAGCGAGGGTTTTAATAAGGAAAATGGTAGACCAATGGGTATACGTTCGCAGAGGGTAGATGTTTACTTGAAGTATATAGGTAAATTCGATATACCCGATATGCGGACAGCCGAAGAAGTTGAAACCGAACGCAAAGCCGCTGAGAAGTTAGAGCAGAAACGCAAATACAACCGTGAATATATGCGGAAGAAGAACGCAGAAAAACGTGCCGCAAAAAACACCGCAAAAGAAAAATCGCAACAGTCTGAAAAACAACCGCAAAAACTTAAATCAGCATAATTTAATAACCGCTTATTAAAACGGCTTACAGCTTAATTGTAGGTCGTTTTTTTATTGGAAAATTTCTATTACGAAAGGAAAACGATATGCAGAAAAACACGATTGAACAGGCAAAACTCCAAACCGCCCCGACAATGACAAAACGCATACGCACTACGAATTATATTGTCGGCATTCATTTCAGCACCACAAGCACCGAAAATGTCCGTGATAAGGTTTTAAGGCTTATCAAAAACGATATATCGGCAAAACAGACCCCGAACACTCAAAACAACAAAATCCAAAAAACGAAAGGAGCATTTTAATCATGTCAAAAACAAGAACCGAAAAAATCACAGGAATTGAGGAGCAAATACAGCAGCTTGAAAATAAGCGTAAATTGCTTATTCAACAGGAAAAAACGCAAGAGCGTAAGGACAGGACAAAGCGGCTTTGTCGGCGCATGGGGCTTTTTGAAAGTATGCTACCCGAAAGCATAACGCTATCCGAGGAATTATTCAAGACGTTCCTTGAAAAGACAATCGCCACCGACCAGAGCCGCCGCTTGCTTGACAAGCTAACCGCACAGAACGCACAGAATAACGCACAGCAGGGGGCAGAAACGGCGGCGAGGGTTATTCTTACCCCTGCCGATGAAATGCCCGAAACGGCAACGCAAGGCGGCGAGGACGAGGACACGGACGAGGGGGACGGCGCAGGGGTATTAGAGTTAAGCTAATACCCTTGCTAACGGCAAGGGCGCACTTATAAACCACAGCAAGCTGTAGTTTGTGCGGTCTGCCGACGGCTTTTTGTGCCTGTCGGCACAAAAGGAATACGAACGACCGCCGCCGCAGAAAGGGGGATTATTACGGCTATGTATCATCTATCAATTAAAATAATAAGCAGGGGCAAAGGGCGTTCAGCAGTTGCGGCGGCGGCGTATCGTGCAGGCGAGAAAATGACGAATGAATATGACGGCGAAATTCACGACTACACCCGCAAAGGCGGTGTAATTCATACCGCTGTTTTGCTACCCGAAAACGCTCCGAGAGAATATGCAGACCGTGCTGTTTTGTGGAACGCAGTTGAGAAAATCGAGAAGTCAAAAAACTCACAACTTGCGAGGGAAATTGAAATTGCTTTGCCTAAAGAATTAACGAAAGAGCAAAATCAATTTCTTGTTTATGAGTATGTAAAGGAGCAGTTTGTAAGGCATGGAATGTGTGCTGATATTGCCATACACGACACAGGCGGCGTCAATCCACACGCACATATCATGTTGACAATGCGACCGTTTGAGCAAGGTGGAAAATGGGGAGCGAAACACAAAAAAGATTATATTCTTGACAAGGACGGTAATAAAATTTATGACCCGAAAAAGCGGCAGTATAAGGCGAATGTAATACCCTCTACCGACTGGAACGAACAGACCAAAGCGGAGGAATGGCGGGCGGCGTGGGCAGATATTGTAAATGCTACTTTAGAGCGTAACAATCACGAAAAGCGAGTAGACCACCGCAGTTATGCAAGGCAGAGCAAAGAGCAAATTCCAACTGTTCATTTAGGGGCGGCGGCTTCGCAAATGGAGCGGCGCGGAATACGCACAGAGCGAGGTGACATTAACCGAGAAATCGAGGTTACAAATCAGAAGTTACGGCAACTAAAAGCACGACTTGACAAATTGCAAACATGGTTGAAAGACGAACAGAAAAACACCGAACCGCCCACACTTGCCGATGTAATCACGAACGTATTAAATCAGCGTGAGCAGAACGGCGAACGGAGCAGATACGGTTCTATTCACAATCTGAAAGCGGCGGCAAATATTCTCAATTTCTTGACCGACAACAATATCACCGATATGTCGGGGTTGAACGAGAAACTTGACACCATGAAAGACAAGCAGTATACAATCCGCGAGGAACTGAAAAAGGCTGAACGCAGGGTGAAAACGCTTGACGAGCATTTATGGCACGGCGGGAATTTTAAGAAGTATCGAGGGCAAAAGTCGCATTATGAAAAGCTGTATTCCGAGTATCAAACAATCAAAAATGCGGGCGGTTTATTCGCCGAACGCAAGGCGCAAAAGGCTCTTGACTTCGCTAATAGTTATTACGAAAGTAACCGTATGGAAATCACACTTTTTGAAGCCGCCGAGCGGTATATGAAAGATGTTTTGCAAAAGCGTTATGAGCCGAAAAAACTACCGCCGATTACAAAATGGAAAGCCGAACGAGAAACTCTGAACGGCGATTTACAACGGTTAAATTCTCAATACTTCGCATTGAAAAATGAAGTCGGGACGGTTGAGAAAATTAGGCTTAATATTACTGATATTATGCAGGAGCAGACACGGATAAAGCAGAGGGCGAAAGAAAACGATATGGAGTTATAACAGGCAAAAGCGGCGGGGTAATTCCCGCCGCGCTATGGTGGATAATATGGGTTTTGTGGGTTGTGAATGTGGAGGAACGAGTACACGCTAATGCTTATTTTATAATAATTAAGAAAAAACAATTTTAAATTTTTTGTCAAAATCAATAAAGTCATTAAGTGAGAATAATTCCTCTAAATAAAACACACCCGCCTTATAATTTTCATTGAAAAGTTTTATCGCAATAAAAGCCGCAATTTGCCCTGTAATCAACGAATTGTTGTTTCCTGTCGCCCCTATTTGAAATTGAGTTTTTTGACCGCTTTTTATTCCCCGAGCGTTAATTTGTATTCCGTAAATATCAGTTCCGATTTTCAGTTTTCTCATAATGGATAACGCCGATATAAACACCTTGAGAAAAAAACTATAAGCCGTTTTATATTTCAACAACCCAAACACCCCTATATGTTTTAATATACTGACATAAGCGGTCACAAATTTTGAGTCATAGCAAAAATAAGATGAAACATTATTAATTGATAATGTTTGCTGAACGATAAACTGGTCGGCAAGGTTAAAACGGTAAGCCGTCCTTTTTCCCAAGGGTTCGGGAAAATCGGTTTTGTATTTTTGAATGAAAGGCTTGAAGCTTTTATTCGTGTCGTCAATTTTCAAATCAAAATTATATCGAATATTGTCTAATAACCACTTAACTCCGTCCGTGCCGTGTTGTTCACCTAAGCCGAGTAACAGCGATATGTTTACACTTTCTAAGCAATCGAATTTTCGGCTTAATTCTTTAACGAGCAGATTTGACAATCCCGGAGCCAATCCGACCCCCAGAATACAAGTTGAATTGGTTATTTCAGCTTCTTGCTTAAAAATTTTTATATTTTTTACAACATCATTTGAGGGGGATATGTCTATGTAGTGGATACCGTTTCTTATACAATGTTCCGCAAAATCGGTATTCTTTGGTGATAAACACATAACCGCAACTCTGATATTCTTGACACTCGCTTTTACGCTTTCTTTGTCATATATATCAAGTTTTATTGTTTCAAAAGAGTTGTTTTGTTCTTTAGAGAAAGCGTCAGCTTTTGCTAAATCCCTCCCCGCTACTATAACTTTTTTCGGGAAAGAATAAATCAATTCTAACGTCACATATTTGCCTACCTGCCCGTATCCACCGACAACTAAGATTTTATCGCTCATAAATACACCCTCGAATGTAACAAAATATAAATTTTATCTGTCCCATGCGGGAATCGGTTGATGTGGTTAGTGCCTATAATCCACATCTATTAATTATTTCAACGACACAAGGACTTTTAGCAATCATATAGCTGTCAATGTCTTCGGGATAACGCTTTGCGGCAAGCATTTTTACCTCTCCATACCAATCCCTGTCCTCGGAATGTAATCGCAAATAATCGCGAAATGCAATATGCCTTTTTAACTCTTCCGAGTATTCGGGGCAGATATATAAATGATGTTTCATTAAATGGGGTTTGTTTTCGTACTTGAAAGCTTGCCTGTCTTTTATCCCCAAATCACCCTCGTGATTATATCCGATTTGACCCAACTTTTCTTTTATTACTTCAAAAATATTATAATTTTCTATGACAACATCTATATCAATAACAGGCTTTGCGGATAACCCTTTCACAGCGGTGCTTCCGACGTGTTCAATCGCTATAACATAGCTACCTATAACGGCAAGCAATTCTTCTTTGATATGTTTAAATTCCGCTTCCCATTTTTCGTCATATGGAACAACTATAACTTTTTTCACCTGCTGTAACCCTCCGATAATACAAATTTCTCAACCCACGTACCACATCGCTACCGAACGCAGATAAGATTCCCAATGTATCATAACACATAAAATCTTTTTTGTCAATACTTTTTATGAATTTCTTAAACCGACCGTTCCGACTATCCAAACAGTCAAGGGACGGGTAGTATTTTTTCGCTTGTACTCGGCGAAAAAATCTCCACCCTTAAACCCTTGACTGTTTGGATTTTTTTGCCGTGCCATTTCGCCGCCGAAAACGGGTAGCAGGATAAACCCTGCCCCCGCTTTCGTCTGCTTCATTATACGGCAAAAACCGTCTGCACTACCAAGCAGGGGTTTGAAAGGTATCGCGGGGCTACGCGCCCCGAACCCCCGACCTCAAACAAAGAGCAAGAAAAGGGCGGTAGACAAGGCTTTTTATTAATTTTTTGAAAAAAATCCATTTACCCCCTTGACAACACTCCGCAAACGTTGACATTAACAACCGAATTGTGTGCTTTGATGTCAGAAACTTAGGAGACGCGCTACGTAAAATAGGTATGCTTATTGTACAAGAGAGCGTTTGGAATAAGGTGTCACAGAACCGTAACAGCGGGAGAACAACACGTTTTTACATCGATGAAATGCACCTTTTGCTAAAAGAACCACAGACCGCTGAATACACCGTAGGCATTTATAAACGCTTTAGAAAGTGGAAAGCCATACCCTGCGGACTTACACAAAATATTAAAGACTTCTTAGCTTCCGAATTAATAGAAAGTATATTTGAAAACACAGAGTTTATCTGCCTTTTGGCGCAAGCTCCCCGTGACCGTTTAATTTTAATGGATAAGCTCGAACTGTCCGAAAGTCAAGCGGAGTTTGTAAATAACTCCGACCCCGGTTGCGGTCTTATAAAATTCGGCGACACCGTCATTCCTTTTGAAAATAAATTCCCGAAAAACACTCATACATATCGCCTAATTACAACAAATCCAAATGAAAAAAGTGATAATCAAGCGGAAATATTACAAAAAGAAGTCGCCACGGTTTGAAATGAGGTGTGCAATGCCTAAAAAAGAATGGCAAATTGAGTTTAAGCGAACACAAAAAATAAACTCTTTCGGCGCGACATATTACTCTACAGATATGAATTTCAAAAGGGTAGAAAGAGCATATGGCTCTTCTCCGCAAGGAATTTTACATAAAGCCGTATATGCCGCAAATACACGTATTGTCGGCGATATACCGTCTCTTAGAAAAACAATGAAAGAGTGGAAGCCGACAAGATTTAAAGACCAATGCTTTAAGTCAGCCGCTCAAACTGCATACGGTTTTACGAGCTTCACAGCGAAAACGGCTCTTAAAACAGGACTTGTAGCCGAAACCGCAATGCTTAAAGGCGGTCAAATCGCAACAAGACAGATTATTCATCATGTTCGCACAACCGCTTTCAATGCTTCAAGAGATGATGCTTCGAGGGCTGTGATGAAAGCCGCGCTTGCCGTTGGTGGAATCAGCTATTACAGAAAAACAGCACGTTCGGCTAAAGGGGTCAATGAAAAGGCGGAAAGACGGCATGGATTTCATAATAAAAAAGAAGTCAGAGCCTTTAAAAAGCAATACTCAAGCGCGAAAAAGGAGTTGAAAACGGCTCTCAAAGAAAAAAAGGGGTTAAAAACAGCTCTAAAAGCAAAAAAAGATTAAAAACAGCTCTAAAAACAAAAAATGGATTAAAAACGGCTCTCAAAGCGATAAAGGGTTTTAAAACAACTCTCAAGGAAATAAAAGATTTAAAAACAGCTTTGAAAAAAATTAATAGAAGTATAATAGGGGCAGTTTCATCTTTAGTATTGAGAAAGGCAAAACCCGAAAAAATTGCTCTACGTCTACGCAAACGAAAATTAAAACGTAAAGAACTCGAAATAAAAATGCTCAGGCACAGAAAGAAAACCTCTAAAATTGCTTTTAAGCATAAAAAGAAGATTTTCAAGACTAATAAAAGACTTTTAAAATCCTCTAAAAAAGCGGGTTCTCCGATTCGAGCTGTCGCTAAATCTGCCGGGCTAAACACACTCTATAAAATTCAACAATCGTCAAGGGGTAATGACACCGTTGCGGCTGTAGCGGGTGCGGCAACGGTTGTAAGATTGGTAAAGAAAACGCCGCGCATACGATTACACAAGAAGGAAAGGCATATCTCAAAGCTTAACTCTAAAACCCGAAAAAGTAAAGGTAAGCTCAAAGTTAAAGAAAGCCGCCTTAACCAAAAACGACAAATGGTAAGATTCGCAGGGAAGCGATATAAAGCTAAGGTTTCGGCAAAAACGAGAATCGCGGCGGCTTTGAAATCAGTTGTCAACGGAGACATAAAAGGCGTTGCCAAGCACGCCGGATTAAATATTATTAAAATATTACTTCTGAATATAGTTATTCCGGTTTTAGTTGTGTTTCTAATAATTATATCTATCATTGGTTTAATCGGGCTTGCTTTTGCCGGTCCCGGTGATATTGGTTACGAGGAATCCGATTTATGTGTTGAGGGTTGTAACTTTGATTGTGTTGGTTCGTGCGGTCATGGTTGCGCCGTCTCATGTATAACAGGCGGGGGAGCAACTTGCGGAATTTTATGCAATGAGTTATGTGGTAATGGTTGCTTATTAATTACCCCACCCGACCCGCCCGACCCACCGTAATAAAAGCAAAGGAGATTTAAACTTTACAATAAATCTACAAAACCGGGGAAAATGAGACTTTTCATTCCTCGTTGGTGCAGAAAGGACTTGGTGAAAATATGAAACTGCAAAAGCGTGATAGTCTGCTAAGGAAAATTGAAGCCGCCGAGCAGAAAATCAAAGAGAAACAAGCGGAGCTTGACGGACTGCGAAAAGAATTAACCCACATTGAAAAAGATGAGCTTTACCGTGCGGCTACAGGGGGCGGCTTGACGGTAGAAAAAGCTATAGTGTTCCTTTCGGAATTATCCGAAAAAGGCGGAAACCCGAAAAAACCGCCCCACCAAAACTATTAGAATTAAAGGAGAGCAAAGAAAATGAAGAGAAAACTTAACCTTAAAGAAATCGTATTACTCGTTATTATGTACATTGTAGTTCCGCTTATAATTATTTTCTTGTCTACGTTTATTATTAAAGCTTCGGCAGCTGCACCTCCGACAACAACCGCACCGAATACAACCCAAGATTCAGAGGACGAACCCACGCAAACGATAACAACTGCACTCGATGAGAGCCTTGAGGTAACGGCATCACCTGTCGCGACCGCGCCGCCGATTACAACCACGGAAGAAATTATACGCGAAGATTATTTAGGTAACGCCGAATTAATTGACCACCAACAAATAATTTTTGAAAGCGATATAATCAGCTTTATTTCAGTTACGACAAGAGCGGGAAACGTCTTTTATGTACTCATCGACCACCGTGTAAGCGAGGAATGGGGAAATGTTTATTTTCTTACTAAAGTCAATGAATACGACTTACTGTCGCTTCTCTATGTTCCTATTGAGAACGATGACGGCGATGTCATTAACCCGCCGCCCGTCCACCCAAGCCAAACAGAACCGCCGCGCATTATAACGTCAAGAGATATTTCAACGGAAGGTGAAGAAGAACCCGCATCACAGCAGGGCGAAGAGAGAAGAGTTTTAATCCCGACACGCTCATATATAATTATTGGCGTTACAATCGTCGCTTTAATAATCGTGTTTGTTTATTTTAAGATGAAGAAACAAGGCATAAAACCGGGCAGAATGGACGATGACGATGATTATGAGTAATTCAACCGCCGTTGCCACAAATGGCAACGAGATTTAAAAGAGGACGCGAGATTCGGCGTATGGTTTAAAAATCGGAGAGTTGAGGTAAAGAATGGACTCACAAAAATACAGTCTTATCGTCAAGAGGGCGGCGACCGGGGAACTTTCCGTTGAGGTTATACCGGGGGACGTGCTTAGAGACACACATACTCGTGTTTTAGACAACCTTTCATTGGAAAGAGCAACAGAGATGTCAAAAAATCTGCTTTCCGATTTTGCAGAGCGGGGTGAGCTTTGGCGGCGTTATCAGTACGGCGACAGAGCAATTCCTGCAACCCCCGACAGCAGTTACATAAAGCAGTTAGCGGAATTTATGGCTAATCCTAAGAGTTCTCCGGAATACCTCACTGTGTGCGAAACTCCGCAAATGTTAAAATCTTTAGAATCACAAAGTATTAAAGCGGCTGATATTAGGATTACTCCAAGCGTGATTAAGAAGTGCATTGAAAGGCATAATCTTGATTTCGACATTTTGAAACAACTCCCTACACAACTTCGTGACCCCATAATGATTATGAAACCATTAGAGCCGGAAAAACACTCTCCGGGTAGTTTGGTTTTAATTACAAATCAAAAAGACTTCAAGAATCGCCCTATTATTATTTCTCTTTCTAATAATGATAAAGGTGATTATGAAGTCGCCAAAATTACAAGCGCGTATGGCAGAACAGGCTTTCAAAGTTGGATTCAAAGAAATAAAACTCAAAATACGATTCTTTATGAAAATAAAGAACGTACCGGTGAAATGTACACGCCCGAACATCTATCGCCGGGAGTTAAAACTCCCGAACATGATGGTAGCGTAACAATCAACACCAGTACCAATAATAACAGTATATCACATTCAAATCAAAATGTCAATACCCAAAATAATGAAATTTTGAGAAAAAATTATCCGGGCGGGGTTGTCGGCTTCGGAAGCATACAATACAAACAAATTCCCGATAAAAGGTACATAAAAGCCGATAAAATGACAGTTGAAAAACTTGCCGAAACGCTCCATGCAAAGGACATAAAGTTCTCTTGCGTGATTCGTCCGGGCGGCTCGGCTACATTAACCGTGTCGGCTTTAAATTATGAAGAAGCTATGAAAGCCGCCATAGGAATAAATCCGGCATTGGAAAAAAGAAGTCTTCCTTTCAATGAAATATTATCGAAATTTCAAAACGTAAAAGAAGTTTCTCCCGAACAGCACGCCGCAAATTGCCCCTGCTGTAACGACAGCAAACATCACCTTTACATAAAACAAGATAAAGATAACGGAGCTGTGCTTTTGGATTGCAAAAAAGGCTGTAGTTCTTCTGAAATTGTCGCCGCAGTCGGACTTTCTATGTCGGACTTGTTCACTCAACGGAGAAGTGAAGCTGTTAATACCCGTACTCTGAATCCCGCCCCAAAAGAATTAAAAGAACCTCCGCAACCAAAGGAAGGCGAAAGTCGCCCCCAAGAAAGCCCTATAAAGAAATGGCGTAACTATAATTACACCGATATAAACGGCTTACAACTGTATCAAAAGAGCGTAGCTGTGCGTGAAGACGGGGACAAATTCGCGGTATGGAAACACTATGTACCGGAGCAGTTTGTAAATGAAAAGGGTAAAACCACTCATTGGGACAAAGGCTTAAACGGCGGTAAGCCCCCTCTATATAACTCCCCTGTATTGTCGGCGGCTTCTAAAATCTATATTGTTGAGGGCGAAAAGGACGTTGACACTATGAAAGTTCTCGGACTACCCGCCGTCTGTTCTCCCCACGGTTCAAAATGGGACAGTCGTTTTACCCCGCTGTTTGAGGGGAAAGATGTTGTTATAATTACCGATAATGACGAACCGGGCGAATCATACGGAAAGCTGATTGCCGAAAGCCTGTCACCATTGAAACAGGCGGTTAAAGAGACCGATTTTGACATTACTCTATCTGATGAGCGTTCGCTCATCGCGAAGTCGGTCACGATTATATCCGCCGCCGTAATAGCTCCTGTAGCCGAAAAAGAAGGCGGCGATATTTCAGACATATTCGAGCATTACGGTAATAAAGAGACAATAGACAGGCTTAACAAAGCGGAAGAGGGAGCAGAAGTAGCGCAAGACTGCGCGATTAATACCCTTCCCGGGAACACCGAAATACCCAAAAGCGGAACATATATCGCACGACAGAACGGGAAAAATGTTGTAATCGCGGAGTATAATACAATAAATATTTCAGAAATCGACATTGAAGAAAATCAAACAGACGCCCCGACAAACGAAATAGCGCGTAATGAACCCGATATTGATTTTTATGAAGAGAGATAATATGTTTACAAATAACGGTTAAACGCTCTACAGAGCTTTAACGCACGGACGAGGTCGCTCCTTGGGGGCGGTAAGTAAGTCTACTGCCCCTTCTCTGTGCCAATAAAACAAAGACTTACAGAAAGGCTTACATTATGAGCAAAATGATTAAAATTGCATTTTTCAACAACAAGGGCGGCGTGGGTAAATCAAGCGCGGTTATAAATGTCGCTCACGCAATGACACGATTAGGAAAAAGCGTACTTGTCGCGGACTGCGACAGCCAAATGAATACTTTCCGTTTCTTCTCTGGTGAACCCGATATGGAAATTATTCAAAAAACACGATATGAGAATATCGAGATTTCCTGTTACGAAAAGAGCATTGACACCTTAGCAAAGGGTTTATTCGATTTTGATTTCATGCTCTTAGACCTTCCCCCCTCGCTCGATGAGCGGACAAGAGAAATTATTTCAGATTGTGACTTTGTATTTGTCCCGATTGAACTCGGCACATTCGCTATACAAGGTATAGCTAACGTAACGGAAGCTATCGCCGCAACGGGGGCGAGGTTCGGCGGCTGTTTCGTCAGCAAGTTCGACCGCAAGAATCCCGCAGACTATGAACTCGATGAACTCCTCCGGCAAACCCTCGGCGGTAAAGTGATGACGGCGCGGATTCCGTACTCTCGCGTTGTCAAGAACAGCATAAGTTACCGTCAGACTGCTATTGAGTACATGGATTGGACGAGTGCGGCAGAAGCATATATGTCGCTTACGCGGGAGATTATAGCGATATGCGAAGGGGGTGAAGTTAATGCCTAAGAAATCTATTGACCCTGCAATCATGGGAAGCATAAAAACCGCCGCGTTCGGGAGTTTCGCAGATAATATAAAAATGCTTCCGTATCAGTCGTTAAGACCGAATGAAGAGAATTTTTATCCATTAACAGAGATTGAACTACTTGCCGAAGATATTGAGCGTCAGGGCATTAAAAGTAATCTTGTTGTCCGGGAAGACGAAACCGAAAAAGGCAAATACATAATCATATCAGGACACAGGCGGCATAAAGCAGTCGGGCTTTTAATCGAGCAAAAGCGTAATTTCTCAAATTATCTTCCTTGTTTAATAAATCCCGCAAAAAGCCCCGATGAGGAATTGCAAGATTTGATTATGCTCAACGCCACGGCGCGGACTATAAGTGACGGGTTAATGCTCGCACAGTACGAGAAGCTTAAAGCCATTTTTGAAGCTAAGAAAGCAAACGGTGAGAGTGTTCGTATGCGTGAGAAAATTGCTGAGGTTCTGGGGGTGTCTACGGGTCAGATTTCAAAAATTGAGAATGTCGTGAAAAATGCCGCGCCGGAAGTCAAAAAGGCTGTGAAAGACGGTAAATTATCGCTTTCGGCGGCACATCAGACAACTTTTAAGCCGTTGCCACAAATGGCAACAAAGAATAAAAGCTCCCCACCGTTGCCACAAATGGCAACGAAGAATAAAAGCTCCCCGCCGTTGCCACAAATGGCAACGAAGAATAAAAACTCCCCGCCGTTGCCACAAATGGCAACGGGAGAAGCTCACAAGGTATTTCCGTGTCAACCCTCGGACGTTATCGCGGCTTTTAACAGGCTCGACCTTAGTAAATTCTCTCTAAACGCCAAAGATAAAGAACGGCTTTTGGGAATGTTGATTGAGGAGATGAAGGCGGCATGGAAAACGTAACCCTTGATATTTTCTTTTATGTTACGGGCTGTAGCGCGATAATCTCACTCATAGTATCGGTATACTTGTACGATGAGCGTGATAAAAGAAAAGAATATAATATTAAATTCCGAATAGCAGTATGTGTTTCATTAGCTTTATTAGCTGTTTTCGCTGTTCTCTCAATGATTAGAGAGCAATAGAAAAATTCCGAAAAAGCCGCTTGACAAAAAGTGGCTTTTATGGTATACTCGTTAAAGAAAGGCGGGATTTGTTATGATTTATAAAATGATAATTGAGTTTGACGTTGAAAAAGTCGAACGTGAAGGCAAATATGATATTAATAAAATGTGGGCTATGGTTGATGAGTTCTTAGTCGGTGAGTACAAGTTGAAAAAGACCGACCCCGGCGTTTACGTGGATTATCCCGGCGTTGACGGTTATGTAGCACAGATGTGTTTTGCTACAAGCTTTAAAAGGCGTTCTTGGTTTTTTAGCAATCTCAGAAAATGGGAATCCCATGAGTTGGAAGGAAAAAGGGAATTCGACCCCGATTATGAAGACTGGAAAGCCGCTTATGAAACAAGAAAGGCTTCATAATGGCTGTCAAAAGAAAATCATTTGAATTTGATTTGAGTAAAGCCGCGCTTGAAGAATGTGGGTTTAAGGTAAATGGGATTGTCGCAGAAAAACTTGTGCCTTACAATCTGATGTCTAAGGCTCTAAAGTCTTTAGGTTTTGAACACCAACAGTATTCGGTGTACTACTCAAAAAAGCCTTTGACACGTGGTGATGTGGAGAGCATTATAGATAATCTCGATTGCCAACTCCCGTGGTTAAACAAGTGTGTCATGAGATTTGATGTGGCTGATGTTGTCGCACACCACGATTTAAAGGGAACGTTACGGAACGCGGCAACAATCCGCGAATCACAAATTGCCCTCGAACCGATAAAGGATATAGAAGTCAAAAAATCTTCCGAAAACTCCATAGACTTTGATGAAATCGCCGTCCAATCATCAGTACATACCATGTCCCATGAACGCGACCGCGGTAACATCGAGCTTGAAGAACATGACGATATAGAATTAGACTAAACCCGCTCACAAGGCGGGTTTTTCGTTATGTAATTCTACCTCTCGTATTCTTCATCACGTTCATCGCGCCGCTCGTCATCTTGCGCCTTCACGTTCTCCGGCACAAAGTCAGAGCGTTCTTTTCGCCCTAAGTAATTATTTAGGGCGGTTTTCATTGCTTCAAGCTCTCCTACCGTGCGTGAAGCAATTTTTATTCTGCCGTCATGTTCTTCTATTTCTTCGCTTATACGCTCGATTTTCGCCGCCAATAATTCTTCGTCCGGTAGTTTATTATTCTCAAAGCTATAGCTTTTCAAGGTTTCTTTGGCTTGCTCAAACCGCTTTAGTGTTTCGGCGTTTTCGGCGATAATTTGTTCAGCCTTTTTCCCTTTAGCCGCTTTATGCTCCATGTGTACAGGCTTTCCCGCCCTATAATCGGCGACAGCTTGACTAAGCCGCTTAAACTCCGCAACTTCGGTTTTAAGTGCATTTCTTATTTCAATATGCTGTTTGCGCCGTTCTTTTTCCGTATCAATAAATCTGTCAATCTCATGCAGATTGTTAATGCCCTTCTTTTCAAGCTTTAACATGATTTCGCTTGCGGTTTTTACATTTTGAACCCTCGCCCATGCCGTCAACGCTTCGGCACTTCTCATCTTATCCGTGTCGGTATCAATGAGAGGAATCTTAGGTACATATATTGTTTCCCCGTTCAAAAATCTCCTGTAATTTCTTACTCTTTCCGTAATGCCGTCTATGTCGTAAGGACTGCCGAGCGTTCGCGCTCTTGTGAATTTTTGCTGTCCGGGCAGACGGTATTTTAGTTTTATTTCGTTTTTCGGCTTATACTCTATTTCTGCCCCTGCCGCTTTCATCTTTGCAAGGAAATCATCGAAATTTTCTGATTGATAAATTGTCGCGTTTATAAGTATTTTAAGCTTCTGTTTCCATGAAGAACCGCCCGCCGATTTAGACCATTCATAATGACTTTGCCCCTTTTCTCCGCTTAATTCTGTTTCCTTTAAAACGCTTAAATTATTCGCATGGCACAGCTCATCGGAATACTTTCTTAAATCTTTCCATGAAGCCTTTCCGCGATTCTCATTTGTCTCGAACGTCTTATGATTTATCATGTTTGTATTGCAAAATATTATATGATTATGAATGTGTTGCTTATCCGTATGAGTTGACTGTATAAAAAACACTTTCACTCGACAATCTCGTAATTGTCAATGATAATGCCAAATTTTCTTTTTGCATTTTGCCTTACAGTGTGGTAAAAAATTCTGAATCCGATAGGCATACAGGTCAAGTATACCACGGCATTTCCTGTATTTACAACGAACTTGTCTAATAATTCGCCGTAAACTTCGGTGTCGTCGGCGTTGATTTCCGCAGTTTTATTGACTTCGGCGATGTGCAATTTAACCTTATCAATTTGCGCTTGATGAGTGGCGGTGAGGTTTTGCGCCAGATTGATTTCTTCGGTTAAACGTGTGATTTCGCTGTCAAAAAATGCGGCTTGCTCGATTAAATCTTCTTGCTTAATTTTGTCACTAAGCATTAAATCATACGCCTTGCGTTTTTTTACAAGAATCTCCTCAATCTCGATTTCAAGCGGTTTTGTGTCAACGATTTCATCACTTTGTTGCATTAATTTTATTTCATCAAGCATATCTTTTACAATTTCCGTGTGTGATGTTTGAATATGCTCTAATGCAAACCGAATGAATTGCGAAAGCGCGATTTCGTTGATTGCTTTGTTGTCGCAACCGAGAGGATTTCCGTTAACCTCAGTGCCGATTACTTTCCTGTTGCACAGGCGATTTCGACAATGCAACGAACGCATATGCTCCTTGCCTGTTCGGGCGTTGACGGGGTTGTAAGTCCAACCACATTTTCCGCAAATCACTTTGCCCGCGAACCAGTTTTTGGTGGAATGTTTTCTTCCCTCGCAGAACAACGCACCACGCTTTTTAATTTCAGCTTGAACACCGTCCCACAGTTCACGGCTCACGATTCCCTCGTGATGGTTTTGAATACGAACCAATTTATCATCGGAATAATCTTTGATTCGTTTTCCCGTCAAATAGTCGGTTGTGGTGTAAACTCCCTGTGTTAAATCGCCGACATATTTGTCGTTTTTCAAAACGGTTGCAACGCCGCCCATTTGCCAAGCGTTACCTTTAATCGTGAGAATACCTTCGTAATTAAGCGTGTTTGCGATAGAATAAAACGACATTTTTTCATGCAAATACATACTGAAAATGCGTTTCACTAACGCCGCTTCTTCGGGTTCAATTTCCATAACGCCGTTCGTGATTCTGTAACCCAACATCGCCTTGTTTCCCATGACAAAACCGCTTTCCATTTTCCTGCGTTTACCCCACTTGACACGCTCGGACATTTTCCTGCTCTCTTCTTGAGCAATGCTCGCCATAATGGTAAGCCGCAATTCGCCGTCTTTTTCACGAGTATCAATGTTATCATTTGTGAATATAACTCCAACATCAATAGCCGAAAGTCTGCGCGTGAACGAGAGCGTGTCGACGGTATTTCGAGCGAAACGACTTACTTCTTTTGTCAAGATTAAATCAATCTTGCCTTGCTCCGCATCAGCAATCATGCGATTGAACGCCTCACGCTTTTTCACCGAACAGCCGGAAATCCCCTCGTCAAAATATACCTCTTTAAGCCGCCAATTTGGGTTCGCGCCGATATAATCGGTGAAGTATTTTATTTGCGCCGCGAGCGAATGAAGCTGGTCTGCATGGTCGGTTGATACGCGGCAGTATGCCGCTACATTTTTAATTTTGCTATTCATTTTCCTCCTTTTCCCTTAGTGGGAACTACGTTCCCCTGCAATTTTATTATACTACACTTTTCTAATAATGTCAACAGGGGAAACGTAGATTTCAAAAATTATTTTTTGTTTACTTGCATTTGCATGAGCCGTTCAAACTGCTCAGTTGTTATGATTTTGTTTTTGCAAAAATCTTTGTAAAAGCCGACTTTAACAGCCTGCTTGAATTTGCTTAAACTTTCGCCGGACAATATGATTTTTTCGGTTGTTGCGGTGTTTGTTATAACAATTCCTCCCCTTGTGATTTATTTTTTGCCTGTTGCAATCGCCTTTCCGGCGGATTCAAAAACAAATCGAGCCGTTCCTTCAAATTAAACCGCTCGATAAATTCCATTATTTTTGCGAGGCTGTTTTTGAGAAAACCTACCTCGTTTTTCAACTTTTCGTTTTCCATTGTGAGATGAATCGTTTTGCCATACTGCGCTTTTAACTTCGCATTATCAGCGGATAAAGTTTGATTTTCTTGTTTCAAAGTTGCGTTCTCATCTCGTAGTTTCTTGGTTGTTTTAACCGAAGCAATTTGCTTCTTTGCCAAGGTCTGCAAGTTGTTAAAATCATCAGTCGAAACTGTGACCTTATCCCCGAAAATAGCCTGCTTGACTTCAATGTTTTCGACTGCCTTAACGTCAGCCTTTTTCCTTGCGATTTTGTCAAGTTCAGCCTTGTCGGATTCGATTCTCTTTGACTGCTGATTTATAACAGCAGTGTTATTATTAATCGCACTTTCAAGAGTCGCGCTCTTGTCTTCTAACTGCTCAACCTCAGCGGACTTCTCGTCAATTTCTTTGTCGAGATATTCTACATGACCTGCCGAGAACTCGGCTTGTTGGGCGAGGTTTTCAAGGTGTTCAGATTCCTTTTCTACCTGTGATTGTAATTCGGAAATGTTGTCTTTATAAGCCTTGTATTCCTCAACTGCAAAACTCCCTCTCGACTTTTCCGGCTCCTTAATTCCAATACCACGAGCGTTGCAGATTTTCCTCAAAACTTTACGCTCTGAAATGCGCCATTTATTAATTGCATCGATTCCGGTGAATCCCATTTCTTTTAACGCTTGCGACAAGCCGTTTTGCGTGTCAACGCCGCGCTTGTAATGCCCGATTGGAATATAGTCAATGTGGAGATGCGGAGTAGCTTCGTCTTTGTGCAAACAGAGATTGAAGATATAAAAATTGGGATTTCTCGCCGCAAAACTCAACGCATATTCTGTCAGACATTCTGCGACTAATTCACCATCGGGCGTGCCGCAACCGCTGTCATCTTTGTCACCGATTTGCACCAAATCTTCATAAAAACTGTTGCGTTTATCGGGCGAAGTGATTACATGATTACTCGGCGCGTGATTAAAAACGTGTTCAAAATATCCTGTTTCAATGCGTCTATCAGCGCGTTTTTGCTTGGCGTTATACCGTTCAATCGCCGCGCCGAAAATTTTATTATACGCTTCTGCAATCGGCTCTTTTATAAAAGTGATATTATCTTTCATGCGCGAAACATCAACATTCTTAGGCGTAAAACTTCGGTTGTTATGAGAAATACTGCCCTTGCCTTGGCAGTGTGACATTGTTTTTATTTTCATCAATTGCTCCTTTTTGTAAAGTTAATTTCGAGTTAAAAACTTGCTGAATTTACTTCTGTTTGACAGAAGTAACCCCATAGCACTTTTGACATTACACGCAAGCGGTAACGTCAAAAATGCAGGGGCGAAGGGCAAGCCCTCTCGACACCCGCAAGGCTAAAGCCTTGCATTTCAAGCGGAAAATCCGCTTGAAAATCCCGCCCTTTTCGCTCAAAAGTAAGGGCGGGAAAATCAAATCTGCGGATTTGAGAAAAGTGATATTAAAAATGCAACTTTTTAATATCACTTTCTGAAAATGGTTAAAATTTTACTTGACAAAGTTGAATTTTTATGATAGACTGATATTAAAATCGTGGTGAATTAATATCAATTTTCCAAATTGAGAAATTTGTGCTGTACTGATGATATTAAAAACAGCGAGTTTTAATATCAACCGCCGAGAAAATCAAAATCAATCTCCGCACTTAATGCTTCGTCTGATTTTGGGGTCGTGTTTTCCGGAGCAGATGGCAACGAATTAAAGTTTTGCCGAAACCAGTCCAATACTGATTTTTCGAGAGCTGAAATGATTTTCCCAACAAGCTTTTCATCGTAACCCTGCCTGTCAAAATACTCTGCAACCGCCGTTGCGATTGCTTGACTGTTAGACGGAAATTCAGACTTATCCTTCTTTTTAAGATAGTCGTAAGCCTTCTTGTGAAGCGGCTTTTTGAGATTCAATCGAACGCAAATTGTCTTAATGTTATTTTCCATTTTACCTAACCCCTTTCTGCAAAGCCGAGAACGCTATCTGCTCATACCCTTTAGCAGTCGCGCAAATATCGGAAATAATAGTTACCCTTTCTGCGGCATATTTCCCGAAATTCCGAATAATGCAACCTCCACCGCCGACAATAAACAGCTTCATTAAATCTGAATTATACTCATATTTGCGTAGAGTTTCAAAAATATCAGCGGCGTATTTTCGTGCAACTGCGATAATAATTTCAAGATATTTCTTGCCGATATTCGCCGTCCCTGTGCGGATAATTTCCTCGATTACCATATCGTCAATTTTCGCACCTGTGCTGTCCATGACTGCATTTCGGGCGGCGATTACACATTGATTAACACCGAGTTTTTCTGTCCAACACTTGCTTTCAATGGGTTTGCGATTATTAATATACATGATATTCATCGTGCCGTTTCCAATGTCGGCGAGAAGATTTACGCCTGTCATTTCGTCAAGTCGCCCGATAATTGCAGGATAACCCTGCGGAAAAACACTGCACCCGATAATGTTTACACGATATTCCCTGCCGTTGAAATTGAATTGCACAGACTTATTTTTCATCAAATAACTACGGAAATCCTCACGTTGATTTTTCACCCAAGTCAGCGGAAGCCCGGCGGCAATGTGAACATCGGCGGCGGTGATTCCGAACTGGTTCAGCTCCTGTGCAATTGCCATTAAAGTGAGAATATAGAAGTCGTTATCGGTGTTTTTCTCTGCGATAAATGCCTTGTGATCCTCGCCGATTCTGTAATACACGCCGTCGTATTTTAGAATATTTCCTTGAAAGACAGGTTCTGTGTCGTAGGCAGTAATGCCTGTCGGAGTTACTGTTGATGCAGTTTTGATGTTACCGTAACCGTGGTCAATGCCGATGATTTTTGTGTTTAATAATGTTTTCATTTGGTTAATTCCTTTCTGAATTAAAGTTTAATTTTTGGCGTGTAGGCGTGTAAGTAACGCCGCACTGTGAGCGAGTTACACGCCTACACGCCGTTTTTGCGAGTTGTTTAAATAATTGAAATACCTTTAAAGCCGCGAACCCGCTTATTATTTTCGGTTTTGATATTGTAATCGTAAGAAACTTTATACTTCCCCTGATTGCTCTTGAGCCAAGTGATAAAGCCGTCCCGCTTCATGGCGGTCAGAGCGTTTTCGTTGCACCAACTTGAATACACACCGTACAAAACCGCCGATGAAATTTCGGCGGCTTCGGAGAAAGTTATAATATTCCTGTCGGCGAGAAATTCCACAATGTTGCAGTTGTCACTCGTCATTTCGGCGGCGTTGAGCCGCGCTTTTTCGGATATGCTGAACTGATAATTATTCGCGATTAACCGCTTCAGACCTGCGAAAATCCAGTTGAGTATTCCCGATTTTTCGGATACAATTTCATCTGCAAGATTTGGGTTAGTCACACGATTTTCGGGGACAGGCTTCGCTGATAGAATAATCATGCGCCGACTAAAACCGTGCGACTTATCATACAAGCTTCTCACCGTTCCGTTTCCGAAACAGAGAAACCTCGCATACAACTTTTCCGAGTACGACTGCTTGCCCTTAAACTCAATGTCTGTCGGGATTTGCACAGTAATCAGCGACTTGATATATCCCGTGGACGGCAGGGCTTCAAGTTGTAAATCGTCGTCTACAAAAACTAACTTTCCTTTAAGATTTGCGCGGAAAAACCTGTCGGTTTCTATTCTCCGAAAACTTTCCTCGGTCATGCTGTCACCGAAAATCTCTTTTACAATAGTACCTAACACGCTTTTGCCCTCGCCGCCGTTACCGATAATTGACAGCATCGCTTGCCCACGTGTGGACGGAATCAGCAAGTAGCCGAGATATTCCTGTAAAGTTTTTATATCATCATATTCCAACAAATCCGCTAAGAAATGCAGAAACTTTACAGGTTGCGGAGCTTCCGAATTATACTCAACATTGAGTCTGTTCGCACAAAAGACTTGCTCATTTGAAAAACTTCCACTTGTTTTTAGTACGCCATTCAGCAGATGAATTTCGCTCTCGCTGACTTCCGGCGGCTCGCTGTAACACCGCAGTTTGAGCGTTCCGACAAGGTTTTTGACCTTACCGTAAACGCCCTCCTCAATGTGCTTCATAATAATAGTTGCAATTTTGTGCTTGATTTCTTCCTCGTCAACTTCGCCGTGCAAGTCGCGGAATTGACCGCCGATACATTTAAGATTGCGATTTTGTAAAAATAACTTGCAGAACTCGACTTCATTGACGGATTTCTTGCCTTTCTCGCTGAGCGTTACCCAGGGTGGGAAAGTTTCGTTGGTTGCGGGTGCGATTGATTCGTTGGTTTCGTTTTGATTATTTTCCATAAATAACCTGCCTTTCTTATTTTTTGCATAATAAAAACACGCTGTCATTCCAACAACGTGCTGTTTACTGGTTTTCTTCAAATTTCTCAAAAATCTTCCTGATGTGCCGAATTTTCTTGATTACACCACTATGATTCTTATAACCGAGCATTTCTGCGATTTTCTCGTATGTATGCCCGTGCGCCCGAAGCGTGATAATTTCTTTGTCTTTCGGCGATAACAATGCCTTAAACCGCTCAACATAATCTTTTGAGTCTATGTATTTCTGTGTGTCAAAAGGGTCGGAGGCGATTTCGTGAATTTTATCGTCCTCGTCTGCCATGCAGTCCTCAAGCGAAACGAGGGTCAGCTCCCGCTTTTCGTACCAACGCGTGTGATACCACTTCCGATGAAACCCACGGCGGGCGCGAGTGTCCCACGGCTCAAAATCTTCATCACACGGCATTTTCCGAACAGCATCGAGAACAGGCTGCCAGCCCTGCTCATCAATCGCCCGCCGGACAACTCGGCTCATTGTTTCGATTATATATTCGGGCTTGAAAAACGGAATGAACGGCTCTTCATAAACCGCCTGCAAGCCGAACCCGATTTCTTTTTCAAGCAGCTTCACCCACAACGGCAGTGAATACGACAACTGCCAGACCGGGCAATAGCCCGTGTAATGCTCTTTCCAACCCCTAAACCCGAAGTGCCGAAACGCCAACGCCGCCGAAGCATCCATGATTTCAAGCAGAAATTGGTCGCTCTCGACTACGGTTTTGAGTTCATCAGATTGCAGGATTTCCCGAAAACAGCGGGGGAGTTTGCGGAGCGTGGGGCAACGTGAGATTAGGTCTTGTGGGATGAAGTACATCATCGGCACAAAGCGCAGGTTGCTGTCGCGGGGGATTCGGATTTGGTTCATGGCGGGATTCCTTTCGGGTTGATGATAGACGTTATACATATATATGCCGCAAGTATGGGTGAATTGTTCCTATTATTGAAAATTATTTTTTCAAAGGCGTGAAAACGGCATTAAATCATAACTGTGTATTTATATATGCCCTATCTAAAGCTATATTGTTCCTATAATTGAAATTTATTTTTCAAAGTCGTGAGACTTGCGCCAAAATGCGCCTTATAATTATATATGCCCTAAGCAAAGCTGTATTGTTCCTATTGTAGCATATTATTTTTGAAATGTCAAGAAAAAAATTTTCAAGAAAGGTTTGCAAAATTGCTCGTAATATGGTATAATGATTATATATTCAAATTTTCAATAGGAGGAAACGGCGTGAATCTAACCACGGCTAACAGCAAACTAACCGAAGAAGACGTAAAACTCCGCTTCATCACCCCTGCGATTGACTGCAAGTGGGACAAGCACACCCAAATCCGCATGGAACATTGCTTTACCGACGGGCGTGTCATTGTTCGCGGTGATGTGGTTACTCGTGGGAAAAAGAAAAAAGCCGATTATATCTTGTCATATAAAAGTAATATCCCTCTCGCTATTGTCGAGGCGAAAGATAACACGCAGTCGGTCGGCGCAGGTATGCAGCAAGCGACCCTATACGCAGAGATTCTTGACATTCCGTTTGCATACAGTTCCAACGGCAACGCTTTCCTTGAACACGACATGAAAAACGGCACAGAGCGCGAAATTGCAATGGAGGATTTTCCTACCCCCGATGAATTATGGCGAAGGCACATAGGCGAAATGCGCTTTACTCCCGAACAGGAAAAGCTGATTACCGTGCCATATTATTACAGCCACGGCGATAAAACCCCGCGTTATTATCAGCGTGTGGCGATTAACCGCACTATTGAAGCTGTTGCTTGCGGTCAAGACCGCATTTTGTTGGTTATGGCGACGGGTACAGGCAAGACTTATACAGCTTTTCAGATTATACATCGGCTTTGGAAGTCGGGGACGAAGCGGAAAATATTATTCCTTGCCGACCGCAATATCCTTGTTGACCAAACCATGCAACAAGATTTCAAGCCGTTTGAGAAAATCATGACGAAGATAAAAGGCAAGGAGTTAGACAGCGCGTATGAACTCTACCTTTCGTTGTACCAACAACTCGCAGGAGATGACAATGAAGAACCTTTCCGCGAGTTTCAACCCGATTTCTTCGACTTGATTATAATTGACGAGTGCCATCGCGGAAGCGCGAAAGATGATTCTCGTTGGCGAAAAATCCTCGAATATTTTAACTCCGCTACTCAAATCGGCATGACTGCCACTCCGAAGCAAACGAAAGAGGTTTCTAATATAACTTACTTTGGCGACCCGATATATACATATTCTTTGAAGCAAGGAATCGACGACGGTTTCCTTGCTCCTTATAAGGTTGTGCGGATTGGTTTGGACAAAGACCTTGAGGGTTGGCGACCGCCTGCCGGGAAGGTTGACATTTACGGAAACGAGATTGAGGACAGGGAGTATAACATCAAGGACTACGACCGAAATCTTATTATTGACGACCGTACAAAAACAATCGCAAAGAGGATTACTGCGTTTTTGCGTAAAACTAACCGTTTTGACAAAACAATCGTGTTTTGCGTTGACATCGACCACGCCGAGCGTATGCGACAGGCTCTTATTAATGAGAACAACGACTTAGTTGCAGAAAACAATAAGTATGTTATGCAGATTACGGGCGATAACGAAGTAGGCAAGGCGCAGCTTGATTATTTCATCGCCGAGGACAGCAAATACCCGGTTATTGTTACAACTTCAAAACTGATGACAACAGGGGTTGACTGTAAAACCTGCAAGCTGATTGTTCTTGATAATAACATCAATTCCATGACCGAGTTTAAGCAGATTATCGGGCGCGGCACTCGCCTAAAACCCGAATACGGCAAGGAATACTTCACGATTATGGATTTTCGCAACGCAACTCGCCTATTCGCAGACCCCGACTTTGACGGCGAACCCATTGTCGTTGACGGAGATGAAATTATACACGATGTACCCGAACCCCCCGAAACACCGTGTTTCCCCGAACCGCCAACAGACGGAGCCGGCGAAGCTCCAACTCCGAGAATGAAATACCACGTTAATGATGTTGATGTCAAGATTATCAACGAGCGTGTTCAATATTACGACAAGGACGGCAAACTGATTACCGAGAGCGTTCGGGATTATTCGAGAAAGAACATACTCGGCGAATATGCAGAACTCAGCGATTTTTTGAACGCTTGGAATAGCGAAACTCGCAAACAGGCGATTATTGACGAGTTGAAAGAGCGTGGTGTTCTGCTTGATGCACTTCGGGAAGCGGCAGGCGGGCGCGATATTGACGACTTTGATTTAATTTGCCATATCGCTTTTGATAAAAAGCCTTTGACCAAAGCCGAGCGGGTCAATAACGTCAAAAAGCGTGATTATCTGGGTCGATATGAGGGCTTGGCGCGTGAAGTGCTTGATGCTTTGCTTGATAAGTACGCAAAGGCAGGAATTGCGGACTTAGAAAGCGTGAAAATCCTTATGATTGACCCATTCCGCAGACTTGGAAGCACCGAGAAAATTTTTAATGCTTTCGGCGGCAAGCAAGGTTATATAAACGCAGTTACAGACTTGCAAAAACAAATTTATGAGGGAATATCGGCATGAGTTTAAATGGTTTTGTTAAAAGATTACAGGATATAATGCGAAACGATGCAGGGATTAACGGCGATGCACAGCGCATTGAGCAGATGGTGTGGATTCTGTTTCTCAAGGTCTATAACGCAAAGGAAAACGAGTGGGAGTTAGTTAACGACCGCTATGTTTCTGTTATCCCCGAAAAGTTTCGGTGGAATAATTGGGCGGTTGACCGCAAGGACGGCAAGGCGATGACGGGCGAAGCCTTGCTTAATTTTGTAAACAATGAATTGTTCCCGGCTCTGAAAAATCTTGAGATAGATGAAAACGCACCTATGAGCAAAATCATCGTCAAGTCTGCGTTCATGGATAATAACAATTACATGAAAGACGGTATTTTGCTCCGTCAAGTTGTTAATGTGATTGACGAGTTGGACTTCGGCGAATACGATAACCGCCATGCTTTCGGCGAGATTTACGAAACAATTCTGCGAAGCCTTCAAAGCGCGGGTAATGCAGGCGAATTTTATACGCCGCGACCCGTTACTGAGTTTATGACCGATATGGTTAAGCCCAAATTAGGCGATAAAATTGCTGATTTCGCTTGCGGGACAGGCGGGTTTATTACATCTGCGTTGAAGGTTCTTGATAGACAAGTAAAAACAGTCAAGGACAGGGAAATTTATAACCATTCCGTCTATGGTATGGAGAAGAAAGCCCTGCCGCATTTGCTTTGCGTGACGAATATGCTTTTGCATGATATTGATAACCCGATTATAATTCACGGCAACTCGCTTGAAAAGAATATCCGTGACTACAAAGAAGCGGACAAATTCGATATAATTCTGATGAATCCGCCCTACGGCGGAAGCGAGAAAGAGGGCGTGAAAATCAACTTCCCCGCTGATTTACAGTCGAGTGAAACTGCGGATTTGTTCATGGCGGTAATTATGTATCGCTTGAAACGTAACGGCAGAGCGGCGGTGATTATTCCCGATGGCTTCTTGTTCGGGACAGATAATGCGAAAGTTGCTATTAAAAAGAAACTGCTTGAGGAATTTAACCTGCATACTGTCGTGCGTATGCCGCACAGCGTTTTCGCGCCGTATACGAGCATCACTACGAATATATTATTTTTTGATAAGACCAAGCCGACAAAGGAAGTTTGGTTTTATCGGCTTGATATGCCTGACGGGTTCAAGCATTTTTCTAAGACTAAGCCGATGAAGCGGGAGCATTTCGCGTCTGTTGACGAGTGGTGGAGTAACCGTGCGGAAGTTACGGTTGATGGGTTTGATAAGGCGAAGTGCTATTCTGTGCAGGAGTTAATCGAGCGTAATTACAACATCGACCTTTGCGGTTTTCCGCATGAGGAGGAAGAAATTCTGCCGCCGCATGACTTGATTTTGCAGTATAAAGAAAAGCGGGCGAGCCTTAATGCCGATATAGACAGGGTTTTAGCGGAGATTGAGGGGATTATGGGGGTGGAAATATAGTGGATAATAATAAGGTTATGAATTTCAGCGATGCGGCGATTGTAATAAAAAATGCGATTATCCGTTCTCGATACCAAGCATCTACTCTTATTAATAAAGAACTGCTCGGCTTGTATTATGCTGTCGGGCGGTATGTTTCCGAAAATTCACGCGGATTTTGGGGACAGGGTGCTATAAAACAAATTTCCAATTTTTTACAAAATGAATTACCGGGATTAAGAGGATTTTCCGAGGGCGGAATTAAAAAAATGCGGCTATTTTATGAGAACTGGGAATCTGTTTTTGTAAATCGTTCGTTAATAACGAACGATTTACAAAAAAATGAAAATTATGGAAATCGTCATTTATTAAATGACGAAATACAAAAGATTGTTAATAATGATATTATTGATTTAAACTTGTTGTCAAAACATATCGGCGGTTTTGAAAGTCCCGAGTTTTTCATAAATAATTTTTACAAAGTCGGGTTTACACACCATTATGAAATCTTGGCGAAGGAAAAATCGCTTGAAGGCAGATTATTTTATATTTCGCAATGCGCCGCTGCGTTTTGGACTGTCGATACGCTAAAAACGTATCTGCGTGGAGATTTATATCAATCGGGAAAAATCCCCAACAACTTTCTGCTTACCCTGACCGAACAAGAGCAGGCTCAACGGGCAATTCAATCTTTTAAAGAAGAATATTTTCTCGACTTTATCAATATTGAAGATGAAGTCAATCCCGATGAGCGAGTATTCGAGAACAGTATTATTAAAAATATTAAAAAGTTCATTTTATCATTCGGTAATATGTTTTGCTTTATTGCAAGTCAATATCGCGTAGTGATTGAGGGAGAGGAAAAATTTATAGATTTACTGTTTTATAATCGTGAATTACGTTGTCTTGTTGCGATTGAATTAAAGCGCGGCAAGTTTGAACCCTCATATTTAGGGCAGTTGAATTTTTATCTTTCATTACTTGATGAATATGTCAAATTGCCTGACGAAGCACCGTCAATAGGGATTTTGTTGTGTAAAGAAGCTAATCGCAATATAGTAGAATTTGCTGTGCGTGATTATACCAAGCCTATGGGCGTGGCTACATACCGCACAAAAAATGATATGCCGGAGAATTTGCAAAAAGCCCTACCCAATATCGAGGACATGAAAAAACTACTTGAAACCGCCACTGATGAACCCTCGGAGGTGGAAGAATGACCGCACAGCAACTAAAAAACTCAATTCTGCAACTCGCCGTGCAGGGCAAACTCGTCCCGCAAGACTCGAATGACGAACCCGCAAGTGTACTGTTAGAGCGGATTCACAAAGAAAAAGCACAGCTTGTCAAAGCAGGGAAAATCAAAAAATCCAAACCACTCGCACCAATCACAGACAACGAAATTCCTTTTGATATTCCCGATTCATGGCAATGGTGTCGGTTTGGAGATATAATTGATGTATCTTCCGGAAAAAGTTTAACCGCTGCTCAAATGAATAAAACTGGTAAAAACCCTGTTTATGGTGGTAATGGAATTACCGGGTATCATAATGAAAGTAATTCTGTTGAAAACACACTCGTTATCGGTCGTGTAGGTTTTTATTGTGGTGCAACACATATAACCTCCGAATCGGCGTGGGTAACAGATAATGCACTTATAGTTTCTTTTCCGCAAGATAGCGTTTGTATTCACTGGCTACGTTTATTAATTGATTGTGCCAATTTGAGAAAACTTTCAAGTTCTACTGCGCAACCTCTTGTTTCGGGCAAATTAATATATCCATTACCCGTCCCCCTTCCGCCTCTCGCCGAGCAACACCGCATTGTCGCAAAGATAGAAGAACTGCTCCCGCTTGTTGAAGAATATGGCGAGAAGCATGAAGCGCTCGAAGCACTTAATAAAGCTTTCCCGATTGACCTCAAAAAGTCAATCTTGCAATCGGCTGTGCAAGGGAAATTGGTTGAGCAGGACAGCGGGGACGAGCCTGCGAGTGTCTTGTTGGAGCGGATTCGTGCGGAAAAGGAGCGGCTTGTCAAAGAGGGGAAAGTTAAGAAGTCTAAACCATTGCCGCCGATTAAGGAAGATGAAGTGCCGTTTGATTTACCGTGTGGGTGGGTTTGGTGTAGGTTGGGGGAGGTTTTATTAAAACTTACAGACGGCGCACATCATACACCGCAATATACAATCAGCGGAATACCATTTTTATCTGTTAAAGATATGAGCAACGGTGAAATTTCCTTTGATAATACCAGATACATTTCAAAAGAAGCGCATGATGATTTATATAAAAGATGCAATCCCGAACGTGGAGATATTTTGTTGACAAAAGTTGGTACAACGGGCGTTCCTGTGCTTGTCGAGGTCGATAGAGAATTTAGTTTATTTGTAAGCGTCGCTCTGTTAAAGTTTAATCGTGATTTTATATGTGATAAATTCTTAGTTAATTTATTGAAATCGCCGCTCGTGCAGGAGCAATGTAACGAAAACACCCGCGGCGTTGGAAATAAAAATTGGGTTATGCGAGATATAGCCAATACAATTATCACTCTTCCGCCGCTTCGGGAGCAGGAGCGGATTGTGGCGAGGGTTGAGGAGTTGTTGGGGGTTATAGAAAGGATGTGATTTCTGTGTCAAGAGTACCAAATTCTTTGTTATATAAAACAAATTTAGGCGAATTCCATATAGCAAAGTGTGAAGAAAAACTCGTAGCTATGGCTAAAAAGAATATTAAGGCACAATTAATTTTAACATCACCTCCATTTCCGCTTAATCATAAAAAGCAGTATGGTAATCTATCGGGCGAAGAATATTTAAATTGGTTGACCACGCTTGCTCCTCTTTTTGCTTCTTTGTTGACGGAAGATGGTTCAATAGTAATTGAGTTAGGAAATGCATGGGAAAAAGGTCGCCCCGTTCAATCTTTGCTTACCCTAAAATCATTAATGTCTTTTGTGGAGAATCCCAAAGCAAATTTAAGGCTTTGTCAAGAATTTATTTGTTATAATCCCGCAAGATTACCCTCGCCCGCTCAGTGGGTAACAATTAATAGAATTCGTGCAGTAGACAGTTTTACTCACGTTTGGTGGATGTCAAACTCTGATTATCCCAAGGCGGATAATTCAAAAGTTTTGCGTCCCTATAGTAAGAGTATGCTACAATTATTGAAAAAAGGAGCATATAATGCAGGGAAGCGTCCATCTGAGCATAAAGTTAGCGAGCAAAGCTTTCTTACGAATCATAATGGGAGCATCAGTCACAACGTACTTGAATTTGAGCAAATGGACGAGAATAGAGAAGTAAGACTTCCGACAAACGCTTTGAGTGTAGCTAACACTAAATCGAATGACCACTTTTCAAAAGAGTGCAAGAAACACAAGATAATACCACATCCTGCGAGGATGGCACCTGAATTAATAAGTTTCTTCATAGAGTTTTTGACCGATGAAGGCGATTTAGTTTTAGACCCATTTGCCGGTTCGAATACAACGGGGCGATGTGCTGAATACCTTAAACGGCGTTGGATAAGCATTGAAACCAATGCTAATTATGGCGAACAGTCAAAATTAAGATTTACAGACCCAATTCTAAATGCAAAACTAAAATGTTACGAGGTGGCAATAGATGGATAATCAATCGAACCCAAAAGAAACTTTACGCGATATTCCACCATTTGAACAATTGATGGAAACCCTGCACAAAACAATAAAAATTGCTTGGAATATTGAAAACAAAATGCATCAACCGAGTATTGATAGGTGGTTGGATAACTTCACTGGAGAGGCATTAAATGAAGCTTATGCCGATAAGAGCGAAGCGGCGCAACGTGAAAAACAATTGGCGTTATTTTTACTTTGCAATTTCGTTTATTATAACGAAAGTGAAGTAAAATATTTAGCGAGACTAATGCTGAAAAAATACGTTCATAGTGTCTTTGAAACAGAAAATAAAATATTTGTTTCAGAAGATGATATATATACCTTGCTTGATGAAAAAACCAAATTTTCATATTTGGGAGAGGCGAGCGAAAGTTCATCATATTTACTATATTTGTTTAGACAAGAAAATGGGTTATCGAGAAAAGTTTTTTCTGAGAACCAAAACGCAGAGAACGTAGTGTTTATTGACGATTTTTCTATCTCTGGAAGTCAAGCTGAAATGTATCTCAAGTCCAAAATTAAAAATCTTGGTGAAGACAAACGCTATTATGTCCTTTTAATGATTGCGACTGAAGAGGCAATAGAATTATTAAATAAAATTGGCGGCGTTACGGTGTTACCTTGTATTTATTTAGATGAAACAGCAAAAACTTTCAATGAAAGCTCTATAGTCTTCGCCGGATATAAGGATAACTGTAAATTGGAGACCCAAAAAATGTGCGAATATTACGGCGAAAAAATAATAACAAGCACGAAAGACATGAAACCACTTGGATTCGACGGAAAAGGATATTTGTTTGGTTCATATTATAATGTTCCTGACAATACTCTACCGATATTTTGGAGTTCTAAAAATAATTGGATATTCTTATTTAAAAGACATGATAAGCAATACTATAAGAGCAATATTGGTTGGGGAGGTCATTATGTATAATAATTATAAAAATCCATTTGCCACATTTAACACAAATGGTATGCCCTCTGAGCAGTTGTCAGAACTTTTTACCGACCCCTTTAAATATATTAACAAAACACGTCAAGACATCACAAGTGATTCTTCCTCTATTATTTTTGTTGGCAGTAGAGGAACAGGCAAAACAATGCTTTTAAGACAACTTTCTTATAATGTGCAAAAAGTATCATTGGATGGGTTATCATTTTGGGATAAGGTAAATATCGAAAAATTTGTTGGAGTTTATTTTAGGATTGACAATGTTATGCTACGACGATTGGAATCTATTTCTGATTATGCTCCTAATCTCGCATCATTTTCAGAAAATATATTCACACATTTTTTTGAACTTACGATTTTTAAAGATATTCTTGAATTTATCAAAATACTTTTGAATGACAAAAATTTAGAAAAGACAAATGAAATTTACAAAACAATTATTTTGGAACTTACAAGTTTGTTGAACTTAGAAGAAAATAAATGTTTTAGTGATATTGATGAGATGATATCATATATTGTTAAGCAAATTAATTATGTATGGAGATTTCAATCTAAAAAATCAATTGATATTAATAATACAGTGACTTTTGAGCCGGAATGCAATTTAATTCTACAAGGCAGACTGACAGATGAATTTTTGAATAAACCCATATTTAAATTATTAGGGCTTGAAGATATCAATCTTCTTGTTTTAATTGATGAGTTCGAAAGTTTTTCAGAAAGACAACAAAAAATATTCAATACCGCCATGCGTTTCACGAAGGAAAAAGGTGTTAGATATCGCATTGGTATGCGTCCATATGGATTTAAAACATACGGCACGCTCGATAATGATGATTTTGTTAAAGTGGGTCGGGATTACCAAGAAGTTGAGTTGGGGTTTCGTTTTGTTGGCAAGGGGACAGAAACATATATTGAACTTGTGAAAGAAGTAGCTAATAAACGACTTTCGCTCGTGGAATGCTTTAAGGGAAAAACTATAGAATCTTTTTTAGGAAAAACGGAAATTTATGAAGAAGAGGCAAAATTAATTGTTAAAGGAAGAGACAAACATATTGACGAATATTTAAAAATAATAAACAAAGAACGCAAAGAGCAAAACTTAAATGAAATTGACAAAAAGGATTTTACGAATTTAAGAGATGAAAATCCATTATTTGAATTAGAAAATCTCCGTTTGCTTCGTAATCATAGCATTGAATATGTTGAAAAAGCATTTAATGACTATAAAAGTAAAAAACCATACGAAGCAGGCAAGGAAAGGGCTAAATATGCAAATGATTATGAGAATAAATATAAGCTAAGTTTTATATTTATTCTTTGCACTATTTATAGTGCCGAACGTAAAGCGTATTACGGATTTAAAGACTATTGTTTAATGTCATCAGGGATATTGGGACATTTCATTGAGTTATGCCGCCGAGCATTTGACAAGGCATATTTTGATAATTCAGAATCTTTATTATTGGGAAAGCAAATTTCGCCAGCTATCCAAACTGATGCCGCATATGCCGCTTCTCAAAAAGAGCGTGATATGGTTGAAAGGATTACTGAACATGGAAAGAAATTGAAGATTTTCATAGATAACTTAGGTAGTGTATTCTCCTGTATTCATATGGACAAATTAATTCGCTACCCAGAAACAAATCTATTCCCTGTTTCAGGTTCTCTAAGTGATGACAACCAAGAGTTACTTAAAGTCGCTTGCAGATGGGCGTTAATAATTAAAAAAAACAATATGCAAGACCCAAATGCAAGTGGGAAAAAAGGCGATATCTACTTTATTAACAGAATGTTTGCTCCTACTTTCAAAATTTCTTATAGGACACGAGGGGGATTCAATCCTGTGCTTGTTACCGACGAATATTTCACACCCGATTTCTCGCCAGAAAGTATTTTGAAAAATGTAAAAACAATAGAATCAAATACCGAATTGCAGTTAACTTTGCTTGATATGGAGGAATAAAATGGATTACAAAGTTTATCACATGACAAATGTTTTGGAGTCTGATTTGTCCGCTTCAACCGTTAAATCAGAAGCTTTCATTTGCTTTAACACGCATGAAGATAGGTCTTTTAATGCATTTCAAAGTTTTACAGAAAGAAGTAAAATAAGCGATGTAATGATTCTTTCATTTATGTCCGATTATTCAAATTTGCCATTATATTTTCATGTTCATGATATACAAGTTATTAATTTTTCCCTTGAAAAAGATTTAAATTGTGATATGATACCTTGCTTGAAAGCTATTAACGAATACATCAAAGGTAAAGAAGTGATTAATATCGACATTTCTTGTATGCCTGTTCCCTTTCTTGCTCAAATACTTCATTTTCTTTTTGAGTATCATTCAGATAAGCCAATAAAAATCTATTACACAGAACCATCACATTATACACTGCACTCTTTATTTGACTATTCTGCGTTTGGTGGTGAAATAACTCTTGAAACTATAAAAGGGTTTGAAGGAGAAACTTCTCAATTTGGAAATATCAAACGTGTACTTTTTTACCTTATGGGATTTGAAAAAGAGTATCTCGATAGGCTTATACCTCAAGAAGTACCACCAGATGAAATTGCACCAATCAATGGATTCCCCTCATACTTTCCTAAGTATAAGGATATAAGCCTTATCAACGAAGGAACCGATTTTCGCGAAGAAGATATAGAGATAATTTATGCAGAATCTAACAACCCATTTGATGTTTATAATGCAATAACAGCATTAGAAGATAAATTTAAAGATTGTCATATTGATATAATACCCGCAGGCACGAAGCCAATGGCATTAGGCGCTTGTTTATATGCACTAAAAAATGTCAATAATACTCGGTGTAGAGTCATTTTTCCCATTCCTTCGGATTATAAACCAAAGCAAAGTCATGGATGCGGTAAAATGTGGGAATACTGTTTATAGAAAGGAAAATTTTATGAAAATCATTCAACCATCGTTTGAAATTATGGAAAACATTAACGGCAATGAGATTCTTAAAAGCATTGAGCGTTGTGGTCGTATTTGCTATAAGAGCGAGGACAGCATAACTGACTCATCGGCACATGGGTTCATTGGGCGAATTATCAAAAGTGGTCATGAATCAGTTATTGAACACGAGAAAGTAACTGTAAAAGTTATCTGTGACCGTGGTGTGAGTCACGAGATTGTTAGGCACAGAATTGCGAGTTATAGTCAGGAGAGTACGAGATATTGTAATTATTCCCAAAATAAATTTGGGCGCGAGTTAACTCTTATAAAGCCCTGTTTTTGGGAAGTAGGTTCTACCGAATATGCCATATGGGAGCAGTCAATGCAAATTATTGAAGACAACTATAACAAATTAATTGATGAAGGAGCTAAACCCGAAGAAGCTCGAAGTATATTACCTAACAGCCTCAAAACTGAAATTGTTGTTACTATGAACTTACGAGAGTGGAGACACTTTTTTAAGTTAAGAACTGCTCCACAAGCACATCCACAGATGCGCGAAGTAGCAATACCGCTTTTAAAACACTTTCAAGAGATTGTTCCTGTTGTTTTTTCTGATATTATTGTGTAGAAATGTGGTTATATTGTTTTTAGCTATTATTTTTAACTCAAATTGTTAAAAATCGCCCTCAGAAAGGAGGGCGATTTCTACGCCATCGCAGGGGAACGTAGAGTTAATCGTATTTTTATGAAAGTTGTTTTTGGTAAGTCAATGTGAGTAGCCAAAACATATTGATATTGTCCTTTTAAAACGCGCTCTGCAAGCTGTCTTCCAATTTCAAAAGCTTGCTCCGGCGTGACCTCACCGTGTTCAAAACTCTGCATAATATGTTGTGCTAAAATTTTACTTCTGCCGCTTCCGTTTGCTCTCGTATTTTCAAAACTCTTAGCCGCTTCTGCGGGATTTTCTCCGCACATAAAGTAGTCGGTGAGGATTCCTTTTTCGGTTTTCTCACCGTTTACGATATATTCGACTGATGTCTTTTCATCGCTTACTATGTATTCAACTGCCGAGCGGTCTGTAACATATATCGGCTTGATTTTAGTTACTGCCATAACCTCTGCTCCAATACATTTTTAATTTCATTTATTTCATGAAATATTTTCTCGGAAACGCTTTTAAGCTTCTGAATTTCGGCAATGTCATTTTGTGAAATTCTTCTTGTTTGATTTGCTCTTAGTGCTATTTGGTTGATATTTACACATGCTCCGGCAATTTGTCTTTTGAGATAATCTATATCGGAATTATCGAAAGAAAAAACCTTACCAAAGACGATTTCTTTTCTCATAAAATCACTTAGGCTACGTTGTTTTGAAGCTTCATATTTTGCTTGAATATGTTTCTTTTCAATGTCATTTACGCGAAAATTCATAACGTGATTTCGTTTTTCTAAATCTTCCATATCATACCTCAAAGCGATTATTTTCTTAGAAATATTTCTTTTTCAATGAAATTTTAAAAGGGGTTTTAGGGGCTTGCCCCTAACAAGCAAAGGTACTGTGTAGGCAAATTGTATTTGAACCCTGAAAGGGTGAAAAATGCGATTTGTCTTACACAGTGCAGTGCTTGCTACTTCGTGAACCCCGAAATGTGACCTTGTCTTTTAGCACTCGTTTTTACGTTTTTGCCAAAGAATTTTAAGCAACATTTTTTCGTTTAGCTCTCTGATAAAATACATTGAAAAGAAATTTTTCTCTACTTGAATAATAACATATTTTTCATTAATCTGTCAAGTAGATAATATGTCTTTTACGAAAAATAGTAAAATATATTTCAAAAACTCTTGACATTTAGAAATTTAGTGTGTATAATAAAAACAAGCTCTATTAACCTAAAAGAAAAACGAGCCATAAAGAGGTACATAATTATGAAAAAGTTTTATTGTTCTTTGTTAGTTCTTGTGATTTTAGTGCCGCTGTCACTTACAGCGTGTTCGGGCGGCGGACTATCGGGAACATATTCGGGCGAAGCAAAATACGGAGAAATCTCTATTAACTTTAAGAGTTCAGGAGAATGCACTTGGCACGAGGGCGGTTCGGTCTTTAATGGAACATACGAAGAAACAAGTGACGGTTATTACTTACTCATAAAGGGAAGCGGATTTATCACCGACCAAGAATTTAATGCGGTCAAAGACGGAGAAGATTTAATAATTACAGTTTACAAAGAGGAAGTAAAATTTACATTATCTTAATTAATCGGCAGGGGTTATTATTATAGTGTTTTACACGACTTTCTTTGCACGGAGATTGTCTATGACTACATATGAAAAAAGGGGCTGTGGTTGCAATTTAGTTATTTTAGACGTAATAGTAATCATATTGCTTTGCATATTTGCATTACCTGAAATAGTAGCGCATGAAATTCATCTTGTTTTTAAAATAGCGATTGGATTAATGCTGTCCGTAGCTTTTTTTCTGTTGCTAAAGATAAAATTTGTAGGATTAGCTTTAAATATAGTAATAGGACTTTTATATGTGCTTATTATATATGCGATTGTTAATAACTCTTATGTCGAAAATTCGATGGGTGAAAGCGTTGGTATACTAACAAATCTTTTTAATAACGACCCGATTTGGTGGTGGACTATTATAATAATTGCTTGCGTACTTTTTGTTGGCGCACATCTTCAATCCTCTACAAATCTTGGAATTAATTCTATTAGCCGAAAGAACACAAATTTTGAAAATTTTGAAGACGAGTATTTTGAGAATGATACTTTTAAAGAGCCGAATCATGAAAAAAATCAAGAAAGAGTGCAAGAGGAAACAGCAGAGCAGAACAAAAGAGAGGAAGAAAAAAACAGCTTTTCGTTATTTGCGGGTTGTAACACAATCGAACAACTAAAACCTGCTAAATAAAGTCAAGCTATAATTCAAGAGTTCACAAAAAATTAACAAATATAAAAATATGTACGGCAAACAGACCGTCGCAAAATTTGAATTTTACGGCAGTCGTGAGGTA
>Ga0099364_10000467_pt1 | contig 68317 bp, 66 predicted proteins | sample TergutTh196P3_FD_73070 | JGI IMG/M metagenome (GOLD analysis project Ga0099364, IMG submission 73070) | Microcerotermes parvus P3 segment gut microbial communities from Pointe-Noire, Republic of the Congo - Th196 P3 | ecosystem: Host-associated > Arthropoda: Insects > Digestive system > Gut ... | reverse complement strand
AATTTTGACGGATGCAGAGAATGTCATATCAGACCTGATTGGCTCTTAATTTATGATTATGAAAACCTTGAAAAAGGCGAAAAGCAACTCCTGCTTATTAGAACAGGTTCTCATTCCGAGTTGCTTGAATAGTGAAAACGACGATAGCTCTGCGCTGTACAGGACGCCGTGGGCGGCGTCCCCTACAAAATTGGTGTGGGTGGTAGAATGGGATTAGAGGAAGCGGGAGTCGCCACCATGACGATTCCCGCTTCATTATTAAGCATGTTCAACCGAGTAAATCTGAATCGGGACTTCCCCTACAGATAACTGCGGCTTGTCCGCAAGTTCATATAAGCGAAACTCCCCTAAGTTGTAACATATTTCCCTGTTGAAATACTTCAAAATATCACTACCGAATAAGCTACGAAGGGTTGTCCCGAGTGCAAAAAACACACGGCAATGCTGTAACTCGCGGTCACCGAATTTGATTGAAACATTTGTTATGTACTGCAACGGGACATTTTTATTGCCCATTGCCAAAGATGCCCCGCCTTCGTGATGAGGACAGGATTTCAAAAACTCCTGCGTGTAACCAAGGTAATTTAAAGCCTTACAACTTACTGTTGTAAAGTCAGAGCCGGAATCATATTTAAAATCCACATCTTTTAATGATTTTCTATCACCTGTCATTACTTGCGCCGTAATATTAACACGACCCAAATTGCTCGGTGTAAACGGTATGATTATTGGTAGCATATTTCAAGACCCCCTATTTGCGGAGTGTCATCAAATCCTTCTATGACCATATTTCTTCCCATGCTTTCGCCTAATGCAATAGCTGTAGCATATGCTTCGTCCTCGTCCGTTGTAACTAAATATACATCTCCATACGCCTTGTTTGTTTTCGGCTCGTCTTCCATGTTCACCAAAACAATCCATTGCTTCGGGAATTTCATTTTCGCCTCGCCATACCATAATCTTTCCATAATTCAACCCTCCTCCGGTTCGATTTGTGCTTGCGCGGTAGTATAGTATAAGAACCGCACGCCATTAGCGGTAACAAGTTGCCGCCAACTGAGCGAATCTTGAAATGTCTAAAGATATTATAACATTTTAAAAGGATTTTGTCAAGGGATTATATAAGATATTATTATTACTTTGAGTATTAGTGACAAAACTACCTCATATATCAATCCACAACCTCGTATTTATCAATAATAACGTCGAAAATACTCAATTTAGGATTTTTGTAAGTGTGGTAAAACAGCTTGAATCCAATCGGCATACATTTCAAGTATACAATAACATTGTTTTCATGCGCGTTTACCACAAATTTGTCTAATAATTCGCTGTAAATCTCGATATTATCTGCATTGATTTCAGCGGTTTTATTGACTTCGGCAATGCGCGACCTCACCTCGTCAATTTGCATTTGATGAATGTTGGAAAGGCTTTGGCTGTCGTTAATTTCCTCGGTCAGCCGTGCAATTTCGCTGTCGTAAAATGCAGTTTGCTCCAACAAATCATCTTTTGACATTTGCTCATCAAGCATTAAATCATAGGCTTTTCGCTTCTTTCGCATATTGCTCTCGATTGCGGTTTCAAGCGGTTTTGTGTCAATCGGTTTGTCAAGTTTCTGCATTTGTTTGATGTCACTAAGCATATCATTTACAATTTCGGTGCGGGAATTTTGAACGTGCAAAAGAATGAAATTCATAAAAACCGATAAAGCTTTTTCGTTGATACATTTGTTGTCACAGCCTAACTTTTCGCCGTTCGGATTCACTTTAACCACGTTACCATTTTTGATACGATTATTGCATTTAACAGAACGCTTGCCCGAGTTCCCGCCTGTCCCTGTAACATAAGTTTTCCCGCACTTCCCGCAAAATGTTTTTGTGCTGTACCAGTTTCTTTTGGAATACTTGCGCCCCTCTTTGCTCAACGCACTGCGTTCTTGCAATTGCGCTTGAACACTGTCCCAAACATCGCGCGAAATTATTCCTTGGTGGTGGTCGGAAACATGAATTAAATTATCCTTGTTGCTTATCAATTGCCCTGTCAAATAATCGGCGGTTGTGCGCTTGTGTTGGGTTAAATCTCCGACATATTTGTCGTTGTGAAGAAGGCGGCTGATGTTCTCTGTTTGCCACAACCCGCCGTTAAGCGTGGACGTTCCGTCCTCGTTCAATGCCCGTGCAATCGCATAAAGGCTCTTCTTTTCATAAAGGTACATATTGAATATTCGTTTTACAATTTCTGCTTCTTCCGGTACAATTTCGAGTACGCCATTCACCACTCTGAAACCTAACATTTTTCCATTTCCGAAAACCAATCCGCTTTCCATTTTACGGCGTATGCCCCACTTGACACGCTCGGACGTTTTACGACTTTCCTCTTGTGCGATACTCGCCATAATGGTAAGCCGCAATTCGCCGTCTTTTTCACGAGTGTCGATGTTATCATTTGTGAAAATTACACCTACATTTATAGCTGTCAACTTGCGCGTGAAAGTGAGAGTATCAACGGTATTTCGGGCGAAACGACTGACTTCTTTTGTGAGAATTAAATCGATTTTTCCGTCTTCTGCATCCTTAATCATGCGGTTAAATCCGTCACGCTTTTTCACCGAAACCGCACTTATTCCCTCATCAAAATACACTTCTTTAAGCCGCCAATTTGGATTCGCGCCGATATAATCGGTGAAGTATTTTATTTGTGCGGTGAGTGAATGAAGCTGGTCTGCGTGGTCGGTTGATACACGGCAATACGCCGCTACATTTAGAATTTTACTATACATTTTCCTCCTTTTCCCTTAGTGGGAACTCTTTTTCAAGAGCGTTCCCCTGCAACTTTATTATACTACACTTTTCTAATAATGTCAACAGGGGAACTGCATTTTTTCAAAATATTTTTAAACCGATTTGTTTATTTGCATTTGCATGAGCCGTTCAAACTGCTATTGGGTTATGATTTTGTTTTTGCAAAAATCTTTATAAAAACCGAGTTTAACAGCCTGCTTGAATTTGCTTAAACTTTCGCCGGACAATATGATTTTATCGGTTGTTGCGGTGTTTATTATAGCGATTCCTCCTCTCGTGATTTGTTTTTTGAAGTTCTTGGATTTCTTGAAAATTCTCTTTCTTGGAATTTTTCGTAGCGGTCAAGACTATCCATATTTCTGACAATCGTTTCCGCAAGTGCAATATTGTCCTGCAATAAAAAGAACTTGCCCCTCTCGGAAGCAAGCTCGTTTTGCAAGTCGTTGCACTGTTTTGTCCACGCTTTGGGTGTCAACTTTTCGGGTAGCCTTTTTCTCACTTTCTCGCAATTCTTGATAATGTCACTGTTGCGGCTGTAAAAGTTTTGACGTTTCTTTTCTTTGGTAATTGCTTGATATTCTTTCAAGATGGGCGATTGCAACTTATAAACTTGATAAGTTTCCAAAAGTTTATCAAGCTCCGAAATGCGGTTTGTTTTGTCCGCAATAATGTCATCAATGCGTGAATATTCGCTTCTGAACAGAGATAACTTTGCTGTCAATTCTTCTGCTGTGTTTATTTTCGCCGACTGCAAAAATGCAATTGCAGTTGCAACATTCTTGAACGAGTTAATTTCTTTCAAGTTACGCAAATACGGCGCGCAAGCTTCGTTAAACTTACCGCCATTCTCGTGGAAACGCATTAGCTTAGTTATTAGATTTTCACTTGTCGGTGAATTTGCGATTGCTTTTTCAATCTCGGCTTTGCGCGAAAATGTTTCGGCGATTTTATTTTTGAATAAACTGATACCGTGTTTTAAGATTCGGATTGCAAGATTTTCTTCTTTAATTTGTCGGTTAATATCGCCTTTTTCTGTGCGGATTCCGTTTTGTTCCATTTGCCATGCCGCCGTCCCCATGTGAATTGTCGGAATAGTTTCAACCCCTTGACGTTCGTAACTTCGATTATCAATTTTAATTTCAATTTGCTTGCGTTCAAAAAAAGCGTTGACTTCATCAGCCCACGCTTGCCGCCATTCCTCGGCTTTGGATTGCTCGTTCCAGTCGGTCGTCGGAACGCTTTTGCATTTGTAAGTCCGATTTTTCTTGTCGTAAATCTTCTCGCCGTTTTTGTCAAGTTGATATTCTTTTCGCTGTTTAGAATCCCATTCGCCGTTTTCTTTCAAGGCTCTCATGGTGAGCATGATGTGAACGTGCGGATTTCCGCCGCCTGTGTCGTGAAAACAAACATCAGCACACATACCTTTGTCAACAAAGTTTCGCTGAACATAATCTTTCGCAAGTTGAATATTTTCTCGCTGTGTTAATTCTTTCGGCAGAGCGATTTCTATTTCTCTTGCAAGCTGTGCCTTTTTATTTTTCTCTACTTTTTCTACTGCGTTCCATAAAGTTGAACGGTCGAAAAAATCTTTTGGCGCGTGTTCCGGTAACATGATTTCTGTGTGAACCACTCCGCTTTTCTTCTTGAAGTCGTGGGTCTGCCCGTCAAAGTCATTCGTGAATTTTTCAGCGGCTCGATACGCCGCCGCCGCAACAGCTGACTTTGCATTGGCGCGGCTTATGATTTTTATTGATAAATGAAATATTGCGATATACATTCCTCCTCGTGATTTTATTTTTGGTTTTTGAAAAACCCCCTCTACTTATACTGCCGTCACAAAGGGCAAAAAGTGACACGTTTTTGAAAAATAATTTTTATTTTTGTGAAAAATGACGGAGCAGAATTATTTATCTCTGCTCCGTCTTGTGAGATTTCACAATGGGTTTTTCTGCCTTGGGGGGAGTTCAAGTTTAGGCGCGAACACCAGGCAGAAAACCAGATTCGCTGAAAGGCGATTTGCATGAAGCGTAGCAAATGCCGTGTGCTTGAAAGCACGCGCAAAGCCCGCCCGTGGCGGTTTCCCTCCCTCCGCAGAGGGCGCACAATACCACAACTCGTTTTGTGGTATATAAGTGCGCACTTCGTGATTTAAGGCTACTTTGTGGACTTAACCAAAGCAACTTTTTCGAGAAATGCCCTCGCCTCGGCTGTGTCGAGTGCAACCGAAAGCAGAGCCTTGACTTGCTCGTTAGTGAGGGAGTCGGCGTTCGGGATTAGGCTTTCAAAGATTGCTCCTCGCTCGATTAGGCGGTGAGTTCTGATACGGCGTTCCTGATTTTTGTAGCGGGTCACGGATTTGCTGAGTTGGTTTTCAAGCTGTGATACTTTCTTCTCGTAGGCTTGAACAGCTTGCTCGTGCTGAAGCAGTTCGGCTTCGAGTTGGGGTAGAGATTTTTGTTTCATGGGTGGATTCCTTTCTTGGTTGTTTTTGTGGTTCTAATATATAATGCCATAAGAGGGGGTGAATTGTTCCTGTATTTCAAAATTAGTTTTTCAGATTTTAACAATTCCGAAACAAAACTCAAATGAAAATTAAACATTCGGGCGTTAGAATATAAAAAAAGAACACTTGAAATTTTTGTGAGTTTGTGTTATAATTGTATTATTAAACTGAAAAGGGGGAATTTCTCCATGATGAAAATACTTGTGGTGGAGGACGACCGCGAATTAAACAGGGCTGTCTGTTCCTATTTATTGCAGAACAATTATGAGGCTGTTGGCGTTTTGGGCGTGAACGAAGCCTATGATGCTATGTACGGTAAATTTTTTGATTTAATCATTTCGGATATTATGATGTCGGGCATAGACGGCTTTGAATTTGCCCAAACGGTTCGTGGAATCAATCAAGAAATTCCCATACTCTTTATGACTGCTCGTGACGATTTGGCATCCAAACAACGAGGTTATCGCGCAGGAATTGACGACTACATGGTAAAGCCCATTGACCTTGATGAACTCGTTCTTCGTATCGGCGCATTGTTGCGTCGCGCCAAAATTGCAAGCAGTAAAAAACTTGAGGTCGGTGATTTTACAATGAACGCGGAGGAAAATACTGCTTATCTGAAAGGTGAGGAAGTTTCTCTGACTGCACGAGAATTTAATCTGCTTTATAAACTCCTGTCTTATCCGAAGAAAGCCTTTACCCGCACTCAACTCATGGACGAATTTTGGGATATAGATTCATCGGCGGGTTCGAGAGCAGTAGATGTTTATATGACAAAACTGCGCGAAAAACTAACGGATTGTGAAGATTTTGAAATAGTAACAGTCCGAGGTTTAGGCTATAAGGCGGTGCTGAAATGAAAGAACGCAAAAAAATAAGGCATAGTTTGTTTTCGGTATGGGGTTATTTAATTTTCTTTCTGACGATTTCGTTTCTTGTAACCTGTTCATTTCTTGTATTCATTCTTACGTTGGAAATAGAGCTTGGAGAAGAAATCAGAAGAAGCGCAATACTTACTTTTATCAATGTCATGGCACTAAGTTTGATATGTGCTGTCATTGACGGATTGCGGCGCAAGTATACGGTAGAGCGACCCGTTAAACGTATTTTGGACGCAACTCGTAAGCTTACCGATGGGGACTTTTCGGTGCGGATTGAACATCTCAAAGCGGAAAGCAGAAATGAGTTTGATATGATTATCTCAAACTTTAATAAAATGGCGGAAGAATTTTCCGGAATCGAAACCTTACGAACGGATTTTATTGCCAACATTTCACATGAACTCAAAACTCCGCTTTCGGTTATTCAAAACTACGCAACGATTTTGCAAGCCCCCGAATTAACCGAAGAAAAACGCCTTGAACACGCAAAAACTATTGCAAACGCCTCGCGTAAATTATCGGAATTGATTACAAACATATTAAAGCTGAATAAACTTGAAAATCAACAAATTTTTCCAAATACAAAAGAATATGATTTGAGCGAACAGTTACGAGAGTGTCTTTTGACATTTGAAAGCACGTGGGAAACCAACAGCATAGATATTAAAACCGATATTGACGATGTGACCGTTTGCGCTGATGAGGAACTGCTGTCGCTTGTATGGAATAATCTGTTTTCAAATGCGTTCAAATTCACAGGGGGCGGCGGCATTGTGTCAGTCAGTTTGAAAGAGGTCGGCGACTTTTCCGTGATAAAAGTAACCGACTCAGGCATCGGCATACCGCCAGAAATTGGAAACCGAATATTTGAAAAATTCTATCAAGGTGATAATTCACACGCAACCGAGGGAAACGGGCTTGGACTTTCTTTGGTTAAGCGGGTCGTAACGATTATAGGTGGTGAAATTTCCGTTGAGAGCGGAGTAGGGCACGGTAGTACATTCATTGTAAAATTGCGGAGGTCTGAATAATGGAACAGTTGAAAACTATTACACGGCGGTTGGTTGGCATTAACGCCTTGACATCTGTTGTGCTTTTCGTATTATGTACCGCCGCTTTGGTATTTGTATTTGTTTTTGATTTATTAGAAACCATTCCGGCTTACATCATCTATACTTTTACAACTTATTCTTATGTCATGCTCGGGTTTAATTTTCCCAAAATCATCAGAAATGTTAAAGCAGTTATCAGTAAAAATAAAATCGGTAATCGCTTTATAACCGATATTTCGTTTAGGGTTAAATTATCATTATATGTATCGTTTTCTTTCAACTTGCTTTATGCGGTATTCAGACTTGTAGCGAGCGTTCTGTACTCGTCGTATTGGTTCGGTGCAGAAGCGTTCTTTTACATAATCCTATGTATTATCCGTTTTTTGTTGCTACGTTTCGTCAAAAAAGAGGATACAGATTTGCAAAAGGAGTTTCGGCAATACAGGATTTGTGGGGTTCTGCTCTTTGTTATGAACGTCGCACTTACAGGCGTATTATATCAGATGATTAGGCAAGGGCAAGGATACGAATACCCCGGTTTTTTAATTTTTGCGGCGGCTCTATTTGCGTTTTGCTGTTTCATTTCTTCTGCTATAAGCATAATTGCTTTTCGCAAATACAAAAGCCCCGTTTTGTCCGCAACAAGAGCAATTAATTTTGCGAAAGCATTAGTGGCTATGTTCGCATTACAAAATGCTATGTTTAGTTCTTTCGGCGGTGAAGAAGATTTATTGCTTGAAAATATAATGAATATAGTATTCGGCATCATTTTTTCGCTTTTCATTTTCGGTATGTCGATCTTTATGGTTATTCGGGCGAATAGGAATTTAAAGAAGATTGACGAAATCGAGGAAAAAAATAAAAATGCGGAAACGATTTAATTAAATTGAAACAAAGCTAAAACATTTCTAAAACAATTCTACCTTATAATGATAACATAATAATTAAAGGAGGAATGAGTTATGGAAAAATCATTCAACTACACCTACTCTGCAAAACAGCAGGAGGAAGTAAAAAGCATTAGGCAAAGGTACGAGGCGCACGAAGAAAGCAAGATTGAATTATTGCGGAAACTTGATAGCGGGGCAAAAAAGAAAGGCACTATTGCAGCTATCACGCTGGGGGTTTTCGGTTCGTTGCTTCTCGGAACGGGTATGGCTTGCGTAACGGAGTGGACAAATTTCTTTGCGCTCGGCATTATCGTGGGAATAATCGGTATGGCTGTAATGGCTCCGGCGTATCCGCTTTATTTGTCAATTACAAAGAAGCAGCGAGAAAAAATAGCGCCTCAAATTCTTCAACTAAGCAAAGAGTTAATGCAAAATTAGCACAGAAAGGCACTTCAAAAGAAGTGCCTTTCACGTTCTTGCAGGGGAACGTGTGTTTATCGTACTTTTTATATAAGGTGTTTTTGTCACGATAACATGTGAATTTGCGGCTGTCAAAAATGTACTTCTTTTTTATTAAAAATTAAGGCGATTGAAATTGAAGCAGTTTCAGAAAATCTTGTCTCTGCTTTAATCTTCCAGCCCATAACCTCCGCCAACTCTTTCGCTATCGCGAGACCCAGTCCCGTATTTCCGCTCATTCGTGATAAATCGGCGGTATAAAACCGTTCAAACATTTTCTCTACGTCAAGATTTTCAATATCGCAAACGCAATTACTGAACACAATCTTTGTTTCATCTACGCATAGTTCAAACCGCTTATATCCATGTTGGAGTGCGTTTTTGACTAAATTCTGCACTACTCGCTCGACAGCTGATTTGTCGCAAACTGCATAAACAGGCTTATCGGGAATATCGAGTACAACTTCAAACCCTTTCGCGGTGAAATCGCCGTAAAACTGTGCGAGCGTATCACGTAAAATATCACACAAATTCACCTTCCCCGGATTATACATCACCCGTCCCTCAATTAATTTCGTGTACTCAAACAATGAGTTCATCAGTGTCGTCAGTGACTTTAAGCGTTCTTCGATAATTGCTAAATTCGCAGAATCGTTTTCCTGCCTTACCATTTGCAGATACCCGATTGCCGAGGTTAGCGGCGTTCTCAGGTCGTGCGAAATATTTGTTACCGCCCTTTTAAATTCTGCGTTTGTTTTTTCTGCTTCAATAACAGCTTCACGCCGTTCGTCTAAAACGGCGTTCATGCTGTTACATAACTCGGTTATATCCTTATCGAAAGTCTCCGTGGTGAGCCTTGTATTCGTATCGGTGGTTTTTATTAACGCGAGCTGTTTGTTTAAATTGCGAATGTCTTTTTTTATAAACATTTCCCCTATGTCCTTTCTACACAAAAGAAAAATGAAAAGTTTCATTTTCTCCGATTCTGTAGATTTATTTTCAACCTTATTTTATTTCTGCCTTTCTGAACAGTAGAAAGCCGCCGATGGCAGAGAGGAAAATATACGCGCCGCCGAGCAATAAAGCCCTCGTTAAATCCGGCGGAATAATTCCGGCACTGTAAGCGAACGATTTAATATTAAAAACCATTTCATAGTCAAGAAGATTATAAAACTTTTCATTAATATCCCCTAATATTATTACAAGCAAAATAGGGACAAGTGAAAAAGCAACATAGATTGAAATCAGCGCGGATTTACTTTTAAGCGTAAATGTAACAAACAGTCCTAAGCACGCATACGCAAAGATTAAATACGCTTGCGGCAGGTATATTTCGGCTGTCTCTTTTATGAAAGTCATATTAAAACTGCCGCCGAATCCGTTCATTATTGTAGCAATTAAAACCGATAACACGACAAAAATAAAACACATCATAAAGCTGATTATTCCGACTGAGATAAACTTTGAGAAGAAATACTGCTTTCGGGACAGACCGCTTGAAATAAGGTTTTTAGCCGCACCTGTAGAAAAATCCGCAGCGGCGATAATAACAATAAAAGGCAGAATAAAATATATGAGGTCGCTCGTGCTGTCTGCAAGTGTTTTTGGCGCAAGTACGCCTGTCATTATTATTTCTTCGCGATTCGGAGTGATTGTTTCAACACCGTCATCGTCCACAACCACGCTCTCACCGTAAGGTACGTATTCGGGGTCTTGAATATATGCTACGTCTACTCCTATCGAACCCATGCCATTTGAGGTAACGAGAAGTATTAAAGTCGCCAAAAACGCCGCAATCGCAATATATAAGCCCTTACCTTTAGAAATCCTATATAAATCCGCTCTTATTATATTAGCCATTTCCCCACGTCCTTTCTACACAAAAGCTAAATGAAAAGCTTCGTTTTCCCCGATTTTGCAGATTTATTTTCATGCTTTACGCCCTCCTTCTACTAATGAAACAAAATATTCCTCAAGGTTATCGCCGACAACCGCCACACCCGAAACACGCACACCGTTTGCGTTTAGCTGATATGTTATTTCCGATGAGTCGTCATACTTGTCATAAATGCGAATCTCGTCGCCTCCGACAACTTTGTATTTCGTAATGCCAAGCACAGTCTCAATAATCGCGCTTGCCTTTGCCGTGTCGTCAACTTTCACCGACAAGCACTGCTGACACTGCTCCTGTAACTCGGCGGCTGTAAGCTCTTTTATGAGTCTGCCGCCCTCAATTATGCCGTACCGTGTAGCAATAAGCGACAGCTCACTTAAAATATGACTGGAAACCATGAAAGTAATTGAGCGTTCGGCGTTCAGCCGCTTAATAGTCTCTCGCATTTCGACAATCCCCATGGGGTCAAGCCCGTTAATCGGTTCATCGAGAATAATAAAGTCAGGGCTGTTAAGCAAGGCTAATGCCAAACCTAACCGCTGTTTCATGCCGAGTGAGAAATTTTTGAACTTCTTCTTACCCGTGTCGGTTAGGTTAACGGTTTTGAGTGCGTTTTTTACTGCGTTCTTGTCGGGGATTCCGCGCAGAATACGGTAGTATTCTAAGTTTTGTACTGCCGTAAGATTAGGGTAAAGCGCGGGCATTTCTACCACGCTTCCCATGCGTTTTCTCGCGCTATTGAGACCTGATTCGGACGTCTGCCCGAAGATTTCGAGTTCACCGCTGTCGGCGAAAGTGAGCGAGGTAATCATACGCATGAGGGTGGTCTTCCCTGCCCCGTTACGACCGATTAACCCGTAGATGTCGCCTTTATGAATAGATAGGCTGACATTCTCTACAGCGGTGGTTTTACCGTAAGTCTTCGTGATATTACGGGTTCTTAAAATGTCCATGTAATTAAATTCCTTTCGTTTAATTAACTACATTATAACTATCAAGTCTAAAAAAACTATAAATAAAGTCTTAAAAAAGTCTTAAATATTATTTTTCCATTTTAAACCCGATTCCCCACACTGTTCGGATATACTCTTTGTCCGTGAATTTAGCTATCTTACCGCGAATTTTGCTTATATGTACATTTATTGTATTATCATCGCCGAGAAATTCATCACGCCATACGCTCTCGTAGAGATTATTCTTAGTAAAGACCTTAGTAGGATTCTCCATGAGCAGTTTCAAAATCTCATACTCACGCTTAGACAGTCCGAGTGCCGCATCGCCGATAAATCCGTCAAAGCGTTCGGTGTCAAGAGTAATTTCACGAAAGTGCAGAACCTGTGTTCGCACTTTTGCACTTCGCAACTGTACCTCTATTCGAGCCAACAATTCGGCGTTATCGAAAGGTTTTGTAACATAGTCGTTCGCACCCGCTTTGAGCAGGTTTACTACGCTTTCTTTGTCCGCGACCGCCGTCAAGGCTATGACAGGGGTTTCTATACGTCCTCTTATATCGGTGAGTACTTCCAAGCCCGTTTTACCCGGAAGCATTAAATCAAGCAGAATTAAATCGAAATCGCTGTCTGCGGCGTTTTCGAGCCGCATTAAAGCTTCCGTACCGGAGAATACCTGTACGGGCAGACACCCGTTTTGTTTAAGCAAGTCACAGAGCAAATTGCTAATGTTTACATCGTCTTCGACTATGAGTATTTTTTTATTTTTCATTCCTATATTATTCTCCGCCTTTCCGAGTTTGTTACGATTTATTGTAACACGGGAAGGCGGAAAAATCAATAGTTATTTTCAGACAGTATGGTTTTCTCTGTTTTTTATAATTTTAGCTCTGTTTGTGACTTGTGTGACTTTTTGTGAAATTTGACGAAGAAGGCTTGACAAATCCTTTTTCTTATGGTACAATATATAGAGAGTTGCTTTGCCGACCGCCACAATGGGGATTACTATTGCTTGGAGAATAAGTATGTTAGAATATATAATTAAACAAACTAATAAGTTTATAGAGTCAAAATCAAAGGAAGAGAGAAAGTCTTACGGACAATTTTTTACTTCTTTATTAACTGCACGTTTTATGGCTGAATTATTTGAAATACCACATAAGAATTCTTTGAAAATTCTTGACCCCGGAGCGGGTTCTGGTATCTTGTCGGCAGCAATAATAGAAATGATTGATATGCATTTTTCTGTTGTCAATGAGATTGAGCTTACTTGTTATGAAACAAATAGCGATATTTTACCTCTCTTAGAGTCTAATCTTAGGTTTATAAAATCATCGTCAAGAATTAGATTATCAGTAATCATTAAATCAGACAATTACATTTTATCGCAGGCAGACGATTTTTCAGAATCGTTGATTTCTTTTTCAGAACCGGAAAAATACGATTTGGTTATTAGTAATCCTCCATACTTTAAGTTACCAAAAAAAGCACCCGAAGCTGTATCGATGTCAGATATATGTTATGGTACACCGAATATTTATTTTTTGTTTGTTGCTATGAGTCTCTTTAATTTAATTGAAAATGGTGAAATGGTTTATATTATTCCTCGTTCTTGGACTTCAGGAGCGTACTTCTCGCGTTTTCGCAGTTATCTTTTAAGTTACGGGAAAATAACAGACATACATATTTTTACAAGCCGAAAAAAAGTATTTGATAGCGAAAACATTTTACAGGAAACAATGATTGTAAAAATAAAGAAAACAAAAATCAAACCATTTGAAATAAAGATTTCATCTTCTACAGATTCAAAATGTTTTAATAATTCCACAAAGCTACTTGTCCCCTATAATACTGTGGTTTCAGGTTCAGAGAACTATGTCTACTTGGTTACGTCACAGAGCGAAACTGATGTTTTGCAAAAAGTCAATTCATTTAAAACGCCTATGCCCTCTATAGGATTAAAAATGAAAACTGGTTTAACTGTGGATTTCCGAAACAAGGAATTGCTTCGGAATAATTTTGGTGAGCATATTGTACCATTATTTTATTCGCATCATATAAAAGACGGACGTGTTGTTTTTCCAATTGGCAAAGATAATGAGTATATTTCTGACGAATTACCAGGAGTTGTTCAATTAAATCGTAATTATCTTTTCGTAAAGAGATTTACAGCTAAAGAAGAAAAAAGACGACTGCAATGTGCGATATATTTTGCTAACCATTATCCTAAATATAAGAAAATCAGCACACAGAATAAAATTAATTTTATTGACACAATAGATAATTCTGAGATGAGCGAAGAACTTGTCAGCGGTCTTTATGCCGTTCTAAATTCTACGCTCTACGATATGTACTACCGCATATTAAACGGCTCCACGCAGGTCAACGCAACTGAAATGAACGCAATTCCACTTCCTGCGCGAAGAGATTTAGAACTTTTAGGTAAAAGGCTATTGGAATTTGGAGATTATTCAACGGATTATTGCGATAAAATTTTGGAGGAATCAATTTATGCTTAAAAGAGAAGAGGCAAAGTCAATTATATCCTCGCTTAATATGCCTGTTGCACAGCAAAGTGACCTCTGTTGCTATACTTTGCTCGCAATGAGTTCCATGTCCGAACAATCAAAATGGGCGAATGCAAGAAATGACTGGATAAGAATACACGACATTATGCAGTTTATTTATACAATATATGGTGTACGCTATGCAGAGAATAGTCGAGAAACATTTCGCAAGCAAGCCATTCATCATTTTCGCAATGCGGCTATAATTGAGGACAACGGAAAAGCGACCAACTCTCCAAACTACCGTTACAAGATAACTGACGAATTTCTTTTGATTTTGAAAAATTACGGAAATGATTATTGGCACGCAATGATTTCTGATTTTATTAAAAACCATAGTTCACTCATTGAGATTTATGCGTCCAAAAAGAAAATGACGAGAATGCCAGTGCGTATAAACGGAAATGAATTTTCATTTTCTTCAGGGAAACATAATCAACTGCAAAAACTGATTTTGGAAGAATTCGCTCCACGGTTCGCGCCTTTTTCAGAATGTCTTTATGTAGGTGATACCGCCGAAAAAGATTTATTCAAAAATATTGAAAAATTAAAACAGCTCGGCTTTATGATAACACTTCACGATAAAATGCCTGATGTTATTTTATATCGTCAAGACAAAAACTGGATTTATTTTATTGAAGCAGTAACAAGCGTTGGGGCTATGGAATCAAAGCGAATTGTAGAAATAGACGATATGACCAAAGAAGTTATCGCAGGAAAAATATATGTAACGGCTTTCTTGGATTTCAAGACATTCAAATCATTCTCGGAGTCTTTAGCTTGGGAAACAGAAGTATGGATTGCTAATATGCCTGAACATATGATACATTTGAATGGTGATAAGTTTTTAGGACCACGTTGAAATTATAAATATCTATAGCAGGTTGATATGAAAATGCTGACAGATAAACTTCAAAAAAGGCACAATAAACGAAAGGAACTGTATTATTTTGAAATTTACAAAAGTAATTTATTTTGATGAAAGCTCTGTTGCCGATTTTATACAAATCGTTGCCGGCGGAACTTTAAAGAGAACAACTGAATTTATTACTGAAGTCAATACAAATGCTCAAATAGATGTTAAAGCCGAAGCGGGTACAGGCAGTACAGATTCAAAAGGGCTTCCAAAATTATTTGATTTTCTCGGGTTGAAACTTGGTGCTTCAATGAAATCAGAAGTTTACGGTGATACCGCAAGAAGTCGCATGGTGAAAAATATATTAGAGAACACTTTGCTTGCTGATTTTGTTGATTTGATTAAAAACGATGAAAAGAAATCAGATAAAAACAAACTTTGCAAGGGGGTCACATTGTTTGAAAACACGATTGTTTACCCCGCTTTAAACTCGTTTTCGTTTTTTATGTTAGCTGCCCCATATCTCACTATGTTAAAAGGAGACATTCCAATTCAAGGAGCAGATGGTGAACAATTTAATCTTGATATCTCTAAAATAGAAGAAGCAATTCAAAAGGGACGGGGCTATTATGAATTCATTGCTGTTCATAAAGAGGAAGAAATAATTTTAAGATTTAATATCGGTGCTTTTAGAAATAATTACACGATGTCTGATTTACCAAAAATGAATTTAAACTTCTATGCCATTAAAGTCGGTGAAACAAATATTGATAAATTGCAAATTGAAGTCGAATTTCAATTTGGAACTAATAATTATAGCCGAGCCGATTATGCTAATCTTTCATCGGGAGTAGAGGACACGCAAAAAAGAATAAAGGTATATGACGTTTTGCTTGCGGGAGTAGTGGAATAATTATGGAAAGTGTAAATATTTCTTGGGGTTCTGATTCTGACTTTGATTGTCAAATAAAAAAACTGAATAACGATTTTAAAACAATATTAGAAATTACTAGTCATATTGATAAAAAAGCTCCTTTAATTTCTATAAATGATAATAAATTAGATGATTCTCAAGAGCAACCTCTTGAAGTAAACAATTTAGTTATGTTTACCGATGACTACGGCTCAATTAACGAATGGGCTTTATTAGGTTTCACAAATAATATTTTAAGAAGCAATAAGCTCAATGTTAAAAATGTATGGCTAAATAATCCGCCACTAAGCATTTATAACGATATAAAGCGAACTTTTTCTGATGATATTATAAAAGAGGGGAAGCCCGATTACGAAATTTTAAATATAGAAAAATTAAAAGCAATTGCTGACGGATATGAGTCGCAAATTATCGGGCAAAAAAACGTAATAGTCAAAATACTGCAATCAATTTATTCGCTAAAAAATGCGAATAGAAAGAAGCCTGTTGCCATTCTTTTTTTAGGTGATTCTGGTGTTGGTAAAACCGAAACAGCTAAATACATAAATAGTTTTTTAAAAGGTGAAATGGTTAGAATACAGTTTTCAATGCAACAGACAAACGAAGCATATAATTATATATTTGGCGCGAAGCATGGGGAAAATTGTCTTGCAAGGGATTTGATAAGACGAAAATCTAATGTTATTCTGTTTGATGAATTTGATAAAGTACATCAGTCGCTGTTTAATGCTTTTTATCAGATGTTTGATGAAGGTGTTTTCGTTGACACAAATTATTCCGTAAATATTGAAAAGTCTATAATTATTTGCACAACGAATTATAAAAGCGAACAAGAAGCTGAAAACAAATTAGGTTCTCCAATATATTCAAGATTTTCAAAAATCATTGTTTTCAACCCTATCAGTATTGAAAACAAGAAGATTATTGCTGAAAATAATTATAATGAAATATATTCGCAATTGGACGATGATGATAAAAATCATATTAAAGACAATCACATTTTAAAAGACTTTCATAGTTATATTTCAAAAGGTTATTATAAGAATATGAGAATGTTAAAAAACGATATTGAAGATGCTATAAATTATGAGATTTTAGTTGCCCGTAAAATCATTGATAGTTGACATTAGATATGAATATCACTCCAACCCATACTCCTCTCCCTTCTTCCTCATCGGCTCATTCCGACCCTGCTCCTCTCTTAAAATCCCCTCAACCTTCCACCTAACTTTTTCAATTTCCTTAACCTCATCTTTTAGTGAATAATACTCCCGATAAATCAATTTCTTATCGGCAGAAAGGGCATGGAAAAAACAATGAACAAAATCCTACTCGTTGAAGACGATGCGATAATTGCTTCCGGGCTTGTCTACGCGCTTGAGCAAGAGGGTTACGCCGTAACTCACAGTAAAAGCGTCGCCGAAGCCGCAGACGTGATATTAAACGGAGAATTTGAGCTCGCTATATTAGATATGCAGTTGCCGGACGGTACGGGGTTTGATGTTCGGGAAAAACTCAAAAATTCAGAAACGGGCGTGATTTTTCTTACTGTTGTTGATGATGAGGGTAACATTGTCCGTGCGTTTGAGGGCGGCGCGGACGATTATATAACAAAGCCGTTTCGTCTGCGTGAGTTACTTGCACGGGTCAAAAGGACTCTCAATGCACATAGCGGAACAAGCGATGTGTTAAAAATAGGAGATGTTTCAATTGATATTGAGAAAGGAAAAGCCTATAAAGGCGACACGCTTTTAGAATTAACCGCGCTTGAATACCGCTTGCTTTTAACTTTTGCTTCTAACAAGGGTAAAATGCTGACACGTTCGCAAATATTAGAATGTATATGGGATTCGGCAGGAAATTTTGTTGAAGATAACACGCTCACCGTATATATTAAGCGTTTACGTGAAAAACTCGGCGATGCGATTAAGATTGAAACCGTGAGGGGGATTGGTTATCGTGTTAATTAAAAAAAGTGAAATTATAAAACTGTCTGCCGATATTCGCAAGATTATTGACGGGCAGTCGGTTGATTTACGCGATAACAGCGAGGGTGTTTGGAAAATTTTGAAAAATGATATTCACACTCTTGCAAGCATAAAAAATGAACAGGTTGATTCATTGGGACGCGAGCGTGATGTTATGTCTGACACGCTCGCGAATATTTCACATCAGCTTAAAACACCGCTTACTTCCATGATGCTCATGGCTGATTTACTTGACAATTCATTGTCTGAAAAACAGGACAAGCAAATCGAGTTTATTTCAAACATAAAAACAGGACTTACCCGTATGGAATGGCTTGTGTCCGCGCTTCTTAAAATGGCGAAACTCGATGCGGGTGCGATTGAATTTTCCATGAAAAATATACAAACAAACGAGCTTTTAAATCTCGCACTTGAACCGCTTCAAATATTACTTGATGTGAAAAATCAGAGCGTTGAAATTTTATCCGAAACAGACGTTTCGGAATTATTTTGTGATAAAAAGTGGACTTCCGAAGCTTTGAGCAATGTCATAAAAAATGCCTCCGAATACTCGCCCGAAGGCGGTATAATCAGTATAAAATTCGGTATTAATCCTATTTTCAGGTGGATTTCCGTCACCGACAGCGGTACGGGAATCGCTAAAAATGAAATAGCAAATCTGTTTAAAAGATTTGAGGGTTCAAGAAGCGAAAAAGGTTATGGAATCGGTCTTCCCCTTGCACTCGCAATCATGCGGGGACAGAACGGCGATATTGAAGTAGATGCAGGGGGCGGTAGTCGCGGGGCTACGTTCACGCTGAAGTTTTATAAATAACTTAAAGTGACTAAACTGTCACTTTAAACTTTAAAAAAGTCACCGTAAAGTCACTTTGGCTTGCTATAATAACATTATCAAATGAAAGAGAGGACTGAAAATGTCAATTTTACAAGTCAAAGAATTAAAAAAAACCTACGGGAAAGGCGACACAACTGTCACGGCTCTTGACGGGGTTAATCTCAGCGTAAACAAAGGAGAATTTGTCGCTATTATCGGCTCGTCAGGTTCGGGAAAGTCTACACTCATGCACCTAATCGGCGGTGTTGACCGTCCTAATTCGGGTAGCGTAATCGTTGACGGGAATGAAATTTTTAAGCAAAGCGAAAGCGAACTTGCTATTTTTCGGCGCCGAAATATCGGGATTATTTACCAGTTTTATAACCTTATTCCCACTCTCACGGCAGAAGAAAACATCATGCTTCCGCGCTTACTTGACAACCGCAAACCCGATAATGACAAGCTCAAATCAATTCTTGAAACCATAGGACTTTCCGCCCGCGCAAAGCATCTGCCAAGCCAATTATCAGGCGGTCAACAACAGAGAGTTTCAGTTGGCAGGGCGTTAATAAACGACCCCGCGATTATTTTAGCGGACGAACCAACCGGAAATCTTGATAGTAAATCAAGCCGCGAGATTATTGAACTCTTGAAGCTTGCCAATAAAAGATACAATCAAACTTTAGTTATAATTACGCATGATGAAAAAATCGCGCTTCAAGCAGACCGCATCGTAACTATCAGTGACGGACAGATTGTGAAAGATGAGGTGATGAAGGCATGAGTTTGACAGCAAAATTAGCTTTACAACAGCTTAAAAATAACCGCAGAAGTACGATATGGTCTTTATTCGGCATTATATTGAGTGTTGCCATGCTCACAGCGGTCGGCGGATACGGTATGGGCGGCGCGGCTATTCTGAACGATATGCTGACCAATCTATACGGCGAAGGTACAGGCGCAAATTATGAACATGCTTCTCATGTTTTCTCAGCACTTATTGGCGGTATCGTTGTCATTACGGCTATAATTGTTATTTCTAACGCTTTCCGCGTATCAGCGAGCGAACGGACACACCAGTTTGGAGTTATGAAAAGCGTAGGCGCGACAAAGAAACAGATTCGCAGTACGGTTATGTATGAAGGAATATTTCTCAGTATTATCGGTCTGCCGTTAGGCTTTGTTACCGGACTGCTCTTTCAATGGCTCGCTATAATGATTACAAACATTATTATGGGCGGTATTAATTATACAATGGGATTTTCCGTATCGCCTATTCTTATAATTTCTATGATGGTATTGTCCTTTTGTATGGTCTTGCTTTCTGCGTGGCTTCCCGCCGCTAAAGCCGCAAAAATCCCCGCAATAAGTGCGATTCGCGGTATAGGCGAAGTGAAATTGAGAAAAGAAAAACCAAAAAAATCACGCTTCATAGGGAAAATATTCGGTTTTGAAGGACAGCTTGCGGCAAAACAATTAAAACGAAGCCGCCGTAATTTCCGTGCTACCGTCATTTCAATAAGCGTGTGCATTGTATTAGTTTTGGCATCGGTAAGCATAAACAGCCATATGTTTGCTTTTTTAGACGGAAGGCTTGAACAACTCGGCGATATGCGTTACAGTATTTTTTTCAGCACAGCGAATCCTGATGCAGCAGCTCTTACCGTAGAAATTGCTGAAAATATTACACATAAATTAAAAGAATTTCCGGGAGCAGAAGTAGACGCTCACGGGAGTATGCTGTATAGTTTGGCGCCTGAACTTTCGGTTATGAGCCGTGAGGATTTAGTTTCCTTAGTTGTTTTAGAACAGGAAATGTATAACCGCTTGATTAATGAAATCGGGGCGGCATACGGCTCTAATATTCTTATCAACGTCGCCCATGAGATTGACAGCGAAGGTAATATGTCGCAATACAACCCTTACAACGGCATGGTGGGGCAAACATTGTCTTTGTACCCGGTTGAAACGATAATTGATGAGGGCGGTAACGTAAGTCCCGCTCTCGGAAAGGTGTCGGAAGTTGAAATAACTGCTCAAATCACAGAGTTACCCGACGACTCGTTTATCAAGACAGCGTATGCCATGTTTACTAACACAAAAGCCATTATAGTACCCGAACTCAATTTTGACGGCTACTCTTGGATTATTTTTGTCGATGACATAACCGGATTTGAGACATATGCGCAGAGTGTTTTTGACGAACATCTCACTCTGAGGGAAAACGAGACTTTGCATTTTATGGATATAGCTGAGGAATTAATCATAACAACCGCTGTAATCAATTTCTTTTCAACATTTATATCAATATTTTCAATTATGTTGGCACTGCTCGGCTTAACCAATGTAATCAGCACGATTACAACGAATATACAGCTTCGGGCAAAAGAGTTTGCCGTATTATCCAGCGTGGGTATGACAAAAGGCGGTATGCGGCGTATGCTCGCCCTTGAAAGTTTGCTTGGTTCTATACGGGCTTTAATATTCGGTTTACCTTTAGGCATTTTTATGGCATGGTTAGTTTATCAGGGCATTATCGGGGTTTTCGGACAGTTTTTCAATCTTCCGTTTATTATGCCGTGGAGAGCTTCTGCCGTCTGCGCGTTCGGTGTGTTAGCAGTCACTTTTGCAATAATGCGATTCGCGGCGGTTAGTTTGAATAAAGGTAGTATTATTGAAACTATTAGAAGCGGGAGGATAAATTAAACTTTTCTCTCCACCTTACCCTTATTTCGGCACAATCTCCGCCGCCCTTTCATTAAAATTACTGCTCATTTTTCTGCACAGATAGCTTTTGCTATGAAAGCTACCTATATAACACAAAATCAAGCATATGCCCTCCGAATCCCGCTTTTTTAAGCGCGGATTCGGCTTCTTTAGGGTATTCTTTTACAGTCAATTTCTTTAAATTCGGGAAAATGAAGCCTTTTTTAAAATCTTCGGAAAACGCCGCAGTTGCCTCTTCTGTGTATTTTTCATCCAAAATGCGTAAGACCCGCCCCTGTTTTTCAAGCACAGCAACGGGAAGCCCCGCTTTTAAAGCTACTACAGTACCTGAAACGCATATAAAGCTTCGCTCCGGTAAATGTGTAAGTGATTTTCCCCATGATAGGGCGGGGTCGGCGGCGTTAAGACAGATTATGTCCTCATGCGGATATTCGAGTGCGTGAATTGTACTTGAAAAATCTTCTTCCCGAATGAACTGTGCACCCGATAATCCGCGGACAAAATATCCGCGCCTTACTCTCCCTGTGTATTCCCATACGCGAAGCTTTTCGAGTGCGATAGCCCATGATAAATTCACGGAGGCGGCAGTCTCGCGGCAGAGGATTATTACTTTATCAAAGGCGCGATTTATCTGCTCTTCAGCGGTCTTTTCCATAGTCGAACGCACTAAGTCAAAGCGTCCCGCATTTAATGTTTTAACTGTAGCTTTAGCACGTTGTTTTACGGGCATTGTCGCAAGTTTTTCCTTAGCCTCAAGCTGTCGTATCGGTATAAAGCTGTCTGCTCTGATTAAACCTTTTTCAATCAAGTTTAATGCAGTCTCCAAAAGCGGACGCTGATTTACCGCGCTTGAAAGACTTGATAAGAAGGACGCGCCGCGTTTTTCAAGCTGTTCAAAAATGATTTTTTCATCACCGTTTAATTCCTCAGAAATAGCCTCAGAATCCCAATCTATGTCTTCATACGAATGAAAGCTAAGCTCATTTCCGCCTATGTTCCAGAAATATTTTCCCTCGGACAACAGCTTGTCCAAAATACCGCCGTCATAGCCTTTAATCCGTGCAGGAAACAATACGTTTTCCCACATATAAATCGGAAAAGCACGACCGGCAAGCGTAGAAAGCGCGTGTTCAAGTTGTTCGGGCGGAGGTGCATTAATGCGAAGCCTGCCCGCGGTTAAAGCCGCATAATTCTGCGGCGGTACGGTTTTTATTTCGCGGCGGCGAAACATGATAGTTTCACGCCTCGCCTTTTCGTATAACTCCGCATGATAATACATACCATCCGCCATGATAATCATTTTGCTTTCACATAGCTCTGATAAAATATTTTCGATTATTTCAAGAGAAATAAAATATCGCTCTGAAAGCATAGAGGCGTCCGCTCCGCCCCGATAGCGCAGACAACGCCGTAGTATAGCCGAGAGCGACTCTTTATCGCCTTTTTCAAGCGCGTCTCGATATTCCTCAATATGCTCGGCGGCGACCCACAAACCCGGTTCAATATAACAGATTCTGCCGCTTTCGGTTAAATTTTCAAACCATTCTATCGGTAAATCTATTTCATCGCCGTTTAAATCTCCTTCAATCATGAGAAGCGAGTGAAGTCCGTTTTCGTTTTCGGGTAGCTTTGTACGCTCTTTGTTTGATAAGTATTCCGAGAGCGGCTTTATTTTTTCTGCTTCTTTTAAAGCTTCCGCTGTCGATTGGTTGACCCCTTTTGTAGAGGGGAAATATTCATACAATAAAAACCCTTCCGCTTGCCGTCGGAGCGGTAGTGACATGGGTGAGGGCTGTTCATTCACAATCTCGCGGATTTCGATTTCGCCGCTTTTTATTTTATCAAGTACATCGTAAAGCCCGCTTATATTCCAATAATCCTCAAGACACTCTCGCATCGTTTCCCGTATCAGAGGATGCTCTTTATGTTCGATAATCATTTCAAGCGTTTCAGCACCCCGTAACCGCTGAACCCAAAGCGGCTGTCGTTTACCCTTCCGTACACCCATAATAAGCGCACGGGCGGCGTTATGTCTGAACGCTATATTAAAAAGCGGCGAGGATGGTAAAAGGGCTTCAAGAAGTATTTGTACCTCGTCACGGTCTATTGTGTGTAATAATTTTTCGGGGAACTCATACCTGCCGCGCATAAAAAGTAAAACCCCATCATCATCGTCAAACAGGCTGACATCCGCACCTGTTAACCCGCGTACCTTATGTTGTAACAAAAGAGCGAGAGGCGAATTAATCTGCTTTCCGAATATGGAATGAATCATCAGTTGATTATTTGGTGTATCTGCGCCGCCTTCCGTATCACCGCCAAAATGCTCGATTATTATTGTTCTGTCATCGGGTAAAACACCCGTGGCGGTTTTCTGCCGAATAATATAGTGTCCCGCATCAGCCGCCGCGTTTTCATCCATGCCGTAACTGTTCAGAATTTTCACAACACTGTCATAGCCGTCCGCTTCAGATAATTTTTTCATTTGCCTGCCGAAATGCCGCGCTGTGTGATAATTGCGGCTGAGCCAAAGATTCTTGTAAAAAGGCGGTCTCGCGCCATCGGCTCCGGCTTGCTTTACCGTGACGGTATCTTTATCCATTTGGGTAATTTTCCACGCGAAGGAACCAAGCAGAAATTTATCCCCTACCCGTGATTCAAAAACAAATTCTTCATCTAACTCACCGAGCTTAACCCCTGTTTCGTTTTTGACGCTGAACATACCCGTGTCGGGAATCGTTCCGCCCGTTGATACTGCCAGCATACGGCTGTATGCGTCACCCTCGACACGCTCATTAATCCTGTCGTATAAAATCCGAGGACGGACGGGTATAACTTTTTTATGTTCATAATCACCCGCAAGCATTTCAAGAATTGATTTTACATCGTCCCTGCTTACCTCGCGAAACGGAAAAGCACACGGAAGAAGCTCCATTATATCGTCAACCGAATAACCGTCTCCCGATACAGCCGCCATAGAAACAAGATGCTGTGCCAATACGTCAAAGCACAACCGCGGCGGGCGAAGCGGCTCTATACCGAATTTTTTTGCCGCATAGGCAGTCAGACCGCAGATAAGTCCGTCATCGGCAGTTTTCGGGAACATGTGCATTACGCTTGTCCTGCCGGGATTATGTCCGGCGCGTCCGAGACGTTGTAAAACGCTTGAAATACTTTTGGGTGCGCCTATTTGTAAAACCTTATCTATCTCGCCTACATCGATGCCGAGTTCCATTGAAGAGGTCGCGCAGAGAAGTCTTAAATCCCCGCTCCGCAAACGGTTTTCTGCTTGTCTGCGCTGTTCTTTTGAAACACAGCCGTGATGTGTCAGCGCAAATGGTGCGGCATCGTTTTCTTCTTCCTGTGAAGCCGAGCCTAATGCTTCTTTAGCCGTTTTGTTAACGTAAAAAGCCAATTTTTCCGCAAACATACGCCCGTCTGTGAATGCAATCACGCTTCTCGCGTTTTCGCATTGCCTATAGACCATGCGTGCTATTTCTGTCCAGATTGTTCCATGGGGCAGGAGTGCGAAATCCTCTTTAGGACCCGTCACGACTATATCAAAGTCTTTTTTCATTTTAGGTGAAACGATTTTTACCGCGCCGCCCTTATTCGGGGCGTTACCCGAAAGATAATCGGCAGCAAGTTCAAGCGGACTTACCGTCGCGGACAGCCCGATTCTTTGAAGCGGTTTTCCGCAAAGTTTGTCAAGCCGCGCAAGCGACAGCATAAAATGAGCTCCCCGCTTTGAATCCATTATTGCGTGCAGTTCATCTGCAATCACGGTTTTAGCGGTTTTCAGCACTGTGCGACCCGATTTTGAAGTAAGCAGTAAAAATAAGGATTCGGGAGTTGTTATAAGAATGTGCGGTGGTTTTTTGAGCATCTTTTGCCGCTCAGCGGAAGTCGTGTCTCCCGTTCTCACAAAAACGCCTATTTTTGAAAGACCATCGGAAATCCCGTCAAGCGGACGGTATAAATTTTCGCGGATATCACCCGCAAGTGCTTTAAGCGGCGATATGTATATTAAATAAAGCTCGTCTTTAAGTTGCCCCTTGCGCGACAGTTCCATATAACGGTCGATAAATACAAGAAAAGCCGACAGGGTTTTACCCGTGCCGGTAGGTGCGCTGATGAGTACACTATTACCCTCAGAGATGGTGTTCCAGGATTCGTTTTGAACGGGTGTGGGTTCGCCAAGTGTGGTTTTAAACCAGTTTTTTGTATTTTCATGGAAAAGCTCAAGTGACATTTTATGCTCCGATATTTAATATAATACGTGTTTTCATCTTTTTTCGCTTATTATCTGCTTTATTCCTTCATAATCGAAGTTTTGCGCCGCCTGCTTCATAAGGGCTACTCGGCTGTTAATCTCGTCATTAAAATTAAGCTCTGCTAAACGGGCAAGTATAGATGTTATAAGCTCGTAGTCGTAATTGTCAACAGCAAAGGCGAGTTCTTTTAAGCAATCGTCAAAAACTGTCTGCGTACCGACGGAGTTACTCTGAGAATCGGATTGTCGGGCAAAGACAGCGGCGAGTTTTTCCTGAAGGTCATTCAGAGAAGCGGTGAAATTTGGATAATTCGCTTTGCAAAAATCTATATCTCCCGCCTTACCTGCGGTTTCAAGCTCTTTTGCGAGAAGAGAGAGAGGTATTGCCCCGACTGCACTGAGCGAACCTTTTATCCCGTGAGCATGGGTAGCAAAATCCGCGGGATTATTTTCACTGAGGCATTTATCGCAGATAGTAACTATGTCGGGTATTTTCTTTGCAAGAAGCTTGAGCGAATCTATATAAACTTCTTTATTGAAGGCAACGCATGAAAGCCCCGCCTTAGTATCTAAACCTTCAATACTTTCTATGTCATTAATATCCGAAGAACTCGGTATGTCTGACGCCTGAACCTCCGCGTTCTGTGCAAAGCTATCGGCGGACAGCCATTTTTTAAGGATTGCTCCCACCTTTTCAACGACAATGGGCTTTGAGAGAAAATCATTCATTCCCGATTCGAGCAGGAGTTTTTTTATTTCGTCGGAGTCATCGGCAGTCAGTGCGATTATCGGAATATGCGCGAGAGCTTCACTCATACCGCGTATAATAGCGGTAGTCTTCACACCATCCGTTCCGGGCATCATGTGGTCCATGAATATAAGGTTATAAGAGTTTTTTTCAACCAGAGCAACAGCCTCCGCACCCGAAAGTGCGACGTCGCATTTCATGCCGAAGAATGTCGAAATGACGCCGCTCGCAATAAGCAGATTGATTTCGCTGTCGTCAACGACAAGGATTCGTAAATCATCCCCAAAAGAAATAAGCTCACTCATAAAATTCCCCCTGTGAGTTTAAATAATTAAACAGTCTTAGTATCGTTTGTATCTGAAACATTTTCAAAATCACGGTTGTGTTTTATGAAAATATTAACAAGATGCGGGTCAAAGTGCCGTCCGCTGTCTTTTTTTATTATCGAAGCGGACTCTTCATGCGAGAAGGCCTTTTTATAGGGTCGCTCTGAGGTCAGTGCATCATAAACATCGGCAAGAGCGACTATACGCGCCGAGAGGGGAATATCGTTTCCGCTGAGACCGAGCGGATAACCTTCGCCGCTCCATTTTTCATGATGACCATAGGTTATGTCAAGTGCGGTTTTTAAGAAACTATCGGAACTTATTAAACGCTCGCTGTCTTCATCGGATATTCTGTGAATATTAACGCTCTTCATTCCGTCTATTGTGCGTGAGAGCAGTTTTCTACCCGCTTCAGGGTGCGTTTTTATTGTCTCGAATTCATCATCGGTCAGTTTTCCCGCTTTAAGCAGAATATTATCGGGAATCGCTATTTTCCCGAGGTCATGCAGTTTAGCGGACTTAATAATATCCTCGGCTTCCTGCGGGGTCAGCGCGTAACCTTCGCTCGGGTTTTTCAACAGGTCCTCAACAATAATTTTTACAAATTCGGTAGTACGTTCAATATGAGCCCCCGTGTCACAATCACGAAGCTCGGTAATCTGCGCGAGCAGGTTCAGCGTCACATCCTCTCTCGTTTTTAAAAGATTAAGAGCTTCATTAAGCATGGAGGTCTTTTCTTCAACTAACTTTTCAAGGTTTTTTCTGTAGTTATAGAGTTCAAGCTGAACACTGATGCGCGTAAGCAGAGCTTGAGAGCGTATGGGCTTCGTTATGTAATCTACCGCTCCCGTCTGTAAGGCGGCGGCTTCGCCGCCTCCGTCCGTTTCGCCTGTTAAAAAAATAACGGGTATCTCTTTTAGTTTTATGTCCGCTAAAATCTGACGAAACATCTCAAAGCCTGTCATATCCGGCATGGAACAGTCGAGAAGAATTAAATCCGCGCTGTTGGCTTGAAGATATTTCAGAGCCGCTACAGCGGAGGTAAAAGGTATAACCTTATAACCTTCCTTTAGGGTAGCCATAACCGTATTAAGTATAATCGGGTCATCGTCCACAGCAAGAATAATGGGCTTTTTTAAATCATTCATAATAACACCTCAAACAATTATTTTTTTTGCTAATACACATTATATCACAAAGTTATCGGCATTTCAATAAAAAATAGATTAAAAAACTGTTAATAATTGACTATGCGTAAAAAATATGATATACTGTTTTATAACACACATAAATGAGGGCTTATTATGGACTACAGAATTAATCCGGTAAACGGCGATAAAATCTCACTTCTTTCATTCGGATGCATGAGATTCCCTAAAGATTTTGCTGCCTGCGAGCGGTTAGTCGTTACGGCGGCTGAAAAAGGAGTCAATTATTTTGATACCTCTTATATCTATCCGGGGAGCGAGGTGACTCTCGGCAGAATCCTCGATAAAAACAATCTTCGTGAGAAAGTAAATGTAGCCACAAAGCTACCCACATTCTTGGTTAGTAAAAGCTCGGACTTCGATAAATACTTGAATATTCAACTCGAACGTCTGAGAACGGGGTATATCGACTATTACCTTATGCACATGCTGACAGGTCCTAAGAGTTGGGAAAGACTTGTCGCACTCGGCGTTAAAGAGTGGCTTGCCGAAAAGAAAAAAAGCGGCGTCATAAAAAATATAGGTTTTTCGTACCACGGCGGCGCGGCTGACTTTAAAGACTTAATTGACCTATACGACTGGGAATTTATCTTAATGATGTTCAACTATTATGATGAACATAATCAGGCAGGTAAAAGCGGACTGCTTTATGCGGCGGAGAAAAATATTCCCGTCATGGTGATGGAGCCGCTCAGGGGCGGAAGACTTTTCCGCAAACTGCCTAAAGCCGCGTCTGACTTATTCGCCAAGCTTAAGCCGGAGCAATCTGCCGCCGACTGGGCGTTCAGGTGGGTCTACAGCCATAACGAAGTACTGACCGTGCTTTCGGGTATGGAGAGTCTTGAGGTTTTAGAGCAGAATATAAAAACTGCTTCCGGTGGGGGTTCTTATGAGCTTACCGCCGAGCAGAGCGAGGTTTTTGCGAAGGCAAAAGAATTGATTTTGCAAAAGACGAAAATCCCTTGTACAGGCTGTAATTATTGTATGCCATGCAAGGCGGGGGTAGATATTCCTCTTTGCTTTGCACACTATAACGACATACCTCTAAGCGGAAAAAATAAGGCGGTCATTGATTATATGTCGAGGGGCGGAGCCCACAGAGCCTCGCTGTGTGCTAATTGCGGGACCTGCGAACCGCGCTGTCCGCAGGGCATAAAAATAAGAGATATGTTAAAAGAGGTTAAAAAGAAGATGGAGGGCGGCATTTACAAACCGTTCGGCGCGATTATAAGGAGGGTTATGAAGTCATGACTTTAGTATATAAAAATATAGGCAAAAAACTATGAATATAAATGTAGGCGATATTTTAGAAATGAAAAAACCGCACCCCTGCGGCGGAAACAAAATGGCAGTACTTAGAGTGGGGGCGGATTTTAAGTTAAAATGCACATTTTGCGGACATGAGTTTATGAGTCCGCGTTCAAAATGCGAGAAAAAAGTTAAAAAAATATTGTAAGTAAGGAAGCGTACCATGACCGATAAACTCGAAATGACCCAAAAAAGATACGAGGAGATAAACCAAAAGCTCACCGATGCCGAGGTCATAAACAATCAGGAACAATACCGCGCATTGATGCGCGAACACAAGGCTTTAACCCCTGTCGTGGATAAATACGGCGAATACAAGAGTGCGAAATCTGAATTTGAAGAAGCGCGGCAAATGCTTGACGAAGGCGGACTCGACGCCGAACTCAAAGAAATGGCGCGGATTCAGTATGAGGAGAGTAAGGAGAGAATAACCGCCGCAGAGGACGAGTTGAAAATACTGCTCCTCCCGCGTGACCCCGATGACGACAGAAGCGTAATCATAGAGATTCGCGGCGGCGCGGGCGGCGATGAAGCCGCTCTGTTCGCCAATTCGCTATACAGAATGTACACGATGTACGCCGCACTCAAAAACTGGCGTGCCGAAATAATTAACTCGAACCCGACAGAACTCGGCGGATTTAAAGAAATCAGCTTTTCGGTAGAGGGTGAAGGCGTCTATGCTAAGATGAAGTACGAAAGCGGGGTTCACCGTGTTCAGCGCGTACCCGAGACCGAGTCTCAGGGCAGGGTTCACACCTCGACAATAACTGTGGCTGTATTGCCGGAAGTTGAAGAGGTTGATGTTGAAGTAAACCCTGCCGACATCACCACCCAGACATTCCGTTCGGGCGGAGCAGGCGGACAACACGTGAATAAAACCGAGTCTGCAATTCGGTTGATTCACGCGCCTTCGGGGATTGTGGTTGAGTGTCAGGAGGAACGCAGTCAGCATAAAAACAAAGAAAAAGCGATGAAAATGCTTTACAGTAAGCTATACGAAGCGGCAATCAGCGAGCAGACGGGAAAAATTGCCGAGCAACGTAAAATTCAAGTCGGAACGGGCGACCGTTCCGAGCGAATCAGAACCTACAATTATCCGCAGGGACGGGTGACAGACCACAGAATCGGTCTGACGCTCTATAAACTGCCGAATATCCTAAACGGAGATTGCGATGAGGTTTTCGATGCGCTGAGAATCGCCGACCAGGCGGCGAAGCTTGCGAACACGGGGGAATAAATTTTGAAAAATATTTTGCTTGTCTCTGCGCTTGTTTTATTATTACTTCTTTCCGCTTGCGGCAAGCGAACTGCAATTGACGGTGAAATTGATTCAGAAGTTCACCCGCTCGACACATCGCTTGAATCCGATATAACTATGCCGCCGCCTGCAACTACAACTACGCCGCCTGTGACGGTTCTACCCGAACAAGAAACAGACTCTGCTTTTATTTCCGCGGAAGAAGCATTAGATTTAGTAAAACAGATTAATAATGAGGATAATGCGGTTTATGACATTTTTGCTTTTTATCCGTACCCTGTCAACGAAAAGGATTATTACTCTATCAGTGCAACTGACAAAGAAACAGGGAATATTATTAACTACTTTTATGTAAATAAATTGACGGGGGAGGTATACACTTTATATGGTCGCAGATTAATTCTGTTACCTCTGACGGAAAAGGAAGAGCTTGCAGTTTTTGTAGAGAGTTTTACTTTAGGGCAAAACTACGTTTTTCTGATGCCGCCTTTCGATAATATAAACGAAATATCTGCGAAAGACATTGTTCATTTTTATTATTATTTTGGTTTTTATTCCGATTCTAATACAATTTTTGATTTTGAATACACGCAGGAGCAACTTGAAAATAAAAACTTATATCCCGATATTCCGGAATATTGGAGTTATTTGTCCATTATTGGTGCGAAAGGTGTAAAACCCTACAGAATTGAGGAGTATATCCAAAAGCAATACAACACCGATTTCAATATTCAAGACTATGATTTCAGCGATGTTAATTATTGGTTGGACGCTTTTTGCAATGTTAGATGGGAAGAGGAAACGGGAGCGATTGTGTATATATATAACGACACCGTTACAGGAGGGAATGGTGTGTCGTGCCATACGCTTAAAACCGAATTTGATGAGAGCCTGTATTATACAATCACAGTAGATATAATAACAGCGGAGTATACTTCTTATGTTGAAGGATATTATTTAAACACGGTGAGAAAAAACGAAGACGGGCGGTTTAATATTATATCTAAACAACCTGTAAATATAAATGATATTTCATTTACCGAAGAAGAGTTCGACAAAATTAAAGAAATGCCGTGGTATGGCGATATTATAATGATTGATGATAAATTTGTTATAACTTTAAATGAAGCGCGGAAAGCAATCGAAGATATTCCGCAAGAAAACGAAATGCTCACCTTTGGAACTATAATCGGTTCTCTTGAAGAAAACCTTAAATATTATAATTTCAGTATTTATGAATATAGAGAAGACGAACGGCATTACCTCGCTTTTTATTGCATAGACAAAATAACAGGCGAAGCGTATCTTTATGACCAAGAAACCGGTGAATTAATCCCGATTAATTAAAATAACGACAGGACAATAAAAAATGCAAACTTTATTTCTGGTAGCCGACTCCGGCGGTATAAGAACAACCGCCAAATTACTCCGAAGCGGTGAAATCGTTGCAATCCCGACCGAAACCGTCTACGGCTTAGCCTGTAACGCGCTTAACCCCGAAGCAATAGAGAAAGTCTTCAAAGTCAAAGGCAGACCAAGTAACAATCCGCTGATTGTTCATGTTTCGGGTTTAGAAATGGCAGGTAAATTAGGACTTGAAATACCGCCGATTGCGGAAATATTATCGGAGCGATTTTGGCCCGGACCGCTCACGATGATTTTTAAAAAAAATAAAGATACAATTCCTCCCGAAGTCAGTTGCGGACTTGATACGGTTGCCGTGCGTGTACCGAGCCACCCTGCCGCGCTTGAAATAATAAAGCTTTGCAGGTTTCCGCTCGCCGCGCCGTCCGCAAATATCTCCGGAAGCCCCAGTCCCACCAAATCCGAACACGTTTATGATGACTTAAAAGATAAAATCCCGCTTATTCTTGATGGCGGCGAATGTGAGGGCGGAATTGAAAGTACGGTCGTCATGTTTGAAACTATTGAATCTTCTGAAATTTCTCAAAGAATCCGAATCCTGCGTCCCGGAGGGGTGACAGCCGAACAACTCGGCGAATTTGCGGAAACAGTTATAGACGATGCGGTCTGCGCCGAATATAATGGTGAAAATCCGTCGTCTCCGGGAACGGCACATAAACATTATTCGCCAAAAGCACAGGTGATTGCCGTCGTCGCCGAAAATCAAGAGAAGTTCATAAACTACATAAACGCAAACAAAAAAAAGGGCGATTTTATACTCTCGTTTACTGAAGATATAAACGAGAACGCGAGATTATTATTTTCAATGCTGCGCGATTTGGACGAAATGGGTGCGAAGCGGATTTTTGCAAGGCTACCCGAACCTGAGGGGTTAGGGTTAGCGGTATACAACAGGCTGATTAGGGCGGCAGAATTTAATTCAGTTAAGGCGGAATAATGAAGGACTTTAAAGAATTAAATATAATAGGACTGACGGGAATAACGGGTGCAGGTAAAAGCATGGCGGCTGAGTTATTCAAAGAACGCGGCTTTTATGTAATTAATTGCGACAAAGAGGCGCGGCGGCTCATTTCATCGGCGCGTTGCAGTGCGGCGGTTAAAAGGGCGTTTCCCGAAGTTTTTGATGAAAACGGAGTATTAGACAGGCTAAAGACGGCTCGGCTTGTATTCTCAAGCAGAGACAGACTTAAAGAGTATGAGGGTATTGTATTTCCTTTTATAACTTACGGTCTCATTAATAATATTCAGCAGAAGGCTGACGAGGGTAATTTTAACTTTCTGCTTGACGCTCCTACGCTGTATCAGAGCGGAGCGAATGACTTATGCGGAAAAATTGTCGCAGTCGTTGCCTCAAAAGCGACATGTGCAAAGAGAATCACAGAACGAGATGTTATAAGCGAAGCGGATGCACTTATGCGGCTCAACGCACAACCGAGTGCAGAATTTTTCAAAGAAAGAGCCGATTATTTTATAGAAAATAACGGTGATACAGAGAGCTATTTAATAAAAATCGCCGAGACAATTGACAAGATTGGTAAAAAATGAAAACAAAAAGAAGAAAATTCCCGATATATGCGGTAATAATATTATTATTATCAGGTACGACAATTTTAATTTTTGCGAAGACCTTTTACGATGATTTGCAAAAGCGATGGCTTTTACAGACTCATCCGCTTGAGTTTTCCGCACAGGTGGAAGAATATGCGGACGAATACGGACTTGACAGGTTTTTAGTTTACGCCGTGATTAAAACCGAGAGTAGTTTTGACCCTAATGCCGTTTCAAATTTAGGTGCAAGAGGGCTGATGCAGATTATGGAAGAAACTTTCGATTGGATAAGCGGACTTAGGCTTCGTGAGAGTGAAATGAGCTTTGACGATATGTTTAAAGCGGACGATAATATCCGTTACGGCTGTTATCTCCTTGCCTATCATTTAGAGCGTTTCGGAGATTTAGACTGCGCGTTGGCGGCGTATTTCGCAGGAGACAGAACAGTGATAAGGTGGCTCGAAAATCCCGATTTTTCATTTGACGGAAGAACCTTGATTGACATTCCGGACCCTGATACAAGGCATTATATCCGCAAGGTAAAAACAGCATATGAAAACTATTTATATTTATATTCATAAATCAAAAGGAGACAAATTAAAATGGAAAACAAAAAACCAAAATCCAAAGAAACTTCAAAAGAGCCGGCAAAGGAGTTAAAAGAAAAACTGTTTTCAAAGAAAAACAACACCTCGAAAATATTCACCGAAGCCGAGCAAAAAAAGGCTGACAAGTTCTGTGAGGAGTACAAGAGATTTCTCGACCTTTCAAAAACAGAACGCGAAGCTGTAGCGGCGGCAAAGGACGAGCTTACCGGTGCGGGTTTTCTCGAATTTAAGGCGGGAGAAAAGTATAAACCCGGTGACAGGATTTACAGGATAAATCGCGGAAAAAGCATAATCGCCGCCGTCATAGGGAAAGAGAGCCTTGAAAACGGTATAAATCTGCTTGCCGCGCATATAGATTCACCGCGCCTTGATTTAAAGCAACGTCCGCTTTATGAAGAAGCGGAGCTTGCATATTTTAAAACGCATTATTACGGTGGTATAAAGAAATATCAGTGGACAGCCGTTCCGTTAGCCTTACACGGTGTAATAATAAAATCCGACCTGTCGACAGTCGAAATTAATATTGGCGAAGATGAGTCAGAACCTGTTTTCGCTGTGACGGATTTATTACCGCATTTATCGCAGGAGCAGTATAAACGCCCTGCGAATGCTCTCATAAAAGGCGAAGAGTTAAATATATTAATCGGCTCACGGAGCTTTAAAGACGATGAGGGAAGCGAACTTGTAAAACTTAATATACTAAAACTTTTAAACGAGAAATACGGCATAACAGAATCGGATTTTCTAAGTGCGGAGCTTGAAGCCGTTCCTGCGTTTAAAGCGCGTGATATAGGCTTTGACCGCTCATTTGTCGGTGCATACGGACAGGACGACAGGGTATGCGCCTATACGACTCTTAAAGCTCTTGCAGACGTTAAGAAAATACCGAAGAAAACGGGCGTTGTTGTGCTTACCGACAAGGAAGAAGTCGGAAGTGACGGAAACACCGGGCTAAAATCGGCTTATTTAAAATTCTTCCTCAGTGATTTAGCAGAAATGCAGGGCATTAAGCTACGGACATTGCTCACTAATTCAAAATGTCTTTCCGCTGATGTAAATGTCGGGTTTGACCCAACGTTCCCCGATGTTTCGGATAAACTCAACGTAGCATATATGAACTGCGGAGTTGCGCTTACGAAATACACGGGTTCAAGGGGCAAATCAGGTACAAGCGACGCAAGCGCGGAATTTACTGCCGAAATACGCAAGCTGTTAGACGACAATAAAATAGCGTGGCAGACGGGAGAACTCGGGAAAGTGGATATGGGCGGCGGCGGAACGGTTGCGATGTTTTTAGCAAACCTTAATATCGACACTATAGATATGGGTGTACCTGTGCTGTCGATGCACGCACCGCTTGAAATTACTGCGAAAAACGACGTCTATTCGGCATACAGGGCGTTCGGGGCGTTCTTGTCCTAATAACACTTGCCTTTTCATAAACATATAATGGTATTTATAGTATAAGGTTATATGTTTATTAAGAAAGGACAAGGGAGAATTTATGACGAGTACCGAAAGCGGAAAGAAAAAGCGGCTCGGAAAAAGGCTGATTGTGTCGGGGCTTTTACTGCTTGCGGTTGCTTTTTATGTGGATTTCAGGGTACGTCCTCTTATTGAGAGGGTCGGAGAGTATCAATGCAGGGTTGTTGCCGTCAGGGCTATTAATGACGCTGTTTTAAGAGAACTCGGAAATGAAGTTTACAATTATGAAAGTATAGTCGCTCTATCCTTTGATTCAAACGGAGAGGTTAAATCAATCACAAGTGATATGAACACAATAAACCGATTAAAAAGCCGCTCGGCGTTTATTATTAACGATGCTGTATCTATGCTCGACACAATGGAAATGGGAATATCGCTCGGAACTGTGACGGGGGTGGGTGTACTGTACGGGAGAGGTCCTGTTATTCCCGTGCGTGTAATACCTAAGGGTTATGCGAATTCGGTTTTAATCAGTGAATTTGTGTCAGCGGGAATCAACCAGACCCTTCATCGTATCATAATGGAGGTGGAAGTTGATATAACTGCGATTATACCCGGCTTTAACAAAACCATGACGATAAAGTCCGACTACATAGTAGCGGAGACCGTAATAGTCGGCGAAGTTCCCCATATGTATATGCAGGTGATTTCCGGAGACGGGCAAATTTTCAATAGAATTTCGGAGGCGATAGCGTAGTGACGACAGATTTTGAAAAAATAAAAGGAAGATACTCATGGTTATGCGATAAAATAAATGAGTATAATTATGCCTATTATGTACTTAACGAAAGTCCTGTCAGCGACTTTGATTATGACGCTTTAATGCGTGAAATTAAACAAATTGAACGTGATTTTCCCGAACTTGAAGTACCTGAATCTCCCACTAAGCGCGTAGGCGGACAAGCTGACACTACATTCGAGAAAGTAAAGCACGCTGTTCAAATGGGGAGCTTACAGGACGTATTTTCTGAGAACGAGCTGCGTGATTTTGACCGAAAAGTCAGAGCGGCTGTGAGCGAGCCTGTTTATATTGTCGAGCCTAAAATAGATGGTTTATCGGTATGCCTTGAATACGAGAACGGTTTTTTCATACGCGGTTCAACGCGCGGCGATGGCTTAATCGGAGAAAATGTCACGGAAAATCTCAGGACGATAAAAAGCCTGCCGCCTAAACTGATAAACGCCCCCGAAAACTTAAATTTCTTGAGCGTGCGCGGCGAGGTTTTTATGCCGCACGACAGTTTCAAGAAATTAATTGCGCGTCAGGAGGAAAAAGGTGAGCAGATTGCTAAAAACCCACGCAACGCCGCTTCGGGTTCACTACGGCAGAAAAACAGCAGAATTACTGCGGAAAGAGAGCTTGATATTTACGTTTTTAATGTTCAGAAGATTGAGGGAGTTAAACTCACAACCCATAAAAAATCGCTTGAATTTCTAACCGAGGCGGGTTTTAAGGTTATTCCCGGGTGGAAGACATTTCGGGACATAGAGGATGTAATACTGAGAATCCGAGAAATAGGAGAAATGAGGGGAACCCTGCCCCATGACATAGACGGTGCGGTTATAAAGGTTGACGACTTCGCACAAAGAGAAATGCTCGGCGAAACGTCAAAATTTCCGAAATGGGCGGCGGCGTATAAATACCCGCCCGAAGAAAAAGAAACAACGCTCCTTGAAATCGAGGTAAATGTCGGCAGAACAGGCGCGCTTACGCCTTTGGCTGTATTTGAACCCGTGAATTTAGCCGGTACTACCGTCAGCCGCGCAACTTTGCATAATCAAGACCGTATAAACGCACTCGACTTAAATATAGGAGACAGGATTATCGTTCGCAAGGCGGGTGATATAATTCCTGAGGTGGTTTCTGTTACCCGGCGTGCCGAAAACCGCGAACCCTTTAAAATCCCCGAAAACTGCCCTGCTTGCGGTAGCTTATCCGTTCGAGACGATGACATGGCGGTCACTCGTTGCCCGAATATAAACTGCCCCGCACAGATTCAGAGAAGTATTGAGCATTTTTGTTCGCGAGGCGCGATGAGCATTGACGGACTCGGCGAGGCGATAGTGGAGCTTTTACTTGAGCATAAACTGATTAAAAATGTCGCCGATTTGTATAAGCTTACCCATGAACAGCTTTTGACTCTACCGGGCTTTAAGGAAAAATCCGCATCGAATTTAATCACCGCTATAGAAAACTCAAAGCAGAACGAGCCTGACAAACTTGTATATGCCCTCGGAATAAAGGGTATAGGCGAACGTAATGCGGCATTGCTTATGGAGAAATTCGGTAGTGTTGAGGGTTTAAAAAATGCCTCACGTGAGGAAATAGAAGCTACTGAGAATTTTGGTGCAATTCTTGCTGACAGCGTATATAACGCGATGAGAGACTTGCACATGCTTGATTTACTAAGCGAGCTTGAAAAAAGCGGCTTAAAAACAATATACACGAAAAAAGCCGAAAGCAAAAAGCTCTCGGGGTTGACATTTGTTATAACAGGCACACTACCCTCGCTTTCACGCGATGAAGCCAAAGAGCTTATCATCGCAAACGGGGGCAAATGCTCAGGCTCGGTTTCAAAGAAAACCGATTACGTACTTGTCGGAGAAGAGGCAGGAAGCAAACTGACAAAAGCGCAAGAACTCGGAATAAAAATTATCACCGAGGAAAAACTGCGGGAAATGCTGTCCTCTTGACCCTACCGCTTAACGCGCAGACGACCTCATAGGGGATTGTACCGAGCCTGTCGGCTATGTACTCAATACTCGTTTCTTTAAATCTATCCGAGTAGAGCAGAACCTCATCTCCGACGTTTACGCCTTCGGCTTCGCTTATGTCTATCATTGTTGAGTCCATACATACCCGCCCGATAACCGGACAGATAGTATTTTTTACGGCAACCATACCGCTGTTTGAGTTAAGACGCGAATATCCATCGGCATACCCCACGGGAATAAAGGCGGCAAGCCGTTTTGCATCAGACCTGTATGTTCTGCCGTAGCTGACGAAATCACCTGTTTCGAGTGTTCGGATTTGTCTTATATTCGTTTTAAACGTCATTACGGGCGAAAGTTTTGCGGGTGAAGAAAAGCTCGTCTCATAGGGGGCAGGTGAAAGCCCGTAGAGCATAATCCCCACTCGTACATAATCGGCTTTAAAATCACTGTGATACAGCACTCCGCCGCTGTTTTGAGAATGAATTTTCAAACCCGATTCACGGGAGAGGGCGAGCAGTTTTTCTTGTTGAGTGCGGGTGAAATTAATATCGTCTTTATCGAAGCTGTCAGCGGCAGAAAAATGAGTGTACAAAGCTTCGGGGCTTAAACCCGAAAAGGATAAAACCGCATCCAACTCGTTTTTACTGTTTAATCCGACACGGTTCATGCCTGTATTAAGTTTTATATGTGTGCGTATTTTTGTCTTGGCAGAAGCCGCATAACTGCTCGCAGACTTTGCATATTCAATATCGCCTATACCTAAAATGAAATTATTTTCAACGACCTCACTAAAACGATTTGGGGCGGTGAAGCCGAAAATCAGAATTTCGGCGGACGGTACGTATTTTTTTACACAAAGAGCCTCGTCCACACATGAAACCGCAAAATGATTAACGCCGAGGATTTCGAGTGCGGGACAGATAATCTCCGCACCATGCCCATAAGCGTTAGCTTTAACGACAGCGATGATTTCTTTATTCAGAGAGAGGCGGTTTATCTCCGAAACATTATTTTTCAGGGCTTCAAAGCTGAGTTCCGCTCGTGTTCCCTCGCATACAACCATAATCTACCTCTTTTTTGTATTGTATTTTTATATAATATGTGATATTATAGTAATATAGCGCGTTTTACTTATAAAGTTTTTATTTTTAAATGTAATGAAATTTAATTATCGGGAGGATAAGGATGTCAATAAGAAAATCGGTAAGAAAAAGAAGTAACTGGTATATCTACCTTTTGACGTTTATGATAATGTTCTTAGTGTGCAGTTTTGTTATTTACAACATCTGGGACTTTCTTTTCCCTGCGCAAAATCTCCCCGCTATGGCGAGTACTTCGGGTGATTATCGTCCCGACGCTTCTTTTAACACTACGATTTTGCTGATGCTGTCGGAAAATAAAGGTACTGTACCGGAGTATTATATGCTCCTTAACTACCGTCCGCGAGATGAGGTCGTCGTGTTGGTACCCATCGAAAAAAACCTTTACGCAGAAGTAGGTAATGTTAGGGGAAAATTGTCGGAGCATTATTTACAAAACGGCTCGGACGGCGTTATTATCGCCATTCAAAATTCACTCGGTATAAGTGCGGAGCATTACATAAAGCTCGACAAGGATTCATTTATCGGTTTTTTTGACGCCGCAGGCTATACCCCCGTTAATATCCCGTATGATTTGCGCGGCGGCGAGATTGAGTTTCTTGCGGGTTCGTATGAGATGATGGGTGAAGACTTATATAACTATATAACTTATCCCGATTATAACCAAGGAGAGTATTATCGTCATATGATTCATGGGTTAGTGGTCTCGAATTTTATTAACAAAAACAGCAGTAATCTTTCTATAACGCAGTTACAGACATTATTCAGCCGAATTTTAAACACTACCGACACAAATCTTGAGTTCTCGGACTTTACCAAAAATCAGCAGGCGTATTTGTACACAACCCAAAACAGCTTTGATATAGCGGATTATTACGTACCTATCGGCAGTACCGATGATAGCGGGAACTTTTTTATATCGGAAACCGCACTTGAAACAATTTGGTCAAGGCTCGGAATGAAAAACGAGCAAAACGAATAGAATTATCAAATAAACGCCGCTTTTTAAGGCGGCGTAGATTTTTGCTGTCTTTTTATCAATGGCGCGGTCTTTTATGTACGAACTCAATTGCATTAATAACCGCTACATCAATATCAAGCACATTCTGCCGAACCATCTGTTGGTCGATTTTTGAGAAAAGCTCGCCCTTCGACGTGCTGACATATTTTGGAGGAAGATTATTGAGAGCAATACACTTAATATCCTCTGAACACTGTTCGCATTTACAGTAATCATCAGATTTCAAGCGTTCTTCCATGCGGATTTCGACCATTTTTTCCATTAAATTTATAAAAGCCATAGTTAAGACGCCTCCCCGTCTACGATAATTTTACACTATTTTTATCCGTTTGTCAATAAAAATTTTTAACACTGCGGCTAATACGAAGACAAAGCCGTTTAAACGGCTTTTTTATATAGTGAGGGGCTTTATTTCCTCGATTTTAAACGGGGTCTTTTGATATACGCAAAAGTTCAGCCAGTTTGAGTACATAAGGCTTCCATGCCCGAACCATGAGTTTATCGGCTCTTTTGTCGGGTCGTCGTCCGGAAAGTAATTATATGGCAGGGGTGTATCAAGCTTCTTTTCAACATCGCGCAGATACTCTCCTTTTAAGGTTTCGCGGTCGTACTCTACATGACCTGTCACAAATACCTGTCTGCCTGTTTTATCCGCGATAATATGAGCCCCCGAAAGCTCCGACGACACTAAAAGCGTCAGGGCGGGGTGTTTTTTTATGTCTTCGATGCAGTTTTCGGTATATCGGGAATGCGGCACGTTAAACACATCGTCGAAGCCTTTAAAGAGCGGATGATTTTTCACATGCACCTTTTGAGGGAATACACCGAAAAGCTTTCGGGGAAGTTCTTTCTTATCGATTCCGTAGTGGTAATAAAGCCCTGCCTGCGCGCCCCAACATATGTGAATCGTGCTGAAGGCGTGAGATTTCGACCAGTGCATGATTTTACATAGCTCTTCCCAGTATGTTACCTGTTCAAATGGCAGAAGCTCTACCGGCGCACCCGTAATAAACAAAGCGTCATAATATTTTTCTTTAATGTCCTCAAATGTGGTATAGAACATCACGAGGTGTTCTGTCGAAGCGTTTTTGGAAATGTGGGTGGCTGTTCTGATGAAGGTTACGTTAACCTGGAGAGGAGTATTCGAGAGTAGCCGCAGAAGCTGGGTTTCGGTTTGAATTTTAGTGGGCATGAGGTTAACTATGGCGACCTCAAGCGGACGAATATCCTGCCTTAACGCATCCTTATCGGACATGACGAAGACGTTTTCGTTTGAAAGTGTTTCAAAAGCGGGCAGATTACATGGTATGTTTATAGGCATGGTAAGTTAATCTCCTTATGTTAAATCTATTTCTAATTCTTTATAGTAGTATTTCATATCTTTTTCGTTAATTTCGCGCATGACTCTGCACGGGCTTCCCACGGCGACTACGTTTGACGGTATATCCTTGGTGACGACGCTGCCTGCTCCGATAACACTGTTTTCGCCGATTGTGACTCCGGGTAGAATGATTGCCCCCGCACCAATCCACGCATTGTCGCCAATACGCACCTCTGCGTTATATTGCCCCTTTCTGCTCCTGAGCGATGGGTGAACGGGGTGGGTGGCGGTCGTCACAACGACATTCGGAGCGAACAGTACGTTATTACCCACATAAATATGCGTGTCGTCAACTAATGTTAAATTGAAATTCGCGTATACTTTATCCCCGAAATGTACATACTTTCCCGCCCAGTTTGCGTGGAACGGCGGCTCTATGTAACACCCCTCACCTAATTCGGCGAACATCTCGCGGAGCATTGCACGGCGTTTTTCCTGCTCAGACGGTCGGGTTTGATTAAAATCATACAACAGTTCGAGCCGTTCCAACTGTTCAGAGACTAATTTCTCGTCGTTGCAAAAATATAATTTTTGGCTGTGCATACGGGCGATAATCTCGTTTAATTCCATAAATTATAATGGATTCCTTTCAGTATTTGATACTTATTATAGCATACAATCGGAAGAATTTCAATAGTATATATATAAAAAGGGGACAACTTATGTCAAGAAATTCAAGGAGCAAGAGCATCATAGAAAATGCCGCGGTTCTTTTTATTGCTATGGCAATAACAAAAGCAGTCGGCGCAATGCTTAAAATTCCGCTCGGTAATATACTCGGCGGTTTGGGAATGAGTTATTTTTCATCAGCCTACAGCGTGTTCGGTCCTGTTTTTGCATTAACAGCGGCGGCTGTGCCGACGGTACTTTCAAGAATAATAGCAGGAGAAGTCGCCATCGGTAAATTCAAAAATGTACGTAAAATCAGAAGAATCGTACTCAGCTACGCGGCGATGCTTGGTTTTTGCGGAACGATATTGATTCTTGTTATTACAGTGCCGTTTGCCCGCATTGTTACCGACGCGCCGAAAAGTATTCCATCGATGCTTTTAATCGCGCCGTCGGTCTTTTTTTGCTGTATTGCGGCGGTTTACAGAGGGTATTACGAGGGGTTGTTAAACGCACTTCCTACCGCGATTTCACAGGTTGTTGAGGCGGTCGTAAAATCTGTACTCGGCGTTACCTTCGCCTATATCGTTTTAAATAAAACAGATTCATTATCTTATGCGGCGGCGGCGGCAGTTCTCGGTATAACCATCAGCGAAATTGCGGGTATGCTTTTTTTGTTTTTCCGTAGTTTTTCAAGCGATGGTATAACAAAGGAAGAGCTTGATTTAAGCCCGCCGTCCGACAGCGCGGTATCGCTTTTGAAAAAATTTTTATCAGAGGCGTTCCCGATAACCCTCGGCGCACTTGCGATTAACTTAAATTCTCTGATAGACCTGCTGACCATTACAGGAAGCATTAACTATGCGGTAAATAATAATCGAGCTTTTTTTCTCGCCCGATTTACATACGAACTCGCGAGCGGGGTAGAGAGCAAAGAATTGGGAAATTTTATTTATGGCTGTTATACGGGTATTGTGGCGTCCATATTCACACTTATACCCGCAATGACGGGTATGCTTGGTAAAAGCGCGCTTCCTGCCGTCGCCGCGGCATGGGAAAGGCGCGACACGACCGGTATTAACAGGAACCTGCGGATTCTGTTTAAAGGTACATTTGTACTCGGGTTACCGCTCTGTCTCGGTATGGCGGCTTTTGCAAAACCCGTGTTAAATCTGTTATACAGCGCGAAACCCGCAGAAGCCTATGTATGCGTTCAACCTCTTTTTATTCTGAGCTTGGGCGGAATCGCGCTTTCGCTGACGGGAACGCTGTTCAGCATCTTTCTCGCTATCGGGAGAGCAGATTTGCCTGTAAAACTTATGCTCACAGGCGCAATAATAAAGCTATGCCTAAACCTTTTACTTATTAGGATTCCCGAACTAAATATAAGCGGAGCCGCAATCGCCACAATTGGATGTTATGCGATTATCTGCGTTTTCGGTATGATTTGCCTCAAGCGGCTTGCGAGGGTGAAAATAGGAATTCCCGTATTTTTTGTAAAAGCATTTTTCAATTCTATTCTTTGTATTTTTACCGCACTCATTTTTTATAATTATGTTTTTATGGGAAGCGGCAGAGTATTTCAACTTGCGTTGTCGGTTATAACCGGCGCAGGAGTATATGCGATGGGAACATTTGTGTTCGACAGGAACGCTTTTACGGGTTATTTTTCACGGCTTCAAAAAGCAAAGAAATAACTTTTTGTACGGGTGCGAGTATTTAAAATGAAAAAGACAATTAATCGTTGACAAATGCAGGAGATTGTGGTATAATTGGGATAGTGGGTTTTAAATCAACAAAGGACGGTGATAGACATTGACCAACAGCGATAAAATTCAATACTGGTTTGATTTAGCCGAAGAAGATTTATCTATAGCTAAAGTTGTACTTGATGCAAATAAATTGATTCATTCGGTTTTTATGTGTCATCAGACTATTGAAAAAGCGTTAAAAGGCATTATTTCACAATATTGCTTAAATGATGAAATCCCGCCTAAGATACATCATTTGCCTAAATTAGCTGAACGTGCAAAATTGTATGCGCTTATGTCAGTTGAGCAACAAGAATTTATTAAAGAGCTAACTCCTATGAATGTTGAGTCAAGGTATCCGGAGTACAAAAAGCAGATTGAGGAAGGGCTTTCTGATGCAATCTGCAAAGAAATTTATGTCAAAACGGAGGAATTGTTATGTTGGCTAAAAGCGAAGTTATAGATTTAGTTGAACGCTATACAACGGCTGTAACTAAGGAACTCTCGCCCTCTGCTGTGGTTATATTTGGTTCATATATAGACGGGACACCAACAGAGGACAGCGATATTGATATAGGTGTAATTTTTAACGGTTTTTCCGGTGACCGGAGAAGCGTATCAAAAAAAATATGGGATTTAGCATATGACATCAGTTTTGAAATAGAACCGCATTTGCTTGATATTAAAGATGATAAAAGTGGTTTCGCTAATCACGTTTACAAAACAGGTCAAGTTGTTTATCAAGCCCCTGTTTATTAAATAGTCCTCAACCCCAAACTCACTACAACCGAATACTCAATCTCAACAATCTTTAGCTGATGAAAGCGAGCTTCTTCGTGTTTATTCATAATATATGAACACAGCCAGCATCTTTTTTGTGCAATATGACTATTGACTTATTGTTTTAATTGTGGTATAATGTGGTTGTAAAGGTTATGAACCTTTCAAAATAATTTTAAAATAGCGGTGAACCTCCACCAATTTAAGCGAGGAGCTAAAATAGCGGTGAACCTCCACCAATTTAAGCGAGGAGCTAAAATAGCGGTGAACCTCCACCAATTTAAGCGAGGAGCTAAAATATTGGTGAAGGAGTCAAGTATAGACTCCTTCACCAATATTAAAAAAAGGTATAAAATGCAATTCTATAATATTAAAGACAAGTACATTGACTATTTAAGAAAATTTGAACCTAAAGTTTTGTTTAATAAAGATGAAAAACGTCCCTATGTGGGCGTTGTTTTTGCTTTAGGGAAGACTAATTACTATGTCCCGCTTGCTTCGCCAAAAGCCAAATTCGCGCATATGAATAATTCAAAAGATTTTCATAAGATTGCCGGTGGAAAGTATGGCGCAATTAATTTCAATAAAATGATTCCTGTTCATGAGTCCGTGTTAATTAAGCTTGATATTGAAAAAGAAAAAGATGAGTTTTATAAGAATCTCCTCAGAAATCAATATAATGTTTTGGTTACTATGAAAGATATTTTATTCAGAAAATCATCTGCCATATACACCTTGTTTATTGGGTGTGCAAAACTTTCCGAACATGACATTCGTATTAAAGATAGATGTTGTAACTTTTTATTGCTTGAACAAAAAATGCAAGAATACATAGCGGAATCGAAAACACTTATTTTACAAAATCAATCCAAATCCTTCGAGATGGAAAACCCCGATAAAGAACCAGAAAATCTTGTTTTAGAAAAAGAAACTTTGAGTACAGCGGAGGTATAGCTTTAATCAACTGTTCAGAATGCAACAAAACTTTCTCAGACAAAGGTCTGGATAGATGTCAGAACAGAGGAAATTATTTGTTGACAAATGTGGGGGATTGTGGTATAATTGGGGTAGCTTTTTTCAAAACTAACAAAGGACGGTGATAGACATTGACCAACAGCGATAAAATTCAATACTGGTTTGATTTAGCCGAAGAAGATTTATCTCAGAAGTGGAGGTGTTGTTATGTTGGATAAAGAAACAGCTATAAACACTGTTAAGAAATACTCTGACATTGTTATGAAAGAATTTACTCCTGTTGCCGTTATTATGTTTGGTTCTTATCTGAATGGTACACCAACTGAAAATAGCGATATTGACGTTGCTGTTGTATTTGATAATTTTACGGATAACTGGCATGAAGTTGCTACTCGTTTGTGGCGTTTAAGACGAGATATTAGTCTTGACATAGAACCTCATTTGCTGGATATTTCAGAAGATAGAAGCGGTTTTGTAAATCACGTCTATAAAACGGGACAAATTATTTATCAAGCCCCCGTTTATTAAATAGTTCTCAACCCCAAACTCACTACAACCGAATACTCAATCTCAACAATCTTTAGCTGATGAAAGCGAGTTTCTTCGTGTTTATCCATAATACACAGACATGCCCAACAACTATTTTTGTGCAATATGACTATTGATTTATTTCTCTAACCATGGTATAATGTGGTTGTAAAGGTTATGAGCCTTTCAAAGCATTTTGATTTATGGTCGGCAAGACCGAATTTAAAATTATGACCGGCAAGGTCGCCCGAACTAAGGTTGGGTACAGGGCATAGAGACGTCTATGCTCTTATAAATGTCGGGATGGAGACATTAAACCCACTCCCATTGGTCGGGGCGGAGACCTAAAACCTGTCCCATTCCAGAGTAAACTGTGACCTAAATCCGTCGGGTGGAGACGTTAAACCCACATCCATTACAATGGGAGCCATCTACGGGTGGCTCTCGGTTATTTTTTGGCTTTGTGAGGATGGTGGGTTGGTTTGTTGTCGACAGTTCTCGGTGAAAATTGTGAAATGAGGTTGGGAAATATTTTTGAAAAGTCTTGACAATTACGATAAGATGTGTTACAATTATTGTATATTAATGAATTTTTAGGAGCGATAAATGTCTGATGAAAATCTAATCATCGTCGGAAGTTATAACACAGCTATTAATGACATTTTAGGTGTAAAAATTGACGAGCAAACCATATACCGTTCAAAAGGTTTACCTGCCCACATGGTTAAACAAAGACATTTTAATTGTTTAAAGCATATAGATGATATTCCGGAAATAATTTTAAACCCTGATTACATCGGCTTACACATAGAAAGCGATGATGCGTTTAGCGTTGAATATATCAAGGTGCTTAAACGAAACGTGCTTGTTGCCGTAAAAATAGATGGAAAATCAGATTATTTATATGTGGCAACGGTTCATGACATACAAGAATCTAAGCTACAAAGAAGGTTACACAGTGGCAGATTTAAGAAAATTGAAAATATTTCAGAAGAAAACGAAAATTTTTCTGAAAAACCTATTGACAAATGATTTTAGTCATGGTATAATTATGGTAGGATAGGTATAAACTTAATAATACAGGATTGTTGAGGTCGGAAATGGTTCCCGACACTCCTCGAAAGAGGAACCTGAGATGATGGATACACCGCCCATCCTTCAATCCTTGTGAGAGTACTCGTTAATATCGGGTACTCTCGCTTTATTATTTTAAGAGGGGAGATTCTTCTTATAGGTCGGTAGAAATTACCTGATTTTCTTAGCGAAAATAGCCTCAAACCCTTTGTTTATAAGGGTTCTAACCTCGGCATAACCGGGCGGAAATATTTACAAAAACTCTTGACAAGGGTTGCCTTTTATGGTATAATGTGGGTATTAAGGTTATGACAGGTCGAGAAGCGGTTTAAGCCATATAATTGAGGGTGGGCGAAAATCCCTCGTTTTCTTGCTTCCGAAGCTCTCAAACCTGTATTTACAAAGGGGGTAGACCACGGGCAGAACTTTGAGGTCGAGTATGTTGGTAAGGACGGCAGGGTTTGTGTTGTGGTAGGTGAAATATACGGAAGATACTCGTATTATTAAATAGGACAGTATTATATGGCATATAGCTTAATTGCTCTTTGGTGACGGAGCGTTCACCCTTGCTAATACCCAGAGGTATGCCATTATTAATGGGTTAGTATGAACCTGCACAGAGGGACAAAGCTGTGACACGCTCAAATTTGCAGATAATCCCCTATTCAGCTTGTTTGGATAGGGGTTCAATGGAGACTTAACCTCTGAGTGAATGTCGCAAAAATAAAATGTGAGAGATTTTAAGGTATTTAGGGTATATAGTGGTTTGGGAGGTTGTTTATGGGTTGGGTTAGTACTCGTGAAGATATTATTGAGAAAAAATCTGCAAATGGACATTTTGTGTTGTCAAATTTCACTAAAACTATAGACCTTATCTATAAATGCCCGATTTGTAAAGAGTTGTTTCGCTCAAATGACAATTTATTTTCTCATATGCGATTAGAACATAACCAACTATTAGCGTTTTTGTTGCTTAACGAGAGAATAATTCCACCCGGGGAGCATTATATAGAGACTTTCATAAATTCGCTTTATTTGTTTTCGGTTGAGAACATTGGAACGCTTTACATCAATGGAGAAATCCAAAATATCACTGTTATTAATGGAAATATAAATTTGAAAGCTTTTTCTGAAAATGATTTTGAAACCTTGATTATTGAGGTCGATAAAAGAAAGTGGACTATTTATAAAAATAAGCTCCGCACCATAAGTCCATTAGTTGATAGTTTTGTCTCATCTTTCAATCAATCAATAGCGAGTCGTATAAGACCAGATTCGGAGATGGTTCGCAAACAAATAAGCATCAACAATTTTGATATATGTGATACACAATATATTAATGGATTTTATGAATACAGTCTTGCTTGTTTGGCAAATAACAGAGACAATAAAGACAATCTCTACTACGCTGCCTATGATAAATTGTACCCCTATATCGAATCTAACGCACGAGCATTGTTGGTAATTAAAATAATTTGCTTTCGTTTTCTTTGGATAGATAGGCTCATTGAGCTGTGTGAACATAGCGATGTAAATGAATTCAAAATCGTGTGTGGTTTTTTCAAAGGAGTTCACTGTAATTTTAATACAACCGTCAATAACTATGGCAAAATTTTTAAAATTTTCGTTGAAGATGATGAACACGAAAATATGCAAGCTATTATTAATTTTATGAGAGGCGATGTGAAATCTGTTAAGCGTTATCTGGGTAAGGCATTGGATTTAACTCTTGATAAAAAGGTTGATTCGAACCTCAAAGATAAAGTCTATTTGTTGAAAGCACGTTTATCGGAATATGACGGCAACGCTGATATTGCAAATTATTATTACAATAGCATAGTTTCGCCATCTATTAAAAAGGAGGTTTTGTCTAATGTTGAAATCAATCAATAAACAAACTGTAACTGTGAATGAAGTTGTTGATTCTTTGTTCAATGCCGAGACAGCATTGCAGTTTGATAAAATAATTTCTCCTGTTTTGAATGAAATCGTAACCGATGAACTGTTGAACAAGGTAATATCTTGTACCCAAAAGCTTGTTGAGTTGCGTTTCGACTTTTATTTAAGGCTTTTATCAAAATTTACTCAAAGCCAGTTGCAAAAAGATAAAAGGATTCTTATAAACCGTCTTTATTCTCCTGTTAAAGAAGATGTAAGAGGAGTGCTTGGTGTTGCCAACGCAGACATCACGCCTGCTCTTGATTTGCTCGTAAACAATGAGGATAATAAAGCAAAAGTCATTGAGTGGCTTTCATCTTCAAAAACTCGCGATGAACTCATTGAACGAGCCAAGCTATGTTATATTTACATTTCATTGAAAATCGAGAAAAGACAGATTGTTGAGTTTGAAAAACTTTTGCTTTTCGTAATGGAAAAAGATTCAAAACTTATGTTTGACAGAAATGCTGGGAAACTTTTTACTGAGATATTGCTGTCTTCAAAGCCTTTTACACAAATTGAAAAAATGGCATATTTTCATCAAGAGGAAGTCAAAGAAGTTGAAAAATTGACAACAAAAGTTGCTGAATTAGAGGACAGATGCAAGTGTTATTTTGCAGACAGTAAAACTAAATATACAGAAATAGTTTCTTTAAAGACATCATTGAACGACCAAACGGCATTAATAGAGCAACTTGTAGACGAGGTTGATTCATTGAAATCAAAGCTCAAGGCGTCTGAAGACTTGATGGAATATGAAACACTCAAGTTTGCCAGAGACCTCAAAAACTCTAAAATCGTTTATGCTGATAAATTGAAACGTAGACTTATGTTGGAGATAGATGGTATGAAGGTTACGATAGGTTATGTTGCCGAAGCAGAAAAGAAAAGACTACAACGACGAATAGAAAACATTGAGAAAATTTTAACTGGTGAAGGAGCTTTCTAATGTCAAAAATAGGTATTGACTTCGGCACAACTAACTCTTCGTTGGTTGCTTATGATAAAAACCAAGACACGTTTCATTACTTCGGAAGTGAACTCGAAGCAACGAAACCAACCCCTTCTGTTGTTTGGTATCACGATGATCGCATAGATGTTGGTAAAACAGCGAAAGATAATTACAATAAGTTTTGTGATGTTTCTGGACACCATATGGAAATGTCTATAAAGTCAAAACTTGGTTTGGGTAAAAGGATGGCTATTTTTGGCGAATTAGTAGAACCATATTCTGTCGCCGCAAAGATTATTAAGCACTTAAAAAATATTGTAATAAATGCCGAAGCAACAAAATCAGGTGTTTCACTTGATAGTGCGGTGTTTACAATTCCCGTGAATTTTTCGGGAAAACAAAGAGTAGATTTACGTAAAGCGGCAGAGCTATCGGGGATAGCTGTTGAAACATTTGTGCATGAACCTTTCGCAGCTTTGATTGGTCATTTATATTCCAACAAAAATAAAGGCGCATTGCGTGTTCCGAACAATTCTTACATGCTTGTTTTTGACTGGGGAGGCGGTACGCTTGACATAACCGTCATAAAGGCAGAAAACCAACAAATGTATGAGATGGGTACAAGCGAACTTAGTGGTATTGCTGGAGATAAATTCGATTTGGAACTTGCGAATTTTGTTCGAAACAAATTTGTTGAAAAGCATTTGGCTCATTTTGATGCTGAGTATATTGATAAAATGCTTGACGAAAAGCAAGATAAACTTATTTCTATGGCCGAACAGTGCAAAATAGCTCTATCAACAACAACAGAATCAGAGATTTGGGTAGAATATGTTCTACATAATCCCAAAACTAAAACAACTTATGACATTGAAGAAAAAATTATTCGATCCGACTTTGAGAAATGCATTCAGCGCCACTTAGACTCTGCTATAAACCGTATTGATGTAGCGATAAAAAATGCCGGGATATCACCAGAAGAAATCTCTTTTGTGTTAATGACGGGTGGAACTTCCAATATTCCTCTTGTCCGTGCCGCCATTGAAGATAAGTTTGGTTCGCGTGTCCAGACTGCCAGCAATCCTGATATGGTTATTGCTCAAGGGGCGGCTGTGATATCGGAAATGGGTTGGGTTCCATATTTATCGAAAAATATTATGATTGAGCTTTCTGATAGTTCATATTGGACTGCATTTGAAAAAGGGATGCCCCTTGTAAGAGGACAATCATCTGAGCGGCAGGAAGTATTTACTTGTGTAGACACAAGAGATTCTGAAGCAAAACTTATAGTCGTAGAGGGGATAACAAAAACTTCTAAAGATAGAAATCTTGCTGTTTTAAATATTCCTGTAAATCATGTTCCCTCGCTTCGTGAACCTGATGATGTTGTTATAAACCTATCTATTGATAATAATTTTGTTCTTTCGGTAAAGGGACACGGCGTTTATATAGAGGCAAAACGGAAAACTATTGAAGTTTATGATATTTGCTTCGGGATTGAAATGAGGTAAGGTATGGAGAATATGTCAAGTGAAAAATCAAATATAAAATTAAAATCAAACTTAATGCTTAAATCACGTATAGGATATGGTATCGGTACAAGTCGCCTTTGGTATAATCATTCTCCAGCAGACTTATTTATAAAATTATTTCCGTATTATCGCGATAAGAGAATGGACTCTGCTTTAACACAGCAACAGCGTGACCAAAAAAACAAAGCTTTATTTTTTGCTAAAGAAATAGTAGATATTGAATAATATATACTTACATCAAAATATATTATGCGAGGAGTTAATTTATGGGATTATCTAATCTTAAGGCAAATAAAAAAACTGTATCTATTGCAGTAGTCGTTTTGCTAATTATCGCCGTAGTTATTACGGGTATAGTCGTTTTAATAAATGAGTCGAGGAGAATACGAAGTAGTGATTATGAGATAGAAATAAGCCCGAATGATTGGATTTATGTCCGAGTGCAAAAAACTTTTCATAATATGAAACATTTAGAAATAATCTTGTCCGATGTCAAACAACATATTACCGAGAACGAATGGAATGAACAACAAATTCCCATTGATATAATTACCCCAGATTATCGCATTAAGTTATCTTGGGGGAGGTCATGGAGATATGGTGATGAGTTAATTCGTAACAATTTCTTCGAAGCACATCTCAATGATGCCTTACAAGATAATATTGGCACAGTTAATGACCCCCGTAGCGGAGAAACAAACACAGAAAAACTCAAAGAATTAAGAATATTCTTAGAAGAATATAATTCAAAAGCGTTTTCAGAAATCTAATAATATCACAACTATTATTATAAATGATGTCACAACCACCATATAAATCAATTCTGAATCTTCCTAAAGACTTATTGCAGTATGGGAACGCTTTATCGGCAACGGCTAAATTGCAAACCGCATTAGCAAGCGGAAGTATTAAATCGTCTGCCGCTATAAAAACTCTAAGTGCTTCAGTAGAAGGATTGTCGGCTTCGCAGATTAAAAATATCGCAATTCAAAACCAAAACTTAATTGTATCCTCGATGCGTGATAAGCAAAATATAACTGCATATTTACAAAAACGAGGACTAACAAAAGCCGAGGCGGACCATACGGCTTTGATAGTCTGGAAAACTAAAACAAGGGCACTAATTTGCAAGCAGATTTAAAACACTGCTCTTTACGAGCTACATAGAATACAAGAGAGTCCGGTTTACCCGGTCTCTCTTACTTGCCGAAAAAAGAATATATAATTTTAACTCACGCCTGTAATAAATTCATGACCCAAAAACAAAATAACCTTTTTTAGTTGACTAAAAGAAAATTTCATGATATACTATATAACATGATGAAATTGTTTGATACTCATACCCATTATGACGACTATGCTTACGACGAAGACCGGGAAGAACTGATACCGCGTTTGCTTAGTGAGAGCGTTGCGGGATTTATAGCGGCGGGATGTACACTTGATAGAAGTGAAAATGCGGTAAAGTTTGCAGAAAAATATCCTTCTGTCTACGCCTCAATAGGTATACACCCGCAGGACGTTTATAATCTGCCCCGGGATTATTTACAGACTCTCGAGCATCTCGCGAAAAGCCGAAAAGTAAAGGCTGTGGGTGAAATCGGTCTGGAATACTACCGCGAGTACGACAGGGTGAGGCAGAAAAAAGCCTTTATTGAACAGCTCGAAATGGCGCAGACATTGAAATTGCCTGTTATTATTCACTCGCGTGAGGCGTTTTCCGATACTTATGAGATTCTGCTTGAGTATACTACAAAGGGGATAAAGGCGGTTTGTCATTGCTTTTCTGAGGATGCTGCGGCGGCAAGAAAATTAGCGGAAATCGGTGTTTTTGTCAGTTTTACGGGCGTTATTGCTTTTGAAAAGAAGAACGAACGTGTTGTTGACGCCTGTAAAAATGTACCGCTCGAACTCCTTTTACTCGAAACAGATTGCCCCTATTTAGCACCGCCTCCATTTCGCGGAAAGCGTTGCGACAGCGGTATGGCATGGTATACGGCGCAGAAAATCGCACAGATAAAAAAGCAGACAACAGATAAGATTGTGGAAATATGTAATAATAACGCACGAAAGTTTTTCGGTATAGATTTTTAATTATCAGGAAAGGACATGATTATGGATTCTGACGAGCGAAAGCCTAAACTCAGAAAAATCCTGTTAGCCCCGTTTATCGGACTCAATTTTCTCTTAACTGCGTTTCTTAAAACCGCACTCGGCGAAAGCTATGGCGGTGTTACCGAGGATGACATTTTATCAATGGTAGACGCAGGAGAAGAAAGCGGCGTAATTGAGGAAGATTCCGCCGAGATGATAAGCAATGTAATAGAGTTCGATGACATGAATGTTAGCGATATTATGACCCACCGAGTAAACATTGTCGGGGTTGAGGTGGGTGTCGCGCTTGATGATATTATTTATATTGCGCTTGATGAAGGGTTTTCGCGTGTGCCGGTATATAAGGGCAGCATAGATAAAATCATAGGCATAATTATCGTTAAAGACTTGCTTTGTCTCATAGGCGGCGACAAGCATAATGACTTTAACATAAATGATTTTCTGCGTAAGGTTATTTTCATACCGGAGTCCTGCTCCTGCCGTGACGCATTCAAGGAGCTTACTTCCAAACAGACGGGGATGGCTGTCGTAATTGACGAGTATGGCGGTACTGCGGGGATTTTAACCCTCGAAGACTTGATTGAATCTGTTATGGGAAATATATTAGACGAATACGATGAGGAGGACGAAGAAATAACCGAAATCGGTAGGGAGAAATACGAAGTCGAGGGTGAAACCGACCCTGAAGACGTATTGGAACTCTTCGGTTATGAGTTACCGGAAAATCATGAATATGATACAATCGCGGGCTTTGTAGCAGACCTGCTCGGATATATTCCGGAGGAAGCGGATTTACCCGTTTGTGTAGAATATCGTGATATACGCTTTGTTATAATAGAGGCAAAGGATAATTTTATCACCAAAATAAAAGTAATAAGGCGGGAAAGTGAAAAGCCCAATAATAAAAAATAATGACAGAATTTTCTTATATGTTTGCTTCTGATTGGAGTTAGGGAAAAAGCTTTTTACAAGGTTTAGGGACGTTAATCAAAACGTCCCTAAAATCTTTTATGAAAATTCTTTTAATTGTTCGCTGTTGTCACCCACCCGCGAAGCTTGACCGCTTCAGCTACGCGATTAATCGCTATCATATATGCGGCGTCGCGCATATATATATTCTTTTCTTTGGCTAAATTATAAACAGCACGGAATGCCTCTGTCATCTTGTGTTCAAGTTTTTCAAGAACCTCTGTTTTATCCCAAAAGTAGTTCATGTTACATTGAACCTGTTCAAAATAACTACAGGTTACGCCGCCCGCATTGCAAAGAAAGTCAGGGAGCATGATTATACCGCGGTCTTTAATCAAGGGGTCGCAGTCGGGGGTTGTGGGACCGTTTGCACCCTCACAAATCACCTTAACATTTCTGGAAATACTTCCGAAAACAGCCGGTGTGATTTGATTTTCTAAGGCGCAGGGGATTAAAATATCCACATCCTGCTTTAGCCACTCGTCGCCCGCAAGTATCTCGCAACCAAGGAGCTTTGCCTTTTCTTTGTCGATGCTGCCGAATCTGTCTTTAATGCGAGTTAATTCGGGAATGTTCAAACCATCAGTCTTTTTAAAGGTGTACGCTACCTTATCCCCGTTATCCCAACATGAGACAGCAGTGACTTTTCCGCCGAGACTCGTGTACATCAGTGCCGCATACTCAGCGACATTACCAAAACCTTGAATACTTGCAGTCGTATCAGAGACGGGAATATTCATTAAGCGAAGCAGGTCTTTCAATGTATATATAACACCGTAGCCCGTAGCTTCTGTGCGTCCGAGCGAACCGCCCATTCCTACGGGTTTCCCCGTAATCATTCCCGGAAAACGCGCCCCCATAATGGCTTCATATTCATCGAGCATCCAGAGCATATGTTGATTATTCGTCATAACGTCCGGCGCAGGGACATCCGAAAACGGTCCCACATTATTGTAAAGGGCTCGAATATACCCTCTGCATAGCCGCTCCTGCTCACCCGCCGACATAATGCGCGGGTCGCATATTATACCGCCCTTTCCGCCGCCAAGCGGAATGTCGGCGACAGCGCATTTCCACGTCATCCACATGGATAGTGCGCGAACCGTATCAACGGTCTCATCGGGATGAAAACGGATACCGCCTTTTCCGGGTCCTCTTGCGTCATTGTGACGGATTCTGAAGCCTTTAAAGGTTTTGGTCGTGCCATCATCCATTTTTACGGGGATTGAAACATGATATTCTTTCATCGGTTGTCTTAGAAATTCTCTCATGCCGGAGTCGAGTCCGATAGCCTCCGCTACCCCGTCAAACTGCATTTGTGCATTTTCAAAGGGGTTGTAGCCTGTATTTGCCATTAAACAAATTCCTCCTCATTTTTATATAACAAATCTATGATAGCATAAAATGACAAAAATGTCAATAATTATAAATCGGGTTATTTTTCTTTTCGTATTTAATACTCGTGCTTCCGCCATGCCCGGGGTAAACCTTTGTCTGCTCCGGAAGAACAAATAATTTATTTATTATCGAGTTTGAGAGGGCGTTTTGGTCTCCCGTCGGTAAATCCGTTCTGCCGAAGCTGTTTTCAAAAAGCACATCTCCGCTGAACAGCACATTTTCGCTCTCTATATAATAACAGATTCCGCCTACCGTATGTCCGGGGGTGGCTATTATTTTTACGGGAAATCCGCAGGGCGAGATAGTCTCACCGTCCCGAAGCCAAAAATCGGCTTCAACAGGTCTCGCACCACGCCGCACGGCTTCACTCGCAAATAAATACAATCCGTTCACGGAAGGGTCGGACAGGACGGGCTTTTCGTCTTCTCCCGCATAAATAGCGATGTTCAGTTTTTCTTTAAGACCGCCTACCGCACCTGTATGGTCGAAATGCCCGTGGGTCAAAAGGACAGCAACAGGGGTAATTTTTAATTCTTCGCACTTTTTTATTATATAATCCGCGCTGTCGGCAGGAATGTCGCCCGCGGGGTCTATAATCAAAGCCTTGTTATTCTCCTCATTAACGACAAAATAACAGTTGGTTTGAACCTCTCCGATTACTCTTTTAACAATTTTCAATCCGGTCATGGTTTTTAATATTCCTTTCTGCGCACAGTTGGCCGCACGCCGCCTTTATTTCTCCGCCGAATTCCTTACGTACAACCGCCCTTACCCCGCTTTGAATCAATATAGAGTAAAAAGAGCTTATTCGTTCGGGGTTCGGGCGTTTAAATCCGAGCTTTGTTTCATTATATGGTATAAGATTTACATAGCAGTATAAGCCTTTTATTAATTCTGCAAGTTCACGCGCATGATTATCACTGTCGTTCATGTTTTCAAGCATAACATATTCAAACGTGATTTTTTTCTTTTGCCGCTCGGAATATCTACGCGCAAATTCAATTATTTTATCTAAACCGAAAGCGGCGTTGCAGGGCATTATTTGCCCTCTGAGTTCGTTATTCGGCGCGTGCAGACTTATGGCGATATTGTATGAAGACCTGTGTAATTCGTCAAGCCTCACAGTACCACAGGTCGAAACCGTGATATGACGCGGCGCGATGTCAAGTCCGTGCCTGTGATGAATTATATCAATAAAATCTTTGACGTTTTCAAAATTATCGAGAGGCTCACCTATTCCCATGAGCGTTACACGGCTTATTTTCGGTTTAACACGGAACGCTTCTTCCGCGCGTAAAATCTGCAAAACCATCTCATACGGGAGTAAGTCGCGGATTTTTGCGGGTGATGCTTCTGCGGAATCGGGCAAAGAATTTCGCCGTCCGCTATTACAAAAAGCGCAACCCATATTACAGCCGACTTGCGTCGAAATGCAAAGTGCGTTCCCGTAGTCGTGCCGCATAAGAACCGATTCTATGGCGTTTCCGTCATAAAGTGCAAAAAGAAATTTTTCAGCATTCGGACAGCTTACTTTTTCAAAAGTATTAAAAACGCCGAACGAAAAATCGGCTTCGAGTAGATTAATCACCCTCTCGCTTAAAACACCAAGCTTGCGAAATTCTCCGAAATCGCTTATACGCTCTCTGTAAAGCGCATTGTATACGATTTTTGCTTTAGCCTTGTTTTCGCCTTTTTCGGAGAAATAGTTTTCTAAAGCGGGGAATGTGATGTTGTATATGGAAGATTTGATTATTGTTATACCCCCTTGACATATAAAAAAAAGATGATATAATTTAAAAGAAAACTAAAAAATAAGGAGAACAAAATGTTAAAACTTAAAAAATTATGCTCCGCAACTCTTGCGATGCTCCTTGCGCTTTCTCTGCTCGCTTCCTGTGGCAACACGGGTGATGAAGTGCCGCAAAATCAAAACCCCGCCCTAACAGACGGTGCGGCAGGCGAAGAAACGCAAAATCCCGCCCTCACACCCGCACTCGCCGTTGAACCCACTCTCACGTATACGAAAGAGGACTTCGATGCGTTTTTTGAAAAATATGTCGCCCTTATACAAGCTTTGAGCGTGGTTTACTGGGACATAGAAACGGGCGGTACGCCCCCCGGTGCGTTTGAAGCGCGGAGCAAAACCATCGGTATTTTATCCACCGAGCTGTTTGACATGGGCATTTCCGACGAAATGCGGGGTTTCTTCGCGTATGCCGAACAGGCTATAGAAAGCGGAGAAGCCGATGATGTTCTACGCGCAATGTACAGTTTAACCAAAAGTGATTATGACAAGCTGATGTGCATACCCGCAGACGAGTATGCGGCTTTTGCCGAGCTTACAGCAAACACTCCCAACATATGGGCAGAGGCGAAAGGGCAAAACGACTTCAGTATGTTCGCACCATCTCTTCAGGCAATAATGGATTACCAAAGAAAAATCGTAGACTACAGAGCCGCGGCGGGAATAGTTTATGACAACCCTTATGATGCAATGCTTGATGACTTCGAGCCGGGTATGACTGTAAAAGAGTTGGATGCGTTCTTCGATGATTTAAGAAGCGAAATAGTCCCTCTCTTGAAAGCGGTTACAGAAGCCGAAAAAGAGATTCGCACCGACTTTTTAAGCCGCGAGGTTCCCGTCTCTGTTCAAAAGAATGTTGCCGACTTGCTGATAAATACCGTAGGTTTTGACATGAACAGAGGGGTAAGAGCCGAAAGCGAGCATCCGTTTACCACAAGCATAGGGCAAAGCGATGTCAGAATCACCGCAAAGTACACCGAAGACAAATTCTTCAACGCTTTCTTTGCTATAATGCATGAATCGGGACACGGAATCTACATGCAAAACGCAGATAAATCGCTCGAGGGTACTATATTGGACAATGGCGCGTCTTTGGCGATTCACGAATCTCAATCAAGGTTCTTGGAAAACATGGTCGGACGAAGCCTCGAATTTTGGGAGGGTATATATGATGATTTTATAGCCGTTACCGAAGGGTATTTCGATGATGTTTCGGTTATGGAATTATATGAAGCTGTGAACCTCATAAGCCCGTCCTTTATAAGAATTTCAGCCGATGAGCTGACATACTCGCTTCATATTATGGTTAGATACGAAATAGAGAAAATGATTTTTAACAACCCCGAACTTACCGCCGAAGATTTACCTGCAATATGGAACGAAAAAATGCTTGAATACCTCGGAATTACGCCCGAAACCGACTCCGAGGGTATTTTACAAGACATTCACTGGTCTTACGGCGAATTCGGTTATTTCCCTACTTACGCTTTGGGTAACGCCTATGCGGCACAGATGAAACACTATATGGATGAGGATTTCGACACAAGCGCGGCAGTACGTGAGCAAAACATCAGCCTTATTACCGACTGGCTTGCCGATAAAGTACACAGGCACGGCGCATTGCTCACCCCCGATGAAATACTGTCAAACATTACCGACGAGGGCTTTTCTTCGGAATACTATGTTAATTACCTCAAAGATAAATATGCGGAAATATATAATATTTAAAATTTTTGTACGGGCGGCATATATGCCGCCTTTTTTTATGTGCGGGCGGCAATATGGCACTTTTTTAATGCGGGCGGCAATATGCCGCCCCTACCGAGCTTGGCTTAGGGGAATCCCGTTATTGCCGAGGGGGATTACCCTGTCCAATCCGACGAATTTTCCGTCCTGTTGCCACAAAACCTCTTTAACAAAGGCGTATTTTTCCTCGTCCCATGTCGTGAAATCGTGCAGAACCAAACCGCCCGTGTCGCCCGAATTGGCGTTCCAACACCAAAACGTGTGATGAAGCTTGTTTTCCTTTATTAATTGTCTTAAATACGTCATCCATTGTAAATTAGGCTCGCGCATAAAACCGCCCCATTCGCCTATTAATAAAGGTGCAATATTTTCTTCATGGATAAAAAACCAGTTATCGCGCCAGCAATCTTTCATTAAGCTCTCGAAAGTATAACCGCCTTGGAACCATGGTTGCTGATGAACTGTCGGACCGTAGTCGTGGGGTGAATAGACGAGCTTGTTTTGAAATCTGCCTAAGTTAACGGGATTATCGCGTACACCGCGCAGATTTCCTCCCCACCAGTTAAAGTAATAATCGCCGGAGTTTGTGGAGGTGAAGTTGGGATTGGTCGCCATGTTTTTAGGGTAAATCTCAATCCCCTCTACTAAAACAAGCGCGTTTGGATTGGCATTTAAAACCGCTAAAGCCGCCTTTTCGGCAACATACTTCCAGTTGTCGGGGTCGGTTGAATTATCCCATTTTGCACGGGGAGATTCGTTAGGCTTGCCGTGGGGTTCGTTTTTGAGGTCATAGGCTAAAATAGTATCATCGTGGGCATAACGCCGCGCAATCCACGCTAAAGTATCAATAAAATCTTTTTCGGTTATGTCCGCGTGATACCACATATTCTGCATATGACCCATAGGGTCGGTCTTCGCGCTGTGTATGTCAATCATGATTTTTATGCCGTTTGCGCGGCATTGACCTATCACGTAATCGAAAATTTCAAGGCTGTTCATGTCATTGAGATAAGAGTTGTACGCTCTGTTGTAATTCGCTTCCGGATAGATTCCGTTAGACCATTGTTTGAGAAGCTCTGTAGAAATAGGTATACGGAGCATGTTAAAACCCCTGTTAGCTATTTCTGCAATAGATGTATTAAAGTCTGCCGCCCAAAGCCCGTCGAAAGTGTTCGTCCCCGTGTTGTACCCGAACCAGTTGATGCCGGTTATCCAGACAGCTTTCCCGTCCTTGTTGACGATTTTATTGCCGCTGACGGAAAGCCAATCGGTTGAGGTCGGCGCAGGGACGTCTTTTGCCGCAACGATTGCAGGGTTGTTATTGCCTACTGTGCCGTTTTGCCCGGTATTGCCCTGATTGCCGGGATTTGCGTTCCCCACCGCGGCATTGCCTGTGCCTGAACCGTCGCCAAGTGATACAGCCTTTGCGCTTTTTATTTGAAAACCGATGTCAACGCTCTTCCCTGCGGGAATTTCACCGTTATAATTCTCGTTTTTTATGGTTAACGTAGTGCCGTTTATTGAATAGAATCCGTTCCAACTGCCCACCATAACAGCGTCTGACGGAACGCTGACCGTAACGCTCCAACTTGAAACCGCTGTGTTCCCCGTATTTTTTACAACCCCGTCAAACTGAACGACGGTTTTGCCGCCGTCGGGCCACGTGTTTATTGCCTTAAATTCGGCTGTGATTGCTGTGTTTTGCGGTGATGAGTCTGCGCCTGCTGTCGTTGTTGAGGTCGGCGTGTTATTTATATTAGATGTTGTTCCTTGCGGCGGGTTTGCAGTCGTTGCGGACGTGCTTGTGGTTGCCGCGGGTACGCTTGGCGCGTTCTCGGTTGTATTTACGGTTGAGGTTTCTGCCGTGCGTTCGGAAACAGTTTCGGAAACACTTTCCGGAACGCTTTCGGAAACACTTTCCGGAACACTTTCGGAAACAGTTTCGGAAACAACTTCTGAAATATTTTCCGAGATACTTTCGGAAGCATTTTCGCGTGTATTGGTTGATGTGTTTTCAAAATCACCGCCGTTTCCGCAACCCGATAATAAGGACAATGCGAAAACAGTCGTGATTAATAATGAAAATCGTCTTTTCATTTCTTTGACAACCCCCTTTATTTACTTATATATTTTTTCTATTTCAGCCGCAGAAACATCGGCGTTATACATAGAAACACAGTGAAGCTCAGGAGATGTGGCAATTATTTCACCCTCAACCTCAACTAAAGGATAGATAAGGTTTCGCTCGTTTATCATTATTACTTTTGCTATAGAGCCGTTTGATAATAGGGTATACTTGCCTTTTAGCTCATAAATCATGTGGTCAATAAACAGTTTTACTAATTTTATATCGAGCATTGAGTAGCCTTCTTTGGCAAAATTCGCAAGAATAATAAAAGGCGATTGTGCATTTTTATAGACCCGCTTGGCTACCATAGCGTCATAAATATCGGAAATAGCAGTAACCCGCGCAAACTCAGAGATGTCTTTTTCTTTGAGACCGTGGGGATAACCTGAACCGTTAAGTTTTTCATGGTGCTGTGCAACACCGAGAAGCAAGAATTTATCCCTTATACCCGAATTAACTAACATTTCAAACGAATAAACGGAATGTTTTTTGACCGTTTCAAACTCATCGTTTGTCAGCCGTCCCGGTTTGTTTAAAATATGATGAGGGATTAGAAGCTTACCTATGTCGTGCAGAAGCCCCGCTTTAATCAGTTCATCTTGCTTTTGTCTGTCATAATTCAGCCATTTAGCCATTAATCCGTTTAAAAAAGCTACGTTAAGACTGTGGGTGTGCAAATACTCGTCGACACGGCGTATACCGTTTATACTTTGTATAATCATGGTAATATCGTTTGTTTCGAGCTTTTGCCCTATTTGATGAACAAAATCGTTGGATTCGGGGACGTTGACCTTTTTGGTCTCGGCGATATTTTTTATTATTCTTTCAGATTCGCTCTTTGCCTCTTCGTATTGTTTTTTTACCTTCTCAAATTCTGGAGAGGGTAAAGGTGTTTTAGGCGAGGGAGGCGGGGTACTTACGGATTTCGGGGATTCAAGCTCATCAACCGTCCATCCCAAGTCAACACCGTTCTCTAAAAACTTTTTTAAATAGTTAGACGTAATAAAAACTGAGTCATAAGGGTGGGTTGCGACTCTGAATCTTTCCAAAAGCGAGTCCGTGACAATCACATTTTCGCATAAAAAGGAGTACTCACCTCCCTTTTCGACATAAACCTTGCAATCGAGAGATAAACCGACCGGAATATTACTTATATTCACCGGTAAATAATCGTATCCCATAAAAACCCCCGTTATTTTTTATTTTAAATCTCCGTTATGAGTAACTGATGTTGTCCGAAATATGCCGCCGTACTCTCAGCGGAACCCCTATATCAAGGGCAATTTCACGGCATTTTTCAATATGCTCTTCCCCGATAATGTCTACAACCGTGAGAACAACTTTAGTATAGCCTGCCGCCTCCCGCGCGAATTCAAGCATACTGTCATACGCCTCAATACCAAAGCGCGGACGCACGAGCCGAAAATACTCTTCCTTATCAGCGGCGTTAAGGCTTATCGAAACGCTGTCAAACACGCTTAATTTCTTTAAATCGAAATGAGGGTTAATAAGCTTTACGAGACCATTAGTGTTCAAACGCAAAGGGAGAGTGCTTTTAGACCTGATATACCCGCAAGCCGCTATTACCGTTTCGGCTCGCTCCATAGGCTCGCCGTAACCGCAAAAGACGATTTCGATTTTATTGTCAAGGCGGTCGTTATCAAGGCACGAATCAAAAGCTGACTTAATTTCGTCCAACGTAGGCTCATGCGATAATCGGAGCGTGTCCGCATCGCCCACACCGTCTCCGCTCTCGCGCAGACAAAAGACGCAGGAGCAGGAGCAGACATTAGTAATATTTACATATAGCTTATCAAGGAGAGTGTAAAAAATATTCATTCATACATTATAGCACGAATTTTTTGCTACGTCAACGATAAAATAGTGAAAATAGCAATAAAAGATAGTGAAAAGAACAATTTATGATTGACTTTTTGCCGATAATATGATATAATGACCCCTAAGCGGCAAGTGATTCGCTAAAAAAACAGAAAGTGATTAAAGAAAATGAAGAATTTTAAATTATTAATCGGTTGCCTTGTTACGATAGCCATGCTTTTTGCATTATTAACAGGGTGTAACTCCGAGAGCGATAAACCTACAGGCGAAACAGAACCGAACGAAGATATCGGCGAAAACCAACAGGGGAGTCAATCCGAGCAAACGGATGACAACGAATTTCCGGACTTTTATCTGAGTACTGATATGGATGAAAACGGCTTTTGGGAGGGCGTGACGGCACTTGATTATGTTGAACTCTTTGATTACCGCGCTATGCCGATTCCTAATGAGGTACACAATGTTCCGGACGATTTTATTCAATATGAAATGAACAGCAGACTGTATAGCTTCACTTCGTCGGAAAGAGTTACGGACAGAGCTGTCGAAAACGGCGATTTGTTAAATATTGATTATATCGGAAGCGTAGACGGCGTAGAGTTTGCCGGCGGTTCAACAGAGGGGAATGGTACGAATGTAATAATCGGGGTCACAGAGTATATTGATGACTTTCTTGAACAATTAATAGGAGTGATTCCCGGAGAAACGGTGAATGTAGAAGTAACCTTCCCCGACTATTATCCGCAGAACACCGACCTTGAGGATAAGGAAGCGGTATTTGTTACTACTGTTAATTACAATTGCGGGAAAGAGCCGGTAGACAAAATGAAAAACGAAATCCGCTCAGAGTTTCAGGAATTATCATTGCAGCAATATATTCAAGAATATATTTTAACCAAGGTTTTCTACAGCTCCATTCCCGAACAAATTATTAAACATCAGGAAACTCTTATGTTGATTGATTATTACAGCTACGCCGAATACAATAATTTCAGCATAACAGAACTGCTCGAATATGAGGGGATTTCAAGTGTCGATGAGTTGTTGGAGGTCTATAAGGAAGTCAACACGGAAAAAGCTTTATTCTCACTTGTGATGCAGGCGATAGCGGAGGATGCAGGTATTTACGTCAGCACCGAGGACTTGGAGGCTTTATTTATCGAGAATACAGGGACAAGCGATTATTCATCTTACGAGGAAGAATACGGATTACCGTTTATAAAACAAGTTACTCTCAATCGAAAGGTATTCAGTTTTATTCTTGAAAACGCGGTTTTATTATAAGCGGCAGACAGGCAATAACGGGATTTGGTATGTAATACTATAAAAAGATGTAAGTGCTGATTAATCGACGCTTACATCTTTTTTATTTAGCAAGACGGGAATCATTACCCTAAAGTTAGAAGATTTTAAAATAAATTTTTCTCCTATGCGAAATTCAGCCTTTCTCATGCGTATATAGAGTAGAGACTATTTAAAATATTTTAAATTATTTTCGAGGAAAGGAGCATTAACCCCAAAATGCACAATCAGATTGATGCGAAAATGGACGTAGTGGAAGGCATTATACTTCGGCACAAGGACAAGGTGTTTCGGACGGCTGTCGCGATTATGGGTAATACGGCTGATGCTGAGGATATTTTTCAGGATGTGTTTTTGAAATTGTTTGAAAAACAGCCGGTCTTTGATTCGCCTGAGCATGAGGCGGCGTGGCTGATTAAGGTAACAGCCAATATGTCTAAAAGCCGTCTGCGCCTGTTTTGGCGAGTGAACAAGGTCCCTCTTTCCGAGACCATACCCGCACAAAATGAAGAGCAGTCTAACTTAATTGAGATTATTTCCGTTTTGCCCCCTAAATATAAAACGGCGATTCATCTGTTTTATTATGAGGGTTACTCTATTAAAGAAATAGCGGAATTAACAAATCAAAAAGAATCAACCGTAGGAAATCAATTGGCGCGGGCGCGCCGTATGCTTAAAAACTATTTAGAGGAGGACTAAATTTTATGAAAAATTTAAGAAATTATAAGGATTATATGGATTGCCATACCGCCGATGAGGCGTTACAAAGCAAGACCATGGACAGGATTCGCGAATCTGCCTTTAAAGCACATAAAGAGAAAACGCAAAGACGTCCTATAAGGACTGTACGGGTTTGTATCGTAGCGGCTGTTTGTATCGCTCTTACGATAACAGCCTATGCGTTAGCAAACATGGAATGGAGTCCTGCCGAAACCGCCGACACAGGCGCAGGCTGGGAGATGACCCCTATCAGCACTGATGATTATAACTCTTATTTAGAGAAAAACGATATAATCTCAGAGCAGATGTTCTATTTAGCCGAGTCTGTTTATCCGGGCGAGGTCGAAAGTCTTGCTTTAGATGAAGAAATGGCGGAAATAATAACCCTGTTTTTGGAAAACAAGGTTTTCACCGCAGACGGCATGGCGTTCGATTTACTCGTGCAGACTTCGGAAGGCTTTGTCGCCGATGACAGAGGTTTTGATTTATTCGATGAAAAAGGGACATCCATAGGGCGTATTGACTATAAATATATCGGAAGCGGAAAGCCATTCGACATAGCGATTTTCTCAAAAGAAGATGTATCTAAATGGTACGAATTTCCTGAGACATATGAAGAAGCTGTAAAGTTTTTAGGTTATGAGTTCAGACTGCCTACCGTATATATCGAAGATGACGGAGCTTTCGGATTTAAAAATGACATAAATCCCAACAGAAGAGCAGTATATATTTCGGGACACGGAATGTATATGTTCGTCGAAATAAACGGTCTCGGAACCGCATTTGATGGTGAAGAATGGTTTGTTCCGGAATCAATTATCGAAGAAACCGAATTTAACGGGACGATTGTTTATAAAATATCAAACGATGATTTAAACCGTTACACATGGTCAACCGACAATCTGACTTATATGTTCTTCCAGTTCAAAAACCGCTCAAGCAGTTGGAGTGATGAGCAGTGCGAAGAAATTATCAGGAGCATGATTTAAGTAGAATACTTGACAACCCATAAAAACCATGCTATTATATATGTAGAACATAAAAACGATGTACGTAAAGTAATAGGCAAAATACACAAATTCTATTATTTTTTAAACGAACATTTTAGCAGAAAAGGAGGGATTTATAATGTCGGCAGTAGTAAATCAAAATTTAAGCGCGGCAAGCGCGAACAATAAGCTTGCTTCAAACACAAAGTCCGTCCAAAAATCATCTGAGAAGTTAGCGTCCGGTCAGAGTATAAACCGCGCCGCAGACGCCGCGGCACTTTTAGCTATCTCCGAAAAAATGAGAGGTCAAATCCGCGGATTCGCTCAGGCTGTAAGAAACGCTAACGATGGGATTAGCCTTATTCAGACCGCTGAAGGCGGATTAGACGCTACTCATTCCGCGCTTCAGAGAATGAGGGAGTTGTCTGTACAGGCATCGAGCGGCACCTTAGGCGAAACCGAACGCGCCGCAATCCAACTCGAAATGAACCAGCTAAAGAGCGAGGTTGACAGGATAGCGTCTTCAACAGAGTTTAACGGGAAAAAGCTGTTAGACGGTTCTCTCGGCGGCGCAGATGGCGGAATGAGTTTTCAAATCGGTGCAAACGGTACCGAAGACCAACAGGTTTCTCTCAACATAAACGACATGAGGTCACAGGCTCTCGGCATAACAGACGCGAGCATCATGAGCCGCGATTTGGCAAATCTGTCAATTAATTCGTTTGATGACGCGATTGGCGCGGTTTCTTCACAAAGAGCCAACCTTGGCGCGTTTCAAAACCGATTGGAAGCCACGGTAAACAGTTTGACCACGAGCGGGGAAAACCTTACGGCGGCAGAATCAAGAATCCGCGATACTGATATGGCTTTGGAAATGATTAAGTTCACAACAAACAATATCAGACAGCAAGCGTCTCAGGCAATTTTAGCGCAGGCGAACAATGCGTCACGGGGTCTGCTTTCATTACTTGGATAAAATATTTTCTTAATAGGGTTTTCAAAACAAGGCACCCGCTTTTTAAAGCGGATGCCCTGTTTTTTATCGTTCGGCTATAATTAAACTATGCTTTTTTACCTACCCCTGCTCTTCTTTCTGCTAATCGCCGCTGTGCTTCCCGCCCCCGCCAATATCGCAGGAATAAATCCGCTCACCGCAACTGTCGATGTGTACGGATTTCCTTCGGTATCTGCGGTTCTGTCGTCTGCCGTGTTCGCAACAGGTGCCGTACCTTCCGGCGGGTTTTCGGCGATAATATAGTACGAAGCGTGACTTATCGTAATTTCAATAGAACCGTCGGCGTTCAGCCTAAGCTTACCCAAATCGGTAATTCTTCCTTCATGGTCAACGTGGAACAGCTTCACATTGTTACCGTTAACGCCTTTTTGCTTGAGCCGCTCGGCTGAAAAGCTGATTGTGACCTCGAAGCCAAACTACCACGGAAATT
>Ga0099364_10000466_pt1 | contig 68360 bp, 56 predicted proteins | sample TergutTh196P3_FD_73070 | JGI IMG/M metagenome (GOLD analysis project Ga0099364, IMG submission 73070) | Microcerotermes parvus P3 segment gut microbial communities from Pointe-Noire, Republic of the Congo - Th196 P3 | ecosystem: Host-associated > Arthropoda: Insects > Digestive system > Gut ... | reverse complement strand
ATTATCGCAAAATGTCAAAAGGAAATTGAAATTTCAGAAAAAAATTGCCGTCCGGAAAAAAGTTTTTAAACTGTGTCCTTATCAAAATAACGAATATGATTGAATATCCGCTTACGATTTGATATAATCAAAAGCCGGAGGACATTTGTCATGGATAAGAAAATAGGGGTATATGTGCATATTCCGTTTTGCAAAAGCAGATGCGCATATTGCAACTTTTACTCATTGCCATCGTCATCCGTGGCGGGAGGCGGCAAGCTCATGTCTGCTTACAAAGCGGCTGTTATAAAACATATTGCCGAGTATTCCGCTCAGCTTGACGGATATTTGATAGATACCATATATTTCGGCGGCGGAACGCCCAGCCATTTCGGAGCATCGAGGCTTGTTGATATACTCGACGCGCTCAAGAAAAGCGGCCATGTGCTGCTCGATTCGGAAATCACGGCGGAAATCAATCCCGCAAGCATAACAAAAGATGAAATGATAAGGCTCAGGCGAGCGGGCTTCAACAGGCTTTCAATAGGCGTGCAATGTGCCGACAATACGACTTTGCATAATCTGGGCAGGACGCACACATACGAAGAATCGGTAAAGACGATCAAGGACGCGAGAGCGGCAGGATTTAAGAACCTGAGCGTTGATGTCGTATATGGACTTCCTTCCCAAACTGCGGAGACTTGGGCGCAAACGATTCAAAAGATAGCGAGCCTCAAGGCGGAGCATATATCGTGCTACAGCCTTAAAATCGAAGAAGGCACAGAATTATACGCGTTTAAAGACTCGCCGTTTATACCCGACGACGATACCGCGGCAAATATGTATCTTTACGCCGTTGATATGCTCTCGCGTTTTGGATACAAACAATATGAGATTTCCAATTTCGCGAGGCGCGGATTTGAATCAAAGCACAACATGAAATACTGGCTTGGCGAAGACTATATCGGATTCGGGCCGGGCGCGCACTCTTGTATTGACCAAAGCCGATATAGCTTTACGGAGGATGTAAACGCGTATATTGAGCAAGTTGGGCTCGGCAGAAGAATAGTCGAACACGACGAAGATATGTCCGATTTTGAAAATGCCGGCGAATACTTGATGCTCCGGCTTAGAACCACGCATGGCATTTCGGAAAAAGAATATTACGATATATACAGGCTCAAAATGGATTTGGTGCTTAATTTGCTTCGCAAATACGAGGAAAACGGTTGGGCGGTTTTTAAAGATGGCCGTTGGAGGTTTACCCCAAAAGGCTTTATGATTTCAAATGTGCTTATAGGTGAGCTTTTGGAAGCGCAGACAAAGCAAAGGACGCAAATAAGCAAGCCGTGGCAGGCGCAGCAAGCCGATGAGGATACCCAGCTTACACTCTTTGACAAACGCCCGGTGGCGGCAGGGTTGTTTAGCGGCAGAAGGCTTGTGGGACATAACAAATTACTGTAGAGGTGCTATTTTGGAACTGGTTGGCAGAAGCAGGAAAAGCAAAAAACGAAAAATAATTATAATCAGCTTGATTATATTCATAAGTTTGATTGTGGCCGGAGCTATAGCCTCGTTCATTGCGCTCGGTTACTATGTTGATTCGCTCGATACCGTATTTCCCAATGTTTGGGCCGAAGGCGTGGATTTATCGGGGCTCACTCTTGCCGAAGCGACAAGAGCGCTTCAAGACAGCGGCTATGAGCGCAACGCGGAGCAAATCGCGGTTACGATCATATTCCCCGATGACAATAGCTTTACGGTGACCGGAAACGAGGCAGGGCTTGCTTTGGACGCTTCCGAGCCGGCTCTGGGAGCGTATGTGTTTGGCAGGGGAGGTACATTTTTCCAAAATACGATCGCGTATATAAATTCGCTCTTTAACACCACTGTGCTTGAAAGCGTGAGCATACCAAACAGCGCGAACCCAAACCGCGATGACAGCGTCTTGCGTGAGCTTGCCGACGAGTACGCGCAGGAGTTTAACAAAACCTTATATGACAACAGCTTGGATATTACGGATACGCAGATAACGATTATAAAGGGCACGGGTTTATATCCGGCTGACGCTGATGAGGTATATAGTCATGCCGTATCAACCCTCACAAGGGCTATCTCTCAAAACACGCATATAGAGGCCAGATACATGGTGGAAACCAACGCCGACGACACCATAGACCTGCAAGCCTTATACGAGTATATACATATTGACCCTATATCGTCAGTGTATGATCCCGATACGACAAGCGGCACGGCGAGCGCAGAGGGGCGTACATTTGATTTGCAAGCCGCCCAGCGCAGTCTTGCAAACGCCGCGGTCGGAGTAAATGTCATAATCCCCATAATTACCATAAAGCCCGAAATTTCAAAAGAAGAGATAGATGATATGCTATTTCGCGATCTGCTGGGAGAAAGGCAGGCATATCAAAACAGCAATTTCAACAGGACTACCAATATAGTGCTGGCAGGCAGCCATATCAACGGAACTGTATTGCAGCCGGGCGAGACATTCTCATACAATGCCGTAGTCGGATTTAGGGGAGAAGAAGAAGGCTTTTTGGAAGCCAGCGGCTATTTGCACGGCAGAATCGAACCGTCCATAGGCGGGGGGGTATGTCAGGTATCATCGGCAATTTATTCGGCTGTTTTACAAACCGATCTGGAGATCGTCAGCAGGCGAAACCACGGGCTCACGGTATCATATCAATCTCAGATAGTTACGGATGCAACCGTTCAGAACGATGTACTCGGTCAAATTGATTTTAGGTTTAAAAACACTTCGCAGTACCCGATCAGGATTGATGTGACCACCAGCGGAACCGTCACCGTAAATGTTAAAATCTACGGCACAAGAATACCCGGCACCGCGACGGGCGACAGCTACAAACTCATACGCGATCTCATAGAAAGAAAGCCTGTTGAAATAGTTGAGCGGGAGTCCGAAGATGTTCCGCCCGGGGAGAGAATCCTCGATATGTCCGGCATGGAAGGCTTTACGTATGACATATACAGAATCCGGCTCGATGAAGACAAAAATCTGATTGACAAAAACGGGGATATACTGCTTTTGGTAAACAGCAGGGGAAATCAGGTTTACACCAGGGACGGAAATGAAATATGGTATAAGGACGAGCATACGCAAAGATGGATAGACAACCAATTGAGAATAACCGATCAAGAGGGGAATGTGCTCGCAAAATGGAACGAGGAGGGAGAGCTTGTTGACAGAAGAGACGATAAACTCTCAAGAAGCAGAATCGAGGACATATTCGGAACAAGGCGAATATCGCGCGATGTCTACAGGATGCAGCAAAGAGTAACCCTTATCGGACCTGCACTTCCCACGCCGCCGCCCGAGCCTCCCACGCCGGAAGTTAATGATCCGCCGCAGGATACGCCGCCGGGAGATTGAGCATTTATGAAAAACTACAAGAAAAGCCGATCGCAGACTGTTACGATTTTTGTCGCCATATGTGTTTTGACGGCGATTGCATTTGGATTATTTTATATATTCATGAATCCAAACGCGGATTTAGACGGCGATTCCGGCCGGGACGGAGATATAAACACATCGCCGCAGACAAATGAGACGCCCGGAGACGGCCAAACTGCGCCGCCGGGTCATCAGCAAAGCACGCAATCTCCCGATGTCGAATACATCACGGTCTTTGTAAGCCCCGATGATATAAACCGGGGAGACTTGATCTTGGTAAATAAGGACAATCCGTATGTACCGGCCGACATTGACCTTGCGGTCATTGATGACGTAAAGACCGTGCCGTATGCGGTGAGCCCTGCCGCCCGCAGGCTGAAAAGCTCCGTAATGAGCCGGTTTGACGATATGATGCAAGGCTTTATTGACGCGACGGGCGAGAACATAATATATGTGATAAGCGCTTACCGCAATCTGGACGATCAGCAGGCAATACTTGATTTGAACATCAGCCAGATGGGGCGCGAAGAGGCGCTGCGTCAAACCGCGCTGCCAGGATTTAGCGAGCATCATACCGGCTTGGCGGTAGACTACCGTGTTATTATAGACGGTGTGCAGCATCCCTTCGCCGATTTTGAAGTCACAAAATGGTACAGAGACAACGCGTATAGATATGGCTTTGTCCTTCGCTACCCGGAGGGCAAGGAAGATGTTACCGACGTTATGTCCGAGCCGTGGCATTTTCGGTTTGTCGGGCTGCCGCACTCGTATATTATGCGGCAAAACGGCTGGGTGCTTGAGGAATATATCGAGGCAATCAGGGGCTATACGGTATACGAGCCGCTCAAAGCAGAATATGATAACATAAGCTATGAGGTATTTTTTACAACCGAAACAGATATTAAAGTGCCGGAATACTCAAGATATGAAATTTCGGGAAATAATGCCGACGGTTTCATAGTGACAATCACGCGATGATATGTTATTATTGATATTGCTTTTTGACGCGTGAAGCCTCGCGCAATACTAAAACATTGCCGGCAATGCGTAATACAGTTAATTTAGGAGGGAATATGAGCAAAGACAATACGAGGGCATATAACAAAAAAAGCGTGGCGGATATAGACGTAAAGGGGAAGAAGGTCTTATTGCGCTGCGATTTTAATGTGCCTGTTGATAAAGAAACGGGAAAAATCAGAGACGAAGGGCGCATAGTGGCCGCGCTCCCGACGATTAACTATCTGCTTGACAATGGCGCGGCTGTTATCGCGTGTTCACACTTTGGCAGGCCAAAAGGCGAGTTTAAGCCGGAGTTTTCTCTTTGCGATGTGGCGGACTGTCTTTCAAAGCATTTGAACAGACCCGTAAAAATGTCAAAGGACGTTATCGGGGACGACGCTATGACGCTCTCTCAAAACATAAAGCCGGGTGAAATCATGCTGCTCGAAAATACACGTTTTCACCCCGAAGAAGAAAAAAATGACCCCGAATTTGCAAAGAAGCTCGCTTCGATGGCGGATATATTTGTGTCCGACGCTTTTGGCAGCGTGCATAGGGCTCACGCTTCCACAGAGGGCGTGTCGCGCTTTTTGCCCGCCGTTTCGGGATTTTTATTAAATGAAGAACTAAAGTACATCGGCGGCGCGATTTCCGACCCCAAAAGACCGCTTGTGGCGATACTTGGCGGAGCCAAAGTATCAGATAAGCTGGCGGTTATTTCAAATCTGCTCAAAATCGCCGATACCGTCATTATCGGAGGCGGCATGGCATATACATTTTTCAAGGCCGAGGGCGGCAAAATAGGCAATTCCCTGTGCGAAGACGAGCAGCTCTCGTCCGTGCTAAAATGCAAGGCCGAAGCGAAGGAACGCGGAGTAAAACTATTGCTGCCGGTAGATTCCGTCGCGGGAGCCGAGTTTTCAAATGATGTCGATCCGGTTGTCGTGGACAGCGGAGCGATAGAGGACGGCATGATGGCGATGGATATCGGCCCTGCGGCCATTGGCGAGTTTGTAAATGAGATAAAAGACGCCGGAACGATAGTCTGGAACGGGCCTATGGGGGTTTTCGAGTTTTCAAAATTTGCCGAGGGCACGCGTTGCATAGCTTCCGCCGTTGCAAATTCAAATGCCATATCGGTAATTGGCGGCGGCGATTCCGCCGCGGCCGTGCGCAAATTTGGAGTGGCGGATAAGATCACGCATATTTCAACGGGAGGCGGAGCTTCGCTTGAATTTATGGAAGGCAAAGCGCTGCCGGGCATAGTATGTTTATTAGACGCGTAATGATGCGCGAAAGTAAGGAGAAACATGAATAGAGATTTAAGAAAAACAGTAATTGCGGGAAACTGGAAGATGAATTCGCTCCCGTCAGAGACAGGGGCATTTGCCGACGCATTGCTCCCCCTTATACCCGGATTTGAGAAATGGTGCGAAGTTGTGATTTGCGCGCCGTTTGTCATGCTGCCGTCGGCTGTTTTGGCGTTTGGAGATACCGGAGTAAAAGTGGGGGCGCAAAACGTGAGCCAGCACGCGCAAGGGGCGTATACGGGAGAGGTTTCCGCCGCGCAGCTATGCGATAGCCACACGCAGTATGTGATCATCGGTCACAGTGAAAGACGGGAGTATTATGGGGAAACAGACAAAACCGTAAACGAGAAAACCTTAGCCGCGCTCAAAACATCGCTGATACCAATAGTATGCGTCGGAGAAACCCTCGAGCAGCGCGAAAACGGCGTAACCTTTGACCTCGTGGCCATGCAGACAAAAATCGCCCTAAAAGGCGTATCAAAAGAAGAACTCTCGCGTATTGTTATAGCGTATGAGCCTGTTTGGGCGATCGGCACAGGAAAAACGGCGACGCCCGAAGATGCCGGGGAAGTATGTAAGGCGATCCGCGAGGTAATCTCCGGGTTATACGGCAAAGCATCGGCGGACGGCGTATCTATTTTGTACGGCGGTTCTATGAATGACAAAAACGCGCGTGATTTATTGGCGCAGCCGGATATTGACGGAGGGCTCATCGGCGGGGCGTCTTTAAAACCGGAGGCGTTTGCCGTCATAGTCAATGCTGCAAACCAATAACGGTAAATATACCGCGAGACCAAACAGTGCGGATGAGTGACTGAAAGAAGAGGTGTCTATTATCAGCAAGCAGACAGTTATGGTTATTATGGATGGATATGGGATAGCTCCGCCGGGAGCGGGAAACGCGGTTTACAACGCGCCGACGCCCATATTGGACGAGCTTTTCAGGACTTGTCCGAACACGACTCTTTCCGCGTCGGGCGAGGATGTGGGGCTTCCCGACGGGCAGATGGGAAACAGCGAGGTCGGTCATACAAATATCGGAGCCGGCCGCGTGGTATATCAGGATTTGCCGATGATCTCACGCGATATATCGCTTGGCACATTCTACGACAACAAGACGCTTTGTATGGCGATGGATTCATGCAAAAAAAATAATGGCTCGCTGCACTTTTTGGGACTTGTTTCACCCGGCGGCGTCCACAGCCACACAGACCATCTCTACGGACTTTTAGAACTTGCGAAGCGAAGCGGCTTATCAAAAGTATACATTCACTGCTTTATGGATGGCCGCGATGTCCCGCCAAATTCGGGAAAAGGATATATAAGAGACCTTCAAAAAAAATGTAATGAAATCGGAGCCGGCAAGATAGCGACTATTATGGGCCGCTTCTATGCCATGGATCGTGACAACAGGTGGGAGCGCGTAGAAGAGGCGTATAACGCCATTGTTTTCGGAAAGGGAGATTATCAGCCCGATCCGGCGGCGGCCATGCAATCTTCATATGACAACAAGGTATTTGACGAATTTGTCAAACCTTGCGTATGCGACAAAGACGGCATGATGAAATCCGGTGATTCGGTCATATTTTTCAACTTTCGACCCGACAGGGCAAGAGAGATCACGCGGGCATTTGTGGATGATGATTTTAACGGATTTGAGCGAAAAAACGGACGCTTTCCGCTCACCTATGTCTGCATGACGCAGTATGATGAGACAATAAAGGGCGTATCTGTGGCATATCCGCCGCACTTTCCCAACCAGACATTGGGCGAGATAATCGCGCAGGCGGGATTGGGGCAGCTTAGGATAGCCGAAACGGAAAAATACGCGCATGTTACTTTCTTTTTTAACGGCGGTGTTGAAGCTCCGTTTAAAAATGAAGAGCGTATTCTTATCCCTTCGCCAAAAGAATATCCCACATATGACAAGATACCGGAGATGTCCGCATACAAGGTCGCCGACGCGGTGACAGCCGAGATACTCTCCCGTAAGCATGACCTCATTATATGCAACTTTGCAAACTGTGACATGGTGGGGCATACCGGTATTTATGAAGCCGCATACAAGGCTGTCCAAACAGTTGATATATGTCTCGGCAAGATTAAAGACGCGGTTTCGCAAGTGGGAGGATATCTTGTTGTCACGGCAGATCACGGCAACGCGGAGATCATGATTGCCGAGGACGGCGTCAGCCCGCACACCGCGCATAGCACAAATCCCGTACCGTTTATTATATGCGGGATTGACGCGAAGCTAAAACAAGGCAGGCTCGCCGATATATCGCCGACGCTCCTTGAGCTTTTGGATATAGCAAAGCCGGATGTGATGTCGGGCGAGTCTTTGATAGTAAAATCAATGTAAAAAGCAAAGAAAAAGCGGCGGACAATTTATAGGTACAATACATTATTAAATAAAATGGAGGAAATATTGTTATGAAGGATTATCTGGAGATTATTGATGTCGTAGGCAGGGAAGTGTTGGACTCGAGAGGCAACCCGACCGTGGAAGCCGAAGCGTGGATTCTTGACGGGAACGACAACATCGTTGTCGGGCGCGGAATGGTTCCGTCGGGAGCGTCAACGGGCAAGTTTGAGGCTTGCGAATTGCGCGACGGGGATAAGAAGCGTTATCTCGGCAAGGGCGTACTCAAAGCTGTGGCAAATATCAACACGGATATAGCCGAGGCGCTTACAGGCATGAACGCGATGGATCAGATTGCGATTGACAAAGCGCTCTTAGCTCTCGACGGCACGGCAAACAAATCAAAGCTCGGAGCAAACGCGATACTCGGCGCCTCGCTTGCCTGCGCGGTTGCATCCGCAAAAGCTCTGAAGCTGCCCCTTTACAGATATATCGGGGGAGCATCCGCAAACACCTTGCCCGTTCCGATGATGAACGTGTTAAACGGAGGCGCCCATGCGGATAACAGCGTTGATATTCAAGAGTTTATGATCATGCCGGTTTCGGCAAACAGTTTTCGCGAGGCTCTTCGTATGTGCGCGGAGATATTCCACGCTCTCAAGAAGATCGTCCCGGCGTCGGGCGTCGGTGATGAGGGCGGATATGCCCCTGACCTTGCCGCGGATGAAGACGCCCTCATCGCGCTCATGAAAGCCATTGAAGCGGCAGGATATAAGCCATATGACGATATTAGGATTGCCATGGATCCGGCGGTTACGGATTGGTATAGTGAAGAGGACGGCTGCTATCACTTGCCAAAGAGAAAGACTGTTATGACCAGTCAGGAAATGGTAGATATGTGGGTGAAATTTGTTGATAAATATCCGATTATCTCCATAGAGGACGGTATGGCGGAAGAGGATTGGAACGGCTGGAAACTTATGACAGATGCTCTCGGCAAGAAAATTCAAATTGTCGGTGATGATTTGTTTGTGACAAATACGCAGCGTCTTAAAAAAGGCATTGATTTGGGCGTTACCAACTCAATACTCATTAAGGTCAATCAAATCGGTTCTCTCACGGAAACCCTTGACGCGATACGCATGGCGCACAGGGCAAAATACACGGCAATCGTTTCGCACCGCAGCGGCGAAACGGAAGATACCACGATCGCCGATATTTCGGTTGCGTTAAATGCCGGGCAAATCAAGACAGGCGCGCCGTCACGCAGCGACCGGGTAGCAAAATACAACAGGCTTTTACGCATTGAGGATGAGCTGGCTTCGGCGGCCTATTATCCGGGTATAAACGCGTTCTTTAGCATTTAACAAAATCATAATACCCCGGCTCTATTCCTTCGCTGTCATAAAATCATTCCTCCCCGAACCACTGCGTCATCCTTGCGCAGACGGTTCGGACGCTCCGCCTCCATGCTCCGCTCTCGGAATGAATGAGGCAACCTCCAAAAACCCTATCTCGGCAATCTGTCGTTGATTTTTCCACCATACTTCGTTAAATTTCCTTGAAATAAAGCAATTATTCCTGCGAAAATTTGCCTTGTATGGCAAAAAAATCATTCGTCATCTTGCTCGTTCAGGGTTTTCGGAGGTTGCCTTTTTGACAGCTTTTTGCGTTTATGGAAGAGGGGGTTCCGGCGGGGGCGTATCATCGGGCGGCAAACCGTCAGGCGGTAAACCATCGGGGGGCAAACCATCGGGAGGCAAACCGTCGGGGGGCAAAATATCGTCGGGAGGCGGTGTTTCCTCCGGTATGTCCGATTCATATACGAAAGTGATGATGTTTCTGCTTGGGTCGGCGGAAATCTCGACAGCCGCAAAGGATTGCCCGAGAAGCGTGTATTCGGGGATATCCGGGGCATCCGCCATAACCTCCGCGCCCACGGTTGACTCTTCGGTTATTTCATGCAGTATCTCGCCCTCTGTATCAACACATCTGACAGTATATGATGATTTTATGAGTTCCCAAGGGCTTGATACAGTGGGCAGCTCAACATTTATAGGCATACTGAAAGCTCTCGACTCCAAGTTTTCGTGAATAGGACCCATGATCATTCTCCAGATTTGGGCGGCGGGATTGCCGGAGGATTTCATTTCAAGCGGGGTGTCATAACCGGTCCATACAGCGGCCAGATAGTATGGGGTATATCCCACAAACCAACGATCCTTGTTATCTGAGGATGTGCCGGTTTTGCCGGCGACCGGCATACTCGCGCTGAGGCTCGCGGAACCGCCCGTGCCCGAGGTCACAGCATCAACAAGCATATCGGTCATCCAATATGCCGAAACGTCGCTTATTGCGTCAATCGAGCGGGATACCCTGTTATCTAAAAGCACATCTCCGTTATAGTCGTAAATCATTGAGAAAGAACGCAGCTCAACTCGCTTTCCGGCATTTGGAAACATCGTATACGCGGATGCCATCTCTCGGACGGTAGCACCCCAAGTGAGCTGACCGGCGGCAAGCGGCGCGTAATCCTCATCTGCCGGGTCGAGCGCAAAGCCGAGTATATCTCTCATAAACAGAAAAGATGTGGTGGGTGTCAGTTGGTCAACAACCATAGCCGCTACGGTGTTGATAGATGCGCGAAGAGCCTGTCTGACCGTGACGACGCCATACCAATCGCGGGTAACATTTCTGGGCATCCATTCAGTGCCGGAAAGCACCGCGTCCTTGTCGTCGTTATATGTCGTATCGGGCGTCAGCAGCCCTAAATCCAACGCCGGGGCGTAGGCGGACAGGGGCTTTATGGCAGAGCCGGGCGGTCTGCGCGTCTGCGTGGCGCGATTTAGCGGAAGATTTCTTGTCTTAAAGCCCACGCCCCCGGAAAGCGCGAGTATTTCACCCGTATACGGGTCTGCAACTATAATTCCAGATTGCAATTGCTGGTTTGAACCGGTAACTTCGGGCAGTTTTTCGGGATAGCGATAGATATTGTCCACGATAGCCTGCATTTCGGGATTTATCGTCGCGACTATGGTCAAACCGCCGGAATTTAAATATCTTCTTGCCACTTGCTCCGAAACGCCAAGCTGCATCATCATTTCATTTATTGCGTCTCTCATAACGACTTCTTCAAAATAAGAGTAGATGACCTCAGTTGAGGATTCGTCAACACCGCGCTGGAAGTGAAGTGTTGCGCGAAGCGCTTGCCTATATTCCTGTTCGGTCTTGATGTAGCCGAGATCGTACATTCTCCAAAGAACGGTCTCCTGTCTTTCCTTGTTTGCCTGCCTGTCGGCATAGGGGCTATATAAAGAGGGATTATTTGTTATGCTGATAATGGCGGCGGCTTCAGGAAGCGTAAGCTCCGAGACTTCCTTATTGAAATAAAAGTGCGCGGCGGCGCCGATCCCATAACAGCTATTTCCAAAATAGACAAGATTGAGATATAGTTCCAGCACCTCTTCCTTGCTAAAGTGCCTTTCGTATTCAAGCGCTCTGAAAATTTCCTGCAGCTTTCTTTGAACGGTAATGTCGTCCTCATTAGTCAGGTTTTTTATGAGTTGCTGCGTTATTGTCGAACCTCCAAAGGTATCGCGCATACCGAGGAACATATTCATAAACGCGCCGAAGGTTCTATACCAATCAACTCCGCTATGAGAGAAAAAGCGGTGGTCTTCGATTGCAACAACCGCATTGATCAAGTGCTCGGGAAGTTCTTTATAATCTACCCATCTGCGAAATTCCGTGCTGAGTATGGTAGATAGTTCGATCTGACGCCCGCTATTGGGGTCAATGGTGACAATCCTGCTCGAACGGCTAAGAGAAAAGTCCGCCGGGTTTACTTCCAGATTTACGGCTATATCATTTTTTACATAGTCAATAAAAAAGCTGGCAAAGATAACGCAGGTCGCAATGGCAATGAGAACAAGCGTCCCGACGATTTTAAGACCGAGAAAGAAAAGATCGCTGACAATCCAAAATCCGGTCTTTATAATTTTTTTTGCGACGCGTTTTGTTTTGACAGTGTCCACGATGACCTCCGTGACGGTATGTTACTTGCGACCCGGTGAGGAAGTGAGCGACGGTGCGTTCGCCGTCGCCTGCGCGGAGCGCGCCGAGTTCACTCCTTGTCCCCGCGTAGGGATAAAAAACAGCCTTTCGAGCGCAAGGGTCGCAAATGCACAAGTGTTATCCCCAAGTAAAAGTGCGTGATGAAAATACATCTTGCATTTTATCATATTTTATGGTATTTTTCAATATAGTACAAAACAGCGCGGATTTGGAGTTGTATGTTTTTCTGTGCCGTGCCCGCAGTGCCTGTTTAATAAGGCAAAAAGTATGAAAGAAAACGAGAAATAAACGTATATGAGCAGTGATTTTGGAAATGATATAATTACGATATCTGACGAGGACGGCAATGACCATGTACTTGAGCATTTAGACACTATTGAAGTAGACGACGCGTTCTATATGGCGTTCTTGCCGGCAGAGATGGATGAAGATGATGACGATTACGGTCTTGTGATACTCAAGGTTCTTGAAGAGAACGGAGAAGAACTCTTGACATCCATTGATGACGCCGCCTTTGAAGAAGAGCTGTACGGTCTTTTTATAGAGCGCCTTTTTGACGACGAAGAAGACGAAGAAGACGACGCGGAAGAGGAAGAATAAAAGCAAGTCGTCAGTTTGACGTACTAAAAGGGTGAAATGTTCCCTGCTTTGTTCGTGATAGGTCTTTTTAAACCCACATTTCTTATAAGGGATGCCCTACTCTCCCTGTGAATTGCAGGCCTCCCGAATCATGCCGGTCATGGTTTGGAAGTTGGAAGCAGAGAAACAGGAAGGAGGCGACCCACCTGCCCTCTGGTGCAGGTTATAAATTGGCTTACACGGCAAAAGCGGGGAAACATATTCATATATTAACGTGAAAAAAACAAAAGGATAGAAAAAATTTATGAGCGGAATGTTTGATTCAAAGACAGACAAGTCAAAACGTAAGCAGGAGCGGGCGCAAAAAGAAGAAAGGGCAAAAAAGAAAGTAAGATCAATTTCCATATGGATAACATCGGTGTTTTTGCTGCTTTTTTTGACCGCCTTGATAGCTAATTCAGGATGGCTGCAACGGACGCTGCCCGTCGTATCAATAGACGGAGTTGATTTTTCAGCGGCCGAGTATGAATATTTCTTTAACTCTCAGCTCATTGAATACGTCAACTTCTATTCACAGATTGGTTATCCGACGCCTGATTTAAATCGGCCTTTTAGCAGTCAGGTGGTAGATGTTTTTGTTGACGAAGAAACGGGGGAGATGCGCGATATAACATGGGATGACATATTTACCGAGACTACTTACACAAGTATGCGGCGCATTACCGGCTTATATAATGAGGCGAAAGAAAATGATTTCGCGCTCACCGACGAGGATTATGCGGCTCTTGACGCCGAGTTTGAAGCTATCCGTGAGGAGGCAAAAAACGAGAATATTTCCGCGGATGCTTTTTTACAGTTTTATTTAGGATTTGGCGACAATATCAATATGAGGGTGTATAAAAATATTCTCGAGTTTGTCGCGTTAGCCGAGCTATATAGCGAATATACCCGCAGCAATTTTGAGTATACCGATGCGCAAATTGATGAGTATTACGAAGAAAACGCGGACAGCATTGATCTTTTCAGCTATAGAACATTTACCGTCGCCTACCAAACGCCTGATGACGATGTAGAGGATATGGAAGCCGCCATAGAGCAGGCCAAATCAGACGCTCATGACGAGGCGCTGGGGCTTGAAGAAACAATCAGCAATGAAGATGATTTTATTTCGGCTGCGCAAAGCTACGATGAAGAGAGATTTGCAGAGCCTGATTCCACTCTTGTAGAGGATTGGAGAGGCAGCAGCCTGAGTGCTGATTTTGCAGAATGGTTGACGGCGCCGGAGCGGAGAGCAGGAGATACTACCGTTATAGAGGTGAGCAGCGGCTCGGCAATCTTGCTTTTTGTATCGCGTGATAACGGGGACTATCGGGAATATGTAGACAATATATTGCGAAGCGACAGTCATAGCGCGTGGGTGCGGGATATAACGGACGCTACCGGTATGCCTATCCGTCATTTTGCGTTCTTTCTGGTAAATAAGAGATAGGCAAACGGCCTTTCACACAGGGCGTCGGGCATTGAAAAATCCGGTATGTCTTTTGGGCATACCGGATTATCGTAGTGCGCTTTGATAGGGGATTAGTCAAATAGTGCTCTTGTGACGCTGGGGGTGAGGTCTTCCCTAAAATGTTCCACCAGAAACTCCGGCTTTAGACCCGGCTCTATCTTGAACTTTTCGAGGATGTCGTTGTATGCGCGGGTCGGCAATGCCGACAGCTTTCTCGCGGCCAGCGCCAAGACTCTGTCAATCATGTATTGCTGCACAGCGTAAACCTTCTTTTTTGCTTCTTCGGCTGCAAGAGCCGCGAGTTCTCCTGCCCGCTTATCAATTTCTTTCGTTCCGGTGTTTACATAATTCCAATAATCATCTTGCTCTTTTTTGGAATACTCCGAGCGGAGCCGGCGGCAATCATTATTGGCCTTCATTGCGATAGCCTTACATTCGTTTTCGGATTCGGTTTTGATGTGTAAAAGTATTTTGTCGAGATTTTGCATATTAAACCGCCATTTCACAGGCGACACAAATAATTATGAGCGCGTATGCTTACCGTCTCTCGCCTGTGAAATGATAAGCGGTTTATAATTTGACTCAATATGATGGGCCGTTTGCTTTTGATAAGGGCTCGAACACTCTTCGGCCGCCGCTTCTCATCTTTGTAAAAAGCTGCGGAAACTTGAGCAGCACGGGTATATCGTCATAGTCGTATGGGTATGGGTCTATTATGTCCCACGCGCATATATGGGTTCCGAGCATGGTGGTAAGCTCGGATTCATATTCAACGGGCAGCCAGCCCGAGAGTATATAGGTGTATTGGGTGGCAAAGACTACAATGCTCTCATAGTTCGCGCCATAATCGGAAAGCTCCATGACCTCGCGCCGCAGCAGGCTTGTAAGCTCCGGCGGGTCAAGCTCAATAATAGGTTCGGTCGGCTCAAGACATTCAAGCAAAATCAGTTCGCTTATGATATTTACGATATCCGTGTGCGAAGCTGCGAGTGTGAGCTTTTTCATTTGACTCATTCGATGTTCACGATCCTTTCGTAAATACGTTCGGCAACCATATCAAGGCGTTTCTCAGCGCGGGCGCTCATGGCGGCAAGGCGGTTTTCCGTTGTGGAAGCAAGGTCGGCAGCCGCATCCATCGCTTTGCGGTCGGTCGCGTGCTTTAGTTGCTCGATTTCGGTTTTCGCCCTGCTAAGTACGTCCGCTGCATTTTTTTCACACTCAGCGTGTACAGCGGCGATAGATTCTTTTGATCTATCATGAACGATAATCTTTACTTGATTGCCCTCATACTCAGCGGCAAGAATACGCTTTATTGCATCAGCCGACAAGCTAATCACCCCTAATCTTTTAGCAGTCTGTTTAGTTCATCCATAAAAGAGTTGATGTCACGGAATTGGCGGTAAACCGAGGCAAATCTGACATACGCGACTTCGTCAAGGGCTTTTAATTTGCCCATTATCATCTCTCCGATACCTGTGGTTTTTATTTCACGCTCTAATGAGTTTTGGAGGTCTTGTTCGATTTCGTCCGCAACCGTGGTAAGCTCAATGAGAGGCACGGGGCGTTTTTCACAGGCTCTGAGCATACCGTTGATGAGTTTTTGCTTATCGAATGTTTGTCTGCTGCCATCTTTCTTTACTACGATAAGCGGCAATCTTTCCATAATTTCATATGTGGTAAAGCGTTTTTGGCAACTAAGACATTCCCTGCGGCGGCGTATTGTGGCGCCTTCCTCCGCCGGCCTTGAATCTACTACTTTACTTTCGGCAAATCCGCAAAAAGGGCATTTCATCTATACAGCTCATTCCTTTCTGACACAAACATTTCCGGTTGCCGCGTCAGCGGCGAGGAAAAGGACTAAAATCATTGCTATAATAACCGCTCGCGGTCATTATAGCATATTTTGTATATTTTGTACAGCTAAATTTGTTGTATACGGTGAAAGAGTAGCCTTACTCGCTTTCTCACAAGGAATGTAGCAATTGCAATCGTTTGAGGAACTCTTTAATTTTAAAAGAGTTCCTCAAACGCGACCGTACCCTCTTCAATCAATCGAAAAGTCTAATTCATCCAATGTCAGCTCAAATGCGGGCATAAGGTGCTTTAGAAAGTAATCAACCTCGGCGCAGTTTAAAGCCTCAAGTTTTTCCCGGCATTGCTTTGCGGCCTGCTTAAACTCGGGGTTGCCCGATACACATTCCTCAACGCACTTGATATAAGCGGCAAGTTTATCGGCTGCCTTTACTAAATTATATTCCCGGCTGCTTTGATCGGGCGACAGTATTTTTGAATACTCAAAGCGAAGCTCGTTTGGCAGCGCGGTGAGCAGCTTTTCTGACGCGACGGCTTCAACTTTCTTATATGAACCCATTATTTCCGGGTCAAAATATTTGATCGGCGTCGGAAGGTCTCCCGTAAAAATCTCCGAAGAGTCGTGATATATCGCCATTGCCGCCACCGCGTTCGGGTCAATGTCAATCTTATAGATGTCGCGGCGTATGACGGCAAGAGCATGAGCTATGACCGCCACCATGTGAGAGTGTTCGCTTATGTTTTCGGGCGTGATATTGCGCATCAAAGTCCATCGCGTAATGTATTTCATTCTGGAAATAAGGGCGAAAAAACTGTATTTGCTGCTGTTCATATAACTTTTGATAGCCTCCTCTTCTTAACAAAATTGTAATTCCCCCGCCTCTATTCCTTCGCTGTCATAAAATCATTCCTCCCCGAACCACTGCGTCATCCTTGCTCAGACGGTTCGGACGCTCCGCATCCATGCTCCGCTCTCGGAATGAATTTTATGACCGCTTTGCGCGTGGGTTACATTATAGCCAAAATCAGTGGTGAGTACAAGCTCCGACTGATTTTGTTAAAAACATCACGCGCCGTGCGGAAAGATTGCGTTATGCGGCAAGGCTGCCGATTTTATGCTCATAAAAACCCGCCCTTGTCAAAGTCATGTATGGGGTGAGCCAGAGAGTTACGATGGGTATACCAATGGGAAGCGGATTTAAAAAAGTAATAATAACGTCAAGTATATACCAGCCTATGAAAGATAGATCAATAATTAGAAGATCAACCTTGCTTCCAAACATCATAGCCGATGACTCCCTGATGCAAGAGAGCGCGCTTTTGCTCGAGTCATCTAAGAATATGTAGTAAGCCAAACGGTATCTGTAAGCGGCCACGATACCGGGTATTATCAGCAGAAGCCCCCACAATAATATGAAAACAACAATCAGGAGAAATAGCTTTATAACCTTAAAAAAGTACAAAAACCCGTTAAAGATATCTTTGAATTGCGTTTGCTGCTTGCGTTTGATTTTCAAACAGTAGCCCATATAACCGATTTCCAATACGGGGGTGAATATAAAAAGCAAAAGAGCCAGAAACACGCCAAATTGCCTGAAATTGACATATATGATAGAAAGGCTTGGCAGCTCGCCCAAAGAAAGGCGGGTATACATGGCATCGAGGTCAATATCACCGGGCAGGCGAAATCTAAGATATGACAAAACAGCCAGCAATATCACATACAAAGCCGTCACAAAATAAATGCGGGGTGCATTGTCAAGCATGAGTTTTCGGGCATTTGCCTTTAGATGTGAGCCAAGCATATAAAAGTCTCCTATCTTAATTTAACTGATGTAACCTTAAAGAGTCAGCATTACCACAAGCTCTGTGATCCGCGCCTCATTATTGGCTGTGCTGTTTAGCTCTTTTGCGGCGAGAGAACACATGGTGACAGCCCTCTTGCAATATGAAAGCGAGGTTTTTCTTGCCGTATCAAAGAGCTTATCGGCCTGTATGTTATGGGAAATAGAGCAAACCTTCATAAATTCGGCCTTGCCTATATTATTATCTATGAAAACGCGAGCCGCGAGAAGCTGGCGAAACCGGGCGGATATGGAATATAGCAGCTTATGCGGCGCTTCTCGCATTTGCAGGAGCTTATCAAGGTTTTGCAAAGCAAGCCTTTTGCTTTTTTTGATCACGGCATCGGTGAGCATATATGCCACGGCGTCAAGCGCAGGGATAACGACGGCGTCAATATCAGATTTGCTGATAACGGCGTTTTGCGAGTATGCGGAGATTTTTTTGATTTCACCGTGCAGCGTGGTTAAAAGTCCGTCGGTAATCATCGCGAGATATTGAGCGTCATCGGGAGATATATGTTTTTCGGCGTCGCGGAAGTGCCTGATGATCCAATGGGTGACTTTCTTTTCATCTTGAATGTTAAACTCGACGACATCAACATTTTTTAGGATTTCCCGAGTGGTTTTGAGCCTGTTGTCCGTTTTGTATTCTATTGTGTCATAGATAAAAGCAACGCACGCATAAGAGGGGATATCCTCAAGTATTTTACAAAGCCGTGCCGTGTCGCCGCCGGAAAATATGTCATAATCGTGCACCTCTATGAGCGTTTTTTCGCCAAAGGCAGGAAAGGTTTCAACCGCTTCTTCCAATTTATCTATTTCGAGTTGCTTTCCGTCGAATCTTTTATAATTAAAGCTGTCAAGACCGTCGGGACACAGCAGCTTCCGCAGGTTTTGAATAGCCGTCCAAAGAAGATAACGCTCGCGCCCGTGAAAAACATAGCACCCGGCTATATTGCCGTTTTTCAAAGCGGCGCGTAGGCTGTCGTATGAGGTGTTGTCACTTATTTTGCTCTTTGTATATCCCATTTCAACCTGCTTGTATGTTAAAGTTATTACTCAGACCCTATCCGCCGATTACAACATGTCCTTGCTCATCGGTGCGGTATACCGCCGCGCCAACGCGCCATAAACGGTTTAGCGTATCAGGGTGCGGATGACCAAAGCTGTTGCGTCCCACGGAAATAACCGCTATTTTTGGCAAGAGCGCGTTTAGAAGCTCAGGTGATGTCGAGTAGCGAGAGCCATGATGACCGACGACGAGCAAATCAAGCTCTGGCAGGGTATAGTAACGCAGCAGTATTCTTTCGGTAAACGAACCCATATCACCCGTTATCAAAGAGGTTATGGCTCCGGTCGTGAGGATCGTTAGCCCTGTTTCGTTCTCATCGCCGCCCCCCGGCGGAGGGTATAAAGTCACCTCAAGATTGCCAATGGTCAAAGAAAGAACCTCGGTGACATATATTATATCAGTTCCGTACCGTCTTGCAAGCTCTATTATCTCTTTGCCGTAATATGAGCCGTCCCGCCAAGGCACGGCCAAAGCGGATATATTGACCCGGCCAAGCAAAAACTCAACGCTGTTTATATGGTCTGCGTGAAAGTGCGTGATAACCATTAAATCTATCGCGGTCTTTCCAAGACTTAATAAATACTCATGGGCTATCGCACCGGCTTTGCTTGTAGAGCTGCTGCCGCAATCAACTACCATCGTGTTTTCGCCGGAGGCCACCACAACGCAAAGCCCTTGACCAATATCCAAAACCGTCACGGTATCTTCCGAAGATACCGGTATGACAATTGATGTGAGTATTACGGCAAAAAGGAGCATGACCGATATGCACACGGGCAAAATATATTGGCGCGGCCGCGCTTTCAAGAGAGGCATTATGATAAATAGCGAGTAGACATATGCGAGCCAAAACAAAATATGCGTATTTGACGCGTAAACAACACAGTAGGGGATTGACGACAAAATACGCGCCGCGCTTATTACATAGATCACGGCAAAGTCTACGGGCACGCTAAGGAAGCCCGACAAAAAGGGTGAAATGTATGAGATAAACGCCGCGATCAACCCGATAGGGAAAACAAGTGATATAATGCCTACCGTAAAAAGATTTGTTATCGGCGATATAAGGGAAATATAGCCGAAATGTATAACGGATAAGGGCAAAGTGAGAGACAACGCGCCTATGGTCGTTGATATGCTCGACGATACATAGTTTATAATGCCTTTTGCCGCCTTATTCTTTGCAATCTTTTTTCCGTGTGTGATGTCGGAAAAGGCTTGGTGTATGCGCGAGGTGAAAAGTATTATTCCAAGCGTCGCGGCAAATGATAATTGAAAGCCGACCGAAGCGCACGAATAAGGGTTGATGAGAAGAAGCAGCAGCACGGCGGCGGAAAGCGAGGTGAGAGAGTCGCCCTCGCGCCTTATTAGCGGAGCGACAATAATAAATATCTGCATAATGCCCGCCCGTGTCACGGAGGAGGTAAATCCGGTCATTGCCATAAAAAAGAAGAGTATGGGTATTGCGTATATGGCAAACAGCCTTTTATTTTTTATGACTATGCCGAGAAATCCCATAAGAAACGATATGTGCATACCGGAGACAGAAACGACGTGTATAATGCCCGATGCCGATAATGACGCGTTCAAGGCGGCGTCGCGAAACAGGTCGTCGCGTTTGCCCAAGAGCAAGGCGGCAATAAAAGGGGATGTCTCTTCGGAAAACACCTCACGGGTTTTGTCTGACAGGCTCTGCGCAAACCGTTTGGGAATATGCAAAAAGCCGCCGCCGTTTGATATAATGTCAATATTTCCGCTCACATAGCCGCTAAGAAATATGCCTTTAGAGACTTGCGTGTCATAACGCTCGCCCTCGCTTGTTATGTCGGAGCGGCGGAGCTTTGCGGAAATCTGTATGACATCGCCGGGCGAGAGCGCGGCCTGATTATAGTAATAAAGACGCGCTCCGGCAGCCGGATAACCGTCTATTTGTATCTTAACGTCAACGCGAAAGCCGTCGGGGTCCCGCTCGGCGGGAAAATCAAGAACAACGGCTTTTGCGCTTACTTCTTTTTCTTGCAGTTCCCATAACGGTTTTACAAATATCGCGGTATATGTAAAGCTCCATATAAAGCCGAGCGACAATGAAATAAGCAAAAGGGCAATGCGCATACGGAGATTTGCCCCGATATGAAGTTTTGCGGCAAGGAAGATTGCGGCCGCGAATAGTACAAAGCAGGCGGCGGCAATAAAGGGCAGGGCACTATGTGGAAGAATGTAATGCGATATTATGATAGCAAAAGAAAAGCCAATAGCAAAAGCGGCAAGTTTTCGCATGGTGATATAACTCCGTTGTAATCTTTTGAATAATTCGTTGCCGCCTTCTTTTAGGTGGCAGTGCAAAAATGCTATCACATTGCTTTTCTACATATCAATACACGTTTGCGCGTTGAAAAATCCACAAAAAACAGCCTTCCTCACCGGGTCGCACTTGTACTTTTCACTGATTTTGGTTATAATATAACTCACCACAAAGCGGTCATAAAATTCATTCCGAGAGCGGAGCATGGATGCGGAGCGTCCGAACCGTCTGAGCAAGGATGACGCAGTGGTTCGGGGAGGAATGATTTTATGACAGCGCAGGAGTAGAGGTGGGAGACGTATGCTTTTGTTAAAAGACATAAAATGTACTATAAAGCAATCACATAATATATTGAGGTGCGCATGATAAAGGTAACTGTAAAAGAATTATATGACAACAGCGAGAGCTACAAAGATCGCGAGGTTACGGTGTGCGGTTGGGCGAGAGCGATACGCGATATGAAAGCGTTTGGGTTTATCGAGCTAAATGACGGAAGCTGCTTTAAGCCCGTTCAAATCGTGCTGCAAGAGCAGAGCTTGCCAAATTATGCACAGCTTGCCGGTCAAAATACCGGGGCGTCTTTTGTTGCCACGGGTATTTTAAAGCTGACCCCCGAGGCAAAGCAGCCTTTTGAGATATTGGCAAATGAAGTCGTGGTGGAGGGGGAATCAACGCCCGACTATCCGCTCCAAAAGAAGCGTCATTCACAGGAATTTTTACGCACAATAGCTCATCTGCGGCCTCGCACAAATCTTTTTTCGGCGGTATTTCGCATCCGTTCGGTGACATCGCACGCAATCCACTCATTTTTTGCAGAGCGCGGATTTATATATGTCCACACCCCGATCATCACTTGCTCCGACGCGGAGGGAGCGGGGGAGATGTTTAACGTCGAAACGGAGCATATGGAGAATTTTTTCGGCAAAAAAGCCGGACTTACCGTGTCGGGTCAACTAAACGCGGAAGCCTACGCGCTCGCCTTTGGCAAGGTATATACATTCGGACCCACATTTCGCGCCGAAAACTCAAATACGGCGCGGCACGTGGCGGAATTTTGGATGATAGAGCCTGAGATCGCTTTTTCCGATTTAAACGATGATATGCAGTTGGCGGAAGATATGCTCAAATACATCATTGAAAAGATACTTTCGCAGTGCAAGTTTGAGATTGAATTTTTAAATAAGTTTGTTGACAATGAATTGCTTGAGCGGTTAAACGCGCTTGTAGACTCCGAATTTGCTCATGTGACTTACACGCGGGCAATAGAAATACTCGAAAAGTCAAAGGAACGCTTTGAATATCCCGCTACTTGGGGGTGTGACCTTCAAACAGAGCATGAGCGGTATCTTTCCGAAAAACACTTCAAAAAGCCTGTATTTGTGACAGATTATCCGAAAGAGATCAAGGCATTTTATATGCGCCTTAACGATGATGGAAAAACTGTGGCCGCAATGGACTTGCTTGTGCCGGGCGTCGGAGAGCTTATCGGAGGCAGCCAGCGCGAAGAACGCGCGGATGTGCTTGAGGCGCGTATTGAAGAAATGGGTCTATGCAAAAATACTTATTGGTGGTACATGGATTTGAGGCGTTATGGGGGGACAAAACACGCCGGATTTGGTCTGGGCTTTGAGAGGCTTCTCATGTATCTGACGGGCGTGTCCAACATAAGGGATGTTATTCCGTTTCCGAGAACTGTCGGTTCGGCTGAGTTTTAGCGCGAGAGAGGAAAGGTTGTATCGTTTATGAATCCACAAGACGGCGCGATAGATGAAAAGCAAGCTCCTTTGCGGCATGACGCAAACACAGACACCGATACCGGACTGAGTGAAGAAGAACCAAAGCCGCAAAGAAAAACGCACGGCAGGCAAAAGCCGTTTGTGCGGCGTGTCATAAATCGGTTTGTGGATATACCGGTGCTTATTTTGGCCGCGCTGTCTATTGTGTCGGGATTGACTCAAAGCGACATAAGAAACACCATAGTCATCATTTCGATTTTGGCGATCAAGATACTCTTGGGGATAATTTTTGAGAAAAAGGCAAAAAACGCCATAAAAGAGACGGGCAAGCTGTCAGCGCAAAAGGTAACGGAAAAGCGAAACGGGCAAGCGCCAGAAAGCGAGCTCACTGTCGCTTCTATAGGAGCGACAGCTATAGCTCCCAGAGAGGTGACTGCGGATGCTGCTATAGAAGCGGCAGGAAACGCTCATGTAGAAATGACCGCTGACGCATATGAGAAAGCAGAGCAAAAAGGCAGCCTGACCGTCATGGCAAGGACTCTTTACATACTGTCCATAGCCGTATGCGCGTTGATTTTCGTGATAGGCATACTCTACAACTTAGCAAATATAGGGCAGCAGCGGCCGATATTAGAGCTGCTGCTTTTGGTGTTTTCCCTTGCGGTGGCGGCGATCCCATCGGGTATGACAAAAGCGTCGGCGATGATATCGGCAATCGGCGTGAAGAAGATGGCAAAAGAGAACATACTTGTCAGAAAACTTGGTTCTGTCGAGGCCATTGGCAAAGCAACCGTTATTTGCGCAAACAAGACAGGCACTTTTAGCGAAAATATTATGACTGTCGTCAAAGTAGCCGACAGCGTGAATGTTTACGATGTGACAGGCGTGGGCTATAGGGCAAAGGGACACGTAGTTTCGGACATAATGCTTACAAGAAATGTTTCCCTTATGACGGAAATATCAGTGCTGTGCAACAACGCAAGCTATGACGAAAAAAAGTCAATGATTTCGGGAGAGCCTACGGAGGGGGCGATGCTTGTCCTCGGAGCAAAACTTGGCCACGACAAAGACGGGCTAAACAGTGTGCGCAGACGTATTTTGGAGATACCTTTTGACCCTGTGCGCAAAATGATGTCAACCTGCAATGCAGACGGCAGCCGGGTCATTATGAATACAAAAGGCGCGCCGGAGGAAATAATAAGCCGCTCATCATATGTTTATCTTGACGGAGAGGTCGTCCATATTTCCGAGCCTGTCAGGATAAAACTCATGCAAAGAAGCGAAGAACTTGCGTCCGAGGGGCTGCGTGTATTGGCATTTGCGTACAAGGTGTATAATGATGTTTCGCAGCTTGATAATGCCGAAGAGGACCTTGTCTTTGTGGGAATGATGGGCATTGCAGACCCGCTGCGCAAAGCTATGAGGGGGTCTGTAAAGGACTGTCAGATGGCGGGCATAAATATTAAAATGATAACCGGCGAGCATAAAAGCGCGGCGGCTGCTGCTGCGTATAAACTCGGAATAATCATAAGCAGAGATGAGGTGCTTGACGGGCGTGAAATTGATATGCTCACGGACGATGCGCTGCGCGATAAAGTGAAAACCGTAAATGTATTTGCGCGGGCGGCACCGGAGCAGAAAGCGCGTATCATTCGAGCGATAAAAGAAAATAATGATATAGTCGCGCTGATTGGGGATGATATGCGCGACGCGGCGGCAATGGAAAAAGCGGATATTGCAATCGCAATGGGAAAAGCCGTAGGCGATTTTAATGAAGGTATTGAAAAGGCGGCGGATATGATACTTATTGATGATAATTTCGCCGACGCGGTAAAGGCCGTAGAGTATGGCAGAATGATGTATGGCAACATTAAAAGAGCCGCCGGATATATCCTAAGCTGCAATATTGGCAGAATAATGTTTATTTTGCTGTCGGTGATTTTCGCCTTGCCATTGCCGCTTATCGCCGTGCAGTTGCTGCTGATTTCTCTCGTGACGGAGTTTTTTCCGGTATTTGCGCTTTGCGCGCAAAGCAAAGATGCCCAAATAATGATGAGAAAGCCGCGAAATCCAAACGAAGTTCCGATAAACAGAAAAACTATCGGCTCGGCGCTGATAAGGGGCGCCATGATTTGCGCGGGCACGATTGGGGCGTTTTTATACGGGCTTTACATAGCAGCCCGGCCGGACGGAGTGACAGAGCAGACGGTCGCGATGAGCATGTGTTTTTTGACCTTGGCCGCCGGAGAGCTGTTTACGGCATATTCGGCAAAGCGCGAAAAAAATATGAGAGAGAGCGGATTTATATATAAAAACAAACCTCTCGGCATTACGGTGCTGATTTCGTTGATTTTGCTTTTAACGATTATTTATTTGCCTTTTCTGGGTGAATTTTTTAGTGTTATCCCGCTTTCGATAGATCAAATTTTAGTGTGCGCGCTCTTTGCCGCAATAGCGATAGGGGGCTACTCGGCGTTTGCGATGGGAAGAAGCCGCTGATTTGATTCATTAGAGGCCGCTCTGTAGCGAAATTGCGTTATTTACACATTAGCACCCGCTTATTGCAACGCTTTGAGGAATTGTTTAATTATTAAACAATTCCTCCTGTGGTCGGTAATATTTTCCAAAAAAATATGACACATATCATGTAAATATGATACAATGTATACCATGAAACTTAGCGGAATTTTTTCAAAAATTATGGAAAGTGCCAAACGGTCAAATAATAGACAGGCAGCAGACAACCCGGCAAACGCCGAGCAGCCGGGCGTTTGGACTTTGACAAAACGCGGTGATTGCCGCCTCTTTGGGGGAAGAGACGGCGAGTTTGAAGCCGCCGTTTTGCGTCAATTTGACGACCTTGATATGATAACCGTGAGCGCGATAGCCATCATGCTCAGTGACACAAACGCAAAAGCCGCATCCCCATATATCAAGGCTCTTGAAAAAACAAATATAAAGCCGGTCTTGCTCAAGTTTCTCAAAGATACATATTACGCGGCGGATATAGGGCAAATAAATAAACTCCTGAATAAATCATATTACAAAAAAATTATAAAAAAATATATGCGCCGCACGGTCGTATTCGTAAAAAGAGGCGTCAGCGACTCTTTCCCAAAGAAAAATATGTGGCTTGCCAAGCGTTTGAGACGATCATCTCTGCAAGCTAAGACCTATATAGATAAAGTATGCCAGACAATTGATACATTTGAATCCGTCAAATACATATCCGCACTGTCGGGAGGGGAAGAGATTTCAGCCTCAAGGAGAAATTATAAGCTCGACCACCTTAGCGATAACTATAAGGACGCCCTTATCTATCTGTTTGACTTTTTGCTGACCTGCACCTGCATATCAAAAATGCTGTTTGTTGAAAGAATGATACGCAAAATGCCCGCCGATTCTGAATTTGCAAAGATAGTGTCAAACATGGCAAAATCCATTGATAACCATAACACGATCATCAGCAAATCAAGGCCGGTGTATAAGCAATACTATCAGCCCGAGCTGGGGTATATCAGCGGCGACGACTTCTTGTATGGCATGGCGGTAATAATTATGGTAAATAATATCAAAAAGACCGCCCAACTGGATTTAGACGCGCTTAAAATTGGCGGACGCGGACAAAACTTACATGAATTTAACCAAGATATGCGCTCGTGGCTTGACAGTATGGCAAGAGAAAAGGTATATCCGGCGGCAAAAACAGATATGCCGTATTTACCCGCGCTTGACATAGGCACGCTCGTTTTGAAAAAAGTAGCCCTTTCAATACAAAATAACTACAATTTGCTCATAAGCGCCTTTGGAGAGCTTTCAAACTGGGAGGAATATTATGGCGGAAGAGTGGGCTTTTACGAAAAAGAACGCGATAAGGAAAGATATTTAAGAGGTGATTTCGGTCAAGAGATACAAGAACTGTCATGGACTGATGAGTCCAAGACTTGAACGCAAACTTCAAACAACGACGGTCTTTTCGGCTCGAAAGACCGTAAACAAAAGTAAAAGAGAGCCGGAAATGTAAGCAATTATGGTTTGGATCATTCTTATTGTTTGCGCGGTTATTTTTACCCCGCTTGCGATTATTATAGTGTGCACAGCTCCCGGAATAGTGCCGCGTGAGGCAGCTTTGGCGGCGACGAAATTTTATGGCTTGCACTGCGCCCACCGGGGCTTACACAGCGAGGATCAGCGCATACCGGAAAATTCGCTGGCCGCGTTTGCCGCCGCCCGCGATAGGGGGTATGGGGTTGAGCTTGACATACGGCTCACCAAAGATGAGCAGGTTATCGTCTTTCATGATGATGACTTTGCCCGCGTATGCTCGGTAAATAAATCGGTCGGCGATTTGGAATACAGCGAGCTGTCGGAGATGCGTTTGTTTGGCACCGGCGAAAAAATACCGACGCTCACCGAAGCCTTAAATGTTCTAAAGGACACACCAGTCATTGTGGAGCTAAAGTACCCGGGCGTGAGATATGCCGCGCTGTGCAAAAAGGCAGCGGAGATTTTGAAAAGCTATGGAGGGCATTGGTGCGTCGAGAGCTTTGACCCCCGGATCATGGCATGGTTTAAGAAAAATGAGCCAAAGGTTTTGCGCGGTCAGCTCTCAAATCCCGTAAGGAACGACGAAACGCCAAAGCTGATTACCGTTTTGCTCGGCAATTTGATGGGTAACATCATATCGCGCCCGCATTTTATCGCGTACAGCAACGAGCCTTACCCGCTTATTGTAAAGCTGTGTATGATAATGAAGCCAATCAAGGCCGTATGGACGGTAAAATCCGCAGACGAGCTTGAAAAATGCCAAAAGGAAAACGACATAATAATATTTGAAAATTTCAAGCCCTCCGCGAGATTTACTCCAAACCGCCGATAAAAGTGTGGCAGATTAGACTGCGTTCAAATACGAGTGCGGACCTACCACACCGTTATTCCTTTACGCCGCCGAGCTGGATGCCGGAGATGATGTATTTGGAGAGCGTAAAGTATACAATGAAAATAGGTATGACAGACATTGAAATACCAAGATATATTGCGCCAAACTCCGTAGCGTATATGTTGCCGCGCAGGAGAGATACCATTATGGGCATCGTAAACTTGCTGTCGGTTGACAAAAGCACGCGGGGGAGGAAGAGGGCGTTCCAGCTCCCGACAAAGACAAAGATGGTTTGCGTTGCTATCGCCGGCTTCATCATAGGCAGCACGATGCGGTTAAATATGCTAAACTCGCCCGCGCCGTCAATTCTCGCGGAATTTACTATGTCAAGAGAGAACGTCGCGAGCAAATACTGGCGCATGAAGAAAACGATGGTGGGTGAGGCGACGGCGGGCAAGATGAGCGGCAAGTAGCTGTCAATAAAGCCAAGCTGCCACATCATTGAATAAAAACCGATAGTCACGATTTGACCGGGTATCATCATTACAGCCATAATAAACGTGAAGAAAGGCTGCCGCATTTTCCAGTTGTAGGCTGTGAGCGCGTATGCCGTGAGGCACGAGAAATATATGGAGCAAAACACGGTGCCGCCGGCGACTATCAAGGAGTTGCGAAAGCCGAGCATGGGGTTAAACTGCTTGCTTTTTGTGATAATGTCCATATTGAGCTGAAGAAATGACGAGGGGAGAAACGGTACTGCCTGTACTCGTATCTCGTTTGAGCTGCGTGTGGCATTTAAGAACATGACAAAAAAGGGATATACGCTCATAAGCCCGAGTGTGATACAGACGGTGTAAACAAGTGCTTTAAAAAAACGTGAGCCGATAGATTTATGTTCCATTAGCCGGCCCTCCTTTCAGCCTCAAGTGCGCGCCTTAGGGCTTTTTCCTCTTTTTTCAGCCGCGCGGCGTCTTTGTCGCGAAGCAGGTAAAATACCCCGACAGATAATACAGCTATCAATATAAATGCGAGCATACTGGCGGCGGCGGCGCGGTTAAGTAAAAACGAGCCGCTAAATGCCTGTCTGTAGATGAATATAGATAAGGTCGTCGTGGCGCTGTCGGGACCTCCGTCGTTAAAGAGCATTGGTATATCAAACATTGTCAGCCCCCCGACAATACTGGTTACGAGCATATAAAGCAAAATGGTTTTAAGGTTTGGCAGCGTTATGAAAAAGAACTGTTGTATACCGTTTGCCCCGTCAATCTCGGAGACTTCGAAAATTTCGGGGTTTAAACCAAGGACGCCGGAGGTTAGTATCAGCATTGTGTATCCGTACCACATCCAAAATTGGATAAAGGCGACAATATATTGTGAAGCCGACAGTGATATGGTGAAATTTATGGGAGCTTCCCGAACACCAATCAATTCGAGAAGATAGTTTACAGGGCCTATGGGAAAAGAAAAGAGCGCGGAGAATAAGATCGCGATCGAACCGGCCGTTATGATATTTGGCATATAGAACAGAACCTTAAAGAGACCTTTGCCTCTTATCTTGTTTCTGCGGTTGGTAAACCATGCGGTGAGTACGAGGGCAAGCACGATTTGCGGGATAAAGTTGATTATCCAAATTTTTAGGGTGTTGCTGAGAGATGTCCAAAAAAGCCGATTTTCGGTGATAAGGCGAGTGTAGTTGGCAAGCGGATTGTCGAGTACGGAAAACCTGCCGGACAGATATCTGCTGGCGCCTTCATAATTGGAAAAACTTATGACAATGGTGTGTACGAGCGGATATAACATAAAAAGGGAAAACCCCAAAACAAACGGAATACAAAATATATATCCGTATTTTGCGTAGCTGACGCCTTTGATTCTTTTTTCCATAAACTTAAAACCCCTTACAGTGAGATTTGATAAAAGCACACGGGGCGGCGGATAATCGCCGCCCCGATAGAGCTATAGTCTTGCGCTTGTGATGTTAGCTTCCGATGTCGAGCGAGTCAAGTACGACCTGCTTAAAGGCCGCGATGGCTTCATCTTTGGTTTTGGCGCCGCTGAAGTATTGAGTCGCCTGGTCGCTAAATGCTTCATTGATGGCTCTGTCATACGGACCCCAGCCTGAGGCTCTGCCGTTGACGCCTGCCGGTACGAATATGTCAAACATATTCTGACCGCCGAGGTAAGCAATCGAACCGTCTGATCTTGCCATGACGTTGCCGGAAGCAACGGCATCCTTCGTGCCCGCGACGAGATTGCCTTCGTCGTCAAAGTTTTCGTACAGAGTGCCGTTTGCCCAGTTGTACTGGAGGCCGGTGTCGGTTGTGTCAAGGGTGATCCAGTGGATGATCTCCGCAACGCCGGCGCGGACATCTTCATTGCCCTGAGCGTTTGCTATTGACCATGAACCGCCCCATGCAAATCCCACGGGGGGCTCGCAAATTTGCCAGTTGCCGAAGGTGTCGCCCGGGTTGTCGCCGTCGGCCATGCAATAGTTGATGAGCCATGCCGGACCGAGGTAGCCGAGTACGGGAGCAAGGCCCGTTCCGCTCATGTCAGCCCACCAAGCCTCCTGCCATGCGGCGGATTTGTTGGTGTAGTTGTTGTTATAGAACTCATAGCCGATGTCAAGATATGACAAACGCTGATCGTCAATAACGAGCTTGCCGTCCACTACCCACTGGCTGGGGGATTGGCGGATGGCCTGCCAGAGGTCGCCTTCGCCGGAGAGGATGGAAATGCCCTCTGCCTTTGCTTCGGCGGCGGCTTCGAGAAACTTATCCCAGCCGGGGCCGATTTTGCTGTAGACCGTGGCGGGGTCGCCCGCGCCCCAGATTTGCTCAGCTAAATCTTTGCGGTAGATGAACGCGCTGCCTGTGGATTGGTAGCCGAGTCCCACCAAATGGCCGTATTGGTTGGTGCCCGCTTCCTTAATGAAGTTGCCGATGTCGGCGTTGCTCAGGAAACCTTCAAGGCTCGAACCAAAGAGTTCTTGGTAGGGCAGGGCGAAATCGGCAAAGTCAAACTTAGAATAGTTGACTACGAATCCCTGCTCGACTACGAAGATGTCGGGGGCGTTCGCGCCGCCGGTGCTGAGAGCCTGGTTTAGCATGTCCTCATACAGGCCTTCCTGATCGCTGTAGATGCTTACGTTGATTTCATACTGGAAATCGGGGTTGAGCTCTTTGAAACGAAGCACCGCGTTCGGGAGCTCTTCTGTGAAGCTCCACAGGTTGATTGTTTGCCCGGCGCCGCGCGGTCCTGAGGGCGCGACATAGGGGTCGTTGTTTGTGACTTCTTTGATGCCGGGGGCTTCCTCGGCCTCGTCGCCGCCACATGCCGCCAAGATTCCTATCAGCATAAAGGCTGCCAATAGTAATGCGAGGGTTTTTTTCATTTTTTTTCCTCCATGTTAAAAATTTTGTTTTTTCAACCTAAATTCCCCAAGAAATTTAAGTTACACAGCGTACATTTGCCTTTGCGGAGAGCAAAACAAATGCACTTCGTGCAGTTTACAATAGATTACAACTAAATGTCAAGAAAAATTATTTAGTATGCGCAAATATTGTGTAAAATGTATAAACAGTTGAAAAACGGATGCAAAAATTATTACCCAGACCCGGTGAGGAAGGCTGTAATTTTATCCCGTAAGCGGAGCATGGACGCGGAGCGCGCGAGTTAGGCGCATGGATGCGCCTCTTGTCTGAGCGTAGGGATAAAAAACAGCCTTTCGAGCGCAAGGGTCTGGGGCTCAACCTTAAATGCAATTCATATAAGGTTAAAAATTTGGGTTGCAATGTGAAATGTTGTATGGTATATTACTGTTGTTACATATCGTATAGGTATATACGCGTTGTAAAGGGGTTACAATAGAAACTCAAATTTTGAAAAGCAACTTTAGGAGGTAAATAATGAAAAAACGTATACTGGCTCTCGCCTTGGGCATGATGATGATGCTCGGCATACTGGCGGCCTGCGGTGATGACGGCAGCGGCGACGCGACGCCCACTCCCGGAGGCAGCGCGGCTACCCCGACCCCGGGCGCGGTTCCGGGCGGCACAATCGAAGACGTGACCCTCACACTGTGGGGGGGTGAAGAAGATCAGACAATGCTCCGCGAGAGATCGGACGCGTTCATCGCGTCGGTCGCAGACCGGGTCAACCTGACAATCAACATCGGCGTCGAATCCGAAGGGACGGCAAAAGACACGATTCTCACAGACCCGCTCGCGGCGGCGGACGTATTCACGTTTGCCGACGACCAGATCATGGAACTCTATATGGCGGGCGCGCTTCAGGAAGTTTTGCTCAACGCGGCTGACATTGCCACAAGAAATGTCGCAAGCTCCGTGGGCGCGGCGACGGTAAACGGCAAGCTGTACGCTTACCCGCTCACCGCCGATAACGGCTACTTCATGTTCTACGACAGCTCGGTCTTTAGCGCGTCTGACGTACAGTCTTTTGACAAAATGATGGAAGTCGCGGCTGCTGCCGGCAAGTTTGTCGCTTTTGAAATGCAGGGAGCATGGTACAACATTGCTTTCTTCAGAGGCGCGGGCTTTGACGCTTATCTTGACGATGACGGTCTGAGCACCATTATCAACATCAACGAAGCCGGCGGCACGGCCGTCGTCCAGGCGATGCTCGACATCGCGGCAAACCCCGGCTTTAAGGCTCTCAACAATGACGAGTTCGTCACAGGCATAAACGACGGCTCTGTGGTGGCAGGCGTCAACGGCCCGTGGAACGGCAACAATGCCAGCGGGGCATGGGGAGAAAACTACGCAGCGGCAAAGCTGCCGACATTTACGGTTGGCGGAGTGCAGGTACAAATGGGCGGCGTAGTCGGCCATAAGCTCGTCGGAGTCAACGCGTTTAGCGAAAACGCCGGATGGGCAATGGAGCTTGCGGATTTCCTCACCAATCAGGAAAGCCAGCAGATTCGTTTCGAGCTGAGAGCTCAAGGACCTTCAAACATCGAAGCGAGCAAGCTGCCGGAAGTGCAGGCCGATCCAGCGATCTCCGCTCTCGGAGCGCAGGCGGAATTTTCCGCGTTCTTTGCCCCGGGCGGCAACTATTGGGGACCGATGGGAACCCTCGGTGAAATCATCGTACAAGGCAATCCCGAAAACATTCCGCTTCAGGAACTGCTCGACAATACCGTAAACGGCATAATGGGCTAACAAAGGCAACGGGATGTAACCTCGCTAAAAAAGGAAGACTGCAGTCCAAACTGCAAATGCAGTCTTCCTTTTAAGCTCTTACTTCCGCCTATATCGGTGCCGGGCGAATTGATACATTAAAGTAAAAACATCAACGGCTTTTAGCCAACGCAACGAAAACCAAAAATATCATATCAGCGCGAGATAACGGCGGCTGCGAAGATTACAGGTAATGGAAGGAGCAATTTGCATGACCGGAACAGTAGCTCGAATCGAGAAGAAAAATCCCTTAGGGGCGATAACAGGCTTCTTCAAAGGTGTGGTGACAGATTTTATTGAAGGCGATATTTTTGTTAAATTATCCGCTTTGGTCATGGGGGCGGGATATTTTAGGCGAAAACAAATAATCAAGGGTATAATAGTGACGCTGTTTCAAGCTGTCATTATTCTTTTTGCGGGTGGGTTTGGGCGTCATTACTTATCGAGGATCGGTACGCTCGGCTCGGTGGAATACGCGCCCGTATTTAATTTCGAGACAATGAAAAACGAGATCAACGACTATGACCATTCTTTCCAGATACTGCTCTTTGGCGTTGTATCCATTATTGTCTTGGCTGTCGCGTTTATGTTTTACCTGCGCAATATCCGAAACGTGCGCGCCTTGGAGCTTCGCGCAAAATCAGGCTTGCATATCCACACATTCCTTGACGACGTGCGCTCCGCCAAAGACGAACGGTTTCATATTACCTTGCTCACCTTTCCGTGCCTTGGCATTGTGCTTTTTACCATAGTGCCGCTTATTATAATGATAACGGTGGCGTTTACAAACTACGATCAGCTTCACATGCCTCCGGCGTCGTTGTTTACATGGGTCGGATTGGAAAACTTCAAGGCGCTGTTTTCAAATAACATTGCCTCATCGTTCGGATATGCGTTCGGCAAGGTTTTGTCATGGACGCTTATATGGGCGTTTGCGGCGACGTTTTCAAACTTTTTCCTCGGGATTATGCTCGCCTCGTTTATCAACAACGCGAAAACAAAGCTAAAGCGTGTCTGGCGCACGGGCTTTATCGTATCAATCGCCGTGCCGCAATTTGTCACCTTGCTCATAGTGCGTAACTTTTTCGCAAGGCAGGGCATTGCAAACACGCTTGCCGCTGACATCGGACTCACCTCGTTTTTGCAAAACATCGGCCTGTCGCCGGCGCATCTCGACTTTATACCTTTCCTTACAGACCCCAATTGGGCGAAAGTGATGGTCATTTTGATCAACATCTGGATAGGAATCCCGTTTACAATGCTTATCGCGACCGGTGTTTTGATGAACATACCAAAGGAGCTTTATGAGAGCGCGAAAATTGACGGCGCAAGCCCGTTCAAACAATACATATACATAACGATGCCGTATATGCTCTTTGTCACCGCGCCTTTCATGATCACGCAGGTTGTCCATAACATTAACAATTTCAATGTTATATACCTGTTGACGCAGGATATATATACAACGACCGATCAGGCGCTTGCCGCTGTCAACGCCAAGGAGATTGACTTGTTGGTCACGTGGCTGCACAGGCTGACGCAGGAACAATATGACTACAAAATGGCTTCCGTAATAGGCATAATGGTCTTTGTCGTTTGCGCGGTATTTACGCTCATCGCCTTTAACCTTGTAATTGGCCGTAATAAGGAGGATAAGTTCCAGCTATGAGAAAATATAAAGAACTGCAAATTATGTCCTTGACGCTCCGTCATCTATTTCTTTTACTTTTGGTGCTGGTATGGCTGGCTCCGATCGTATGGTTGGTGTTCAACGCTTTTTCCGAATTTCCGGGTCTTAATATCCGCAAATTTTTCCCGGACAGCTATACTTTGGAAAATTTCCGGGTGCTCCTTTTTGACACCTCGGATACCGTCGCGAGATTTCCGGTATGGTTTGCGAATACGCTAAAAATTGCCATATTCTCATGTATTGTGGCAAGCTCATTCGTGCTTATGGTAAGCTATGCTATGAGCCGTATGCGCTTTCACGGGCGCAGGTCTTTGATGAGCATTGGCGTTATACTCGGTTTGTTTCCCGGATTTTTGGCGATGATAGCTGTATATTTCATACTGCGTACATTCGGGCTGACCAACAATCACTGGGGGCTTGTGCTTATTTATTCGGGCAGCTCGGGACTTGGGTATCTGATCGCAAAGGGCTTTTTTGACACGATTTCCGAGACACTCAGCGAATCGGCGCGAATTGACGGCGCTACGGAGATGCAGGTGTTTTGGTTTATCATTATACCGCTGTCAAAACCGATCATAGTATATACGGTCATCAGCGCGTTTTTAGCGCCGTGGATGGACTTCATGTTTGCGTCCATCATCCTAAACTCCGGCATAGCCACAGACTGGACGGTGGCAATAGGGCTTTACAGAATGCTTGACAGATCATTTATCAACACGCATTTTGCGCGGTTTTGCGCGGGCGGCCTGCTCATTTCAATACCTATATCGGTGCTGTTTGTGATCATGCAAAAGTTCTATGTTGAGGGAATAACCGGCGGCGCGGTGAAGGGCTGATGAAGCGAGCGCGTTATATAATTATTTTGCTTGTTTTGACGCTTGCCGTCTTTATATGCGCGGCGTGCGGTACAAAGGGTAGCGAAAACTCCGCGTGGCCGGGTGAAGGGCCGGCCGAGAGCGATTTGCTCATCTCGCCAGTGGAGGGTCTGCCGCTTGACTTCATACGCGGGGCGGATGTGTCAAGTCTGCTTGCATTGGAAGCGAGCGGCACGGTGTTTTTTGATTGTGACGGCAATGAGCGCGATATGCTCAGCACCCTTAGCCTCAGCGGGTTTAACTATATCCGCGTGCGTGTGTGGAATGACCCGTATGACGCATACGGCAACGGTTACGGCGGCGGCAGCTGCGATATTTCCGCCGCGCTCGCGCTTGGAGTACGCGCCGCCGAATACGGCATGAAGACCCTTGTGAATTTTCATTATTCCGATTTTTGGGCGGACCCCGCCAAGCAGCAAGCTCCAAAAGCGTGGGCGGGCATGGATATAGACGAAAAGGTCACGGCCATCTACGACTATACGGCAGATAGCTTAAACACGCTGATTGACGGCGGGGCTGATGTCGGTATGGTACAGATAGGCAATGAGACGACGGGCGCTTTTTGCGGCGAAACCGCGTGGCCGCGCATAGGACCGCTCATGGCGTCGGCGGCAAAGGCAGTGCGGGATACCGCCGCTGCCCGTGATTTGCAAATTCAAATCGCCGCGCATTGGACAAATCCGGAGTCCCGCGACTTTGTGCAGGCCGCGAGGCTGCTCGAGGTAAATAATGTTGATTATGACGTTTTTGCCTCCTCATATTATCCGTTCTGGCACGGCAGCTTAGAGAATCTGGCGGCGCAGCTCGGAGCTGTAGCCTCGCAGTTTGACAAAAAAGTCATGGTCGCGGAGATCGCCTACGCGTATAGCTGGGAAGATTTTGACGGACACGCCAACACGATAGGCGAGGGCGCGGTATTTGAAAAGCCCTATCCGCTGACCGTGCAGGGGCAGGCAAGAGCGATCCGTGATGTTGTGGAGGCTGTAGCGTCGCTCGGCGACGCCGCACTGGGCGTGTTTTATTGGGAACCGGGATGGATACCCGTGCCGGGAGCTTCATGGGAAGAGCGCTCCGCCTTGTGGGAGAGATATGGAAGCGGCTGGGCGTCAAGCTATGCCGCCGAGTATGACCCGGACGATGCCGGCCTGTGGTTTGGGGGCAGCGCATGTGACAATCAGGCTCTTTTTGACGCAACGGGCCATCCGCTGCCGTCGCTAAAGGTATTTACATATTGTTATATAGGCTCTGTGACGGAGCGCAGGCTCGATGAGGTGTCAAACGCGTATATCTCCGTGCGCCTTACAAATCCCATAACGCTGCCGCAGTACGTAACGGCAATATTTAATGATGGCACTGTGGAAGATGTGCCGGTTATATGGGATGCGACAGTACAGGAGCTGAGTGATATATCCGAAAGCCCTGTGGGGGTGTATGCTGTAAGCGGCACGGCGCAGGGTCTATCCGTGACTTGCTATGTGAGTATGGAAGAGGAAAACTATCTTGACAACCATAGCTTTGAAGATGACGACAGGACGATGTGGGTCTTTGACAACATCGGAGACACGGAGCAATTGCGTTTTCAGGAGAAAACCACGGACGCCAAAAGCGGCAGGTTTGCCGTCCATTTCTGGGACGCGTCATATGTCGAGTTTACTATAGAGCAGTCGGTTTCGGGCTTGCGCCCGGGTTCATATAATTTTGCGGTATTTTTGCAAGGCGGCGATACAGCGGACGATGAAATCTATATCTATGCCCGCGCCGACGGCGAAGAGTACCGCGCCGACACGTTTGTTGACGGCTGGGTCAATTGGCAGCAGCCTGTAATCGAAGGAATCGTCACGAGTTCTGGCGAGATCACGGTGGGCGTATATGTGCGCTCAAACGGCGGCTGGGGCACAATAGACGACTTTATGCTAAACCCCGCAGAGTAGGAATTCTGCAAGCGGTCATAAAGGCAACCTCCGAAAACCCTGAACGAGCAAGATGACGAATGATTTTTTTGCCATACAAGGCAAATTTTTGCAGGAATAATTGCTTTATTTCAAGGAAATTTAACGAAGTATGGCGGAAAAATCAACGGCAGATTGCCGAGATAGGGTTTTTGGAGGTTGCCTCAATCATTCCGAGAGCGTAGCATGGATGCGGAGCGTCCGAACCGTCTGCGCACGGATGAACGCAGTGGTTCGGGGAGGAATGTTTTATGACAGCGAAGGAAGCGAAGGAGTAGAGGCGGGGAAATTTGAATTAAAAAGAGGTAATTATATGAAACGTAAAATTGCAAAGCTGCTTATTTTGGCGCTTATTTTATCGCTCCTTGCCGGATGCGGGATTGAAATCCCGAGAGGCGGAACGCCGGAGCATACAGCAAAAAATCGCACATATTATGAGATTTTTGTCGGATCGTTTTATGACAGCGACGGCGACGGCATGGGAGACCTGCAAGGCATAATTTCAAAGCTCGATTATTTGAATAACCCGGACGGCAAGGATTGCCTCGGGGTGCAAGGCATATGGCTCATGCCGATACACCCGTCGCCGACATACCATAAATACGATGTGACGGACTATTATGCCATAGACCCTGCCTATGGGACAATGCAAGACTTTGAAGAGCTCATCGCGGAGGCAAACGACCGCGATATAAATGTAATCATTGATTTGGTGCTAAATCACACCTCAACGCAGCATCCATGGTTTGTTGCGGCAAAAGAAGAAATCGCAAACGGCGCAGAGCCGTATTACCAAAACTATTATAATTTTACCGACAATCCGCAGAGCGGAGGGTACTATCCGACGGTTGGAGGATTGTATTATGAGGCGTATTTTTGGGATCAAATGCCTGACCTTAATTTGAGTGACGAAAATCTGCGCGCCGAAATAGCCGAAATCGCAAGGTTCTGGTTAGAAAAGGGCGCGGCGGGCTTTAGGCTTGACGCCGTTATGCATATTTTTGGCGTCGCCACGGAAAAGAACTTGGAGTTTTGGTCGTGGTTTGTCAATGTTTGTAAGGAAATCCGTGAGGACGTTTTTCTTGTAGGCGAGGTGTGGAGCAATGAAAATGTGATCATGCCGTATTTTGAAACCGGGCTTTCCTTGTTTAATTTCCCCTTTTCCAATCATGACGGCAAGATAAACGCGGCGCTCAAAAGCGAAGACGGTGATAAGCTCGCCGATGAAATAGTGCGCTACAATAATGAAATTCGGCTGCGAAACCCGGATGCTTTTGACAGTATGTTTTTGTCAAACCATGATAACGGGCGCAGCGCGGGCTTTATCACGGATATAAACAAGAGAAAACTCGCGGCGGCGATATATCTTATGCTGCCGGGCAATCCGTTTATCTATTACGGCGAGGAAATAGGCATGACGGGATCGGGCATAGACGAAAACAAGCGCACCGCGATGTATTGGTCGTCGCAGGATACTGAGGGAATGACCCGAAATCCGATAGGCGCAACAAATGACAGAGTGCCGGAATTTGGGGCAGCCGAGCAATTGCAAGACCCCGACAGCCTGCTCAACTACTATCGCGCAATACTTGTGCTCAAATCATTCTTTCAAGATATTTACGACGGCGAAATATCAAAAGTCGCTGTAGATAACAAAGGCATTTGCGCGATCCGCACCGGAAGCGTTATAGTGATGCACAACTTGACTGGAGATGCCGCACGGATAGCTTTGCCGGAGGCGGGGCTTGCGGTTGGCGGTTATGCTACGGCGACGGGAGAAGAAGCAAGCATTGACGATGATACGCTCTTTATCCCGCCATACTCAACGGTAATCCTGACGTAATTGTTGCACATAATTTCAAAACAGGGCAATTTCATATTGACAAACGGCGGCTGTAGTGATATTTTATGTACTGTGCATAACTACCGCGATATGACCATCGCGACTTAGGTATGCAACTAATATACCGGAGGTAGATAAATGAACCCGCTGGACCTATACAGTTACATTTCAATCGCTGTTTCGTTACTGACTTTCGCGTTTGTGGCATGGTTGTTTGCTTGGATAAAGAAGCAACCGTCAGAGAACGAAAAAATCGCAACAGTGGGCAAGCTCATTCGTGACGGCGCCCACACTTTTCTGCGTAAGGAATACATAATGCTGGCTAAATTTGCCGGTGCGGTAGCCTTGCTGATACTCTTGTTTTTGCCGACTCCTATTTGGAACGGCGGATACGAAGAAAACATCGTCATGGCCATATCATATTTGGCGGGCAATGTTTTTTCGGGCATGGCAGGTCTGATAGGTATCAGAGTGGCCACGATTGCCAACATCAAAACCGCCGAGGCCGCCAGAAGAGGTATCGGGCCGGCGTTTCTCGCGGGATTTCGCGGCGGTGCGGTAATGGGCATGGCAGTCGTCGGCTCCACGCTTTTAGGCACCGCTCTTATTTTGCTCATCACGGGCAATACCACCGCGCTCTTGGGCTTTAGCTTTGGAGCAAGCTCGCTCGCGCTCTTTGCCAAAGCGGGCGGCGGTATCTTTACCAAGACCGCCGATCTATCCGCCGACTTGGTCGGCAAGGTCGAGCTTGGCATTCCAGAGGACGACCCGCGCAACCCCGCCGTCATCGCCGACAATGTCGGTGATAATGTCGGCGACGTGGCAGGAATGGGCGCCGATCTGTTTGACTCCAGCATAGCTTCAATAGCGGCGGCTCTCGTGCTTGCTGCGGTACTCGACAAAAATTCGACCGACAAAGTATATTCGATCATGGTTTTGTGCTATGCGTCCATCGGTTTGTTTGCGTCTATCGTCGGCGTATTTCTTGCCCGCATGGGTAAAAAAGGGCCGACCTCCGCGCTAAATAACCTGACCTACTCCACGACCGCGATTTTTGCCGCCCTGACAGCAATCGCCACGTACTTTCTCAATTTTGATTGGCGTATATGGGGCGCGAGCATGGTCGGTTTGGCCGTAGGCGTCATCATAGGCATTACGACGGATTATTTTACCGACGACGGTAAAAAACCTGTACAGAACACCGCCAAAGCATCAGAAACAAGCCCTGCGCTGACAATACTTTCGGGCTTCTCATACAGCCTAATCAGTGTTTTACCGGCGCTTATCGGAATAGGCGCGTCAGCTCTCATAGCCTACAAGCTGTGCGCAGACATCGGCGGCGGCGAGCTCATGTTTGGATTCCCCATAGGCGCTCTCTATGGCATTGCAATGGCTGCTGTAGGTATGCTGTCCATCGTAGGCATGATCATATCTAACGATGCCTACGGTCCGATAGTAGATAATGCGCGAGGCATGGCGGAGATGGGTGAGCTGGGTGAGGAAGTGCTGAATATTACAGATGAGCTTGACTCGGCGGGCAACACGGTAAAAGCTATCACAAAGGGATTTGCCATCGGAGCCGCGGGTCTCACGGTCATCGCGCTTTTGGGTGCGTTTTTGAGCGAGGTAAATGAGGCGGCTTTGGAGATGGGAAAAGACATCATAACCACTCTTGACATCATGGAACCCACCGTATTTTTCGGTATGTTAGTGGGCGCGGCTATTCCGGCTGTGTTCTCGGCTATGCTCATACGGGGTGTTGACAAAAATGCACAGCGCATGATTGCGGACATACACCGTCAGTTTAAAGAAAGACCCGGCATCATTGACGGTTCGCAAACGCCCGATTACACCAGCAGCATCGAGATTGCAACCGTCGGTGCGCTCCGCGAGCTTATCCCGGCAGGTCTCATGGCGATTCTTATAACGCTGGCTGTCGGATTTATCGGCGGCGTCCAGGCCATTGGCGGATTCCTTACGGGCAACATCGTGGCAGGATTGCTGCTTGCCTTGTTTATGTCCAACGCAGGAGGCTTATGGGATAACGCTAAAAAATACGTTGAGAGCGGCCATAACGGCGGAAAAGGCTCGGATGCGCATAAAGCGGCCGTCATAGGCGATACCGTTGGCGACCCGTTCAAAGATACTGCCGGTCCGTCCATCAACACGCAAATCACAGTGGTTTCACTCGTCGCATCGCTGACGGCAACAATGTTTCTTAACGTTTCTATATTTTAGTTCGGACAAAATGCTTTCATCCTCTTTTCCGTCCATGATCCATACTCCGAAGCGGATGGGAAAAGAGGATGAAACAGCGTGTTTGCGAGGACATGACTTGAGGTGAAAGCGGCATATAATGAAGCGGAATATAATTGGTTTTTTCAGCGGCGTTGCATATGGCGTCGCGACGGCGATACCCGGAATCAGCGGGGGATCAGTCCTTGTAATTTGCGGCTCTTATGAAACGGTCTGCAAGGCATTGTCGCTTGATATAAAAACAATAAAAGAAAACCTTTTCTTTTTGGCTGTATTTGCGGCGGGCGCGGCGGCGGGACTTGTGGGACTGGCTCACGCAATCGCATACTTGCTTTTACACTTTCAGTTTGCGACATATATGGCGATTGCGGTCTTGATATGCGCGGGGCTTCCATCCGTCATGAAAACAGGCTTCAAAGACAGACCCGTCTCGCCGATCTGCCTTATTCCCGCCTTGCTCGGATATGCGGCGGTTATAACGATATTTATATTTGAGAGTCTCGGGCTGTCCGGCGTCGGCGGAGAGATAAATTTATTCGCGCTGATTGCCTGCTCCGCTATGGCAGGAATTACCGCAATTATACCCGGGGTGTCGGGAGCTTTCGTCCTTATGGTTTTCGGGATATACGAAACAACCGTCGCCGCCGTGGTTAATCTCGATTTTGGCGTTATAATACCCATAGGTATAGGTATGCTCGCGGGTTTGATTGGCGGATCGCGCCTTATAACCGCGCTCTTGAAAAGAGCCAGACAGTATGTATATAGCGCGATAATCGGCATGATAATAGGGTCGGCGCTGATGCTCGTCATCAGTTCTTTGGCTCAATATGGATAAACGGTGTTTACGTCTCAAAGTAGCCAAAATCGCGCTAAAATCATAAAAACGGCAGTTTATCACAGGGTGTCGTAGGTGTCTTAAATAAATAAAAATATGAGGAGTATATGATGAAAGAAAAGCTACACAGGCTGCCGGCGTTTATTGCCCTGATAATAATGCTGCTTTGCGGAATATTTTTGCAAACGTCATGCAGCGGCGGCGAGGATGCGGACAAATCAGAAACGCCGCTTATAAACACGGGCGATCCGGCGGGCACTAATGACCCGGCAGACACGACGCCGGATATACCGCCACATTTGGCGGATACTCCTTTTGGGAGATACGGAACGCTTCAGGTTTTAAACGGACAGCTTTGCGACCAAAACGCAAACCCTGTGCAGCTAAAGGGTATGAGCTCTTTTGGCCTGCAATGGGGCGAGGGATATTGGCTGCTGACGGATGAAGCATTTGACGTGCTGGCAAATGATTGGCAGTGCGATATTATCAGGCTTGCAATGTATGTAAATGAGGGCGGATACGGGAGCAATCCGAGCCGCATACTCGAAAGGGTGGAGCTTGGGATAGAGCTTGCGGCGGCGCGGGGGCTGTATGTATTGGTTGACTGGCATGTGCTTACTCCCGGCGACCCGACGGACGAGTCGTATCTGACGGCGGGGCTTGATGACCCGGATATGCCCGCGGAGTTTATAAAGCTCCGCGACGAAAACCCGGATTTTACGGGGCCGCAGGTGTTTTTTGCGTATATAGCGCAAAAATACGGCAGTTTGGGAAATGTGCTCTATGAGCCGGCCAATGAACCGAACAGGCTCGGCACTCATAATGACCGTTTTAGCGTGTGGAGCGAGCGGCTAAAGCCGTATTTTGAGAGCGTGATAAATGTCATTCGCGAGTATGACGCCGCAGGCATTATAATTTGCGGCACGGATAACTGGAGTCAATATGTTGACGGCCCGGTAAATGACCCGATCGCCGACGCAAATACTATGTACACGATGCATTTTTATGCGGGCACGCACGATACGGGCTATACGCAAAACGCTGACGGCACGGTGGGTTCATACTGGCTGAGGGAAATGGTTGATAGTGCCCTATCTAACGGCTTGGCTGTTTTCTGCACGGAGTGGGGGACAAGCACCGCCTCCGGCGACGGCGGTCCTTATATTGACTTTGCGCTGCGCTGGACTGAATATATGCAAGATAAAGGCATTAGCTGGTGCGCGTGGTCGGCGGCGACAAAATATGAGGTGTCGGCGGCCTTTACCAACGAAGCGTCCTCATACCCGGACGGCGCGTGGGGCGACAGTGAAATGACCATTTCGGGACGTTTTTACAGAGCGGGGATAAAGGGCGCGGACGTTCCGATGTATACGGCGGATTTGCAGGTTGCACATACTCCCGATGACGCCCTGCATAACGGAGACGTTCAATATTTGCCGCAGGATATGCCGAGCGATTTTGTCAGCTTGCCGTTTACGTTTGAATCCCAAACGAGGGAGGGCTGGGCAAAGGATGGCGGATCGCGTATAGAAAACGCGCATCTGTCTGTCGGCATTGCGCAAACCGAGTCTCTCATGTTCCCGTTTACATTCACCACAGGAGGCTTTAATGAGTGGGAGGACGGTGCGCGGCTCGGATCGCCGCATTGGCCGAGAAACGCTTTGCCCGTCGAGGAGTGCGAGAAGATAACAGCATATGAGATGGAGATTTTTCTCGAAGATGAAAAAGCCACCGTTGGAGATTTGCAACTGGCGGTCGTTCTCGTACCGGACGGCGGGTCGTACTGGCACGAAGTGGACGCCGGGCGCGTTACGATAGACCCGATAAACGGCGGAGAGCTTATAACGGGTGCAAACGGCGCGGCGCTACGTAAATATACGCTAAATATCCCGTTTACGACAAAGGAGTATTCGGGCAGCGTTTCTTTGCGCGTGCGCAATATTATCTTGGCGCTCTACAACAATGAAGATAATGAGTGTGACTACTCTGGCTATATATACTATGACAACATCGGCTTCGTGTTTGATTAGTGATGTTTGACGTGAAATAGAGCGCACTTTTGATATGTAATTTCACAGGCAAGCTGGCTAAGACTTACGAAACTTTGCCCGCGCCGAGTCTTTCTTTGACCTTTGCTTTCTTACCGATCTTGTCTCTGAGGTAATATAGCTTTGACCTTCTGACTTTGCCGCGGCGGACAGTCTCAATCGAAACAATTGACGGCGAATGAATGGGGAAAACCTTTTCAACGCCAACATTGTAAGATATGCGCCTGACGGTAATGGTTTCGCTGATGCCGCCGTGTTTTCTCGCGATAATTATGCCTTCCATGGATTGGTTTCTTTCACGGTTGCCTTCTTTGATACGGACAGTGACTCTGACCGTATCGCCCACATTCATAGGCGGAAGATCCGCTTTCATATATTCCTCGCTAAGCGATTTAATTAAATCCATCGTTGTTACCTCCAAATAAGCTATAAATCAAGCACGCCAGAGTATGATAGCACACGCTTTTATGAATTGCAAGAAAATTTTCAATATGATATAATAATCGCAAGCGATTATTATACGGGCGATTTTAGTCATTTTTCTCGCTGCTTACGCAGCAACCGAAAAATATGACATATTATATCATATTCGCTCCGCGAACATGATATAATAATCGCAATATATTTAAAGGGGTTATTTGGATAGATGAAAGCGCTCTGCCGCCTTATAGATAGATTTTGCCAAACGCACCGCAATTTCGGGATTTCAAAGCTGATGATTTATGTTGTCATTTTGTCGGGCTTGGTGTATTTTTTTGGAAACGGAATGAACCTCATTGAATTTTTGGCATTTCACCCCGGGTATATAATGCGCGGGGAAATATGGAGGCTGGTAACATGGGTGTTTATTCCGATCAATGCCGGGTTCGCTCTTAGCGATATGCTCTTTACGCTTATAGCACTATATTTTTACTATTTTATCGGCAGTGCGCTCGAAAGAGAATGGGGTAAGGGCAAATTTACCATATATTACCTGTTTGGCATGGCATTGCACGTAGTTTTCGGTTTCATTGTATGGTTTATACTAAACGCCACATACGGGACTGTTGGAGGAGTCATGTACTATGGCTACCTGTTTTTGATCCCGATGTATCTCAATCTTTCTATGTTTTTTGCCTTTGCCGCGCTTTTTCCCGACTTTACCATCAGGCTTATGCTCATCATTCCCATCAAAATGAAATGGGCGGCTTTGATAAACGCCGGATTTTTTCTGCTTAACATAATTGCCTACATGGCTTCGGGAAATTTTATATTGGCAGTTTTGCCGCTTGTCGCGCTGTTGAATTTCGCGCTTATATGCGGAAGCGACCTGCTTTCAAATTTGCGCCCGATGAAATACAAAGCATCGCATCAGGTGGTAAACTTCAAAAAGGCCGCCAAGCAAGCAAAACGCGACATTGAAAACAAATCGTACCGCCACAAGTGCGCCGTATGCGGCAAAACTGATACGGACAGTCCCGAGCTGGATTTTCGTTATTGCTCGAAATGCAACGGTTATCATTGCTTTTGTGCCGAACATATAAACAATCATATACATTTTGAATGAAGCCTATGAAAATTAAACCGTACTCGATTTTAAAATTGACACTGATATTGACTGTGCTTTTGTATGCCGTGACAGCATGTGCTAACGGCGCGGACAGCGGCGATACTAACAGTGGTGATGTCCCCGGCGATAACGCGACGCATGAGCCGAATGTTCAAATAACGCCAAAACCGTCGCCGATAACCCCGCGCGCCGCCGAGAGCACAAACCCCGATAAGTTCCTCTCGTCAACTTCAATTATGGCGGGCGGTCAGATTTTAGACAGCTATGAGTTTTCGCCGCATACGAGCTTTGATATTGCGGATTTATATGCAGAAGCGGTTATAGACGGCATAACGACATTTCGCGGCAATAATTTCAGAGACAGCGCCTCTTATGGACGGGCGCAAATAGATAACGCCGAAATAAGCGAAATATGGTCAAGGCAAACGGCTTCCTTAGCGGCGCCGGACGGCGCCCAGTGGCCGGGGCATGGCTGGACCGGGCAGCCGAATATCGTAAGCTGGCCGACAGAAACACGGGCGTTTATGAATATGTACGATTGGGCAAGAGAACAAGACAAACTGATCGAGGTCATATACCCCGCAATGGACGGTTATATTTATTTCCAAGAGCTTGAAACGGGCAAGGACACCCGCGACAAACTGTACATCGGTTGGACGTTCAAAGGCTGCGGAACGATAGACCCGAGGGGCTACCCTTTGCTGTATGTCGGCGCCGGATATGACAGCTATGAGGGGGTTGCACGTATTTTTATTATCAGCCTTATTGACGGCAGTGTGCTTTATACTTTCGGAAACGACGACGGCTTCGCGCCGCGCACCTTGCCGGACAGCCACTCTTACGCAGACTCATCTCCGCTCATAGACGCCGATAATGACAGGCTCATATACCCCAGTGAAAATGGCCTTTTGTATATTTTGGACTTAAACAGCAGTTACAATTCAAGATTTGGAACGGTGAGCGTAGCTCCTATGGAATTAGTAAAATGGCGTTTTACCGGAAATCGCCACGAGAGGGAAGGCAATTATTGGTACGGTATTGAGAGCAGCGCGGCCATTTACGGGGGATATGCCTTTTTTGCGGATAACGCCGGATATTTGATTTGCCTTGACATCAACACATTAACCCCGGTGTGGGTGCAAGATATATTGGATGATTCAAACAGCTCTCCGGTACTGACGATTGAAAATGATCACCCATACATTTACATCAGCACAAGTTTTCACGGAGGATGGCGCGCGCCGATGGATTCCTCCGCAACCGTACCTGTCTGGAAAATTGACGCGATCACGGGAGAAATAATCTGGCAAGTAAACTATACCTGCTACACATCGTCCGGTGTCTCGGGCGGCGTTCAGGCAACCATTGCCTCAGGCAAACATGATTTGGAAAACCTCATCTTTGTTCCGATTGCCAGGACGCCGACCATGAACGGGGGGATTTTGGCGGCCATTGATAAAAATACGGGAAGCGTCGTATGGGAGTACGGCACAAATGATTATTCGTGGAGCTCGCCTGTGTGCGTATACAGCGAAAACGGCAAGGGATACATTGTCTATGTGACGTCAAACGGGGATATGCTGCTTTTAGACGGTTTGTCGGGTGAGCTTTGCGATATAATTTCACTGGGCTCTTTTACGGAAGCCTCTCCCGCAGTTTATGAGAACATAATTGTCGTGGGGACAAAAGGTCAGCAAATCAAAGGTGTGAAAATCTCATGAAAAAAAATGGGTTACTCTACATAGCGATCTTATTTGCATTTGTGATGACAATGCTTGTTGCGCCTCCTCCGATTATGTTTGAAACACAAGGGGATGATCCGGGAGAGATAAAAACGATGCCAACCCCGTCACAGGTGCAAGATACCCCCACGCCTTTACCCACACCGTCTCCGACGCCTGCGCCTACGCCAGAGCCTACGCCCACACCCACGCCGACTCCGCCGCCTCCGCCCGATCCGTGGGAATTGTTTGATCCGCACTTTATTTCGGAAACCGACCCGGAGAGCATTCGATTCCAACATGATATACGGGCCGGCGGAGAAACGGTAAGCGAGTACAACAACGCCGAGCAGATTTTTTTCTCGCTGCCCGATATATATACGAGCATTGAGGGTGTCACAACATTTCGCGGCAATAATTTCCGCAGCGCGCCCACATACGGCACTGCGGATATTACGCAGGGAAAACTTACGGAGCTATACCGTGTGGGGACCGGCGGATTGCAGACAAGCCTGTCTTTTTGGACAGGCGTTGGCTGGCCGGGGCAGCCGGCTATCGTAAAATGGGATTTTGATACATTGCAGCAAATGAACATATTGCCGGAGAAAAAAGAAAAAGAGGGCTTGGTTGAAGTAATACAGGGCGCTATGGACGGGTATATTTACTTCTTCGACTTGGAAGACGGAAAGCCGACGCGCAACAGAATGAACATCGGAGAGCCGATAAAAGGAGGCGTCACCGTTGACCCGAGAGGCTATCCACTGCTCTATGTCGGTCAGGGCGATGTTGCGGGCGGCAGATTTGGTTATTATATTTTCTCGCTCATAGATTTTTCAGAGCTTTACTTTATAAACGGGCGCGACAGCTTTGCGCACCGCACATGGGCGGCTTTTGATTCCAATCCGCTCTTTGACGCGCAAAACGACCGAATGTTTTTGTGCGGTGAAAACGGTGTCATATATAATGTGAAATTGAACACGAATTACAATAATGACGGCGAAATATCGGTAGACCCCCAAATAGTCAGGTATCGTTACAGAAACAGCATAAACAGGCAAATGGGTATAGAAAGCTCTCCGTCAATTTTTTCGCACTATATGTTTATATCAGACAACAACGGCGTGGTGCAGTGCATTGATTTGATGACATTTACGCCAATATGGATTCGCGACTGCACGGACGACACCGACTCCACAATCGTTTTGGAGTGGGAAGAAGATACGCAAATGTTGGCGTTATATACCGGCTCTAAGGTTGACACAAGAGGGCAAGGGACGAGCGGAACAGCGTATATCCGCAAGCTAAACGCGGAAAACGGAGAGTTATTATGGGAATATTCATACCCATGTTATGCCGAGCCGGGCTTGGCCGGAGGAAATCTTGCCACACCTATATTGGGAAAGGAAAATATGTCTGACCTTGTGGTGTTTTGGGTGGGAAAACTACGCGGCATGAACGCGGGCGGAGCGCTTGTGGCGCTTGACAAACATTCGGGCGAGGTTATATGGGAGAAGCTGCTGCCGAATTATGGCTGGAGCTCTCCGATTGATATATATACGGATGACGGCAGGGGATATGTCGTGGTGTGCGACTCGGTCGGCAGAATGTATTTGGTGAGAGGCAGCACGGGGGATATATTGGATACGATCAATCTGGGGTCAAATGTAGAAGCCTCGCCCGCGGCGTTCGGCAACACTATCATTGTGGGGACAAGAGGGCAGCGTATTTATGGAATACGCGTATCGTGATGCCGGGAGACTAATGAGCATACCTCACGCCACCCACATTTTGCCAATCATAGCCTTGCTGCGCCGGTTTTTATTCGGGCTGGCAAAACGTCGCATACATAGAATGTTATGCGACATATTCCCTACTGCGGTGCGATTTTATTGACAATTATTTGAAAAATGCTATGATATAATTAAAAGATTGAATGATTACTTTTTCCGATAAAAAGATACCTCATTCACAACGATACGAAGTATTGTCATTTACCAAAACAGCCCTGATATGAGCTTAGTACAAACAAGCATCTATCGCAGATGAATGGAGGTTTAGTTATGCCGGAATTATGCAGATTTGCAGGGATGGTCGTTAAGATGCTGTTTAGCGACATAGGTCAGCATCACAAGCCGCATGTCCATGTATTCTTTGGAGAGTACAAAGCCTCTGTAGCCATAGATGGAGAGTTGCTTGCCGGTTCATTGCCATACAAGCAATTAAAAATAGTTGTCGGATGGCTTGCATTGCACGAAGAAGAAGCCTATGCGGCATGGAACAAAGCTGTTCGCGGAGAACATTTTGACAAAATTAAACCGATGTAAAAAAGCAACAGGGAGGAGCGTATTGGAATGTATGTAATTGACAAAATTGCGTATGCCGGAGAATTTGCACCTGAAATTGAAATCGAAAAAGTTATCGCACTAGACGATATGATACTTTTACTTACATTTAGCACAGGAGAGAAGCGGCTGTATGATGCGTCAGCCTTATTAGAATATCCGGCTTTTCGCCCATTAGAGGACATTCAAGTGTTCAAATCTGCACAGGTAGAACATGGCGTTGTGATATGGCACGATGGTGAGATAGACATTGCACCTGAAATGCTGTATAAGCATAGTGTTGCTTATCAAGAAGCAGTTAATGTATGATACATTAAACAATGAGCGTGTGCGCAAAATGAGATTTGGAGTTTATATCTGCCATGAGCAAGAAGCATACCGTATTACGGACTATAGCTCTAATGACGATAAGTTTGACTTTATTGGCCATGCCATCTATGCTCGCCGGGAACAAAGCCGTTATCCCGCCTCAAAATGATATGCCCGATAACGCAAATATATTAGCGACCGAAACTGCGCCCACGCCGACGCCGGAACCTACGCCCACTCCCACACCCGAACCCACACCGACGCCAGAGCCCACCCCCGAGCCGACGCCCGACCCCACAGTCACCATAACAATTACAGGGGCGGGGGATGTCACGATCGGAGGAAATTACACGGGGCCGACATATGGCTGGTATATGAGAGAGTTTGAAGAACAAGGCGGCGAGTACGAATATTTTCTAAAGCATTTTAAGCAGATTTTTAAAGAAGATGATTTGACTATAGTAAACTTGGAAGGAACACTCACCGAGTCAACAAACAGCAGGAAAGATAATTTTAATTTTCGCGCGCCGCCGCATATGGTAAATGTGCTCACCTCTTCGGGGGTAGACGCGGTTTCAATAGCAAATAACCATACTTTGGATTTTCACAGAGCCGGATATATGGACACGGTTGAAACGCTCGAAAATGCCGGAGTTGTGTTTTTCGGCAATGAATTTAACACAGTTATTGAAATCAAAGGCATAAAGGTAGGATTGTTTGGGTTAGTCGGATTTAATGTAATAAAAAAAGAGATTGAAACGGCTATTGATGAGCTGAAAGAAAACGGAGCCGAGCTGATTATCGCGTATTTTCATTGGGGCGTGGAGCAGTCGCTCACGCCGACTAAAACACAGCAGACAAACGGACGCCACGCAATAGATCACGGCGCTCATCTTGTGCTCGGCGCTCACCCGCACAGTATTCAAGGAATCGAGGTTTATAACGGCAGAAACATCGTGTACTCGCTCGGAAATTTCAGCTTTGGCGGATCGCGCTACCCGCAGGTCGGGTTTGACGCCTACGTTTTTAGCCAAACATTCACCTTTTATGACGGCCTTTTTATAGAAGATAATGTGACACATATAATACCTGCGCACACCTCTTCGGCATTTAGGGAAAGATATAACAACTATCAGCCTATACCCGCCGAGGGCGAAGAAGCAATACGCATTATGGAAAAGATAGAAAATTTGAGCAAAGGATTGAGCAGCTAAAGCATACCGCCCATTGCTGGTTCTCGCTGCCCGGGAGAAAAATTATGACCAAACCTGAAAACCACAAAGCACTTGATGACAAATTTGATACGCCGGATATTGACGCGCTCGCCTCCATTACGCCCGGCGATGACGCTTCAAAAGACGATGATTCCGGTTCTCCCATGCCCGGCAGTGAGGCAAAAGAGAGCAAAGAAGATGAGAAAGAAGATAAAGCCGACGTGAAGAAAAAAGCGCGGATGGAGGTGTACGACTGGATACAATGCTTTGTAAGCGCTTTGATTTGCGGTATATTGATATTTGTTTTTGTGGGCAGGACTATTGGCGTAGTTGGCAGTTCAATGAACCAGACTCTAAAAAACAGCGACAGAGTTTTAATGTATAGCTTGTTTTACACCCCGCAAGCCGGCGATATTATTGTGTTTCATTCGCCCAATGAGGCAAGATTTAACAATGTGCCGCTTGTAAAGCGCGTTATTGCGGTGGGAGGTCAAACCATTGACATAGACTTTACTGTAGGGGACGTTTATGTTGACGGGATTTTGCTGTCCGAGCCGTATATCAATATGAAAACGACCGACAGGGAGCATTTTACAGGGCCGCTTACAATACCGGAGGGAATGATCTTTGTCATGGGAGATAACAGGGGAAGATCAACAGACAGCAGACATGCTGACGTGGGCCTTGTTGATACGCGATATGTTTTGGGAAAGGTCGTATTCATCTTGATACCGGGCGATAATTTTGGAGAGCCGCGTGATTGGGGCAGGTTTGGAGTGGTCAAATGATTATTCAATGGTTTCCGGGTCATATGGCCAAAACGCGCAGGCTTATTTTGGAGAATATGAAATTGGTCAATGCCGTGTGCGAAGTCATTGATGCGCGTATTCCAATATCGAGCCGCAACCCGGATATTGACGAGCTGATGGGAAATAAACCGCGCCTTATAATTTTCAACAGAATAGACCAGGCGGATGCCGACATGAGCAAAAAATGGGTAGCTCATTTCAAAAATGCCGGAGCGGGTGTGATAAAAACAGATTGCAAGAGCGGCAAAGGCGTTGACGCGTTACCGGCAGCCGCCCGATTGCTGCTATCTGATAAACTTGCCGCGTATACGCAAAAAGGTCAAACAGGAAGGAGCCTGCGCCTCATGGTTGTCGGAATACCCAATGTTGGCAAATCATCGCTGATAAACAGAGCGGCGGGGCGAAGAGCGGCCCAAACATCGGACAGGCCGGGCGTTACTCGCGGAAAACAATGGATAAACATAGAAAGCGGCATTGAACTTCTCGATACTCCGGGGGTGCTGTGGCCGAAATTTGAAGACCAAACAGTCGGAGAAAATCTTGCGTTCACGGGGGCGATACGCGATGAAGTAATGGATATAGAATCGCTCGGAGCGGCCTTTATGTCACGCCTCGCTCAATATTATCCTGATAAAATCACGGAAAGATACAAGATTGACATACCAAAAGACGCAGGCGGACATGAACTTTTGACCGAAGCGGCAAAGAAACGCGGTTTTTTAATTGCGGGAGGCGAATATGACACGCTGCGCATGGCAGTTGCTATACTCGACGAGTTTCGCGGCGGCAAACTCGGAAGAATTACTTTAGAAGAGCCGTCTTAGCGCAGACGAAACGCGCAAAGCGTATAGAGCAAGGGGGAGAGCGGCATAAATTGGGAGATTGAGCGGATGCTTATAGAAGAGGGATATGGCACAATCTGCGGCGTAGATGAAGCGGGCAGAGGGCCTTTAGCGGGGCCGGTTGTGGCGGCGGCGGTTATTTTGCCGTATGAAATGGAAATACCCGGTTTGGATGACTCAAAAAAGCTGTCCGCAAATAAACGCGCAGGGCTTTACGATGAAATAATCAAATGCGCCTTGGCCTATGCGATAGGATTGGCGGACTGCGAAGAGATAGATAATCTAAACATCTTAAACGCTACATATTTGGCTATGAACCGGGCTATCTCAAATCTTGATATTATCCCGGATATGACGCTCATTGACGGCAATCAAAGCAAAGGCATAAAATGCGTGTGCAAATGCGTTGTCGGCGGTGACGGCAAATCTCCGTCCATAGCGGCGGCATCCATATTAGCCAAGGTTTACAGAGATAACCATATGATAAGAATGTCCGAGATTTATCCGCAGTACGCGTTTGATAAGCATAAAGGCTATGGGACAAAGCTGCATTATGAAAGGCTGAATGAACATGGGCCTTCAAAAATACACAGGCAGACATTTATAAGAAAGCGGCATAAGCTATGAATAAAACCATGAACACGCAAAAAAGCGCCATCTCGCGGAGTCTTGGCTTATGGGGCGAGCAGAGGGCGCACGAGTACCTGATGAAAAAAGGCTACGCCACGGTTTTTAAGGGGTATCGCACTCGTTTTGGCGAAATTGACTTGATAATGCAAAACGAAAAATATCTTCTTTTTGTCGAAGTCAAGACAAGGAAAAACTCAGATTTCGCGTATGCGCGTGAATATGTCGGCAAGGCAAAGCAAGCCAAGATTATCAAAGCGGCAAAATATTGGCTGATGACAAGGCCGACGAAACTTCAGCCACGATTTGACGTCATAGAGATATATACGCCGCAAAACACTAAAGCTGCCATACCGGAGATAACTCACATAGAAAACGCCTTTTGAGCGGGAGTCTTATGATTTGCGGGGCAATATATTAACAAATGGGGTGATCACAGATGAAATACGAGAGCACAAGGGGCGACTTTTCAAAAACGGACGCGGCAGAAGCAATTGCTTTGGGGATTTCAAAGGACGGAGGGCTCTTTGTGCCCGAATCCTTTCCGGTCTTTATGCAAGGAGATATAAAAAGGCTTGCAAAAATGTCTTATAGCGAACGCGCCGCGTATACAATGGGCTTGTTTTTGGACGGATTTGACCCGGACGAGCTTAAAAGTTTCACGGACGCGGCCTACGATCGCGGACGTTTTGACTCTGACCTTGCCGCCGTTATATGCAAAACCGGGCACAACACCTATTTTCTCGAGCTGTGGCACGGGCCGACATGCGCGTTTAAAGACATGGCGTTGCAGGTGATGCCGCATTTGCTGACGGCTTCGCTGAATAAAATCGGCGAAAAACGCGAGGCGTGTATCTTGGTCGCGACCTCGGGCGACACGGGCAAGGCCGCGCTCGAAGGCTTTCGCGATGTGCCGGGCACTCGTATAATGGTGTTTTATCCGAAAGACGGAGTTTCGGATATACAGGAGCTGCAAATGACCTCACAGGCGGGTAAAAATGTAAATGTCGCGGCAGTTAAAGGCAATTTTGACGATACTCAAAGCGCGGTAAAAGAAATATTTTCCGACAACATATTATCGGCAGGGCTTAGTAAACGCGGATACTTTCTGACTTCGGCAAACTCCATAAACTGGGGCAGGTTAGTGCCCCAAATTGCTTATTATGTGTCGGCATATTGCGACTTGCTTGCCAAAGAAGAAATCAAACTCGGAGAGAAGATAAATTTTTGCGTGCCGACGGGAAATTTCGGGAATATATTGGCCGCGTATTACGCTTATATGATGGGACTGCCCATAAACAAGCTGATTTGCGCTTCAAACCGGAACGATGTTCTCAGGCAATTTATCAATACCGGAACATACGACAAAAACAGGGCGTTTTATACGACAGTTTCACCGTCAATGGACATATTGATATCGAGCAATCTCGAAAGGCTGCTTTATGAGCTGTCCGATAAAGACGGCGATGCCGTCCGGTCGTATATGGCGGCGCTGACCGACAAAGGATGCTATGACGTCGCGCCTTCTGTGCTTCGTAAAATTCGGGATATATTTGTCTCGGGATATTGCGATGAAGAAGATACGCTGCGCACTATTGACGACACGTTTCGCAATGAAAGTTATCTCATAGACACTCATACGGCGGTGGCGTATAAAGCCTTAAAGGATTACAGGGCGCGAAGCGGTGATCTGACACCTGCCGTCGTTGTGTCAACGGCAAGCCCGTTTAAGTTTTGCCAAAGCGTACTTACGGCTCTGGGGCAAAGTTGCAGAGCGGGCGGCGCAGAGCAAATAGATATGCTCTCAAAGCTCACGGGTGTACCCGCGCCTTTGCCGCTGCTCGCGCTCAGGCAAGCAAGACCGCGTTTTACAACCGCCATAGATAAAAAAGAAATGAAATCCGCAGTAGCTGAATTTTTGGGAGGCTGAGCAAATTGGCGCTTTATGTGATAGGAGACTTGCACCTGTCGCTCACCACGGACAAGCCGATGGATGTGTTTGGCGGCGGATGGGAAAATTATTTGGAGAAGTTATCGGAAGGCTTTAAGGTTCTTGATGAAAACGATACCTGTGTTTTGTGCGGGGATATTTCATGGGGCATGACGCTTGAAGAGAGCTTGGAGGATTTTAGATTTATAGATAACTTGCCCGGAAAAAAGATCGTGCTGAAAGGAAATCATGATTATTGGTGGACCACCGTATCTAAGATGAAAGCCTTTTTTGAGTCGCACGGAATTTGCAGTATAGACATTTTGCACAACAATTCTTATTTTCGCGAAAATGCAGCCATATGCGGTACACGCGGCTGGCTGCGTGACGATAGCTTGACGGATGATGAAAACAACAAAATCATGGATAGGGAAATAGGACGGCTTCGCGCATCTCTTCGCGCGGCGGAGGCAATATCGCCGAAAGACGCCGAGCGGATATGCTTTTTTCATTATCCGCCCCGCCATCAGCATACCGTATGCGACGGCCTTATATCGGCGATGAATGATTTTGGAGTGACACGCTGTTTTTACGGGCATTTGCACGGGCACGGACACCGCCTTGCCGTCCGGGGCGTGACCGGGGGAATTAAATATGATATAATTTCGGCAGACTATATAAACTTTACGCCGCAGAAAGTAGAAACCATATGACAGATAAGAGCACAAAAGACACGGCAATTCGTTTGACAGTGCGAATCATTCTGACTATAATTACAGGAAACAGATAACTTACATTCCATAATAAAATTTTAGGAGAACTTATCCATGCTCTCAAAAAAACTCATCTTTATCATCTCCGGCGCGGTCGTTGTTATCGCGTTAGCCCTGACCGTATTCCTGTGGAAGCCGTGGGACAATGCCCCCGCTATTGACCCTTGGCAAAGGGGCAATACTGTGGGGAATATTGTTAATGGAGGAACGGTGGCGCAGAGCGGCGACTGGATTTATTATAACATTTATAGCAAGCGTTCCGAAAATACATTCGCTTTCAGTCTTTACAAAATGCGTACTGACGGAACAGGCCAAGTAAAAGTTAGAGATGGCGGTTCCTTAAGACTCAACATTGTAGGAGATTGGATTTACTTTACAAGTGTTTCAGGAACGCAAAGAATGAAAATAGATGGAACGGGAATGGAAAATATTGACAGAGACGCCAGTTCCGATATAAGTGTCGTGGGGGACTGGATTTACTATATAAATTTAAGGGAGAATAACAATATATATAAAATCCGAACAGACGGCACCGAACGTGAAAAATTAAACGATGATGACAGCTTGCAAGTCAATGTAGTGGATGATTGGATATATTACAGTAAAAGAGAAGATCGGCATCTATATAGAATTCGGACTGACGGTACTGACCGAACTCTTTTGAGCGATGACATTGTCGGAACGATTAATGTAGTAGACGGATGGATATATTACACTAATTACATCGAAGAAACCCCACTCATTTATAAAATGCGGATTGACGGCTCAGAACGTGAGCAGATAAGCTCTGATAGCAGTTATTCAATAAATGTTTCAAATGAGTGGATATATTACTCTAACCATAGCGATAACAGCCGGCTGTATAAAATGCGGATTGACGGCACAGAAAGAGAGAAACTAAGCGACAATCCTTGTGTTGGTATTAATGTTGCGGGAGATTGGGTTTTTTATATGCATGAACATGAAAGCATCAAGTTTGTGTCTGATTTTCGAATGTTCCGCATACGCACCGATGGCACAGATCATGAAGAAATGACATAATAAAGTAAGCAGGCAGCGAAGAAGAAGTATAACGCAATAACAAAAAAATGGGGATTTAAAAATGAAAAAACATATAAGCCGCATAATGGGCTGCGCTCTGGTACTCGCAACAATTATCGCACTGTCGCTTTCCTTTGCACCATCCGCAAAAGCCAATACCTCCGACGATTTCGAATTTACGCCTGAAGAACAAGAGGCTTTGCAAAGTGTTCAAAGCCAAGCGGAATTATTTCAATTACTGGCACAGATGGCGCTTGATTCAGGTGCGCATAATTCTTCGCTGAGCGCGTTGGATTTGCTCAACAGTATTCGTGACGCGCAGCCGAACGATTTAGTAATGGAAGCCGCAATCTTAGGCATAAATGAAGCGTTTGGAAACAACATGGGTACATATTTAGGAAACTTGCTTTTTGTTACAGATACAGCTACTGACTTAGGAAATCTAATCTTTCGTTATAACATATATAAAAACGCCTTTCCTGAAAATCAATATGCGGCATTGGTTGACTATGTAGGAAGCGCAAGCAGCTTTTTCAACATGTTCAGCAACACGTTAAAATTCGTTGCGCCGGGCTTAGGGCATATCATAGCCGTGCCGGTTGACATAGGCAACGCTTTGCTGCAGGGACCCGTGAAAGATCTGCTTGAGCTTGTGCGTATAAAAAATGAAACTTACCTCACCATTTTTATTGAGGCATTTGGAGAATATCAGCCATCCCTTTGCGAGACAATTGAAGATTTGTTTCAAACGTCCGGGATGTATACACAACTTGATAATTACTATCAGCAGAGAGAGCAGCTTGTAAATATGCGCATAGCGCTAAGCGATTTTATTTCGGCGAGCGGGGATTATTTGCCCCTTATCTATCTCCTTAACAACACTCCGCAAAGTGAAACAGTTTTTGCTTTGAAAGATAGCATTACCGCCCAAATCGCTGAGCTTGACGGCGAGTTTCAGATATTCATCGATTATCTAAAAGAACGCGATGAATATCGTGCGGCAAATCCGCTGAGCAAACCTGTCCTGAGCGTCACCATAGCAGATGATGACTCCGGCAAACAAACTGTACTGAGTTGGCCGGCTGTGGAGGGGGCTACTTCCTATCAAATTTACCGTTCAAAAACTTCATGGCTCCCATGGGGTTCTACAAGCTACGAATTGATCCACACATACAGAGTGCAAGGGAATGAGAACAACGGCCTTCTGGTCTATGTAGTGGATAGCATAGACAGAAAATGCACTTATCATATTGCAGCTATCCGAGACAGCGAGTCAATAGAGTCTGACAAAAAGTCAGTATCGGGCGATACACCGGAAAATGTATTGGCCGATTTAAATAAAATAAGCACAAAAATGAAGGACTTAACAGGTAAAGTCGTCAGCATCCGTGTGGGTGAAATCCCAAGAACATTTAACGCCGGCAGCAAGGCAATATCCCCGCTGATCATCGATTTGGACGGAAATGGTATTGATACCCTTTCGCTGAACAGCGGCGTGTATTTTGACCATGCAGGAAATGGGTTTAAAATCAAAACCGGCTGGGTCGGCCCCAACAGCGGCCTTTTGGTACGTGATATCAACGGTAACGGAAATATAACCAATGGCCGGCAGTTATTCGGCGACAACACACTGCTCCAAAATGGGCTTTTGGCCGCAAACGGCTTTGAAGCGCTAAAAAATTTGGACAGCAATGAAGACGGTGTTTTTGATGCCAATGACGAAGCATGGAGCGAAGTCTATGTATGGATCGATAAAAACAGCAACGGAATATCTGAGACGGGCGAATTGTATACACCGGAGGAACTCGGCATTGTTTCCATTAACCTTGATTACGAAGGCATAGATATCATTGACGCGCAAGGCAATCATCATTTGCAAATCAGCACGGTAACAATGGCAGACTGGGAAATTCGCGATATCGTTGACGTTTGGTTTGCAAAAGACGCGATAGATTCTATCGCCAATGGGCAAGTCCCCGTCAGTGAGGAAGTAAGCCTACTGCCGGATATACGCGGTTTTGGTACAATTTATAGTTTGCATCAAGCCATGATGCGGGATACCGGAGGGCAGCTTCAAGGGCTGGTCGAGCAGTTTGCCGGGGAGCAGAATGATTCTGTGCGGAGAGCCTTGATTCCGCAAATCATCCACCGTTGGACGGGAAAAAATAGCAATCTGGCGGCAATGGAAGTGTTGGCAGCAGAAAGCTACGCCGGCGGTACGGGGGCAAATGCGATGGCGGTTATTAACAGAGGGTTTGATGACATCATCAATGCCATTTATGCATCCCTGATGGCACAGACACATTATGATCATCTTTACGCTCAAATGAACCCAATCGAAACGAATGACGGTTTGCTTTTTGATATGACCGATGTCGCGGATCAGATTATTTGGGAGATATCGAAAAATCAAGCGCAAGACGAAAAGCTGATTATTAGCTTTATCACAAATATGTACGCGCTGACTTTACTTGAACACGTCGACATGGATAGCCTCAGAAACCCGCTTGCCCAAGAGAACGTCAGATATGGTATGCTCGTTGACATGGCGGATAAGAACATGGTTTTCGGAACTGCCGGAAACGATAATCTTGTAGGGGCGAATGCAGGCAATATATTCTGGGTTAAAAGTGGGAATAACACCATAAGAAGCGGTATGGGCGACAATATATACTTCTTAGGCAGGGACTTCGGCACAAACACGATTATTGACGAAAGCGGCAATAACGAAGGCGCCGGCAACACAATATTCCTTCTGGACGGAATAAATCAAAATGAGATTCTGGTTACATCAGCCGATACCGATTTGATAATCAGCATTGTCAATGGCTCCGGCAAGATTATTCTTAAGAATTTTGCTTTGACAACTCATTACAGCATTGTTTTTTCGGATGGCAGCACCATCTCTCTGAGCGACTTGTTTGAGGTTATAGAGATTGGAACTGCTGAGGAACTTATGGAAATCCGTAATGGCTTGTTTATGCCATACCGTTTGGTTGCGGACATTGACCTTAGCGGGATAAACTGGATACCTATCGGGACAAACAGCCGTCCGTTTACTGGGGTGCTTGACGGTAATGGTTTTACCATTCACAACTTGAATATTGATCGGCCAACGCAAGATTATGTCGGCTTCTTCGGATATAACAGAGGTTCTGTAAAGAATTTGACATTGAAGGACATAACTGTAATCGGCCAAGATTACGTCGGCATGTTCGGGTACACGCAGGGTATGGTAAAGAATCTAACCTTAGAAAACGTCCAAGTGACGGGTCGCAGCTACGTCGGCGGTTTAGCGGGTCAGAACAGCGGCGCGATAAGTGATGTATCCGTAATGGGAGGAAGGGTCACAGCCGGAGGGACGAGCAGTTGCTACATCGGCGGGTTTGTCGGTACAAACAGCGGCGGGCGGATCATCGGCAGCTCTGTCACCGGCGGGCTCTTGGTAAGCGGCAAGAACTACACGGGCGGGTTTGTCGGCGTTAACAGCGCGGGCAGGATACTCAGGTCATTTGCGACCGCCGAAGTGAAAGGCACTTCGTACGTTGGCGGTTTTGCCGGGTATTCAAGTAACGATAGGATAGAGCAGTGCTACGCCACGGGGAATGTGGAAGGCACATCGGAAGTAGGCGGATTTGTTGGGTACGTTACATCAACCAGCCTTATGAAGGACTGCTACTCAACGGGGAATGTATTAGGGAGCGGCAACAACGTAGCCGGTTTCGTAGGAAGAATATTGTCGAACTCCGAGAGGGTTGAGAACTGCTACACGATATCTACGCACATCAACGGTTTACGCAGCAACGGCGGGACGGTGGTGAGCAGCTACTTCAACAAGGATTTAGTACCGCTCACGAACGGGAGTGCCGAAGGGCGCAGCACGGCACAGATGTCAGACATCACCACATATGCCGGATGGGACTTCGATGACGTTTGGGAAATGGGCGAGGGAGGCTACCCTGTACTGAGGGGCATGGAGCTGCCTGACAAGGACGGCGTGGAATACATAGAAGTCAGCACGGCGGAAGGGCTTGCGGCGATCCAGAGCAACATTATGGGAAAATACCGGCTAACGGCAGACATTGATTTAAGCGGTGTGGCATGGACTCCGATAGGGACAAACAGCCGCCCGTTCAACGGAATTTTAGACGGCAACGGGCATACCATCAGCAACCTTACGGTCAATCTGCCAGAGCAAGATTACGTCGGCATGTTTGGCAACACTAACGGGCTGGTAAAGAATCTAACCTTAGAAAATGTCCAAGTAACGGGTCGCAGCTACGTTGGCGGTTTAGCGGGTCAGAACAGCGGCGTGATAAGTGATGTATCCGTAATGGGAGGAACGGTCACAGCCGGAGGGACGAGCAGCTGCTACATCGGCGGGTTTGTCGGTAGAAACAGCGGCGGGCGGATCATCGGCAGCTCAGTCACCGGCGGGCTCTTGGTAAGCGGCAAGAACTATACCGGTGGGTTTGTCGGCGTTAACAGCACGGGCAGGATACTCAGGTCATTTGCGACCGCCGAAGTGAAAGGCACTTCGTGTACCGGTGGGTTTGTCGGGTATTCAATTACCGATAGGATAGAGCAGTGCTACGCCACGGGGAATGTGGAAGGCACATCGGAAGTAGGCGGATTTGTTGGAGGCATTGTATCAACAAGCCTTGTAAAGGACTGCTACTCAACGGGGAATGTATTAGGGAGCAGCATCAGCAACAACAGCATCAACAACACAGCCGGTTTCTTAGGGTGGGCATCGGCAACAAGCGGCAGGGTTGAGAACTGCTATACGACATCTACGCACACCAAGGGCTTCCGCGGCACCGGCGGGACGGTAGTGAGCAGCTACTTCAACAAGGATTTGGTACCGCTCACGAACGGGAGTGCCGAAGGGCGCAGCACGGCACAGATGTCAGACATCACCACATATGTCGGATGGGACTTCGAGGACGTTTGGGAAATGGGCGAGGCGGGCTATCCTGTACTGAGGGGCATGGAGCTGCCTGACAAAGACGGCGTGGAGTCGGAGGGTATCGATGATGTTAATATTACAGTTTTAATTATATTACCAGATAGTGAAATTGAAAATGACATACTTGTTGGCGAAACGATAACAGCCACAGCCATATTGAGTGACGGTTGGTTGTTCATGCATTGGCAGGATGAAAATGGAAACATCATTAGTACCGACATGGAATACAGTTTCATTGCAACTGTGGATATTATTCTCATTGCGATTTTTGAACCATTAGATTCATAGATAACTTGCCCGGAAAAAAGGTCGTGCTGAAAGGAAATCATGATTATTGGTGGACTACCGCATCTAAGATGAAAGCCTTTTTTGAGTCGCACGGAATTTGCAGACTATATAAACTTTACGCCGCAGAAAGTAGAAAACATATGACAGATAGAGGCAAAAAAGACGTGGCAATTCGTTTGACAATTGATTTAATTAAAAATAAAAACGGAAAAGCCGGCGCGGCAATTGTGGTGCTTTGTGCGATTATTATCTTAGCGGCAGTGCCGTGGTTTATGATAATTTCCAAAAATTTGAGCGGAGACATACCGTATTTATCTCCCGCGCCTTTTGACGATAATGGCGACGGCCTCCAAAACACAGATCAATCGGGCGATCAAAATGACGCGGCGGGCAGCGATGCCCCAACGCCAAACGCAAACGATGACAATCAAAACAACCTAAATGCCCGAAGCCTGCCGACCGGCCCGCTCTCGCCTTTTGACGCGAAAAGGATTGATATATCGGAGGCTATGTCCGATATGCCCGAAATACTTGATCAAATATCGAGCGCGTACAACAGCGCGGCGGTAAGTTTGGTTGTCTATGACGGAGATACGGGCGAGTATTTTACATACGAGTACGGTCATGCGGATATTGAGGCAAAACGTGAAGCGATGACTGACACGAAGTTTCGCGTGGCTTCATTATCTAAGGTAATAGTCGCGATTTGCGCTTTATACCTTGTTGATGAAGGATATATTGACTTAGATACCGACGTTTCAAATTATTTTGGGTATGAGGTAAGAAATGTACATTTTCCGGACACACCCATCACAACGCGAATGTTAATGCAGCATACTTCATCAATATTTGACTCGGGAGCATATCAGGTGTCGCGTGACAGAAACTCATCGGAGCCTGTGAAGTATTTGATAGAAAGAGGTTCGTCATATCGCAGAAACAAACCGGGAACTTTTTTTGAGTATTCAAATTTCGGATATGCTGTATTGGGCTCTATGTGCGAGAGGGTCACGGGAAAGACTTTAGATACCCTGTCTCGTGAAATTATTTTTGAGCCGCTCGGGATAGACGCGGCGTTTGTAGCCGCGAATATAGACGCGGCACATGAGATTGCGGTCATATACGACAGCGATCATACGCCGTCCCGCTCCGTACAATCTCAGCTTGGCATAGAACAGTCCGACATTCCGGGCAATGATTTGCATTTAGCGCACGGAAGCTTGACGATAAGCGCGTTCGATTTTGCAAGGATATTAGCTATGCTCGGAAGCGAGGGGAGCTTTGACGACGTTATGATTTTATCCGCCGAGTCTACGCAGGAGTTTCACGACGCGAATGTGGAGGGCTATGATTATATGCAAGGGCTGGCGACAAGATATTCGGTGGGCGGTTTTATTGACAATGAAGGGTTTTACTGGCATACGGGCAGCTCGTATGGCATATACGCGCAATATGTCTATCAAACAAATCCCAACCGAGGCGTTGTTGTGATAACAACGGGCGCGTCCATTGCCCGCCTTGAAAGCGGCATGATTGACCTTTGCACAGACTTGGCGCTTGCGGCGTGGGATGCTGTTTTTTAAATTGACCGAAAGTTGATAATGTATTGTCCGTAGCCTCTTTTGACAGATAGGCTGCGTAGCGGCATTGGAGAAACAGCGATAGGGGAGACTGTGGGTGAGGATGCTTGTGCGGGTGTCCTCGTTCTTTGATAAATAGACAAGAATACAGTCTAAAATGGGAAGTCGCCGGGTATAAACCCGGCGTTCCCGGCCCGCGAAAGGCAGAATCAATTTTGTTTGGCCCGCAAGGGGCAGAATTAGCTTTTACAAACTACACCGCTATTATAACACTCCTCGTCGGATATGTAAACACTTACTTTTTTGTGATTGCCTGTTTAATTTTCTCGTCGATGGCATCCAAGTGTTCAGGTGTTAACCGCGCCCATTTATCGCCTTTCCTAAGTGGTTTGATAATCCGCATTTTACTGACCGCTCTTATTTGGGAGGGCTTTGCAACTGTATCAAATGGTGTCCACGGGATAATACCACTACCCAAGTATAAATCTGCTCTCGCAACATCGGCAGATGTTTTCCCTGCTTCTAATGAAGTAAGCGGTATTACCATGATATTTCCGCTTGTTTTGTGGTTATCGTGTTCCAGCACCGCCGCATAGTGGATACCGCCATATTCGTTACCAACATTGAATCCAAAGTCCACATAGACAATATCCCCGCGTCTATACCGTGGTACATAATCCGGCTTAAAGGTGTCCTCCAGCATGATGTACCGGCTCCAGTTTGTAATCCATTTTATGAGGATAGCCTGCTTTTTAGGGGATTGCTTTGAGATTGTATCCTTTAGCTTTGCAAGCGCATGATCCAGTTGTTCGGGCGTAATCTGATTATCGACCATTAGATGCAACCTCTTTCGTGCGACGTTTTTTTCATTGTAACATTAAAACATTGCGCCTGCAATATTTTTCAGATTAAATGCCTCTCCCTACGCCCCTGTTGCTCTTATTTTGAGAATTTACTTGCGACGGCCTTATAAAAATTTTCGTTGCGGAGAGTTTTTGTTCATAATATAATGGTCGGTGATAAGTACGCCGTCATTGACATTAATATGATTGGGCGAAGTTTATCGCCGCCGAAACGGAGGAGGAGTTGGACATGGTAGCACAAAGAAATCCACAGATAAAACGCGCGGCCGTCAAGCTGCGCGAACTGTCCGCCGACGAGAAAGCCCGCGATATGTTTGAACGCCGCGAAAAGGGTCGCCGGGATGTTGCGGCGATGGTGGATGGGAAAACGATTGAGATTGCCCGGAACGCGAAAAGTATGGGCATGGATACCGACACGATAATGAAACTTACCGGCATGGCTCGCGATGCAGTCGAAGCGGTTTAATTCACATCATTTTACCCGCCGGACAAATAAACGGACACCATCTCGGTGTCCGTTTGCTATGCAAACCCATTTGTCTGCATTTAAATTTCTTCGTAGGCAAAGCACGAGCAAAGATAGTCTCTTCTATTTTTCCTCGTCTTTTTTTATCTTGACATATTTCTTATGATGACTTTTAAGCTTGTCGGACATCGTCATAATAAGTTGTCCCGTAACTTATGGGGCGGCAAAACATAAACAAACACCAAAAAAATAAAGTTCCAAAAGATGTACCTTTTGGACGGTGTTGCTAATGCGGGCGATAAAGCGTGTTTTGACAAGTTCTTTGAGGTGGAAAAACGCTGATAAGCAAGCAGGAAGAGAAAGCAGACGCAACGGAAGAGTGATTAAAGCGTCATATAATCGTTTGCAAAACGCAGTCTTTCAGCGGTGGTTACGCCATCCGCTAAAATATGAGGGTTTCATCCGCTAAAATGTTAACCGTAACATACCCCCCGCTTTTATATTTGCAGCCTATTCCTTAAATATTCATAAATTTGTGGATTGCAATCCTTGAATTTATGTGTTATTATCGTATTTAGATGAAAAGTCTTCATTTATGCAAACCTATATGAAGCGGAAAGGAATGTTTTGATATGATTTCCCGAGCTATTGAAGAGAGTATTCGCAATGAAATAACCTCCGGCAAGAAAGCCGTTATTTTGCTTGGGGCGCGTCAGGTTGGTAAAACGACTCTATTGCGTTCGTTGTTTGCGGAAGATAGCGATGTGTTGTGGCTAAGCGGCGATGAATCCAACACTCGTTTATTGTTGACGGCACAGAGCGTGGAGCAATTGCGCGTCATAATCGGCAAGCATAATATTATAGTAGTTGATGAGGCACAGCGCATACCTGACATTGGTATCGTGCTAAAGCTCATTATTGATAATATCCCTCATATAAAAGTCGTCGCGACAGGAAGCTCCTCACTCGATTTGGCAAACAGGACGGCCGAGCCGCTGACCGGGCGCAAACTGCAATTTACGCTATTTCCGCTTTCTTTTTCGGAAATGACCTCACATCACGGATTGCTTACGGAAACCAACTTACTTTTGCATAGGCTTGTGTATGGGTACTATCCTGATATAGTAAGTTCTCCCGGCGAGGAACGCCGATTATTGCAGGAACTGACTGATAGTTATCTTTACAAAGACATTCTCGCGCTTGAGAAGATAAAAAAATCGGAGCATCTTACACGCCTGCTTCGCGCGCTGGCGTTTCAAGTCGGTTCTCAAGTGTCATACACGGAGCTTGGTCAACTGTGCGGACTCGACATAAAAACTGTAGATAAGTATATTACTGTCTTGGAGCAGACATTTGTCATATTCAGACTTGGTTCATATTCGCGAAATTTACGGAATGAATTAAAAGCAAGCCGTAAAATCTACTTTACTGACAACGGAATCCGCAACGCGCTTATCGCGGATTTTCGCCCCATTGAGCTGCGGGATGATGTGGGTAAACTATGGGAGAATTTTCTTGTGAGCGAACGCTTTAAACGTAATAAATATAGCGGGAGTTATGCCAATGCGTGGTTTTGGCGCACACAGGCTCAGCAAGAAATAGATTATATCGAAGAAATAGATGGTCATTTGTCGGCATATGAGTTTAAATGGAATCCGTCTGCGAAAGCAAAACAGCCAAAAGCGTTCCAAACGGCTTATCCCGGCAGTTTGTTTACGGCTGTCAGCAGAGATAATTTTACGGATTTTCTGCTGTAGAGAACGTCACAAAACGATTTCCTAATTACAGATTCAACCACATTGCAGGACGCACGCCAATACCACCATCCTCCTCCTCCTTGATTTCCATCTGCTCGGCGAGGAGTTTATCGGCAAATCGTTTATAATATACCATTTTACTGAAACCTTTCTCTCAATTAGCAGTATATTACGCCATCCGCTAAAATATTAACTATAATGATTTTTACCAAAATCATAAGCAACACCGTTCCAAAAGGTACACCTTTTGGAACGATGTTGAGCTTGGTGATTTTATCACATAACTTAAGCAAAATGCAACAAAAATTTTACCAATTTTACATTTTTTTGTGCGAAAGTCGTATTATTTCAACGAAAACAGCCCAGTCTCAAAAGGTGTACCTTTTGAGACTGGGCAAAACAAAATGCTATGTTTTGATGAAAGGTAAGTATATGAGGAAACTCCACAAAGAAATGATGCTTGATATAGTTAAATCATTAAGTGAAGCCAATTCGGAAATGCAAAAAATCTTTTTTAAAAAAGATATGCAGACTTTAAACTCCCTTTTGTCGGATTGTGCCGAGACTGCAACGCAACTTTGTGATTTTATTATCCAACTCAATGGTGAAAACATTAAAGCTGCTGAATATCTGAAAGAGTACAGCGAGATATTTTATAGTATAAGCAACAACCTTGATAATGCCTATGAGTTAAT